>Ga0265338_10004305_pt1 | contig 19321 bp, 20 predicted proteins | sample 42126metaG_FD_193579 | JGI IMG/M metagenome (GOLD analysis project Ga0265338, IMG submission 193579) | Rhizosphere microbial communities from Carex aquatilis grown in University of Washington, Seatle, WA, United States - 4-21-26 metaG | ecosystem: Host-associated > Plants > Roots > Rhizosphere...
CTCCTTGGTCAGGCGTTGTTCGACGCGCTCGAAGGCGCCGCGGGTGAAAAGGGCTTTGTCGCTGCGCAAAAGCTGGTAAGTGTTGAGATCTTCGCCGGTGGTGATTTCGACGTTGGGGATGTTGCGCGAGGCGAGCTCGAGATTTTTGTCGCCGATTTGGGCGACGATAAGGACTGAGCCTTTGACGTCGAGGGCCTTCAGGACGCCGACAAACTCCTTGGTCTTGCCTCCGGTGAGCTTCAGTTCGTCAATAATAAGAACGTCGCCGGCCTTGAGGCGTTCGCTCAGGGCCTTGCGCAACGCAAGCTGCTTGGTCGAGCGGCTGATCTTCTTGGTGAAATCGCGCGGCCTCGGGCCGAAGACGACGCCGCCGCCACGCCACAGGGGCGACTGGAAGGAGCCGGCGCGGGCGCGTCCGGTGCCTTTCTGGCGCCAGGGTTTTTTGTTGGTGCCGGCGACTTCGCCGACATTTTTGGCGCAGGCGGTGCCCATGCGCTGGGCGGCCATGTAGGCGACCACGGTGTCGTGGACGGCCTGGGTGCCTTTGCCGTCTTCGATGAGCGGAATTTTGACTTCCATCTCGCCCTGGGCCTGTCCTTGAATATTCCTGACGGGCAGCTTCATAAATTACTTTTTCTTGGGTTCGGCTTTGGCAGCAGCGGCTTTGGGTTTGGCGCCGGCGGCGGCGACAGGCGCGGCGTGCGCGGCGGTCTTGACGGCCAGGCGGCGCTTGGCGCGGTCCGAGCCTTTGGGCAGCTTCTTGGATTCGCGAATGATGACGTAATCGTTGTTGGCTCCCGGAATGGCGCCCTTGATGAGGAGCAAATTGTCCGCTTCGCGCACCTGGATGATCTGGAGGTTTTGGGCGGTGCGGCGAACCTGGCCCATGTGGCCGGGCATTTTCATGCCGCGCATGACTGTGCCGGGAAAGAGGCGCTGGCCAATGGCGCCGGACCGGCGGCGCCAGCCCTTGGCGCCGTGCGAGGCGTCACCGCCGCGGAAATTGTGGCGCTTCATGACGCCTTCGAAGCCGCGGCCCTTGGTGACTCCGATGGCGTCCACATAATCGCCCTGCTCGAAGATGCTCACTTTGACGACGTCGCCGGGTTTGACGGCGACGCTGAAATTGCGAAATTCGCCGACGCGCTTGGTGGGAGCGGCGCCGTGTTTCTTGAAGTGGCCGAGCAACGGTTTGGTGATACGATGCTCTTTTTGGTCGTCGAAACCGAGTTGGACGGAGTTGTAGCCGTCGGATTCGACAGTCTTGGTCTGGATGACGCGATTGGGGCCGGCGAGGACGATAGTGACGGGCTGCAAAACGCCCTGGGCGTCGTAGACGCTGGTCTGGCCGAGTTTCTTTCCGAGTAATCCTATCATAGGGCGGCGAGGTTAAATTTTGATGGTGATGTCGACGCCCGCCGGGAGATTGAGCTTTTTGAGCTCGTCGACGGTCTTGGCCGTGGGGTCAATAATGTCAAGCAAACGCTTGTGGGTGCGCTGCTCGAAGGTTTCCTGCGACTTCTTGTCGGAGTGCGGGGAGCGCAGGACGGTGAAGCGCTCGATGCGGGTGGGAAGCGGGATGGGCCCGGCGACACGGGCGCCTGTGCGCTTGACGGTTTCGACGATGTCGTGGGCGGATTGGTCGATGACGCGATGGTCAAAGGCCTTAAGGCGAATGCGAATGCGTTGTCCAGCCATAAATCACAAAGAACAATTTTATAATTATTTATGCGCGGGCGGCGGGCTTCTTGCCCGCCTGCTCGAGAATGCCGTTGAGAATACTGACCGGAACCTGCTCAAAGGTCAAGGGCTCCATTGAATACGATGCGCGGCCCTTGGAAAGGGACCGGATGGCCGTGGCGTAGCCGAACATTTCGGCCAGCGGCACGTTGGCGTTGACGATGACCTGGCCGGCTTTGGAATCGATGCCGTTGATGACGCCGCGGCGGCGGGTGACGTCGCCGATGAGGTCGCCCTGGTATTCGTCGGGCGTGGTGACTTCGACCTTCATGATCGGCTCGAGCAGGATCGGGCTGGCCTTCTTGAAGGCGTCCTTGAGCGCGAAGATGCCGGCCATTTTGAAGGCCATTTCGTTGGAATCGACTTCGTGGAACGTGCCGTCGACGATCTCGACCCTGATGTCGATGACCTGGTAACCGGCGTAGACGCCGCTCTTGACGGCCTCTTCGACGCCGCTAATGACGGCAGGAATGTATTCCTTGGGAATGGCGCCGCCGACGATCTTGTTGACGATCTCGACCCCCTTGCCCTTTGCGTTCGGGTAAAGCTTGATGAGCGCGTGGCCGTATTGGCCGCGACCGCCGGATTGCTTGATGTATTTGCCTTCGCCTTCGGCGTTGGCGGTGACCGTTTCGCGGTAAGCGATCTGCGGGGCGCCTGTGGAGGCGTCGACCTTGAACTCGCGCTTGAGGCGGTCAATAATAATTTCCAGGTGCAGCTCGCCCATCCCCGCGATGATCTGCTGCCCGGTTTCGTCATCGTGAAAACTTCGGAACGTCGGATCTTCCTCGGCCAGGCGCTGGAGGCCTTCGCCAAGTTTTTCGCGGTCGGCCTTGGTCTTGGGCTCGACGGCCATGCTGATGACCGGTTCGGGGAAGGTCGGCGGCTCGAGCGTGATGTCGAAATCCTCGTTGCAAAGGGTGTCGCCGGTGGTGATGTTGCGCAAACCAACAAGCGCGGCGATGTCGCCGGAATAAACGGTGTCGACGTCCTTGCGTTCGCTGCCTTGAATGATCATGAGGCGGCTGACGCGCTCGCGGCGGCGGGTGCGCGGGTTGTAAATGGTGTCGCCCTTCTTCAAATGACCCGAATAAACGCGGAAAAACACCAGCTTGCCGGCGTAGGTGTCGGTCCAGAGCTTGAAGGCGAGGGAGCAAAATTTATTATTGTCGTCCGGTTCAACAACGACGACGTTTTCGGTGCCGGGCTCAACGCCTTCGGCGGGCGGAACATCGAGCGGGCTGGGCAAATAGTCGACGACGGCGTCGAGTAGCGGCTGGACGCCCTTCTTTTTGAACGCGGAACCGCAGAGGACGGGAACCATCTCGATTTTGCAGGTCAAACGGCGGATGGCGGCCTTGAGGGTCAGGGCCGGGATGGGCTTGTCTTCGATGACAAGCTCGGCGATTTCGTCGTCCTTGTCGGCGACAGCGTGGACAAGTTCGCGGAGGGCCTCGGCGGCCTTTTCCTTGAGGTCGTCGGGGACGTCGGTGATGACGTAGGAGAGGCCTTCTTTGACGACTTCGCCAGGGCCCCAAACGATGGCCTTTTGATTGACAATATCAATGACGCCGGCAAAGTTATCTTCGGCGCCGATGGGCAGGTAGATTGGAAAGGCGTACGCGCCGAGCTTCTTGCGCATGTCGTTAAGCGCATTCTCGAAGTTCGCGCCGGTGCGGTCCATCTTGTTGACGAAAGCGATGCGCGGGACCTTGTATTTGGTGGCCTGGCGCCAGACGGTCTCGGACTGGGGCTGAACGCCGGCGACGCCGCAAAAGACGGCGACTGCGCCGTCGAGGACGCGCATGGAGCGTTCGACTTCGGCGGTGAAATCGACGTGGCCGGGGGTATCAATAATGTTGATGCGATGGCCGACGCTGGAATAAAGCTTGTTGAGGCCCTCTTCCTTCTTCTGGGTCCAGTAACAGGTGACCGCGGCGGAGGTGATGGTGATGCCGCGTTCGCGTTCCTGCTCCATCCAATCCGTCACAGTGTTGCCGTCATCGACGTCGCCGATCTTGTGGATCAGCCCTGCATAAAACAAGATGCGTTCAGTAGTGGTGGTTTTGCCGGCATCAATGTGCGCGGCAATGCCAATATTGCGCGTGCGCTCCATCGTAAACTGGCGATGGGGCGAGTTAACTGACTTCTTCTCGTCCATTACTTCTTGCATCTTCGTTCTATAATGAAAACGCCCCGATGACTAAACCGGTCGGGGCGCAGGTTGTTGTTAAAAATCTTACCAGCGGAAATGCGCAAAGGCCTTGTTGGCCTGGGCCATCTTATGCACCTCATCGCGTTTTCGGATTGCGTTGCCCTGCCCCTGGTAGGCATCCATGATTTCCGCCGCCAGGGCCTGTTGCATCGCCACTCCTTTTCGATTGTCCGCAAAATCCACCAGCCACCGCATGGCCAGGGAGAGCTGCCGGTCAACCGGCACCTCGACGGGCACCTGATAAGTTGCGCCGCCTACGCGGCGCGGCTTAACTTCGAGGCGCGGCTTGGCGTTGTCAACCGCGCGCTGCAAGATTTCCAGCGGGTTGGACGCGGGGTTTTTGGAAGCGATTTCATCGAATGCGCCGTACACAATGCGTTGGGCGACGGTTTTCTTTCCGTGGGCCATGACCGTGTTGACCATTCTGGAAACCAGCGTGCTGTGGAATTTACTGTCTTCCAGCAGCGGTCTCTTAGATGCTTGACGACGTCTCGACATACAGAATTGTTCTAGGCTGGCTTTGCCTCAGCCGGTTTGGCGGCAGCGGCGCCTTTTGCCTCTTTGGGCCGCTTGACTCCATACTTGGAGCGGCTGACCCGACGCTTCTCCACTCCCGCAGCATCCAACGTGCCACGGACAATATGGTACCGGACGCCGGGAAGGTCCTTCACGCGCCCCCCCCGCACCAGCACAATGGAGTGCTCCTGTAAATTATGCCCCTCATCGGGAATATATGCAATGACCTCAAAACCGTTGGTCAGGCGCACTTTGGCGACCTTGCGCATGGCGGAGTTGGGCTTCTTGGGAGTGCGGGTCATCACCTGGATGCACACGCCGCGGCGGTACGGCGATTGTTGCAACGCCGGCGCCTTGGATTTGCCGCGCAGTTTGTTGCGACCCTGACGGACCAATTGATTAATTGTTGGCATTTGTCAAAACCACTCCCCCTAAAGGAAGGGAGCGCGGAATATACTGAACGGCTTGGCCAGATGCAACTACTATTTGAACGAAATCGATGTTCGGGCTGGTTTCGGCGCGTTTTCAACGTCATCTGGCGAAAAACGACCAGAATTAGAGTGACCAAGGTCAAGGTGGCGGCGGTTCCAGACCCTGCTCGGCGAACAACTGCCGGAGGAATAGGAGGTCCTCCGCGTCCTTGGCGCGATGAGTAACGGCCTTCATCCGCCACAACAGCATCGGAGAAGCGAACGGAATGAGAACGCCATCCACTTCCTGGACCACACATTGCTGCATCGCTGAATCATAATCAAATCCGCCAGCGCTGGCCATCAAATCGACAAGGATCTCGTCTGCGACGCGAATGACAGTAAATTGCCTCAACTCGCCGGGCTGAAGCTCCCGAACCGCCTTATCAGGAAGCGTGGCGAGCGCTGAAAACACTTTGCCCTCATTTTCAGCGTCCGACGCTACCAAAAGATCAATATCCCCGGTTGCCCTTAGAAAACCAGTAGCGATCATTGCCTGGCCACCCACTACAATATAACGAACCCCGCGCTGGTTCAGTTCCCGGCAAAGTGAAACCAGATCGTCACGCGTGGGCGGACGGCACTCTAGATTTTCGCCGCGCTGCCCCGCGCCAGCATTGTCATCATCCATTGGTCTGCCTCTTCGTGGGTCCTGAAACGATAAACGCCGTGCGCCCGCCATCGATGTTTAAATGCTCGATGAAAGCCCAACGCAGCATCCTGGACTCCAAAACGGTCACCTGGATTCGACGGCATTTGCGTGCGCCTTCCAACAACCCGATCGATTCTCTCTTCAACGTTGACCAACGGGCCTTTCATGGCAGTCAAGATAAAAGGGTTTGCCCGGCCCGTCAATTCAATGCGGCTTGGACAATTGCTTGAGGGCTTCAAGGGCGAAGGGCAACACCGCCAGGCTGGTTGCGTCGAAAAAACCATGCGCCAGGACGGCGGGCCAGATCGAGCGGTGAAAAACCATGATTAGTCCCAACCCGACACCGAGAAAGCCTGCTAGAAGGGCCGCAAGAATTCCCATCGACATGTGGCCGAGCCCGAAAACGACCGCGCCAATAATCACCGCGCAGATCTGGCCAAAGGTCGAACCGAATTGCCGCGGCCATACGCCTTTCATGCCGGCAATAAACGATGAACGCCATAATTCCTCGCGCATGCCGGCGAGCACAAAACTAACGACCGTCAGCGTCAGGACGTAATAGGCCGGATTGTCGCGCATCGCCGAGACGTCAACCGCCTCTTCGACTTTAGGACGGTTCTTCTCGGCAAAATCGCGCAGGCCGTCGATGGACATGGCGCGGGAGAGGAGAATAACGGCCGCCACGGCAAGAACGACGACCCCCAAGGCCAGTCGCAATCCGACCGAATAGAGGACGCCCCAAAGAAACGGGAACCCCTTGCCGCGCCAGCGCAGGAGGAGATCGTCGCCCGAAGCGCGCGAGGCGAGCCACGCGAGCCAAAAAATCACGCCGAACGTCAACAATTCGACTGCGCAGACAAGCAACAGGCCGCCGGTCGAGTGCGAGAGCGCGGGGCCGTGTTTTGACTGCTCGCGGCCGAGGCCGACAAACGCGACGACCAGCAAATAAAGGGTAATGAGCGCCAGATGGATGGCCCACCGGGCGCGGCTGACGGGTTTGAGCTCGTCAATCCGCGGCGGAATTGGTTCAGCCGATGGAATCATTCGTATTGATCGCGAGGCGTGCGTCGCGACGGAGTAGAATCTGCGCAAAAAGATTTTTCGCAAGCAAGAAGACGGGCATTCGTCCTTGACGCCGAAATTGGAGGTCCTGCGCGCTTGAAACACCTGGTCATGTCCCCGCCTGCGGCGCGAACCCGCGGTCAAGAACGCATGATCAGCCCGATCACAGGGCGCACAGATTTGCGGCTGTAGCGTTCCGAACTGAGGACATAGGGATGCCTTGGTCGAACGTCGCAAGACGCCCTCCATGTCGGGAAGCGAGCGCCAGCAAATAAGAATCCGTCAGCGAACGGGAACTGTGCAACCGTTCCCCGGCGAAAACCGCCTCATCTCGCAACGAAACGTCATCCGGCCAAAACTCATGGTCAGTCCGGCTGACGAATTGACGCAGTTGCTCAATCAACTGACTGGCCGAGAAGTTAACAGATCGACTGTAGCCGGGATTGGACATAATCCGGACTACGCCGTTCTCAATCAGAGGGCAACTGGACCATCCAGAGCGCTGATTGGACAACCACCAGCGATGGGCCCGCAAATGAAACGCGTGATCCGGGTCGAGCAACGCTATAAGCACGTTGACATCAAGCAAGGCGCGCATCAAATGCCCTCGCTATCCATGATTTTCCGAACGTGCTCCAGCGTCACGACTTCGCCTCGCGACGGCAGCACAGGAACACCGCTACGAATGCGCAACCGCGGTTTTCTCGGCGCGGAACCGGCCAGTCCGCGGCGCGCCAAGCTCGAGATGACGCGGCCGGCTGTCGATCCGGAGCGTTGGGCGAGTTCTTTGGCCGCCTGCAAGACGTCGTCCTCAATATCCAACGTTGTTCGCATAGCGTGATGCTATTGCATCACCGCATCAAAATCAAGGAAGCTATTCCCACTCAATCGTCGCGGGGGGTTTGCTGGAGATGTCCAGGCAGACACGGTTGACGCCTTTGACTTCGTTGATGATGCGGCTGGAGAGGCGCTCGAGAAGTTCGTAAGGCAGCTTCACCCAGTCGGCGGTCATCCCGTCCTGGGATTCGACGGCGCGAATGGCGATGGTGAAATCGTAGGTGCGCTCGTCGCCCATGACGCCGACGCTGCGGACGGGAAGCAGGACGGCGAAGCTTTGCCAGATTTTGTAGTACCAGCCGCTGGCTTTCATCTCCTCGACGACAATGGTGTCGGCGGCGCGCAGGATTTCGCAGCGTTCGGGAGTGACTTCGCCAAGGATGCGCACGGCCAGTCCTGGCCCGGGGAACGGCTGGCGCAGCACAATTTCCTTCGGCACGCCCAATTCCAATCCAAGCTGCCGCACCTCGTCCTTGAAAAGACATTTGAGCGGCTCAACCAACTCGAATTTCATGTCCGCCGGAAGGCCGCCAACGTTGTGATGGGACTTGATGAGCGCGGCGGGATTTCCGGCGATGGGCACCGATTCAATAACGTCCGGATACAGCGTGCCTTGCGCCAGGAATCGCGCGGCGCCGGCGCGCTTGGTGGCGTCCTGGAACACTTCGATAAACGTCTGCCCAATGATTTTGCGTTTGCGCTCGGGATCCGTGATTCCTTTGAGGCGTCCAACGAAAAGCTCCGAAGCGTCTTCGTACTGAAGTTTGATCTGGAAGTGGCGCCCGAAGACCTCGCGCACGACGTCGGCTTCGCGTCCCCGCAGCAGGCCGTTGTTGACAAAGATGCAGGTCAATTGAGCGCCGATGGCCTTGTGCAAAAGGGCGGCCGCAACGCTGGAATCGACGCCGCCGCTGAGCCCGAGGATGACGCGCTCCTTGCCGACCTGCGCGCGAATGTCGTCGACGGCCTTGTCAATATAATCGCGCATGTTCCACTCGCGTCCGCACCCGCAAACGCCGTGGACGAAGTTGGCGATGATTTCGCGCCCCCGCGGCGTGTGCGCGACCTCCGGGTGAAATTGGAGGCCGAAGAATTTGCGTTCGCGGTCCTCGATGGCCGCAAACTCCGAGTTGTCCGATTGCGCGACGGGTTTGAAGCCGGCCGGGACTTTGGTCAAATTGTCGCCGTGGGAGTTCCAGATCTGCAGGGTGGCGGGAAGATTGGCGAAGAGCGGGCACGCCGTGTCGTTGACAGTAAGCACGCCTTTGCCGAATTCGCGTTTTTGGCCGCTTTCCACGACGCCGCCGAGAAGCTGCGTCATGATATGCACGCCGTAGCAGACGCCGAGGACGGGGATTCCGAGGGCAAAGATGGCCGGATCCGGCAGGGGGGCGTTGGGCGAGTAAACGCTGGCCGGCCCGCCGGAGAGGATCAGGCCCTTGGGCTTCATCGCCACGAGTTGGGCCGCAGGCGTGTCGTAGCGCAGGATGGTTGAAAACACGCTGCACTCGCGGATGCGCCGGGCGATGACCTGGGTGTATTGCGACCCGAAATCCAGAATGACGATTTGCTCAATCATGCGATAAATCTTAGAGTGCGCTGTTCAAACGTCCAATTAGATTGAACTACGAAAGGCCTGGACTGTAAACTCGGCGAGTCGACGCGGCAAATTCAATTATTCGGGTTATGCAAATCACAAAGCAATTGGCCCTCTTCCTGGAAAACCGCCCCGGCACGCTCGCCCGCGTCTGCGACGCGCTCAGCGCGGCCAAAATCAACATTTACGCCATCTCCTCCAGCGACACGGTCGACCACATCGTGGTGCGGATGGTGGTGAGCGACCCGGCGCGGGCGCTGTTTGTCTTCGAGGAGCACGGGACGCTTGTGGTGGAGGACGACGTGCTGATGATCACCGGCGACAACAAACCCGGCTCGCTGGCGAAGATTGCGCATCGGCTGTCGGAGGCGAAGGTGAACATTGAATACGCCTATTGCGCCACGCCGCCGGAGGCCAAAAAGGGTCTGCTGGTGCTGCGGGTGTCGGACGCCAGGAAGGCGATGAAGGCGTTGAATAGTTGACAGCTTGTTGGCTGAATTTCACGGCGCCGCGCTCACGCGGTTGGCGAGGCGGAGGCGGGTCATCCGCTCGCGCAATCCTCCCTTTGCCAGGAATTCCCGCTCCAACCGATTGAGCTGCTGGTCAATCAAATAATTGGCCTGGTGAATCAGACAGATGGCGATATTGGCGACAACATCCGCGGGCCTGGTATCCACAAAGTCGCGATAGATCTCGTAGGTTTGCGGGGTCTGGCGTCCAAGGCGCCGGACATACCGCGCCTGCCTTGAATCCTTTTCCCAGACTTCCAAATCTCGTGCTCGCAGGAAATCGAGATAATCATCGAGCAACTCCTCAAGGCTCGCGCGCGCCACATTAGTCAGCTTGATCTCGGTTTCTTTTGAAGCGACTCCGGCTTTGCTGCCTTCGAGAATGTTCTTCTTTCCGGACCGCGCCGCCTGGATCATCTGATCTACCGTGCGATCGCCTTTCGAAAGGAACTTATGCGCGAAGCGAAAAGTAACGTCATATATAACTTCGGCCTTCTGGAAAGAGAGCAGCGTCCGGTAGTCTCCCCGCGGCGGCAGCAGCCGTTCCGGCTCCTGGGAATTCTGGCTCACACCCCATTTGTAACGCTCCATTGTGCGCGCGGCAAGCGGCAACCATGTTTCCCAGAATTCCCATATTTCCCATCCCTATTTTGCTATCAGTCCCACGTACACAAACCACCCGTAAGCCGCCACGAATGCCCAACCCGCCCAGCGCGGCAACCGCCCCCAAATACCCACCAGCGCCAGGTGCGCGAGCGCCGAGCCGACCAGAATCAAAACCCCGGCGCTCAAGAACGGCGGCAGCGCCAGCGGCCGATAGAGCGCAAACACTCCCAGGCACAGCGGTATGCAGATATGGCCGTCGCCAATTTGCGAGGTGTAGACCACCTCGGGCTGGCGCTTCCAGCCATAATATAGCGCGAGCGCCGCGTTGGGAAGCACATCCAGCCAACCGCTCAACCAGCCCAGATGCTGCGCGCTCACAAATCCACTCTTGATGTTTGACACCCAGGTCGTCAGCCAGTCCGTGCTCACATACAGCGCGTAGGAACCCGCCAGCAGGAGCGCCAGGTCCATCGCCAGGAACGCAGCGTAGCGCCGTCCCCTGCCCGCTGCGCTTCGCGCGGCGCCGGCGACATGCCACGCCTGCCACACAAGAAACAGGCCCACCAACACCCAACCGCTCCCAGCGCAAAGCCAGGACGCGCCGGTGAAAATCAGCGCCGCAAGAAGCGTCCCCACCACCGCGCTGCGGTCCACCCGCGCTCCCTCGCGCATTCCCCACAGGGCCACCGGCAATCCAACCAGCAGCGTGAGATTGGTCACGTTGTTGACAAGGCAATTGGTCACGACGTCCGCGCTGGAGCCTCCCTTGGCGCCCATCAAAAACGCGAAAATCAAATTCCCCATCCCGGTGCAATACGGCATGATCAGCGTGCCCAGCACCGTCGCCTCCATGCCCTCCTTTGCCATCGCCTCCAGGCGCCAGATCATCAAAAAGGACGCCGCCAGAAACAACGTCAAATAAAACAACGGCGCGATCATAATTCGGCGGACTTGAGTTTTCAGAATTGAAAACGGAACACGGAACGCTAGCAAACTGAATTCAACCCTTCAGCCTTTTGGCGAGCATTTCTTCCATCGCCCGGTCCATCAGCGCTTCAGCAAGCGGACGCGTCGCTTCGTCTAGGGCGTCCACGGCCGCCTTCAGCCTCGCCGTTTCACCCTCCGCCGCCAGCGCCGCATCCACCGCCTTCATCGCCGCCTGAGTCGGCTCGTTGCCCGCGCCCAGGTCCGCGAGCGCCTTGCGCGTGGCGGCCAGCGTTTCCTCCGCGCGCAGCTTCGCCTCCACCCATTGCCGCGCGCGCAAATCCTCAAACGCATGCTCGACGGATTCCTCCACCATGCGCTGCACGTCGGCGTCCGCCACGTCCACCGCCGACTTCATCGGCACGACCTTCTGCCGGCCCGTCCGCGTGTCGCGCGCGAGCACGTTGAGGATGCCGTTGGCGTCGATCTCAAATTGCACGCCGAGGCGCGCCGCGCCCTTCGGAGCCGGCTCAAAATCGAGCGTGAATTTGCCGAGGCTCCAATTGTCCTTCGCGCGCTCGCGCTCGCCCTGCAACACGTGGATGAGCATTTCCTTTTGATAATCCACCGCCGTGGTGAACATCTCCCCGGCCTTGATGGGAATGGTCGAATTGCGCGGGATAATAACGTTCATCAGGCCGCCAAAAGTCTCGATGCCGAGCGACAGCGGCGTAATGTCAAGTAAAAGCACATTGCGAAAGCCCCCGCTCAATATCTCCGCCTGAATCCCGGCCCCCAATGCCACCGCCTCATCCGGGTTCTGCGACGTGTTCAACGCCGGCCCCGCCGCCTTGTGATGCTCCGTCCCCAGCCGCACCTCCCCGCGCGCTTCCCCGAAATCCGCGCATCCGAACACCTCCGCCGCAAGGCGCCGCACCAGCGGCATGCGCGTCTGCCCGCCCACCAGCGCCACCTGGTCCAATTCGCGCGGGTCGATCTTCGCGTCCGCCAGCGCCCGCAGGCAATGCGCGCGCGTGCGCGCCACGATGTCGCGCGTCAACGCCTCCAGTTCTCCGCGGGAAAACCGGTATTGAAAATGAAAATCCTCCGCCAGAAACGGCAGCGAAATGTCGCTTTGTTCTTCGCTTGACAGCAGGATCTTCGCGCGCTCCGCCGCCTCGCGGATTCGCGCCGTCGCCAGACGGTCGCCCGCCGCGTCCGGCCCGCCCGCTTCCCTGATTTTCGCCGCGAGAAATTCGCTCAGGCGCGCGTCCAAATCATCGCCGCCCAGGCGGGTGTTGCCGTTGGTGGAGAGGACCTGGAAGACGCCCTCGTTTAACTCAAGTATTGACAGGTCGAAGGTCCCGCCCCCCAAATCGTAGACGGCGATCCTCGATTTCTCGCGCAGCTTGTCCAGCCCGTATGCCAGCGCCGCGGCCGTCGGCTCGTTCACAATGCGCTCCACGGTGAACCCCGCCAATTCGCCCGCCTTCTTGGTCGCGTTGCGTTGCGCGTCGTTGAAATACGCCGGGACGGTGATGACCGCGCGCGAAACCTCCTCTTCCAGGGCGGCCTCGGCGTCGCGCTTCAGTTTTTTCAACACCTCCGCGGAAATTTCCTCCGGCGCAAACGCCCTGTCGCCGATCTGCGCCATCGCCGGCCCGCTCCCCTCGCCGCGCATGGCGTATGTCAATACCATTTCGTCCGCCGCGATCTCCGCCCCGCGCCGACCCATGAAACGCTTGATCGAATACACCGTCCGCTCGGGCTTCAACGCCCGCACGCGGTTCGCCTTCTCCCCCGCCACCGGCGCGCCGCCGTCCTCTGGAAAATAAACCACCGACGGCGTCAACCTCCGCCCGTCGGCATCCGCGATCACAAAGGGAATTCCCGAATCGACGGTCGCGACCAGCGAATTCGTCGTCCCGAGGTCAATGCCGACAATTTTGCTCATCCCGGGGTCTAATCCGTGATCCGAAGGCTCCCGGCCCTGTAAACAGGCGCGGGCGAAATGCCGCGGTTCCCCTGGGCTGTCAATAATGAATCCAATTTATCCGGCGACTCCCCCGCCGCGGTTTCGTAGGTCAACACCGTCATGTCCGGGACGCGCGGCGCTTCTGTCTGGATTGCCACTTGAACCGGAATTGGCTCCGGACCGGGCGCCGGCGCGAGCCGCGCGAAATACATAATAAAAATTGCGGCAAACCCAATCCCCGGTATCGCCACCCGCCACAGCAGCGCGGGTTGCCGCCGCTCTTCAAGGATCGCTCTCCTCACGCGCCGGCGTAGGAACGGCGACGGGTCGACCGGACGCGCCTCGGCGTCGCGCGTTTCGTTGGCCACGTCTTCCATCTCCGCAAGGTAGGCGCGACACCCTTCGCACTCGGCCACGTGCGCGCGCATCTTCCGCGCCACGTCTTCATCCGCGGCGCCGACCGCCAGCCACGCCAGCGGTTTCCGATTTTTTGCGCAAACCTTCATCTGTCCAAATTCATCCGGCGCAGCTTTTCCATCGCATGGAACAGCCGCGATTTCACGGTCCCAACCGAACATCCCACCGCCGCCGCAATTTCCGGCAGCGAATCGTCGACGTAAAACCGCAGGAATATCACCTGCCGATGCTTTTCTGGCAACTCCGCCAGGCGCCGCCGCACCAACGCCGCCCGCTCGCTGGCGACGACCGCTTCGTCCGGCGCGGGCGCCTCGTGTTCGCGCTCGCCTGCTTCCACGCCCGCCGGCAAGGGCCGCCTTGCGCGCAATGCGTTGCGAAAACGGTTCAAAAGGATCGCGCAAAGCCACGTAAAAAACTGGCACCGCCCATTATAGCGCCCCAGGCCGCGCCACGCCTCCACCAGCGCCTCCTGCGCCAAATCTTCCGCCATCGCCGCGTCCCCGCACAAGGTCATCGCCTGGCGCAGCAACCGCCCCTCGTGCTCCACGCAAAGCTCCCCAAACGCTTCGGAGTCGCCGGCCCGCGCTCGGTCCAGCAGACTCCGTGTGTCTGGGGATTCCACCTGCACCAACGTCTGGGTCGCGCTAAACACGCCTTCGTTGTATACGACAACGTGCCCGCGCGCGAGGTTATTTTGGCGTCGCCTGGCCGGCTTTGGGCCCCTCGGTGTTCAACGGCGGCCCGTCCGTCTCAACAAAGATCAGCGTCTCCCGATAGCCGCGCCCGGCGTAGGCGGAGGTCAACCTGAACCCGCGATCCATTCCGTCAATGATAACTCGCTCAAACGCAAACGGTCCCTGCCCCGTCGGATCGTTCACCATTCGGATGCCCGATTCGCCATGCAGCTTGTAGGCCACCGCCGCGTGAAACATCGCCATCCGCGCCTCCGCGCAGAATTCCTTGACCTTCGCCTTCAACACTGCGGGAAACAACTGCTTCGTCAGAAAGTTCGTGCCCTCCGTGATTTCGCGGGCGACCTGTTCGGCTTGCGCCTCGAACTGCCCGTGCGGCAGCTTGAAAATCTCCGCCGCCCGGTCATACACCGAATCCGCCTCATGCGCCAATTTCAGCAACGTCGCGCTGCTGGCGATCTGGTTAAGGCCCTGCGTCCATTCATTTGTTCCGTTTTCGCTGGAGAAACTTCCGAACAACGCGCGCACCTTCGCCATCACTTTGGCGTCGTCGCCGCCGCTCTCCTGTTGCCATTGGACGATTTTCCGCTCGAGCCAAAAGTGGGAGCAGTCGCGCTCGCCCGTTTCAACCGCCTCCGCCATTGTCTTGCCCGGCGGCGCCGCGTCAAATCCGTCCGACAACTCCTGCAGCGTCTTCGCCGAAAACGAATGGTAATTCCACGCCACCGTGCTCAGGACTATCGCCTCATCCGCGTATCGCACCAGGCACGCGATCAACGTCCCGTCCTGCGACGCGTTCCGCGCCAGCGCAAACGCCGCCAGCAAATCGTCGCGCGCTTCGCTTTCCTGGCCGTTCTGCAAATCCCACATCACCCGCAATTGCGCCATCTGCGCCAGTCTCTTGCACCGCGCCAAATGCGGCAGCAGCGTCTCCGGCCCGGCGCTCAAGTCAATTCCCCAATCGCATGCCACGGTCGCATGCGCCGCCTGCCGCGCCAGCTTGAACTGGCTGTCGAACCCCCCCAGCAAATTGCCCGCCTTCTGCGGCAGCTTCTGCCCGCGCCAATCGTTCGTGAGTAAATAGCCGCTGTCCGCCGGCGACAGCTCCGGAGCCACGATGAACCCTTCATAATAACGCAGCGCCGGGTTGATATCCGTCCGATACTCCTGGCCGCTGGCGGCCAAGACTGTCAATAAACCGACGCCTATTGAAATGTTAAGTCTCGCATTCATAATGGTTCGTTTTCAGCCGTTAGTAACGCCGCGCCGCCAAAAGGTTCATTTTATTTGTGTTTCCTGCCGCCTCTGGCACGATCCCTGTCTCAATGAAAGCCCTCGTCAGCCGCAAACTTCTGGAGCGCCGAATCCTGCTTCCCCTTTTTTTGATCCTGGCTCAAGCCGCTTTTGCCACGGATCGCGTCGACATCCAGATGCTCACCAACAACGCCCTGCGCATCACCGTCAACGGCAAGCTCTTCACCGATTACCACTTCACCAACGAACTCCAGACGCCCGCCCCCGCCCGGCCCTACTTCTGTCCCGTCCTCGGCCCCGGCGACTCGCCCATGACCCGCCAATGGCCCATGGAGCCCGGCGAGGGCGAGGAGCACGACCATCCGCATCACCGCGGGCTTTGGTATGGGCACGCCAGCGTCGACGGCATTGATTTCTGGACTGACAAGAACACCAACAACTCTTTTGTCAGCGTCTCCGGCGCCCGCGTCGTCCACACCAAATTCCTCGAAATCAAATCCGGCGACCAATCCGGCGTCATCCGCTCCACCGACAATTGGGTCACCAAAGACGGCGAAATCGTCTGCACCGATGAACGCGCCCTGACTGTTTATGCCCGGCCCGACAGCGAGCGCCTCTTCGACTTCGACATCACCCTCCATGCGCCGGCCAACAAACCAGTCGTCCTCGGCGACGAGAAAGACGGCACAATCGCGGTGCGCGTCGCGGAATCCATGCGCTTGACTCGCAAGGACAAGTCGCACGGTGACGGCCACATCGTCCAATCCACCGGCGCGCGCGACGCCGAGACGTGGGGCAAACGCGCCGATTGGTGCGATTACTCCGGCCCTGTCAATGGAAAGACCGTCGGCATCGCCATATTTGACAACCCAAAAAACCCGCGCCATCCCACCTGGTGGCACGTGCGCGATTACGGCCTTTTTGCAGCCAACCCCGTCGGCGTTCACTTCTTTGAAAACAAGCCGCCCCACGCCGGCGACCTCACCATCGCCCCCGGCGAAAGCATCACCTTCCGCTACCGCTTCTACATGCACGAAGGCGACGACCAGCAGGCCAAAGTCGCCGATCACTACAAGGAGTATTGCCAGCCATGAAAACGACCCGCCGCCAATTCCTCAAAAGCGCCTCGCTCGCCGCCGGCGCCGCCGCCCTTTCGCCGCGCTCCTGGGCGCAGGTCCCCGGCGCCAACAGCGTCGTTCGTTTCGCAGTCGTCGGCTTCCATGCGCGCGGACAGGACCACATCAAGGAACTGCGCAAACTCAGCGGCGCCCGGATCACGGCGTTGTGCGACGTCGACCGTGAAGTGCTTGACAAAGGCGCCGCCGATTTCCAAAGCAAAGGCCAGCCCGTCGAAACCTTCACCGACATCCGCAAACTTCTCGAAAGCAAAAACGTCGACGTCGTTTCCATCGCCACGCCCAACCATTGGCATTCCCTCGCCGCAATTTGGGCCATCCAGGCCGGCAAGGACGTCTACGTCGAAAAACCCGTCTCCCACAACGTCTGGGAAGGCTCGCGTCTCGTCGCCGCCGCGCGCGAGCATGGCAAAATCGTGCAGGCCGGCACGCAAAGCCGCTCCAGCAGCGGCATCCGCCAGGCCGTCGACTGGGTCCGCCAGGGCAACATCGGCAAAATTGTCGTCGCCCGCGCCCTTTGCTACAAGCCGCGCCCCAGCATCGGCAAGACCTCCGCGCCACTGACCGTTCCGTCCAACATCGATTTCGACCTCTGGTGCGGCCCCGCTCCCCTCACCCCGCCGCATCGCGCCCATTTCCATTACGATTGGCATTGGTTCTGGCCCTACGGCAACGGCGACATCGGCAACCAGGGCGTCCACGAAATGGACGTCGCCCGCTGGTTCCTCGGCGAAAACGCGCTCTCGCCCCGCATCCAGTCCATCGGCGGACGCCTCGGCTACGTCGACGACGCCGAAACGCCCAACACGCTCATCACCTTTCACGATTACGAGAAAGCCCCGCTCATCATGGAAGTGCGCGGCCTTCCCACAAAAGCCGGCTCCAAGGAAATGGACCAATACAAAGGCGCCGCCATCGGCATCGTCGTCGAGTGCGAAGGCGGTTACGTCGTCGTGCCCGATTACCACAGCGCCACCGCCTACGACAAAGACTCCAAACAACTTGCCCACTTCGACGGCGCCTCCAGCCATTTCCAGAATTTTATTGACGCCGTCCATAGCCGCAAAGAAAGCGACCTGACCGCGCCCATCCAGGACGGACACCTGTCCGCGGGCCTTTGCCACACCACGAACATCTCCTATCGCCTCGGCGCCCATCAATCCCCCGACGCCATCCGCGAACAAATCAAGGCCGACCCCGCCGCCTCGGCGACCTTTGCCCGCCTTGCCGAGCACATCGCCGCCAACAACGTCGACCTCGAAACCACGCCCCTGACCCTCGGCGTTCCACTGCGCATGGATCCGTCCACCGAAAAATTCACCGACCAACCCCACGCCAGCGCCCTCCTCACCCGCGAGTACCGCGCGCCGTTTGTGGTGGTTTAGTTTCCGGGGCGGCGGCCTCCGCGCGCGAAGTGCGGGAGTTTTTGCGCCTGCCAGGCTCGGGCAAGCGACCGCCAACCGCGGGGCGCTTCCATTACCAGGCGCCGAGGGGTTGCGCCAGTCTCCGTATTGCGGTATTCGTCTGGTAGATGATAAACGAGGAAGAAGCCAAATCTCTCCCCGCCATTTCTGCCACAACGGTCCCGCCGAATCACGCGTTTGTCACCACCCATTGGAGTCTGATTCTCCGCGCTTCCGCCTCGGAAGCAGAGGTTAACGACGCGCTCGAGACGCTTTGTCGTCTATACTGGCGTCCTGTTTATGCGTTTATTCGACGCCGTGGAGCCACCTCCCACGACGCGGAAGACCTGACACAGAGTTTTTTCACTTTCCTGCTCGAAAAAAGAGCCCTCAAATCCGTCGGACCGGAAAAGGGCCGTTTCCGCTCGTTTCTATTGGCTGCCCTCGTCAACTTCCTCCACAACGACTGGGACAGGCGCAATGCCCTCAAGCGCGGCGGGGCCGTCCCCATCGTCCCCTTGGATGTCGCTGCCCTCGAAGATTTATACCACGACGAACAAAATCAACTCCTGCCTCCCGAAGCCGTCTTTGATCGACGCTGGGCCGCCGACATGATCGACCGCGCGTTGGCCACCCTCAAAAATGAGTGCGTTCGGGCAGGCAAGGCGCGCCTTTTTTCCGCGTGCGAGTTCGCCATCAGCCGTGAACTCACACCGCCGATGCGCGCCGCCTTGGCGGCCGAACTCAAGACCCGCGACGGGGCCGCTCGAGTTGCGGTCTTTCGACTCCGACGCCGTTTCGGCGAACTCCTGCGTTCCGAAGTGCTGCAGATCGTCGAAAATCCCGGGGAGGTTGACGAAGAAATCCGCCATCCTTTTAACGCTGTCGCCGCCCAGGGATGAACTCCGGCGCTTGTCCAATCTGCCGCGCCGTTTCGCCCGCCTCCCAACTCCATGGCCACTGCCTCGGTTGCCTGCTCCAAGTCGCCTTGACAGCAATGCCTCGCACGTCACCGCCGCTGTCGGAAGCCGAAGCGCCTGGCTCCACAATCGGGTCGTACCGGCTTCTTGACCGCATCGGCGAAGGCGGTTGCGGCGTGGTTTTTTTGGCTGAGCAACTTCGACCCTTTCGGCGCTTCGCCGCCGTTAAAATCCTCAAACCGGGGCCGGACGCCGACGGGGTTATCCAGCGCTTCGAGGCCGAGCGCCAAGCCCTGGCTCTGTTGACTCACCCAAACATCGCCGGCATTTATGACGCCGGACAAACCATTTCGGGACGCCCCTACTTCGTCATGGAACTGGTTTAGGGGGACGCTA
>Ga0265338_10004306_pt1 | contig 19316 bp, 13 predicted proteins | sample 42126metaG_FD_193579 | JGI IMG/M metagenome (GOLD analysis project Ga0265338, IMG submission 193579) | Rhizosphere microbial communities from Carex aquatilis grown in University of Washington, Seatle, WA, United States - 4-21-26 metaG | ecosystem: Host-associated > Plants > Roots > Rhizosphere...
GATTATCAGTTAATTAGAGTTATTCATGCTCAGATATTGTCATTTTAAGCTTGAAAAAAATGCTTTTTTGTCTTATTTTCTTCGTTTTAATGAGAAAAGCTGCAAGATGGGTTAAAATAATCGTTGCTATTATTGTTGCAATAGTATATTTTTTACTTCTCTTGATTCTATTACCTAATTACTTTTTACTTTCAGAACTTATTTTCAAATGTTACTTGGTTCTATTGTAAAAAAAGATTGAACTTTTATAATGATAATACCTTTTGAGGAGTTGAATACGTTATTTAATCAGAACGACATACATATTACTAACACCGGTATAACCTACACTATTAGTAAAAAACTTAACAACCATAAAAGGGCTTTATAGCACATTAATCGACCTCCCATTATCATACTCCAAATATTGCGTTGAGAAACATAGAGCACAATAACAACGATATTCTATATTCATCAATAAACGAAAAAGCCCCACATTTGCAGGGCTTTAGTTAAGCATACTTAATTTATTTATCGTTCTTACCCTCCATGCTTAATGTAGCATGAGGGACTGCCATTAAACGTTCTTTAGGGATTAACTTACCTGTTTTTCTACAAATACCATAGGTTTTATTCTCTATCCTGATTAATGCAGCCTTCAGGTGTGAAATAAATTTCTCTTGACGTTCTGCAAGTTTACCTGTTTCTTCTTTTGAAAGAACAGCTGCACCTTCTTCAAAGGTTTTGAATGTTGGAGATGTATCTTGAATATCGTTGCCATCATCGTGATTAATCGCCGCTTTTAATTGGGCAAAATCTTTATCGGCTTTTGCCAATTTATCGAGGATTAATGTTTTGAATTCCAATAACTCTGCATCGGAAAACCTTGTTTTTTCTGCTGTATCGCTCATGTTGATTGTTTTAATAAAATCCTTTATACTTTTTCTAAACCCAATGAAGTCGCTACATCATTGTCGATTTCTACGCTCTTGCTTATTTTAAGTTCTATTTTTGATACTATTTCTATACTATCGCATAATGTTTCTGAAGCTATATGTTTTTTATGCTTTTCAATAGCAGCATTAAAGGCCTCATTACTTTCTATTTGAAGACGTATTTTATCGGTTACATTCAAATCGCTTTCTTTTCTGAAATTTTGAATACGATTGATAAATTCACGTGCAATTCCTTCATCACGCAATTCGTCGGTTATGGTTATATCTAAAGCTATAGTTAACGAACCGTCGTACGAAACCAACCATCCAGGAATATCTTCGGAAATAATTTCAACGTCTTCCAATGTCAATTCAATGGTTTGGTCACCTGCATAAATAGTATAAGTTCCTTTTTGTTCGAATTCTAAAATCCGTTTAGTGTCGAGAATTGTTATCAATCCTCCTATTTCTTTCATTAGTTTACCATATTTTGGTCCTAATGTTTTGAAGTTTGGTTTGATTCGTTTTACTAAGATTCCCGATGTATCGGTTAAGAATTCTATGTTCTTAATGTTTAATTCTGTTTTTATAATATCGGCAACCGAAGTAATAGCCTGTTCAAAAGCTTTACCACTGGTTGGAATCATGATTCGATTCAACGGTTGACGAACGCGAATATTTACTTTTTTGCGCAATGCCAATACCATTGACGATATTTTTTGTGCCATATTCATTCGTTCTTCAAGTTCTTTATCGATAAACGATTCGTCTACTGAAGGAAAATCGGCCAAATGAACACTCTTTACGGTATAATGATTTGTTACTGCATTAAGATCACGGAATAAACTATCAGCATAAAAAGGAGCTATTGGAGCCATTAATAAAGAAATGGTTTCCAAACACTCGCATAATGTTTGATAGGCAGATATTTTATCGTTTGTTAAACTGGTTCCCCAGAAACGTTTCCTCGATAACCTGATAAACCAGTTACTGAGATTATCGCACACAAAATCTTGAATGGCACGTCCTGCTTTAGTTGGTTCGTATTCTTCGTAATACTGAGCAACATCTTTTTTCAAGGTATTGAGTAACGAAAGAATCCATTTATCTAATTCGGGTTTTTCGTTTAATGCTATTGAAGGTTCTTTACAAGTAAAGCCATCAACATTAGCATAAAGGGCAAAAAACGAATAGGTATTGTATAAGGTTCCAAAGAATTTACGTTTTACTTCGTCTATTCCTTCGAGATCGAATTTCAGATTTTCCCATGGAGAGGCATTGGTTATCATATACCAACGTAAGGGATCGCTTCCGTATTTTGCAATTGTTTCGAATGGATCTACCGCATTGCCCAATCGTTTCGACATTTTATTTCCGTTCTTATCGAGCACTAATCCGTTCGATACCACATTTTTAAATGCTACCGAATCGAACAACATCGACGATATGGCATGTAAGGTAAAGAACCATCCACGGGTTTGATCTACTCCCTCGGCAATAAAATTGGCTGGATATACTTTTTCGAATAAGGCTTTGTTTTCGAATGGATAATGTAATTGAGCATAAGGCATTGCTCCCGAATCGAACCAAACATCGATCAAATCCATTTCGCGTGTCATTTTTTGACCTTTGGGCGATACAAGGATGATAGAATCGACAAACGGACGATGCAGATCGAAAAGATTATAGTTCTCTTTCGAGAAATCGTTTTCTTTGAATGCTGCAAATATATTCTCGCTCATAAAACCAGCCTGTACCGATTTTTCTATTTCGGCTTTTAACTCGGCTACCGAGCCTATGCATAATTGTTCGGTTTTATCTTCGGTTACCCATATTGGAAGTGGTGTTCCCCAATAGCGTGAACGCGAAAGATTCCAGTCTTGAAGATTTTCGAGCCATTTACCAAAACGTCCTGTTCCCGTTGATTCCGGTTTCCAATTGATGGTTTTATTTAAATCCATCATGCGAGTTCTATACTCGGTGGTTTTAATAAACCAAGAATCTAGCGGATAATATAAAATAGGTTTATCGGTTCTCCAACAATGAGGATAGTTGTGAATATGTTTTTCTATTTTAAAAGCTTTATTATCTTTTTTAAGATTTACCGATATATCGACATCGAGTGTTGCATCATCTTCGGTTAGCTTTGGATCGTAAGCATTTTTAACAAAACGACCGGCAAATGCTTTGTATTCGTCAACATTAACATTCGATTTTACATATTCGACATCCATATCTTCGATAAGAATCATCTTACCTGTTTTGTCGACCAATGGGCTAAGATTTGCATTTTTGTCTAATACCATTAATCCCGGTATACCGTTTTCTTTGGCTACACGGTAATCGTCTGCTCCAAATGTTGGTGCAATATGAACAATACCTGTTCCATCTTCTGTGGTTACAAAATCACCGGTAATGACTTGGAATGCATTATCTCCCGGATTAACCCAAGGTAATAATTGCTCATAGCAAATACCTTTTAATTGTTTGCCGGTACATTCGTCAATAACTTTATAAGGAATATGTTTATCGCCCAGTTTATATTGGTCGAAATCCAATTCTTCGTCCTTTTCGGGGAAGAAAGCTCGCAATCTGTTTTTAGCAAGAATTACAAAAACAGCTATTCCAGTATAAGGATTAAATGTTTTTACTTTATAATAACTGATATCGGGACCAACACAAAGAGCCGTATTCGATGGTAACGTCCAAGGAGTAGTTGTCCAAGCTAAGAAGAAAAGATCGGAATCGACATGTTTGAAAAGAAATTCGCTTTTCGCATTTTTCAATACTTTAAATTGTGCAACACATGTCGTGTCTTTCACATCTTTGTAACATCCCGGTTGATTTAATTCGTGCGAACTCAATCCCGTTCCTGCTGCTGGTGAATAGGGTTGTATGGTATAGCCTTTGTACAACAATTGTTTGTTGTACATTTCTTTAAGCAAAAACCAAAGTGTTTCAATATATTTGTTTTCGTAGGTAATATAAGGGTCTTTCATGTCGACCCAATAGCCCATTTCTTTTGTTAAGCGTTCCCATTCGCCGGTGTATTTCATTACATCGGTGCGACAGGCTTTATTATATTCTTCAACGCTAATTTTTTTACCAATATCTTCTTTTGTAATACCAAGCGATTTTTCTACTCCAAGCTCAACAGGTAAACCATGAGTATCCCATCCTGCTTTACGATGTACTTGAAAACCCCGCATCGATTGGAATCGACAAAAAATATCTTTAATGCTACGAGCCATCACATGATGTATGCCGGGCATACCATTTGCCGATGGAGGTCCTTCATAAAAAACAAAGGTTTTGGCTCCTTGTCTATTGCTTATGCTTTGCTCGAAGGTGTGCTCCGATTCCCATTTCTGTAACACTTCCTTATTTATTTCAGGAAGGTTGAAGTTCTTGTATTCGTTGAACTTAGTGCTCATTTCTTATTTTAAGAAAATTCTATGGTTAAAAAATTGTGCAAATATATAATAATAATCTTATTAGCAAGTATTTTTGATGAGTTGTGTATTAACTGCATATTATGCTTAAACACATTAGAATAAGCAATTTACTATTACTTTGTTAACAACTTATCAAACTCACACAAATTGAGTAAAGAAAAAGCTGATTTTTGCAAATTGTCTATTTATTCGTTGCTACTTTTCAGGTATTGGCAAATAATTTGTATTACTTTGCTTTTTCTCTATCTTTGTGTGAATAAACCCTTTTCGGTCATACGATTTCGATGATTAATCTTATCAGAAAAATAGCAATTATACTAAGCATAACTCTGCTCGTTTCAGCAAGCGTTGATGCACAGAATAATGCTATATTGAAACGTAAAACCGGGCATGAAGAACCGTTTTACAAAAACAAATGGTATTTTGGCATCAGTCTGGCTACCACATATAATGGTTTTGTTCGTTATGGAATAATCAAAATACCCGAAAAAGGACCTATTGAAGTTTCGTATTTTACCAAAGAAATGTTTGTTCGTCAAACCTCTGGTTTATACGTCTCGAAAGCAAATCCCGACAAATTCAATTATTTAGAAAAATATCAGATTAAATGGGATGTCTTCGAACAATTATGGAAGATCCGTTATTCTGAATATCCCTATCAAGTTCAAGAAACCATGCCTCCCGGCTGGGCAGGAAAAATGTCGTGTCCAAGCGATGCCCAATGGAATTTTTTAAAACAGAATTATGGATATGGATCGCTCAATGATTTTATCTTTGGCGATAATCTTTGGAAATTCTTGAAAGATGTTCAGGATCCGGCTTGGGCTGCTCAATATAGTAGCTTGAAATAAGAATATAATACGAAATTGATATCGATTTACGATCTCATATATACGTTATTATTGAAATGTTTTTATTGTTATGATGCATTTGATCTTAGAAACAACTCGAGTCCATATAATTTTAAATATATTTGCGTATATCTAAGAGAATATGTGCCAACAATGTCTTATAGGCTTTTGTTTCGTTATTTCACAAATTTTGATACAATCGAATTGTGCTAAAGCTCAATCTTTTATGTATCCCGATTCAAGCAATAAGGAGCGATTAGATACAATATTTATTGCTCCCGACACCATTAAAACAACAAGAATCGATACTGTTTTCGAATATTTTGATGACGTTCCGAGAACGCTTCCAAAAACAATTCCGATACATAAGAAAACTCCTGAAATAGGAATCAATTTAGGTATGCAAGCCGGGCTTGATATTACGAGATTATTTCCAATGTATAATACAACATCAATACAAAAAATGATTGGTGTTCAAGGAATGGGATTTTATAATTCTATATTTCTACAAATTTCTTTGAACGCTTTTAGCGGTTTTTCAACAAGCAATTCCATAACCAAACAATATACCAAGATTCATAACTGGACCGATACCATTAAAACCGTTATTGATGAGTATATTGAAATTATTGGTAAAGATACCATTAAAACACAAGTGATAAAAAAAACACTTTTTCCTAAATCAGATACTTTACACTCAGACTCTGTATTTTCACATAAAAACTCCTATTCAATTATAGATATTCCCATTGTCTTTGGTTATCTTTTTAAAATGAAGAAAACAATACTTGGTATAGGTATTGGTCCTGATATAAGAATTACTTTGGCAAATACCACTAATATGGTATCTATTGGTGATACATCATTCGTAAAAGAATCACGTTATTTTAAAAAAAGCACTCTTGCGATTGCTACTATGCTGGTATTAAAACAACAAATTATGAAAAAGATTTGGTTGTCGGGTGGAATGAATGGAATAATTCCTATAGAATCTAATTACCAATCATTTAATAAGACATTGTTTCAAACCAATCTTACCTTTTTTCTTGGTATTGATTATTTTTTTCGTATATAAAATCGGTTTTGAACTATATTTGGCAAAGTTTTTGACTTAGCCTGTAATATCTTTAAATAAACGATAACCTATGAAAAACATTAGTACCCTTTTATTCGTGATATTGTTTGCAAATTCATTTGCACAAACACAAGAACCTCAAAAACCAGCTCAACCAAATCAACCTACAAAACCCAAAACAACTACAAGTAAAAAGCAGTCGACTAAACCAAAGGCAACTACAACAACTCATACGGTAGCTCCAACCCCGCAACCGGTAAAACCTGCTCCCAAACCGATCCCGGTTACCACTCCAACACCCACTCTGGCACCTAAACCTACTCCAACACCGCAACAGGCTGCCCAACCGCAACCACAACCTGTTCACTCTACGCAATCAAAAATAGAAGAAGTTTGGGTAGGTGGAAGTGTAGGTGGTGGCCTTGCTCTAAGCACCAATATTGTTGGTTCGGGTGCAGTGTTTCCCGCTAATCTTGAATTATTATTCCAAACCCGCCACCATCGTTGTGGTATAGGATTGGCAAACGAATTGTATATTACACCTGAATCGCTCTATCATTTAGCTTTAGGTGAAGCTCCTGTTGTATCAAAACTTTACTTTAGTTACGAAGCATTTATTTTCCGTAATTTCCCTATTAATCTTGGATTTAGTAGCCATATTGGATTTTTTGGAACAAGTGGTAATCACACATTAAGCCAAAAAAGTGGAACAGTTGATACCGCTACTGCACGTGGAGGTATGTTTGGTAATGTTGGAGCAGTTCTCGAATTAGGAGCCCGTCCTTTTTATTTCTTTCTCCGTCCATCGATCGAGTACAAATCGTGGAGTGGGTTTCATAAAGAAATAATGGCAACCGTTTCGTTAGGTATAAGATTGAAATTCCTAACTCAATACGAAATTGAACGTCGTGCCGATAAAAAACACGATAGATACCATAAATATTAATGGTGAACGGCGAAGCCCTCTACGAAGTAAATTATGAATTATGAATGGTAAATTATGGATGGTGAATGGTGAATAAAAAAACAACCGTTGCTTTGTGTTTTTGTAGCTAATGGATGTTCAACTCAAAACTAATTACTATTTTTGTAGCACAGTTATTAATAGAAAATATTTATGGAAACGGTAGTAAGCGGAATACGTCCAACGGGGAATCTTCATTTGGGCAATTATTTCGGAATGGTAAAGAACTCTGTACAAATGCAACACGAAAATCGTTGTTTCTTTTTTATTGCCGACTATCATTCGCTTACAACCCATCCCAATCCGGCCGATTTACACGATAAGGTTCGTCAGGTTTTAGCCGAATATTTAGCCTGTGGAATTGATCCGGAAGTAGCTACGCTTTACTTACAGAGCGATGTACCTCAGGTCGTGGAATTATATTTGTTTCTCAATATGAATGCCTATCTAGGCGAACTTGAACGAACAACGTCATTTAAAGAAAAAGCCCGAAAACAAACTGAAAATATTAATGCCGGATTATTAACCTATCCTGTGTTGATGGCTGCCGATATCCTTATACACAAAGCTTCGCGTGTGCCGGTAGGTAAAGATCAGGTACAACATATGGAAATGACTCGTAATTTTGCAAACCGCTTTAATCATCTCTATAAAACGGAATGTTTTCCCGAGCCTCAAGTTTATGTTTTTACCAAAGAAGCTATTAAAATACCCGGTTTGGATGGTAGTGGAAAAATGGGAAAATCAGAAGGAAACGGTATTTATTTGGTCGATACCGACGATCAGATCCGTAAGAAGGTAATGAAAGCAGTTACCGACAGCGGTCCAACACAAGCAAATTCTCCAATGCCCGAATCGATACAAAACATATTTACCTTGATGGATGTGGTTTCAACTCCCGACACTATTAATTACTTTAAAGATAAATACAACGATTGCAGCATACGATTTGGCGATTTAAAAAAACAATTGGCCGAAGATATAATTACATCGATTAGTCCGGTTCGTGCAAAGATTAACGATATATACAACGATACTGCATATTTGAAAAGAGTTGTAGATCAAGGCAAAGAAAAAGCACAAGAAAGTGCTAATAAAACAATTAAAGAAGTTCGCGAAATTATTGGTTTCAAACCGTTTTAAATCTTTATTCGGGGTATAGCGCAGCCAGGTAGCGTACCACGTTCGGGACGTGGGGGTCGCGAGTTCGAATCCCGCTACCCCGACAAAAAAGCCGGTATTGTTTCCAATACCGGCTTTTAAACACATTCAAGAATCTCTCTAATCCTTATTGTTTAATAAAGGTCTTTATAATTGTTTCTTTGTTTGTTATTATTTTTACAATATACATCCCAACAGGCAATTGCGACACATTTATAGATGTACAACTGTTACGTTTTAAAACGTTAACCCCGGCAATATTCATAATATCTACGCTTTGAACGGAACTATTACTTTGAATTGTTATATTGTCTGATGTTGGATTAGGATACAACACAGCGGTGTTACTTGAATTGATTACCGTTACTCCCGTTGTGCTTGCAATGCCATCTTTCAAACTGAAATCGGCCGATGTAGAAGATCCGTTATTGATGCTTACCGTTTGTGCAAATTTTGCATATCCCGGTGCTTCAACATAAATGTCGTAGGTTCCATCGGGTAAGTTATCAACCTTATAATTTCCATTGACATCGGTACATGCGTAAGCAATAACTTGTCCATTTTGCACAACAAGTACCGACATTTTTATCGGACTAAAACTTTTCAAAGGACTTGCGAAATTGCTATCCAAAACATCAACCGAACCGGTAATCGAACCACCTCCGCTCGTTAATAACGGGCAATCGACCAACGATAAATGCAATCCCTGAATTTTACCTTTAAGCGAAATAACATTAGCATCCTGCCAATCTATTGCATTAACATAATAACTGGGTAAGTAAGCCGATTGTAAATCGTTTGGTAAAGCTCTTATCAAATAGTCGCTTGCTTCAAGCCATTTGAAATTAAACGAACCATCGGCATTTATAACCTGAGTCGAGACTGCTGTATAACTCGATCCTTTAGGTTTAAATAGTTGAACAATTCCATCGTTGAATGCGGTATTGTTTCCAAGTACCGTTCCTTTAATAGAAGGTAGAGATGGATCCATAATATGAACCGTTAATCCAATTTCTGCACTTGTACATCCGGTTATTGTATCCAATGCTTTAACGGTGAATGAATAATCTCCTACGGTAGTAAAGAATGAATTATCAAGTACGGCTCCATTTCCAGTAAACAATAATTTACCAAAACTTGGACAATACCAGTATACTATAATGTTTTTAGTATAGGTAGTATCCAACGTTAACCGTTTTGTATCGTTTGGTTCGTAATAAAAATTCTTTACGTTCGAAATCGTAGGAGACTCTTTTTGAATTATATTAATAGAATCGTGTACAACAACCGAACAACCATTATCAAATACTACGGTCATAGATACTTCATGTTTTCCTATCGTATAATTACCGTCTTGCGATTTTGGGAAAAGCGTATCAACAGGCATTGTCGTAATAATTGAATTTGTTGGATCAATATAGTGGAGCGATCTATTATCATAATATGCTGTAGTTAGAGGCATACTACATATTTGCATATCATTTAATGGAATCATTACTATTTTAGGGCAGGTATCAATAGGTGCATGTGTTCCGATATGAACAATGATATGCGATGAACCTATTACCTTCTTTGTACTGTCATTAGTTAAATAGGAATTCCAAACTAATGTATCGATACCTTCTTTGAGAGCTTTAATGGTATATATTGAGTATGAAACTCCCATAACAAGTCCACTTGGATTTTGTTGCCAGATAAACGTTCTATTCTCAACGGCATCTATCGAATTTTTGTTCGATTTACCTGCAAATTGCATTGTTACAGGAGCAGGACCTGCATCTGAGAATGTAAATACTGACATATCTAATGAATCGGAAACATTCATATTAATTGTCGTGTCACCTAAAAATGGCGGTAAGTAATCTGTTACTTTTATAGGATATCCAATGACACGAGTTGATGGGCAACCAGGTACAACATTATTAGCATACAAGGTATATATTGTATCTTTTTGATTTGTTACCAATTGTTTAGGAGTAAAGGTATAGGTTGTATCGACTCCAATTATTTGACCTGAAAAATATGTCCAATTTGTTTCTTGGGCAACTCCTGCAATTTGTATACCATCGAGTACTATCGATTGTTTATATAAAGGTAAAATAATAGTATCCTTTATTATTAAAGAAATGAGGTTTGAACATACAATAGGAGGTTTTACCGTATCGGCAATATGAACAATTATTCTTTTTGTTTCAATCAGCCCTAATGCATGAAGAGAATCAATAGCGATATATTTTGTACTCCAAACCAGCGTATCTACTCCAACCTTTACCATTTTAAGAGTAAAAACATTTATTGGAGAGTTATAAGTGTTTGGTAAAGGCAAATTGTAGGTATGTACCGTATCGATAGATTGTTTGTTCGATTCACTATCTATGCTCCATACCATTGGATTACTCGCATTATCAAAAAATGAAACATCTATTGAATCACCAAGATTCAAAGAAATGGTGGTATCAATTGTATTTATTAAGGGCACATAACTGTTTACTTTTATTGGGTACTCAACAATTTCTGTAGATGGACATCCTAGAACAATATTATATGCTTCTATGATATAAGTTGTATCCTTTTGTCCAAGATTAAAGGTATAGCTCGAAGCAGTATCTACTATAGAACCAGAACTGTTTTTCCAATACATTTTAGCTTGCAATGGGGCATTCAAAACCACCGATAGTTTATACTTTGGCACAACAATCGTGTCTTGAGGTAATAAAGCAATTACATTTGAACAAACAACCTTTTTTACTGTATCGGTATTGTCTTTTAAACAACGAACTGAATGACCGTCAGTTTTGCTAGTACCACTGTAATAGCCCAGATTACTGTTATTATAATATAAATCCCAATAGTCTCCAAAACTATCATATAATCCATCGGAACTCCACCAGCCTCCCCAGCTACCAATAAGATTGAATGTACCATTATATTCACGATTACCACCTGGAAGTGCTGTAAAACCACTTTTATTGTTAGCAATTGGATTGTTACCAATTGTTCCATTTGTGGGATATGGAGCCCATCCCGTGGAACTTGCCATAGATTTGGCAACATAATTAGAATCATCAAGGTTACTATTTGGCAAATAACCGTAACCATTAGATCGAAGGTAGTATTCTAAAGTTATCCATTCTGTATTATTTGGCACATGCCATCCAGTTGGACAAAGTTTTGCAGTACTTCCAGCATACCAGTTATATAGTCTACCGAATGTATTAATGGTGTCAGCGTTTGTAGTGTTGTTATAGGTACACTGAGCTCCCGTAGTAAGAGCAGCCCAAGTTACGCTGTTGGGACTATTTGGGATGATTGAGCCATCATTATACTTTGTTACTTTTAAGTTTTCTTGAAACCATGTTTGGGTTCCAATTCTAACCGTATCATAACCATTACCATCAATATCAAAAACTGAATATGTTTTGGGAATAGTAAGAGATTGAACTTGTATTGAATCCGTTGCAGAAATAGTAGAGTCAGCATTAGTTCTTGCTGTTATTATTGTTGTTCCATTACTAACAGCTGTAACAATACCTGTTGTGTTATTTACAGTTGCAACCTCTGGATTTGAACTTATCCAATAAACCGATTGTAATGCATTTAACGGATATACCGTTGCCCATAATAGGATTGAATCGCCAACAGTTAAAGATTTAGATAGAGGACTTAATACAATAGAATCGGGGTTTTGATGTTGAATTATAATTTGCATCTTTGCGGGTTCACTTTCGCAAGTTCCGTTCGTTTGGGTAACATATCTTATAGAAGAAATAATTGTATTAACACTTAATGTATCTTGAATAACAGGACTTTCCCATGAATTTACCGAAGGCAAATCAGTATACCATTTTAATTTATTCCCAATTGCAGTAACTTTAGCATTTGATGAAGCATAATTAAAGGTTACATCCTTTACAATTGGTGGAGCCGGCATTGTATCGGTTGATGTTGAGAAAGAAAAATTTATTGTTTTAGTATAGTAACTGTCAGGACAATTTATAGGATTTACCGATAGTTGGTAACTTTGAGCTAACGGCGTCTGATCGTTTAAAGTAATTGTATCTTGACCAGTAATTTTACTTGGTCTGATTTGTCCATAAACCATTGTACTTGTCATACCAATCGTTCCAAGGTCATACAACATACCAGAATTCCAAGTAAAAGAAAACGTGGTATCGTTTGCTTGTTTATTTGATGTAAACGTTACGGTTTGTCCTTTACAGGCTTGATTATTGAAACGGTCTGAAGTTACAACCAAATCGGCAGGCATAATACAATTACAATTTTTAACATCAATAAGTTCTGTTCTTGAACTGTTTATTAGCCTTGTAAAGTTAATCGTCCCAACTTTCGCATTACAGGGGAAAAGACTTATAGAATTATCTGTTGATGTTGTTATAAGTGAGTCATAAAGATTAAATGGAACTTGATTCGTCTTTAATGATCCTGATTGACTTGATATCCAATACTGTTTGCCAGTAACATTTCCGTCTAAAATTGACTCTTTTATTATAGTTAAGTCAGGTCCAGAACAAGGTGCCTGAAAACATTCAACTTGATTCCAATGATTTTGGAATAGAATAGTATTGGTATTTGGAACATGATTCCCATCAACAACACTATCAGCATAAATAGTAACGTATGCATTAGTATAATCACTTGCAATGCTTTTAATTTTTATTGGGTTGAAAACAGTGAGTTTAACGTAATTAATCGTACTGTCAAGTTTTTGGGAAGAAGCTGATAGGAACTTATATGTCATCGTATTGCTGATAGATGTCGGTTGAATCCATGCACTGGCAGTATCGTTCGATTTTGTTATTGAATCGGAGGAAACAACAAAGTTATTGCCTGAATATTCCGGTGGAGTAATTATATTAGATGAATTAATTAGGTGAATAGGAATTGAAGTTAAACTATCTTTAATAGATAGTTGACTAATAACATAAATTGGGTTAACTTGAGGTGTTTCTGATAATGGATATAAGCTTGTTTCTGTTTTATATACACTATAATTAAATGTATTAGTTGTAAAACTAAAGGGAACATATTTAGATGCAGAATCGCACCAATGTCCAACGACAGGAGTAATTACTTGTTTTGATACTGAAATGCTGTAAACATCACTGCCTTTTTGTATTTGCACTTGATAGTTATTACCTTCTGTACAATTGGGTACACGTATTTCAAAACGTTTAATACATGAAGCTGCATTTATGGCTGCATAAGATATAATAGGCATTGAAACGGTAATATTTGTACCTAATTTTGTTACCGTATACTGTGGTGTTGAATTCAGAAAGCTAAAATCATAACCGGTAATAATTAATGTGTTATTTTCAAACAGGTAGGTATAGTTGGTATCGGTCTTATAATCTTGATAACTTTTTACCGAATCTAAGCAACCACTAAAAGCAATGGTTGTCGTGTCTTGCGCTTGCAGTCCTATTGCCACAAGCAACATAAACATAATGAGTACAAACTTTTTCATAACAATATATTTAAATGGTTTAATTATTTCGTTTCTTCTTAATAACTCTCGTATCTCAAAAACGTGACATTATTCTTTTTTAGGTCTTGCTTTTCGTATAACCTTTACCACCGTATCTTCTATAATAACAGGCATTGGTTTAACATAAACAACCTTATGGGCTGTAGTCTTTTTAACAGTATCAACGGGTGTTTTGGCGATTGTTTCCTTTTGTTTTTCAACTGTTGTGGAGTTATTTACAATCTGATTATTTGTATTGACGTTTGATGTTTGTATTGATGTTTGACCATTTGTTTTTGTTGTTTGAGAAACTGTTTTTGATATCATATTTTTTGTTGCAACGATTCCCTTGTGATGAATATCGACAGTACTATTATTTTTCGAAACACTATTATCAACAATTGGCATTACATTCTTTATTCCTGACCTTTGACCTTCCGCCCTTTGACCTTCCGCCCTCATCGTATCGGCAAAAAGTTGAGCAGACGATTCTATTGATTTTGTTCGTATTATTGTATGACTATGATGGATGGCTGCATTCTTCTTTTGATAATGTTCAACAATCTTTACGGTTGTAACGGTAGCAACCGATGTAATAGTGGCTGTACCGGCAATTAAAGTAACCGTATTAAGTTTAAGCACAGCTGCCAACTTGTAAAAAAAAACCTTTTTTACAGCAACAGCAATTAAAGGAGCTGTAGACAGAGCAACAGGCACCGTGTAATCGCGTAGTTCTTGACGAAAAAGTTCGTCTACTTGGTTCGATTCATTTGTAATCATACTATTATTGCTTTATGATTGTATTGACAACGTATTGCTAATTTTTCTTTTAATTGAATTCTTGCTCTTTTCAATCTTGCTCTCGAAGCCTCCTCGGCAATACCGAGCAGTTCGGCTATTTCTTTATGTTTCATTTGTTCAATGGCAAAAAGGTTAAAAACCAAACGGTTCGATTCGGGCAACGATTCCAACATCTTCATCAGTTCTTCCCTGCAAATCCCTTGTCGTTTTACTATTCCAAACAAAGAATTATCGTCGTCCGAATCTTCCTCATCAACGATATCTTCGGCATAATCGATCGATAGCGTACCGATTCGTTTCGTCTTTTTAATGTTATCGATACAACAGTTTACCATTACCCGCACCATCCATGCTTTGAATGTACCCTCGCCTTTCCATTCGAATTTGTCGATATTCAAAAACACTTTAATAAATGCTTCGTGCATTATATCTTCTGCTAACTCACCATCGGCAACATACCGCAAACAAACGGCTTTCATATAAGGTGCCCAGATGATATAGGTTTGATTACGGATTTTTTCAATCCGCTTTTGACAACCTATAAGCAACTGTTCTTCAGTATATTTTCTGCCTATTGTAAAAAGCATCGTTATATTTGTTTTTAGTATATAACTGCGAATGTATGAAAACGTGACACGATAAATATGCGAAGTTTCGAAATTAATTTTCTGAACTGTTCAAAATCAAAAATGTGCATATCGTAATAATTATATATCTTTGGCATACTATTTATAAATCATATAACAATGAAAAGAATTTGTTTTATCGTCTTACTTGCATTGACAGCTATGAGTTGTACCATTCAAAAAGGATATATGACCTCGAATGCTTCGCTTCAAACAGGTAATTTTAAAATTGTGGGTATAGCTAAAGGACATTCCAGCACCTTTTATTTCTTTATGTTGTTTGGAGGTATGTCGACCGACGGTTTGGTATTTAAAGCAAAACAAGATATGTACGATAAAGCAAAATTAAAAGATAACCAAGCAATTGCAAACATCACCGTTGACAATAGCTGGTCGTATATATTCCCATTAATGATGCATCACGATGTCTTTATTTCGGGCGATATCGTTCAATTTAAAGACGCTGGGGTTGGTGGAACGGTTAATGTTTTACAAAAATAAATGCAACTTTTTGCACTGAATATTGTTTGATGATAGAGTAAAAAAGAGGCTGACTAAAAAGTAACGTCAGCCTCTTTTTATTATCTATTCTTTGATTAAGCATTTGGCGTTGGTAGTGGTGTTGTAATAGTCTTAGGATGATGTCTACCTTTAATTTTACGAGCTTCGAACCAACCATCAATAAATGTTTTGTTGGAAATCATCCCTTCAACGGCATCGTCAAGTTGATCAAGAATAATACGGGCTTCGGAAATGATTCTTACAATAGCTTGCGTTGCCATTTTATGATTGTTTGACATATTACTAATGGTCGAAGGCATAGCTTTTATGGCAGTCACCTCGACAGCCATACTATCAAGTTCGACCGATGTAACACCATAACTTGCCGTTGCAGAAAGATTTTCGCGACCACGTTTAATTATAAGATTCCAGGTTAAAAACAACTTGTCTTCATTAAACGTATTCATCGATGATTCATTAACATCAACATCGTTCAACAAAATATTGTTTTTCGATTGTTTTGCATATAATGTCAATTTTCTTCCCATTATATACATACGCTTTATGAGAGCTTCAATTCTATTATTCTTGTTTGTTGTCATTCCTGTGGGATCGCTTTGATTTTGAAGTTCGATTTCTGATTCTAACTGGAGAATAGTATTGGTTAGCGAATCGAACAATGCTTTTATTATTAGATTTGAACTCCATACAATATTATTTACAATACTGTAATTAATGCAATTATTGGCCATTCCTTTGAATGTTTTTTCAATTGTTTTCATAGTAGTAAAGATTTTGAGGTTAATAATTTCATGTAACTTAAAATAAAGGTATGTATTATACTTATTTGAGGTTCAATTAAATCAATATATTTTTCAATTTACTTGCATTTTTAATCTCGGTACTAGAGGTATAGCTAATATACATTGACAATTCTAAATCAGAAGATTAAAATATAACAGTACTTTGTTTAAGTTCAAATACACATATCTGTCATTTTCTATACGGGTAGTATGCTTGCAAAATGTTTTATTATCGGACTAATCGTTCATCTCATGCAACGAAAAACCCGAATAATTTTCGAAAAGCTATTGCGAAGCACCAACAAGCTAATAATAGACACCGAAAAATCGAGAAAGGTTGCAAAAATCTATTGTTAGGCAACATAATGCTTGTAATAGGCTTTGATAAATTGAAATAGCTTGCGAAATTCTATTGTTAGGCAACGTCAAGCGGATAACAGGTTACGAAATATCGAGATAGCTTACGAAAATCTATTGTGAAGTAACCTCGTGCGTGTAACAGGTTACGTTATATCGAAATAGCTAGCGAAAATCTATTACGAAGCAACCTCATGCGAGTAATTCGATTGTGCAAACCTTTTCTCATAGCTATATCATGTAATTTTATATCTAATAATACTATTTCAATATCTATCGACAATTTATTATATAATACTGTATTTGCATTGAATAATATAGAAATGTTTTCACTATTGTCCGATAAAAAACATATATGTCGATTTCTAATGTAATTACAAAAAGAATTATTCAGTATACCTGCAAGTTACACGTTGGGCTAAAGCCCATTTCATGCCGTTTTATTAATAACCCCCGACTTGAGTCGGGGGTTAATGAAAATGCAGTCAACATGGGCTTTAGCCCAATTATAGAAACATTTTACCAGACAACAATGAAATGTTTTAAATTATCTATTACAACGCATATACACTACAGCCATTTAAACGTACTATTGGCGAATTTTACCAGCTCAACTAATCCGACAATTTTTTCTATCTAATAATCTTTCAGTAAAAATCAGTGAACAAAATGCGATACACACAATAAAAAAAGCCATAAGACGAATCTCATGGCTTTTTTTTAGTACCCGGGACCGGAATCGAACCGGTACATCCTTGCGAATATTGGTTTTTGAGACCAACGCGTCTACCGATTCCGCCACCCGGGCATTTCGGAAGGGCAAAAGTAGCTATATTTTCCGTAACTCCAAAATTATTTAAGAAGCCACGAGTGTTTTGCTTGTAAGAAATAGAAATCGCTTGAATATTCTTTTTTAGTTGTTGCGTCTGCAATTTGTAAACCAGATGGTTGCAAAACATAGGTTGTATAACCTATCGACTCCATTAACGTTATTACTTTCGATCTATTCTCGTCGCCACCTAATTCCGATTGAATAACGGGCTTAAAACGTTGTAATGTTTCAATCATATTGGAAAATGCAATATTTTCATAACCTTCAATATCGCATTTTATAAAATCGAGTCTTTCGAGTTTCGTAAACAATTGATCGGGAACTTTCATGTTAACATCAAAGAATTTGACAAATGTTTCGTTCGAAGTATTTGCCACTTTTGTCATTCCATGATGTGCCAGTCCGTCTTTTTCCGGCATTCCCATTTGAATAACCCCTTCGCTGCTACCTAATGCGTAAGGAAATAATTCAAGATTGTTGACACAGCTTTGTTTTACATTTTTCTTCCAAATAGTGTAAAACATCGGAACAGGTTCTACAGCATATACTTTCCCATTTATACCGCACAACACCGACATCTTTGTTGAATAGTAACCAAGATTTGCTCCTATATCTATACAGGTATCGCCCGATTTGATAATTTTATGAAGAAAAAAAAGTTCGGGATACTTACGCTTCAAAAAACCTTTTTTAGTGAGGCACACATAGACTTTACTAATGATAGTAAGATACAGGCGGATGCCTACCAGTTTTATGAAAATCTTTCGTAATTCTCTCATGTTTTACTTATTTTACTTCTTCAAAATCAATATACTCTCCATCGATTTTCGATTTCTGAGACGATTTCTTCTCTTTATTGGTAATTGTTACTTCGCCCTCGTTTTGAGCCTGTTCTTGCGTTTGATTGGTAAAGTTAAAACCCTGACCAAAAGCACGCTCTCCCATTTTCTGCATTAGTTTTTTAAGAAGAAAAGGTAGAATAAGCCGCAAAACCCATTTTAATAAATAAAACGAAATTATAATGACGAATACAACGCTAAGAAACTTTTCCATTTTTATATTCTAAACGACTACAAAAATAGTCTTTTATCTTTAAAAAATCCATCACAAATAATCTTCATTTTAATTTTTCAATGCGAATTATGGGTCAAAAAGATATTTTTGAAAGTTATTGAATCCTTATCGTGCTTTGCAGCCTTGCTACTATCTGTTTCGTGCTGAACCGCTAGTCTTAACGTTTACATTCTCAGAAACGAAAGCTAGCGCGGACTCAATGTCATTAAGTTAAGAAATATCATTTATTGATAGTACGAAAAGCACCCCAAACCCCTAAAAGGGGCTTTAACAAGCTCTCTAAAAGATTTAAGATATCTCACTATTAATTCCTTTATCATTGAATAATAAGATATATAATTACCGACAAAAAAAGAAACAACCTAGCCTAACAGTTAGGCTGTTAAAGCCCCTTTTAGGGGTTTGGGGTGTTCA
>Ga0265338_10004308_pt1 | contig 19309 bp, 8 predicted proteins | sample 42126metaG_FD_193579 | JGI IMG/M metagenome (GOLD analysis project Ga0265338, IMG submission 193579) | Rhizosphere microbial communities from Carex aquatilis grown in University of Washington, Seatle, WA, United States - 4-21-26 metaG | ecosystem: Host-associated > Plants > Roots > Rhizosphere >...
AAAGGTAAATACATCAAAATAGATGAATTGAATAAACAGAAAAAATTAACTAAAGCTTTGATAATAAACACCGAAAACAAATCAATCATTGCAATTAATACCGTCAAAAAACTATATACACGACTTCCTGTTGATGAATCGCAAAACGAAAAAGACGATCAAGGTTTTGATGTTATCAAAACCATTAATTTCAAAATAATAAATGGATATAAGTGTAATCTTTGGCGGGTTCGAAACAAAGATTTAAATACCGACATATCGTATTGGGTGGCTGTAGATAAATTCAGCTTTTTCGATAATCTGATTAAAACGCTTCATACAAACGAAAAATATCTTTCATTCTTCTTGAAATTACCTACTATTGAAGGAGCGATGCCAATGATGAGTGTTGAAAGAACACTTTTGAGAGATGAAAAAAACTGTATGACAGTACTGGAAGTAAACAAAAAGAGAATCAACGATTCACTTTTTATCGTTCCAAGCGATTACAAACAGTTTGACATTAAATATTAAAACGACAACAAACAGTTTTGTTGTTTTGAACTCATATACACATTTTGGCCTAAAAGCAAAGCCAGATTCTCGTGAATATGTCCGGCCTTAAAACCGAATATGACGGGAAACGAATAGCAATCGACATACGATTTGATTATTTCTTCAACCGTTTTCCCGTATTGAGTTTTCCCATCGGTCATTTCTGAAAAACCACCGACAACTAAACCCTTCAACGATTTAAAACATCCACCAAGTTTAAAATTCATAAGCATCCTGTCAAGATGATATAGTTTTTCGCCAATATCTTCGATAAACAATATTTTATTTGAATAGTCAAGATCATAAGGTGTACCTCGTAATGAATAAAGTATTGATAAATTACCACCAACCAATACGCCACTTGCTTCGCCTTCGATATTATAGTGATGATATGGCAATGAATATTCAACAGCATTACCTAAAAGAATATTCTTTAACGACGCTAATGAATGTGCATGCGTTTTTGTAAAGCTGTTTGGCATTACTCCATGTATTGAACTTATTCCATGTTTTTGTAATGCTGAATGAAGTACCGTTACATCGCTAAATCCAACGATCCACTTAGGATGTGCCTTGATATAATTAAAATCTATTTCCGAAACCAAACGAGCTGCACCATAACCACCACGAGAACAAAATATGGCTTTAACATCATCATCGTGAATCATTTCATTAAGATCGGTAATCCTTTCAATGTCTGTTCCGGCAAAGATTCCGCATTTATTATAGACATTCCGACCTTTTTTAACATGCAATCCCCACGATTCGAGCATTTCAATAGCTTTTTCAATAGGCTCCGATTCAACAATTCCCGAAGGCGAAACAATAGCGACAATATCGCCTTGACGTAAATATTTTGGCAAATTTGCTTTCATTCTAATTCATAATTTATAATTCACCATTCATAATTCTTTTTTATCTTTGTGAGCTCATTGCAAAGTTTGCTTTATTTTCGATAAAAAGAATAGTTTCCATGAAAGATTTTAAAAGATATTTAATTACTGCTGCTCTTCCTTATGCTAATGGACCGGTACATATTGGTCATCTTGCCGGTGTTTATATTCCTGCCGATATATATGTACGCTACTTAAGAATGAACAACCGTGATGTTGTATTTGTTTGCGGATCGGACGAACATGGTGTACCAATTACAATAAAAGCTAAAAAAGAAGGAATAAGCCCTCAAGATGTTGTAAATCGATACCATACTATTATTAAACAATCTTTTATCGATTTTGGAATTACTTTCGACAATTATTCACGAACATCATCAAAACTACACCATCAAGTATCAAGCGATTTTTTCAAAACGCTCAACGATAAAGGTGAATTTATAGAGAAAAGCACCGAACAATATTTTGATATTAAAGCACAGCAATTTCTTGCCGACCGTTACATTATGGGTACTTGTCCGAAGTGCGGAAATGAAGATGCGTATGGCGACCAATGCGAAAAATGCGGTTCAACACTCAGTCCGACAGAATTACTAAATCCACGATCAACGATCTCGGGCGAACAACCTATTTTAAAAGAAACATCACATTGGTTTTTACCTCTTGATAAGCACGAACCGTTCTTAAAGAAATGGATACTTGAAGATAATAAACATTGGAAAGCAAATGTTTACGGTCAATGTAAATCGTGGTTAGATCAAGGCTTGCAACCTAGAGCCGTTAGCCGCGATCTTAATTGGGGCGTTCCGGTACCGGTTAAAGGAGCCGAAGGAAAAGTACTGTATGTATGGTTTGATGCTCCGATAGGATATATTTCTTCAACAAAAGAAATTCGTCCCGATTGGGAATTATATTGGAAAAACGAAGATACCCGTTTGATTCATTTTATTGGGAAAGACAATATTGTATTTCATTGCATTGTTTTCCCTTCAATGTTGAAAGCCCATGGTGACTATATCTTGCCCGAAAATGTACCCGCAAACGAATTCTTGAACCTCGAGGGCGATAAGATATCAACGTCACGCAATTGGGCGGTTTGGTTACACGAATATCTTATAGACTTTAAAGATCAGCAAGATGTATTACGATATTGCTTGACTGCAAATGCACCTGAGACAAAAGATAACGATTTTACGTGGAAAGATTATCAAGCACGAAATAACAATGAGTTACTTGCCATCTATGGAAATTTTGTAAATCGTGTGCTTGTTCTAATAACAAAGTATTATGGCGGCATCGTTCCACAACTAACTGAATTGCTCGAAATAGATAATGCCCTCTTATCTGAAATAACCAATGCTAAAAAGTTGGTCGAGGATAACATAGAAACATTTCGTTTTAGGGATGCATTAAAAGAAGCCATGAATTTAGCCCGTGCCGGGAATAAATATCTTACAGAAACAGAACCATGGAAAGTAATTAAAGAAAATCCGGAACGGGTTAAAACAATATTATACTGTTGCATTCAGGTAACAGCAAATCTTTCATTAATCTGCGAACCGTTTTTACCTGCTTCAAGTCTTAAGATACGAAAGTTTTTAAATCTCGAAGCAAGTACATGGAACGAAGCCGGTAATAAATCAATCATCAAACCGGGAAGCAAGATAAACGAACCCGAATTATTATTCAGAAGAATTGAAGATTCAGAAATACTTGCACAAACAGAAAAACTTCATAACACAAAACAAGAAAAAGCAATAGAATCGAAGGTTTCGTCACAGAAAGAAGAAATTGAATTCGACGACTTTACCCAAATGGACATACGTACAGGAACAATACTTGAAGCCGAAAAAGTGCCTAACACAACAAAATTAATGAAACTCAAAATAGATACGGGCATTGATCAAAGAACCGTTGTTTCGGGAATTGCAGAGTATTATTCGGCTGAACAAATCATTGGAAAACAAATTTGTATATTGGTAAACCTTAAACCGAGAATGTTGAAAGGCATAGAATCGAAAGGGATGATTTTAATGGCACAAGACGAAAATGGTAAGCTTTTATTCGTATCGCCCGAGAATAAAAGTAACAATGGAGCAGAAATAAGATAAATATGTAACACATTGTTTTAACTATCTAAAAATTTATTATATTGAACAACTTTTTAAAGTACATTAAATTTAAGGGTTTATATTCAAATTACTAGTAGCATGAAATTGATCATCAAAGCGTTAGTTGTCGTCTTCATTTCGGCAGGAATAGCTGTTAAATCGTACTCACAAGACCTCCATTTGTCGCAATTTGACGCTGCTCCACTCTATTTTAACCCGGCACTATCAGGTAACTTTGATGGAATACATCGGTTTATAGGAAACTGGAGGTCTCAATGGAACGTTTATAACTCTGCATTATTTTCTTATGATGCTATGTTACCCGATAAATTTTCGGTAGCAGGAGGTAAATTCGGAATAGGCGGTATAATCACAAAAGATCAAGCGGGAGCAAATACCTATGGTTATACTAATCTTCATTTGCTACCATCATTTCATGTTCCGATAATCCCCAACAATATATTATTTTTATCGGCAGGGTTAGATTTAACAATGACTCAAAATGGAATCGACAAAAGTTCTGTAGTAACGGGGTCGATGTTTGATCAGACAACAGGAAATTCAACATCAGGATATAATGGCCTTAACACCAGTGTTTGGTATTTTGATATGGCTGCCGGAATTAACGCTTATTCAATGGTACAAGGTAAATACCCCATAAATTTAGGTATAACACTTTGTCACTTATTAAAACCGGGAAAATCTTTACTTGGAGCAAATTCATTAGGCAACCCACGACGATTTAATATTAATGCCAATACGGTAATACCAATTGATTCGAATATTTCATTACTCCCCAGTTTAATATGGATAAAACAAAAGCCAAGCGATGAAGTAAATGTAGGATCGTTTGTTAAATATGCATTTAAAAAATCACCTTATGCAGGTTATCTAGGTACATGGTGGCGTGTTAACGATGCACTTATTGTTGGTGCAGCAATCGATTTCCCGGGATTTCAACCTAATCATGTTGTGAATGTCGGTATTAGCTATGATATAACCCTTTCCGGTTTTGCTAAATCCAGTACTTGGGATACAAGAACGGTTGGGAAAAACAGTATAGAAGTTTCTCTAAAATATATCATCAAGAAAGGTTTGTTCAAATACCAACCTCCTGTTAAGTTGAACCCTGTTATTTTCTAATATTGAAAGACATGAAATTAATAACCTTACTCCTTCGTTCTTTATTTTTACTCCTTGTTTTTGAATCTGTATCGTTTGCACAAGATCCATTCAAAGTTTATGAAACAGCCGGCGACAGTGCTGCAAATCATGGAAATTTCTATGGTGCTCATGTTAGTTATAAATTGGCACTCGATATTAGAGAAGATGCTGATGTTGCTTGGAAAGCTGCTGAAGTGTGTCGTAAGTACCAAAACTATCCTAAAGCAGAAAATTTTTACCGTATTGTATTATCAAAAGATAGTGTTAAGTATCCGCAAGCTTACTACTGGTATGCTGAAATGTTAAAATACCAAGGTAAATATAAAGTTGCTGCGGCTGCATTTAAAGAATACTATCGTATTCACAAAAACGACAGAGATATCTTTGCAAAAAAAGCAAAAGCCGAACAAAAAGTTTGTGCTACCGATGTGTTAGGTGTTGATAGTTTAAAAGATGTTAGAATAACACGATTGAACGACAACATTAATACCGATAATGCCGAATTAAGTTCCTACGTCTTTAAAGATTCGTCGATGTATTTTAGTTCCGTTCGACCAACACCCGGCGATTCAAACGCTTATTTCGCAAAAATTTATCAAACCAATAAGGTCGATAAAGAATGGGGACCGGCTGTTGCTTTACCTCCCGTTATTAACGAACCATTAGCTCACGTTAATAACTTGAACTTTTCAAGAGACGGCAAAACAGCCTATTTCTGTAAATGTCGATTGGCCGATAATTTCATTTGTAACATCTATCAAGCAGATATTAATAAAGGAGTATTCTCAAATGTAAAGAAATTACCCGAAAATATTAATATGCCCGGATTTACTTCAACAACACCTCACTTAGCTGTTTTACCAAAAGGCGAGGTTCTCTTTTTTGCTTCAGACAGAATGCCTGGAGGTAAAGGAGGAACAGATATATGGTATGCAAAAAAGAATAAAGACGGTTCTTTTGCTAAACCGGTGAATTGCGGTCCTGGAATAAACACTCCGGGAAGCGAATATTGTCCTTTTTACGATGCCCGCGATTCGGCTCTCTTCTTTAGTTCGGAATGGCATACCAGTTTAGGTGGATACGACATCTTTAAATCGAAAGGTAATATAGATGGAGGTAAATGGGGAAAAGCAGAAAATGTAGGTAAGCCTATAAATTCAAGCTATAACGATATGTATTTCTCGTATGGCAAAGATAGCGTTACAGCATTCTTCACATCAAATCGTCCTGAATCGCACAAATTTATTGATCAAGCTTTCGGAAACGATATCTATACCTACGAAATGGTTCAAAAAGCAATTGATAAGATTAAGGAACTTGTTCCGCTTACATTGTATTTCGAAAACGATATGCCCGATCCTAAAGTACGCGATACGGTAACAACTGCAGTGTACGAAAAATTGGTAAAAGATTATCTTGCAAGCAAAGATGACTATATGCGACAAAACAGCAAACACGTTGACGATGAAGTTGAAAAATATAACCGTCGCGTTATTGAAACATTATTTAATGAAAACATTCAAAAAGGATGGGTCGATTTATATATGTTTGCTCAACTCTTAGAAGTTATTTTACGTGACGGACAAGATATTGTCATAACATTTAAAGGCTATACGAGTCCGCTCGGTAATACCGATTATAATGAAAATCTGGCTAAACGAAGAATTTCGTGCGTTCAAAACTTCTTCGATGTATTCGACGATAATGCCTTTACATCTTATTTGAAAAATGCTCCGAAAACGAAAAAAGGAAGTTTGAAATACAATCAGGTAGCTATTGGAGAAACCATTGCAGAAAACTTATTTAAAGTAAATGGACAAGCTACTAATATGGATGAGCTCGAAAGTAGAAAGAACCTTCAGAAATCGGTATATAGCCCTGCAGCTGCATTACAACGTAAAATCGAAATTCTAGCTATTGAAATTGATAAAGAAAAAGCTCAAGAAGACGAAATAAAACGCGAAATTGAAACAACAAAGAAAAAGGTTAATCCTGCTGAAGAACCTACTGAAGAAGAATAATTTCTCAGCACTATAGGGCTTATAGAAAAGAGATTAAGCTACTTGGAATATTTGTGACATCGTAACATTGATGTGAATTTTGGAATGCAAGAGATGATACGAGTGCCCGCCAAAAAAGCGTGCGACGAGTGATTTGTTAACACAATGAGGTAACTAGCGTTTTTTTTGCTTGACTTTTTGTTACTTTTTTGTCAAGAAAAAAGTAAGGCAGAAGTAATTAAAAAAAAACGATCCTCATTGATATTGAATCATACAATGAAGATTATATCCATTAAGAGGTTTCAATCGAAACCTCTTTTTTTTGCTCTACTTTCTCAATTCAATTTTGTATGTTTGCATAGAAATCAAGGCATATGATACGATTAGAACAAATTTAAAAAGACTTAGCTTGTGCGGACTTGCAGTTCGTGCATTCAAATGTTATAACGAACGGACTGCAAGTCCGCTCGAGCCTTACCAAGTCTTTAAATACGACAATAATACATTCTCATAACTTATATGATACGATTAGAACAAATAAAAAAGACTTTTGGAACCGTTGAAGTATTAAAGAACATCTCGCTTGAAATAAAGAAAGGCGAAATAGTTTCAATCGTTGGTCGCAGCGGTGCGGGCAAAACAACGCTGTTGCAAATCATGGGAAGTCTTCTAAATCCGGACTCAGGAATAGTTGAAATCGACAATACAAACATCTTTCAATTAAAAGAACGCCAACTTGCCAAATTCAGAAACGAACATATCGGATTTGTATTCCAGTTTCATCAACTTTTACCCGAGTTTACGGCATTAGAAAATGTATGTATACCTGCATATATTAATAATCAGCCTCGCAAACAAACAGAACTACGAGCAAAAGAGTTGCTCGAATTTTTAAATGTAGGACATAGAATAACACATAAGCCCGGTGAACTTTCGGGTGGCGAGCAACAACGAGTGGCTGTTGCAAGAGCATTAATAAATAACCCCAGCGTCATTTTTGCTGATGAACCTTCTGGAAATCTTGATTCAAAGAATAAAACCGAATTGCACGAACTCTTTCTAAAACTGAGAGACAGCTATAATCAAACATTCGTAATTGTTACCCACGATCAAAGCCTATCTGATATGTCGGACAGAACAATTAAAATGGACGACGGAAATATCATTTCCTAACCCCTTCCAACCTTAGCCAATAAATTACTATCTGTATTTTATTGAATAAAATGTATTGTTATTAGATAATAACAAAGAAACATAAATCTAAAAAACTTGAATGTGAATAGCTCCGTATGAAATTCGAGGCTGAGATGATAAGAAAACTACCTCCACTCGTAACTCGTAATTCGTAATTCGTAATTTAAAAAACCACCCCGTCCTACCGGACACCCCTCCAAAGGAGGGGAATGCATTGAGGATTGGATATACTTGGCTTGTGTGGTTTTTCTTTGTGCTTCTTAGTGGCTTTGTGTCTTTGTGACCAAACCCCGTTTATTTAAACTACCACAGCTCAACCTCCCGTAACTTGCAACTCATTTCATCTCACTCAAGCTACTATTTAACAATAGCCATTAAATTAGACCGTTACAATTTGAGTCCTTTATGCAACAAATTTACCCTCTTATTGTCTTTTTCTTTCTTGTTGTTCGGTTTAAAATGTTGTACTTTCACCTACTGATTAGAATACAATAATCGGTACGATTATAAAACCTAAACGCTTAGGGTTTACGTACAAAAAAAGGGATTTAAGATCTTGATAAAACAAAATTATAAGGTGTGGGAAGCACATCTAACTATATAAAACAATGTAAATATATTCAAATGAAGAATAGTATAAAATCTATCGTTGCGATCATACTCCTATTTTGTTTTGTAAAAGCACATTCGCAGTTTGTATCAATCGTAAGTAACAAATTTGTTGTAAACGGCAGTTCGAGTTGCCCCATCTATTTCAATGGATCAAACAACCCTTGGGAAGCTTGGAACGACTTTGGCGGATCGTACAATGCAGCAACATGGAATCAAGATATGATAAATCTTAAAACCAATGGAATAAACACCGCTCGAATATGGTTCAGTTGCAACGGATCGGGTCAACCAGCTATTTCGGCAACAGGAGTTACCAGTGCACCAACAGCAGCATTCTGGCAAAACTGCGATTCATTATTTGCCAGTGCCAAGCGCAATGGAGTATATATAATGGCCACGATGATGTCGTTCGATCATACAAAAACAGCAAATGCAAATTCAACCAATTGGCAACAAATGTTGAATAGCCAGACAAATGTTACAAGCTATGTCAATAATTATATCGTACCATTTATCAATCGATATAAAACAAATCCTTATCTATGGAGTATTGACATCTGTAATGAAATAGAATGGATTTACGAAAACAGAACAGGAAGTGGTGACGGTTCGAACTGGGGAGCAGCAACCTACCCTATCTTACAACGATTTGTAGCAATGTGTGCATCGGGCATACATAATAATCCCAGAACCGATGGAACCACAGTACTGGTAACTGTGGGTTCTGCTTCGGTTAAATGGAACGGATCGTTATTACCTAACGGATCGGCCAACCCCGATGGTAATAAATGGAGCGATGCCAATCTTAAAGCACAATACAACCAATCGAATGCAATACTCGACTTCTATTCTCCCCATTATTATGGTTGGATGGAACAATATAACAGTTCTCCTTTCGAAAAAACTCCGGCTCAATTCGGCATGGACGAAAAGCCATGTGTGGTTGGCGAAATGCCGGCACAAAGCCCATTAGCAGCCGATGTTACCGGACCAACATCAACAATGACATTAACTACAGCTTTTAATAATTTATTATCCGAAGGATGGCAAGGACATCAGCCATGGACAGCAAATATTACAACAAATCTTACACAAGAAGTAGGCGATCTTGCTACATTCGGTTCATTTGCTCTGGCTTTTTATAATAGTAATAAAAACCTTGTCCGACCTAGCTGTGCTATCACACCTAAATGTCAAGCACCAAACCTTGGTGCCGACCAATCGTTGTGCGGACTAACTGGAAGTATAACGTTAAATGCAAATATCACAACAACAACAAACAAAGTTTTTACCTGGTATAAAGGCACTACTGTTGTTACCGGTTCAACCGGAACACTTGCAGGTATTACAACAGCCGGAACGTATGTTGTTAAAGTCGATTCGGCATCAGGAACCTGTGTTGCAACCGATACCGTTATTATCAGTTCAACCATTGCAACACCAACCGTAACCGGTGGGGCTTTATGCTCTCCGGCAACGATGACTTTAAACTCGGGTGTAACCGGTTCCGGTTTAAGCTATCAATGGAGTTTGGGCGGTACTGCAATAAGCGGAGCAACAGCCTCAACATTACCGAACGTTAGAACTCCGGGAACATATACTGTATCGGTATCGGCAACCGGTTGTACCACCACTACAGCATCGGCTGCAATTACATCAACCAATCCAACCCCGGTTGACGGATGTAGAGCAACTGCTGGAACGTTAACGCTTTCAATTACCAACAATACAGGAACAAATTATGCATGGTACAACACCGCAACGGGAGGTACTGCCCTTGGTTCCGGTCTTAGTTTTACCACGCCATCTGTAACTGCTACTACAACCTATTATGTACAAAACTTAAGTTCGGTTAATACCAGCGTTGGTCCAACAACATTAGCCGGCACGAATACCGACTGGGGTGTAGGAACAGGATATCAAATGCAATTTACACCATTAGCCGATTTTAGCATTTTATCGTTTCAAGTACCAATGAACATTTATGGTGCCGGAACAATTTCGATGGTTGTTGAAGTACTTGATGGAAGCGGTAATGCTTTTACTCCAGCCCAAACATTTACCGGTACATCGGGGACATTAGCTACCGGGAATAATCAAATGGTAACGATCACCTTTACCAATTTCACTATTTTAAAATCATGGGGAGCGACTTTAAGAATGCGTGTATCAAGTGTATCGGCCGGAAGTCCATTGTTTACCAATGCAACAGCTGCGGTTCCATATCCGTATACCGTTGCTAATGTTGTAAGTATCACAGGATCGGTTGGTACATCGGGCAATATGTATAACTATTTTTATAATTGGAAAATATCAACCGGAAGTGCTTGCGATAGATTACCGGTCATAGCATCAATAAATGCATCGTGCGGGGGTAGCTGTGCCACGGTAGCTCCAACCGTTACGGCAACGGTAAATTATTGTCAAGGAGCAACAGCAACAGCTCTAACAGCAACAGGTACAAGTTTATTATGGTATACAGCTTCAACGGGAGGCAGCGGTTCAACAACTGCACCAATCCCTTCAACCGCTACCGTTGGTTCTACAATCTACTATGTATCGCAAACACTTACCGGATGCGAAGGCCCAAGAGCTGCAATAACGGTAACTGTAAATGCGTTACCAACTGCAAATGCCGGAGCAGCGATAGCAATTTGTACCGGTAAATCGACAACTCTAACCGCAACAGGAGGTTCGAGTTATAGTTGGAGTACCGCAGCTACTACAGCAGCAATAACCGTTTCACCAACTGCTAATACAAGCTATCGAGTTACAGTATCGAATACTGCCGGTTGTATGTCTACAAGCTCGGTTCTTGTTACCGTTAATCCGATTCCGACAGCACCAAGCGTTACAACACCGATCTTTTATAATCAGAACGATATAGCAAGTGCGTTATCTGCTACTGGAAGCAACTTATTATGGTATACTGTTGCAACGGGAGGAATAGGCTCTACAACAGCAATCATACCTTCAACAACAGGAGTAGGCACCACAAGTTATTATGTATCGCAAACAACTACTAGTTGCGAAAGTCAACGCACGGCAATAAATGTTATTATAAGTGTTGGTTCAAACACACAAACCATAACCCTGCAACAAGGATGGAATATTATTTCATTTAATGTATCTCCATCAGTTAAAGCCATAGAATCGGTTTTTGCATCGGTACTATCAAACCTTACCGAAGTCAAAGATGCCGATTCTTTTTGGGAAAACGGCCAACCTTTAGCATTTAACAGCTTAACACAAATAAGCGATGGTGCAGGTTATTTGGTAAACGTAAAAGCTGCTTCAACACTAACCGTTTCAGGCCCTGCAACAACATTACCGTTAAGCTTAAACGTAATTTCAGGTTGGAATCTTATAGGAGTACCTTCGCAAACAGCTTCAAATATTGCAACAAAAGTTGGCAGCAACCCAATCACTGCAGTTAAAAACTTCGATGGATTCTGGAATACAAGCACTGTGCCATCTATTACAACATTCGATCCGGGTAAAGGATACTTTATTAAAGCAACCTCAGCAACTACGGTTGCTTATTAAGTTTATACAAAACAACTGTACTGTAAAAAGGAAGCATATCTCATTCTGGAATATGCTTCCTTTTTGTTAAATCGATTATTCTCCGCGAAACTTAAAGAATCACTTTATAATACAATCAAAGAAAACCATTTTTAAAACGTCACTTTTAATAGACATAGAATATGAACATCGTAAAGTTGAGGCTTTAAATAAAAGTGCGTTCGGCTAAGGTTCTACCTTAGTCGAATATATCATAATAGGCTATGCCTATAAATAAAATGGTATATTTGTTAATCATTGTCAATGTATATGCTAAACACTTTAAAACATAGGCAGAGCTTTAGCCAAACTTTCGCAACGTTGCAGCCTTCGGCGAACGGGGGGGGTAACGCAAACTGATATAGTGTTGTCTGTACCGACAGCCATTTATCGACATCTAGCAACTAAACATACTTGCGTAACAATAAAGTCTCAATCGATAAACAATATAACCCCTTCTATGCTTATAACCCTTACCTTATTTTACGAATAAGAGAATAAACTCGACAACTAACGTGCCTTATTTAGCGAATAACGCGCCTTATTCGCTATATAAGGGAATAAACTTAACAACTAACGCATCTTGTTTAACAAATAACGTACCTTATTCGATCAATAAGGGAATAAATTTGACAACTAACGTGCCTTGTTTAACGAATAACGTACCTTATTCGATCAATAAGGAAATAAACTTAACAACTAAGGCGCCTTATTTAACGAATAACGTGCCTTATTCGATCAATAAGGGAATAAACTTGACAAGTAACGCGCCTTGTTTAACGAATAAAAGAGAAACTTGTATATCATGGCTGGAATTGACTTGCAGTTCGTGCAGATTAAATTGAAAAAACATAAACCCATGCAATACATCTTTCTATCAATAATTTTGAATTGTTAATAACTTTTTTATCTCGAAAAACCCGCGTAAAATAAGGCTTGTAGCATTTACGTATTCGTATAGAGACGAATTACTTAATTAAATGAAGATAAAACTATACTATTCTGTCAAATCTTAATATATATTTGTCTGAGAGAAATGTCATGACAAAGCACTAATATCGTTCTAAATTGATTTTGTCTCAAAGACGTTACAGTTTACTATTTAAAATAATAATCACGTGAGCCCTACACATATTTTCAAATGCTATCATATAATGAAAAACGTTATGTTGTTGGGTTATCATACAATTAACAACCATTTAAAACAATTATAATGATGAAAGTAAAAATTTTTCTATGTGCTGTCTTTATCGGTTTATTGACGGTTTTAGAGTCTCAGGCACAAACATCTGTTAATATAACGGCTAATATTGCAATATCAAGCGATTATGGAGGAGGCTATACTTGTAATATTACATTTACTCCTAATGTTACTTTAACAACATGGGTAATCGTTATGAATATACCCGGGAGTGTGAGTTCATGGAATGTAACAAGTACAAATAGTGGATCACAATATACTTTTACTCCTCCAAATTCTAATTCAATTCAAGCTAATAGTACGTATAATTTTGGTTTTAACGTTACAAATGCCGCTGGTCTTGCAAGAGTTAATAATGAGAGTATCATTAATGCAACAGGAAACCCCGCAAGTAATCCAAATGTTGGTGTTGTTTTAAGTGCCTATTGGTCTAACAGTGGACAAAATATTTATATGAATCCTATCTATACTGGAAACGTAGGAATTGGTACTCCAACACCAACTGCGGGACTAAGTGTATTCAATAATACAGCAGCCACACTCAATTTACAACAAGGTAGTAACAGTCCATTTTGGATAAGTTCGAAAGCAAATGGAATGCAAATAGGAGGAACGGGTACAACGTATCCAACTACTGGAGCAATCAATATTGATAATGGCGGTAATGTTACTATTCCCAAAAATACGTTCTTAAATGGTATAGTAACTATGCCTCAACTTTCAACAGGCATAGTCCATTCTACTGGAGGACTCCTTTCTTCAAGTGCAATTAATTTAAGCAACGATGTGATGGGCGTTATTTCAATAGCAAATGGTGGTACTAATAATGCATCACTTGCAGTTACAAATGGAGGTATAATATACGCTGATGGTTCTCGATTGCAGTCTACAGCAACAGGAGCAACTGGACAGGTATTAAATAGTAACGGTGACGGAGTACCAACCTGGACTACTCCTATTTCAAGAGAAGATGCAAATTACAATATTTTTACAGGCTCTGTTGCAGGTAACTCAAACATAACTGGGATTAACAATATATTCACAGGTGGTTTTGTCGGTTATTTAAACACTTCAGGGAGTAATAATATTTTCACTGGTTCGTATGCTGGTTTTAATAATACCACAGGGAGCGAAAATATTATTTTGGGTAATCAAGCAGGCAATTCAAACACAGAAGGAAGTAACAATGTGTTTACTGGATATGGATCAGGTCTTTTAAATACCAAAGGAGGTGAAAATATATTCATCGGATATCTATCTGGCCTTTCAAATACAGAAGGAAACAACAATGTGTTTACTGGATTTGAATCAGGTTTAAAAAACACTAAAGGTGGTGAAAATATATTCTCTGGAGATCAATCTGGTTTTTCAAATACAGAAGGAAATAACAATGTGTTTATTGGATTTGAATCAGGTTTAAATAATACTCTAGGCGGTGAAAATATATTCTCTGGATATTTAGCGGGTTCTTCAAACACTAAGGGAAGCAATAATGTATTTACTGGATTTGAATCAGGTTTAAATAATACTACTGGCAATGATAATATATTTAATGGTTATATGGCAGGTTCATCAAACACAATAGGTAGCGGCAATATATATATTGGTACTAATTCAGGTTTTTCAAATACAGGAAATAACAATCTCTTTATTGGAAATTCTGCAGGTTTAAATGTATCGGGAGATAATAAACTTTTGCTTGGAAATCTTGTAACTGGAAATGGAGCTCCTTCGTTGTTATATGGCGATTTTTCCACGAACCAATTAGCTATCGGAACTACAACATTTGCTACTGGTGCAACATTAACTGTAAATGGATCTATAACAAATACTGGAGTAGCAAATGTAGGGTCATTATCCTGTTCAGGTACTGCTAATACAGGTTCTCTAACAGTAAATGGCTCAATAAATATCCCTTCGTTTACTTCGGCAGGTATAATTCATAATAGTGCAACTGGAATACTATCTTCAAGCGCCGTGGGTTTGACAAGTGCTGATGTAAGTGGTGTTCTACCAATAGCAAATGGTGGAACAAATAATGGTACTCTTGCAGTAACAAATGGAGGGATTATATATACTGATGGTATACGATTGCAGACTTCTGCTGCAGGAACTGTTGGACAGGTTTTAACCAGCAACGGTACTGGAACTCCATTGTGGACAAGCCCTATTACAACTAGTGATGGAATTAATTTATATACTGGTACTAATGCATTAAATAATACGACAGGTAGTTTTAATACCTATACTGGTATTGATGCTGGTTCTTCAAACACTAAAGGATTTGAAAATACTTTCACCGGTTTTTATGCTGGTATTGCAAACACTGAAGGACTTGACAATACTTTCATTGGTGCTTTTGCCGGTGCTTCTAATACAATTGGAACCAACAATGTGTTTAATGGATCTGCATCAGGTATAAATAATACCGAGGGAGGTGAAAATACATTTACCGGTTATGGAGCTGGAAGTGGTGGCTCGGATGCAAAAGGAAGTAATAATGTATTTAATGGATATTTATCAGGTGCTTCAAACACCAAAGGAGGTGAAAATATTTTTACTGGATATTTATCGGGATATTATAATACTACAGGAAAAAATAACGTGTTTAACGGTTCATTTGCAGGATTGTATAATAATTCTACAAATGACAATACCTATATAGGCTATTCGGCAGGTAAACTAAATACAGGGGGTAGCAATGTATTTATTGGAAGTATGGCAGGATCGAATGAAACAACATTAAGTAATAAATATATTCTTGGCACATCGGCTAGTGCACCTTATTTAATGTATGGTAGTTTTGAAACAAATCAAATAGGAATAGGAACAAATTCATTAACCCCAGGTTATGCCCTTAATGTTGCAGGGGGAATTTTGCTCAACCCACCCGCTGATGGGTCATATACACCAACACTTCAAGTTAATGGTAATGCCACAATAGGAACGCAAGGTGCTTCTAATACACTCACGGTAAATGGAACAACTAACTTACTAGGCTCACTTAACGCGAATGGGACTATAGGAACTGCCGGACAAATATTAACCATCAACGGAGACGGAGTTCCATATTGGACAAGTCCTATACCTCCCACTTGCATTAGTTTATGGAATCGTGATGAAGCAACGAAAACACTTTCTCCAACAACAACAAATGATAATTTAACATTAGATGGAACGATTATGTTGAAACCTGTAAACGGTTATGGGGGGCAATTAACTTTGAGCAATTCTGAGATTAGTTTGTTAGAGAATAATGACCCACATGCTCTATTAAATACTGAAACTTCAATTAAAGTTGGTATGGCTGGATTAACAGTATCAACGATTTTTCCAAACGCAGGATCTTCTGTTAATATCAACCCATTAGGGAATATAAAAGTATTAGGATTAAATCCAGATTATAATTGTATTTCAGTAGGCTATAATGATGATCAAAATCAATTTACAGTTTCATCTAGTGGAGATGTAGTTTCAAATTCGCTAACAGTTAATGGAAAAACGGGCATTGGTTGTTTACCTCAAACTAACTACATGTTGGCTGTAAACGGTGCAATTGCTGCTACGAAAGTAACAGTTGAACAACCTGAAAATGGTTCTTTCCCAGACTATGTATTAAAAAAAGATTATAAACTTCCTACATTAAATGAAGTGGAGCAATATATAAATACCAATAGCCATTTGCCAGAAGTTCCTTCAGCTGAAGAAGTTTGTAAAAACGGGATTGATGTTGCCCAAATGGATGCAACCCTGCTTAAAAAAGTTGAAGAGCTTACCCTCTATATTATAGACCAGAATAAACGCATGACCGAATTGGAAAAACAAAATGCCGAGTTGATGAAAGCATTGAAAAAATGATTCTATTAGCGAATACGAGCAATGTACCCAACCCTATTTGAACTATATAGTTAGATTAAGAATTTTCAAACAAATGAAAAAATGAAAAAAACAATAACGTTATTCATCCTGATTGCTATAGCAACAATGGCACATTCGCAAGCATTTCAGGCAACATATAATTACGACGACAATGGCAATCGTACAAAAGCAACAATTATTTGGCTGTCAACATCGTTGAAAAACGATTTGGTTACCGATACCGCGACCACCATAGAAGAGACACGATTAATTTCATCTCTACAAACAACTGATGCAACCGTACCTAAATTAGGATATACCCAACCAAATATTGATTCCATTGCTGGAATCCGAATAATAGTGTATCCTAATCCTACCCATGGCATAATGCTCGTTAAAATTGAAGGCACCATAGAAACTAATGCGTCTCAAATAAAATACAATGAAACACAACCAAATGAGACACATGGCACTGCTTCTCTACAGCAAACTATTACTGTATACGATATATCGGGAAACAAAATTTTGGAAACCGCTATTTCTTCGCAACAAACACTGGTGAACCTGCAAAACCAAACTTCCGGCACTTACATCATGGTTATACAATTAGGTACATTATCAAAAACCTATACTATAATTAAACAATAACCCTCAACAAAAAAACAATGAAGAATATATATATCTTTATAGCCTATATAATAATAGGTATGTCATTACAGGGGTTTGCTCAAAATTGCAGTTATATACCAAACCAAGCATCGGCAACAGTAACCGATGTTTCCGGTTGTTCGGTGGTAACAAATCTTATGTATGCTAATCAAACTATTTCGGCTCGCGATAAGGTAACACTTAATACTGGTTTTAGTGTGAACAGTGTGGAAGGACATAAATTGACTATTATGCCAGACCACTCAATTATTCCTACCGATCCTATAGTTTGTGCCGGAACAAGTGGTGGTCCTCAAGTGGTGAATGGTGGAAGTCGTCCACTCGATAATTCGAATTATATTCCAGGTTCTATTGATGGCAAAGTTGATATAGACCAATATGGAAGTGCTACCTTTTCAATGCCAATATTGGTTTCGCCTGGGTCGCATGGCGTTCAACCTCAGCTAGTCATTAATTATAATAGTCAAACAGGTAACGATATTCTCGGCTATGGGTTTCATTTACTTGGGGTTTCAAAAATTAGTCGAACAAATAAAACTATGTATTACGATGGTATAGGTAGCAGCCCTCAATTAGGGGCAGTAGGTACCGATGCATTAATGCTCGATGGACAAAGATTAATTTCAACAGGGACTTCCACCTATTCGCCAGAAAATGATCCTTATACTAAAGTGAGTTGGATTAGTGCCTCAAATAGCTTTGAGGTTACCGATAAAGATGGGAATAAATCTCAGTATGGAAAAATCGATACACAAACGAAGGATGGAATAAGTAATAATTCTCAATTTAAAGTTGTTGATGGTTCAACCTTTGCTTGGGGCATTAATAAAAAGACCGATGTTTTTGGAAATTATATTGAATATATTTATACGGGCGATGCTACTTCAGGTGAATACAATATTAGTACGATAAATTATACCGGCAATGGAAATATATTGCCCTATAATAGTATCTATTTCTATTATGGTAATCGAACAGATGTAAATACTAATTATTTAAATCAAAATAGTGATTTAAGTGATTTAAGCCAAGTAATGAGTAGTTCTTTATTAACGTCCATTACGATATTAGCTGAAAATAAAGAATCAAAATTATATAGCTTTTCGTATTTATATGATGGTCTATATTCTAAACTCAATCAAATAGCATTAACTGACGAAGGTAAAACATACAATCCTACTATTATTAATTGGAATAGTGAAACCTTGAATGATAACGTATCTACTGTGACAGATGATAGATATAATACTAATGTAAACTATAACCGCATTTCAACGAATGATTACTTATCGACAAAATTTTATTTTGGTGATATTAATGGAGATGGAAAACAAGAAATGATAGTGTTAAGTTCATCAACGTTAGTTACAATTTATCTTGATCAAATTGGTACATATAAACTTTTTCAACCGACGCTAACTAATATAACACAAAAAGGTAGAATAATTGATGTTTTAGTTGCTGATATGGATTTAGATGGGAAAGATGAAGTATATATCCATTATATAA
>Ga0265338_10004309_pt1 | contig 19309 bp, 18 predicted proteins | sample 42126metaG_FD_193579 | JGI IMG/M metagenome (GOLD analysis project Ga0265338, IMG submission 193579) | Rhizosphere microbial communities from Carex aquatilis grown in University of Washington, Seatle, WA, United States - 4-21-26 metaG | ecosystem: Host-associated > Plants > Roots > Rhizosphere...
CACTCCGGACAGGGCCGCCGCAGCACCCAGGTCCAGTCCTTCGCATCAGGAACGATCGTCACCCCCCAACCCTAACCCGCCGCCCCCGTCCAGACACGCCCCGTAAGTCCCTCATTCCGCCCGCCGCCGCCCGTCCGCTGCCCCTGTCACTACCCGCCGCCGCGGGCAGCGCTTACGGTGGGAACATGCAGCGCGACATCTTCACCGCCGAGCATGACGCCTTCCGCGAGCTGGTCCGTGAGTTCCTGGCCCGCGAGGTGACCCCTTTCCACGCGCAGTGGGAGCGGGACAAGGTGGTGCCGCGCAGCGTCTGGCAGCAGGCCGGCCGGACCGGGCTGCTCGGCATCGACGTTGACGAGAAGTACGGCGGCGGCGGCAACGCCGACTACCGCTACTACGCGGTGATGGACGAGGAGGTCGGCCGGGCGGGCGCCACCGGCCTCGGCTTCTTCGTGCACAACGACATGATCGGCCAGTACCTGCTGCGGCTGTGCACCCCGGAGCAGAAGGAGCGGTGGTTCCCCGGCTACTGCAGCGGCGACCTGATCACCGCGATCGCCATGACCGAGCCCGGTGCGGGCAGCGACCTGCAGGGCATCCGCGCCACCGCGGTACGCCAGCCGGACGGCGGCTACCGGCTGAACGGCCAGAAGACCTTCATCACCAACGGCCAGCTGGCCGACCTGGTGATCGTCGTCGCCCGGACTGACCCCGACGCGGGCCACCGGGGGATCAGCCTGCTGGCGGTCGAGCGCGGGATGCCGGGGTTCGAGCGCGGCCGCAACCTGGACAAGATCGGCATGCACGCCCAGGACACCTCGGAGCTGTTCTTCACCGACGTGCGGGTGCCCGCCGCCAACCTGCTGGGGGAGGAGGGCGGCGGTTTCGTCGCGCTGATGCAGAACCTGCCGCGGGAACGGGTCACGATCGGCGTCTACGCCCTCGCGGTGGCCGAGCAGGCGCACGCGGACACGCTCGCCTACGTCAAGGAGCGCACCGCCTTCGGTCAGCCGATCGGCTCGTTCCAGCACAGCAAGTTCCTGCTGGCGGAGATGGCCACCGAGCTTGCGGTGGCCCGCGCCTTCACCGACAAGGCGATCGCCGCGCACGCCGCCGACCAGCTCACCACCCAGGAGGCCAGCATGGTGAAGTGGTGGAACACCGAGCTGTGCAACCGCGTCACCGACCGCTGCGTCCAGCTGTTCGGCGGCTACGGCTACATGCGGGAGTACCCGGTCGCCCGGGCCTGGGCGGACAGCCGGATCCAGTCCATCTTCGGCGGCACCACCGAGATCCAGAAGGAGATCATCGCCCGCGGCCTCGGCCTTTAGCCCGCCCCCGCCGGCCGCGCGCGTGCACGTAGTGTGCCCGGGGTATCGCGCACGCGGGCCCCCGGCGGCGGGCCGGGCTGACGATCAGCCCGAAGGTGATCACCATCGCGGTGATCGTGATCGCGGCGGTCTGGTTCATCATCGTCAACCGGGCCAGGATCTCGATCTACCTGTGGGTGCCGAAGGTCACCGCGCCGCTCTGGCTGGTCCTGGTCATCTTCTTCGCTGGCGGGCTGATCACCGGACTGCTGCTGCAGCGCGGCAAGAACACGCAGCAGCAGCGCTGACCCGGGGGGCCGCGGAATTGCGGATACCCCTGTGGCGACAAGTAAGTCTGATTATCGGGTGAGGTCGCCGTAGAAGACCGAGAGCCTCGGGAAGCCTGAGAACAAAGAGGCCCAGGATTTTATTTTCTACTACTTTCAATTACTACCGGTAATCGCCGCCCACATTTTCGACCAAAAGCGCTTTACTTGCCCGGCTGGCGGCATTGACCGTGATATAAATTCGGTGCGCGCACACACCGTTAATAAGAATTACTAGGAGTAACTAGTGCGTCCACCGAGCAAGCTCGCCCTTGGCATTCCCGTGCTCGCCGCCGGGATCGCCGCCGCCGTCATCGGGACGGGATCCCCCGCCCACGCCGCCCCCGTCGTCAATTACGTCGCACTCGGCGACTCCTACTCTTCGGGCATCGGCGCGGGCAGCACCAGCGGATCGTGCGGGCAGAGCCCTAACGCCTACCCGGCCCTGTGGGCCAAGGCCAATTCCCCTAACGTGTTCAAGTTCGCCGCCTGCTCGGGCGCGACCACGACCGACGTCATCAGCAGCCAGCTCGCTAGCCTGCGGGCGGCGACCACCCTGGTCAGCGTTACCATCGGCGGCAACGACGCGGGCTTTTCCTCGGTCATGCAAACCTGCGTGCTTAAGTCGACCAGTTCCTGCCAGAGTGCCGTTGCCGGGGGCGAGAAAATTGTCGCCGGCACGCTGCCCGGGCGGCTCGACGCGATGCTGGCGGGCATTCACGCGGACGCGCCCGGCGCCAAGGTCGTCATGCTCGACTACCCCGATTTCTACGACCTCAGCGCGTGGCTCTGCCTTGGTCTTTCCACCGCCGACCGCCAGGCGCTCAACGCCGGCGTCAACGAGCTTGACGCCGTGCTGCAGGCGGCGGCGGCGCGCGACGGCGCCGCCTTCGCCGATGTCCGCGGCCAGTTCTCCGGTCATGAGCTGTGCGACGGGGCGGGCTGGCTGCACTCGGTCACCTATCCCGTCGAGGACTCCTACCACCCGACCGCGGCCGGCCAGCAGGACGGCTACCTCCCGGCGCTCACCGCCGCCGCCAAGGCGGCCGGCCAGGCGGTGCCCGCCGAGTAGCGCGGGCCCGGTGGCCGGGCCCCGCCCGGCGCGACGCCACGGCCCGCGGACCGGGTCGGTCCGCGGGCCGTGGCGTGCCCCCGCCGCGCGGTTACCGCCCCCAGTGCTTGCCCAGGTGCGGCACCAGGTCGCCCGGGCGCTCCTCAGGGAAGAACACCTTGGCCCCGTCGACCTCGATGACCTCCTGTGCCCCGGGAATCATGTCCCGCAGGTAGTAGGCCCAGCAGAGGCCGAACGTCGGGTCCCCGGTCCCCCAGACCAGCAGGGTGGGCACGTCGAGCGCGCGCAGCGGGCCGCTGACCGCCGCCAGGTCGGCCGGGTCGAGGGCGGCCAGCAGCCGCTCGAACTCCCGGGCGCGCTCCATGGTGCCGCCGGCCGCGTCGAGGTAGGCGCGGCGGACCTCGGCCGGCACCTGGCCGGGGTCCTCGTAGCCGGCCGCCAGCGGGCTTGACGCCCAGCTCGCCGGGTCCGCCTTGAGTCGCTCGGCCAGCGCGGTGAGCTGCCCGGCCAGCTCGCCCTGGCGGGCGAGGGCGATCACCGGGGCGAAATCGGGAGGCGGGAAGTTGCCCTCGCAGTCGCAGTTGGTCAGGGTCAGCGTGCGGAGGCGGCCCGGCTGGCGGGCGGCGAAGACCTGGGCCACCGCCCCGCCGGTGTCGGTCCCGACCAGGTCGAGCTGGCCGAGGCCGAGGCCGTCGCACAGCTCGGTGACCACCTGGGCCATCCCGCCGACCGACAGGTCGGCCCGTGACGGCGTGCCGCCGTGCAGCGGCAGGTCGACCGCGATGCACCGGCTGGTGTCGCTGAGCTCCTCGATCACGTGCCGCCAGAGCAGCCCGCTGGTGCCGATCCCGTGCACGAACAACGCGGCCGGGCCGCGGCCGAACTCGGTGTAGGCGATGTCGCCGGCCGGGGTGCCGAGCACCTGGCGGCGGGCGGTGAACGTGCTCACGTCCATGCGAACCTCCGATTAACATACCGACTGTCGGTCTGATATAAACAAACCGACAGTCGGTTTGTCAATCAGGTGACAGGAGCAGGCCCGCCCGGCCCGCACCGGGTACGGCAGCGGGTACAAATGATGTCCATGACCGAGCAGCCAGCCGCCGCGGGCAAGCGCGCCGCCCAGGGCCGCGCCACCCGCGGCCAGCTCATCGCCGTGGCCACCGGGCTGTTCACCGAGCACGGCTACGAGGGCACCTCGGTCGAGGCGGTGCTGGCGGCGGCCGGGGTCAGCCGGGGCGCCCTCTACCATCACTTCGCCGGCAAGGAAGCCCTGTTCGAGGCGGTCGTGACGGACGTGTCGGACCGGGTCACGGGCGAGCTCGCCCAGGCGGTGGCCGGCTGCACCGACCCGGTCGACGCGGTGCGCACCGCCGCCACGGCCTGGATCGGGCTGGCGGGCGACCCTGGCATCCAGCGGATCTTGCTGCTTGACGCGCCGTCGGTGCTGGGCTGGGAGCGCTGGCGGGCGATGGACGACGGCCGCACGCTCGGTGCCGTGCGGGCGATGCTGCAGGCGGTCAGCGACAGCGGCCGCCTGCCGGCCGGCCTGGTCGACCCGTTCGCCCACATGATCCTGGCCGCGCTGGACGAGACCGCGCTGGTGGTCGCGCGGGCGGCGGATCCCGGGACGGCGGTGGCGGAAGGGCGGGCCGCGGTCGAGGAACTGCTCAGCCGCCTGCTGCGGCCCTGACGCCTCAGCTCGCCGGGTCGGCCGGCAGCAGCTTCCGCAGCCGGGCGACCTCGGACGGCAGCAAGTTGCGGTCGTGCAGCCGGGCCAGCAGCCGGGCCTGCGCGCCGACGGTCCACGGCCGGGCGCCGAGCAGGTCGAGCATGGTCGGCCCGGTCGCCCGCGCCATCACGATGTCGGCGCCCGACACGTCGAACACCTCCGGCACCGGCACCCCGGCCGCCCGGGCGTGCCCCATCACCCGCGCCTCGGCCGCCACCCGGTCCGCGTCGCGGCCGTCACGGTAGCGGCGCAGCACCCGCCCGGCACCGATGTCGTACACGTCGGCGTTCCGTCCGGACCCGAGTAGGGCCCCCGGTGCGGCGGCGGTCATGCGGGCGATTATCGCACCGTTCCGACAGCGCCAGCCACCCGGAAACCGCGCCGGGAGCGCTCAGGCGTCAAGCCCCAGCTCCCGGGCGATCAGCATGCGCTGCACCTCCGAGGTGCCCTCGCCGATCTCGAGGATCTTGGCATCGCGGTAGAACCGCCCCACGGCGTACTCGTTCATGAACCCGTACCCGCCGAACACCTGGGTGGCGTCCCGCGCGTTGTCCATCGCCGCGTTGGAGGCGGTCAGCTTGGCGATCGCCGCCTCCTTCTTGAACGGCTCGCCCGCGGCCATCATCGCCGCCGCGTGCCGCCAGGCCAGCCGGGCGTTGTGCGCCCGCGCCTCCATGTCGGCGATCTTGAACTGCAGCGCCTGGAACCGCCCGATCGGACCCCCGAAAGCAGACCTTTCCCGAACGTAGGACAGTGACTCATCAACGCACCCTTGAGCCAGCCCGGTGGACAGCGCCGCGATCGCCACCCGCCCCTCGTCCAGGGTCCGCAGGAACTGGGCGTAGCCGCGGCCGCGCTCGCCCAGCAAGTTGGCTTCCGGTACCCGGCAGCCGTCGAACGCCAGCCCGTGGGTGTCCGAGGCTGTCCAGCCCACCTTGGAGTAGGAGGGCGCGACGGTGAACCCGGGGGTGCCCGACGGCACCAGGATGGTGGAGATCTCCGGCTTGCCGTCGGCCCGGGTGCCGGTGACCGCGGCGACGCCCACCACCGCGGTGATCGAGGTGCCCGAGTTGGTGATGAACGACTTCGACCCGTCGATCACCCATGCACCCTCACCAGCGGCGCCCGCCCCGGCCTCCAGCCGGGCCCGGGTCCGCATCGCGCCGGCCACGTCGGTGCCGCCGCCCGGCTCGGTCAGCCCGAACGCGGCCAGGGACTGTCCCGCGCACAGCCCGGGCAGCCACCGCCGCTTCTGCTCCTCGGTGCCGAACCGGTAGATCGGCATGACGCCGAGCCCGACCCCGGCTTCCAGCGTGATGGCGACCGAGGAGTCCACCCGGGCCAGTTCCTCCAGGGCCAGGCAGAGCGCCAGGTAGTCGCCGCCCATCCCGCCGTACTCCTCGGAAACCGGCAGCCCGAACAACCCCATCCGCCCCATCGCGGCCACGATGTCGTAGGGAAACTCACCCCGCTCATAGAGGTCGCCGATCACCGGCGCCACCACGGCGCGCGCGAACTCCTCGACGCCCTTGCGCAGCTCCTCGTGCTCCTCGTCCAGCTTGTAGCCCAGCATCGGCCCCCGGCCCCTCTCCATCGCAAGATGATGGATATTCCTGCACATCCCGGTGTGCAGGAATATCCACTATGACGCTGGTTCCTGGCTAACGACCGCCAGCGTCTCGTCCATCCGGACCTGCTGCCCGGGCTTGACCGTCAGCTCGGTGACGGTGCCGTCGGCGGGCGCGGTCACCGTGTGCTCCATCTTCATCGCCTCGACCACCAGCACCGGCTGCCCGGCGCTGACCGCCTGCCCGGCGGCGACATGCACCGCCAGCACGGTGCCCGGCATGGGGGAGCGGACTACCCACCCAGCCGAGCCGTCAGGCCCCGCCGGGCCGCCGCGCAGCGCGGGCGGCGGCGCGTCACCGACCGCCCAGGCCGCGCCGTCCCGCGCCAGCCAGGTCACCGTCCCGCCGTCCGGGCCGTCCGGGCCCGCCGCGGCGGTGGCGTACGCGAACCGCACCGTGCGCCCGCCGTAGCTGAGCACCAGGTCAGTTCCGCCGCCGGCCGATTCCCGGTCCCCGGGCGATTCCCGGTACCCGGGCGATTCCCGGTACCCGGCCGGGCCGGCCGGGCCGTCGCCGGGCGCACCGGGACGGAACCAGGCCCGCGCGGCCACCGGCGCGCCGTCGCCCACCGCCACCTCCGCCCCGGCCGACGCCAGCCCGCGCACCCGGACCTCCGTGACCGGTGCTGCCGCTGGTGACGCTGCCGCCCCCGGTACCGCCAGCCGCACCCGGGTCCACGCCCGGCCCCCTGGCCGCCAGCCGTCGGGTATGTCCCACGGGTCGGTCAGCGCCCCGGCCGGCTCGCGCGCCAGCAGCCGCGCGAGCGCCGCCGCCGCCAGCACCTCGTCCGGTACTCCCAGGCCGGGCGCCAGCCCAGCCGCCCCCGCCCCGGGTGCGTCAGCCGCCCTCGCCCCCGGCCCGCCAGCCGCCCCCGACTGGGGCCCAGCCGCCCCAGAGGCCCCTGTCAACGCCGGGGTCACCCGCTCCACCAGCCCGGTGTCCAGCCGCCCGGCCCGCACGTCAGGGTCGCGCAGCAGCCCGCGCAGGAAGGCGACGTTGGTGCCGACCCCGAGGACGGCTACCTCGCCGAGGGCGGCGTCGAGGCGGCCGAGCGCGGTCGCCCGGTCCGCTCCCCACGCCGCGACCTTGGCCAGCATCGGGTCGTAGTCGCTGGTCACGGTCGTCCCGGGGGTGATGCCGGCGTCGACCCTGATCCCCGGACCGCTCGGCCACCGCAGCGCCCGCACCGTCCCTCCGGTCGGCAGGAAGCCCCGCCCCGGGTCCTCCGCGTACACCCGTGCCTCGACCGCGTGCCCGCTGGGCACGAGCGGGCCGTCCAGCGTCAGCCGTTCCCCGGCCGCCACCCGAAGCTGCCATTCCACCAGGTCGAGCCCGTACACCAGCTCGGTCACCGGGTGCTCGACCTGCAGCCGGGTGTTCATCTCCATGAAGAAGAAGTCGTCCGGCGCGTCGCCGGCCACGATGAACTCGACCGTGCCCGCGCCGGTGTAGCCGACCGACCGGGCGGCCGACACCGCCGCCTCGCCCATCGCGGCCCGCTGGACGGGGACGAGCAGCGGTGACGGCGCCTCCTCGATGATCTTCTGGTGCCGCCGCTGCAGCGAGCACTCCCGCTCGCCGAGGTGGATGACCCGCCCGTGGCCGTCGGCCAGGACCTGGATCTCGATGTGCCTGGGGGACGGCAGGTACCGCTCGACCAGCAGCGTCCCGTCGCCGAAGGCGGCGACCGCGGTCCGCCGGGCCGCGGCGAGGGCGGCCGGCAGCTCGTCCAGCGCGGCGACCACCCGCATCCCCTTGCCGCCGCCGCCCGCCGACGGCTTGATCAGCACCGGCAGCCAGCGCGGGTCGACCGCGGCGATCAGCTCGCGGTCGGTCATCCCGGCCGTGCCGGCCCCGGGCACCACCGGCACCCCGGCCGCGGCCACCCGCGCCTTGGCCGCGATCTTGTCGCCCATCGCCTCGATCGCGGCGGCCGGCGGCCCCACGAACACCAGGCCCGCGCCGGCGCAGGCGCGGGCGAACCGCGGGTTCTCGGCCAGGAACCCGTACCCGGGGTGCACCGCCTGCGCCCCGCAGGCGGCCGCCGCCGCCACGATCGCGGCGATGTTCAGGTAGCTGTCCGCGGCCGCTGCCGGTCCCACCCGGTACGCCTCATCAGCCGCCAGAACGTGGGCCGCTGACTCATCGGCGTCGCTGTACACGGCGACGCTGGCAATGCCGAGGGCGCGCAGGGTGCGGATCACCCGCACCGCGATCTCGCCCCGGTTGGCCACCAGGACCTTGGTGAACATCAGCGCATCGCCCTCACATCCGGAACACACCGTAGCCAGCCGGCGCCAGCGGGGCGTTGGCGGCGGCCGACAGCGCCAGGCCGAGTACCCGCCGGGTGTCGGCCGGGTCGATGATCCCGTCGTCCCACAGCCGCGCGGTCGAGTAGTAGGGGTTGCCCTGCGCCTCGTACTGGTCCCTGATCGGCTGCTTGAACGCCTCCTGCTCGGCCGGCGTCCAGGCGGAGCCCCCGGAAGACCCGGGGCCCCCGGAAGACCCGGGGCCCCCGGAAGAGCCGGGGCCGTCGCCGGTGACCTGGTCGCCGCGCACGGTCGCCAGCACCGAGGCGGCCTGGTCGCCGCCCATCACCGAGATGCGCGCGTTCGGCCACATGAACAGGAACCGGGGGGAGTACGCCCGCCCGCACATGGCGTAGTTGCCCGCGCCGAACGACCCGCCGATGACCACCGTCAGCTTGGGCACCCGGGCGCAGGCGACGGCGGTGACCATCTTGGCGCCGTGCTTGGCGATGCCGCCCGCCTCGTACTGCCGCCCGACCATGAACCCGGTGATGTTCTGCAGGAACACCAGCGGGACCTGGCGCTGGTCGCACAGCTCGATGAAGTGCGCGCCCTTCAGGGCCGACTCGCTGAACAGGATCCCGTTGTTGGCGACGATCCCGACCGGGTGCCCGTGCACCCGGGCGAAGCCGGTGACCAGGGTCGGCCCGTACTCCGGCTTGAACTCGGCCAACCGTGACCCGTCCACCACCCGGGCGATGACTTCACGCACGTCGTAGGGCGTGCGCAGGTCGGCCGGCAGCACTCCGTAGAGCGAGCCGGCCGCATACCGCGGCTCCTCGGGCGGGGCGGTGTCCCACGGGCGCGGCGCCCGCGGGGCGAGGGTGGCGACGATGTCCCGCACCATCCGCAGCGCGTCCAGGTCGTCGGCCGCCAGGTGGTCGGTCACCCCGGAGGTCCGCGCGTGCAGCTCGCCGCCGCCGAGCTCCTCGGCCGTCACCACCTCCCCGGTGGCCGCCCGCACCAGCGGCGGGCCGCCCAGGAAGATCGTGCCCTGGCCGGCCACGATCACGTTCTCGTCGCTCATGGCCGGCACGTAGGCGCCGCCGGCGGTGCACGACCCGAGCACCGCCGCCAGCTGCGGGATGCCCGCGGCCGACATGGTGGCCTGGTTGTAGAAGATCCGGCCGAAGTGCTCCCGGTCGGGGAACACCTCGTCCTGCCGGGGCAGGAAGGCGCCGCCCGAGTCGACCAGGTAGATGCAGGGCAGCCGGTTGTGCAGCGCGACCTCCTGGGCGCGCAGGTGCTTCTTGACCGTCATCGGGTAGTAGGTGCCGCCCTTGACGGTCGCGTCGTTGGCGACGACCACGCATTCCCGGCCGCTGACCCGCCCGATCCCGGTTATGAGGCCGGCCGACGGCGCGTCGCCTTCGTAGAGGCCGTCCGCCGCCAGCGGGGACAGCTCGAGGAAGGGCGAGCCAGGGTCGAGCAGCGCGTCCACCCGGTCCCGGGGGAGCAGCTTGCCGCGGGCCACGTGCCTCATCCGGGCCCGGGCGGGGCCGCCCAGCCGGGCCAGCGCCAGCTTGTCCCGCAGCCGGGCCACCAGCGCGGCGTTGGCGTCCCGGTTGCGGCCGAATTCCTCGCCCCCCGGGTCGGCCCGGCTGACCAGCGGCGGCGCGAGCGCCCCGGTCATCGTCTCTCCCGTCACCGTGTCACCCCCGTTGTCGTGTCGGCACTGACACGAATCGATCGTAACCAACGCGGGGGCGGCTGATACCTTTCGCCGGGCTGGTAGCGGTAACGTTCAGACATGACCACCACCTCGGCGCCCTTCGGCCGGCTGATGACGGCCATGATCACCCCGATGACCGGTGACGGCGCGGTCGACTACGACGGGGCGGCCGCGCTCGCCGCCTACCTGGTCGATGACATGCGCAACGAGGGCCTGGTCGTCAGCGGCACCACCGGCGAGGCGCCGACGACGACCGACGCGGAGAAGAAGCGGCTGATCGAGGTGGTCCGCGAGGCGGTCGGCGACCGGGCCAGCGTCATCGCCGGGGTGGGCACCAACATCACCGCGCACAGCGTCGAGCTGGCCCGCCAGGCCGCCGCGGCCGGGGCGGACGGCCTGCTGGTGGTCACCCCGTACTACAGCAAGCCTGCCCAGGACGCCCTCGCCGCGCACTTCGCGGCGGTGGCGGACAGCACCATGCTGCCGGTCATCATCTACGACATCCCCGGCCGGACCGGCGTCGCGGTGCACACCGGCACGCTGCTGCGGCTGGCCGCGCACCCGCGGATCGTCGCGGTCAAGGACGCCAAGGGCGACCTGGCCGCCAGCTCCCACGTGCTGGCCCGGACCGACCTGGCCTACTACTCGGGCGACGACCCGATGAACCTGCCGCTGTGGTCGGTCGGCGCGGTCGGCGCGATCAGCGTCACCGGGCACCTGGTGGGCGACCGCATCGCCGACATGCTGGAGGCGTTCACCCTGGGCCGGGTGGCCGACGCGCGCGAGCTGCACTGGTCCATGCTGCCGGTCAACGTCGGCCTGTTCCGCAACCAGGCCGCGGTGCTCACCAAGGCCGCGCTCGACCTGCTCGGCCTGCCTGGCGGCGGCGTTCGCGGCCCGCTGCTCGCGGCCAGCGAGGCGGAGCGCCGCCAACTGATCGAAGACCTGACCGCCGGCGGCGTCAAGCTGCCCGAAAACCTAGCCGACGGAGCCAACCTGTGAGTTTCCCGCATCCCGACCTGAAGTACCCCGCCGCGCTGGCGAGCAACGGCCTGCGGGTCGTCGCGCTCGGCGGGCTCGGTGAGATCGGGCGCAACATGACCGTCTTCGAGTACCAGGGGCGGCTGCTGATCGTCGACTGCGGCGTGCTGTTCCCCGAGCCCGACCAGCCCGGCGTCGACCTGATCCTGCCCGACTTCCGCTACCTGCGCGGCCGGCTGGGCGACGTGGAGGCGGTAGTCCTCACCCACGGCCACGAGGACCACATCGGCGCGGTGCCCTACCTGCTGCGCGAGCGGCGGGACATCCCGCTGGTCGGCTCCAAGCTGACGATCGCGATGATGAAGTCGAAGCTCCAGGAGCACCGGCTGACCCCGGAGGTCACCGAGGTGAAGGAGGGCACCCACCACTCGTTCGGGCCCTTCGACCTGGAATTTTTCGCGGTGAACCACTCCATCCCGGACGCGCTGGCGGTGGCGATCAAGACCCCGGCCGGGGTCGTGCTGCACACCGGCGACTTCAAGATGGACCAGCTTCCGCTTGACGGGCGGCTGACCGACCTGGCCGGGTTCGCGCGGCTCGGCGGCGAGGGCGTCGACCTGCTGCTGTCCGACTCGACCAACGCCGAGGTGCCGGGCATCGTCCGGTCCGAGCGGGACATCGCCCCGGTGCTCGACGACGTGTTCTCCAACGCCGCCCAGCGGATCATCGTGGCCTGCTTCGCCTCGCACGTGCACCGGGTGCAGCAGGTGCTCGACACCGCCGCCAAGCACCGCCGCAAGGTCGCCTTCGTCGGCCGGTCGATGGTGCGCAACATGGGGGTGGCCCGCGACCTGGGCTACCTGCGGGTGCCCGGCGGCCTGCTGATGGACCTGCGTGACGCCGAGGAGATGCCGCCGGGCGAGGTGGTGCTGATCTCCACCGGGTCGCAGGGCGAGCCCATGTCGGCGCTGTCCCGGATGGCCGGCCGCGACCACCCGATCCGCATCGCCGCGGGCGACACCGTCATCCTCGCGTCGTCGCTCATCCCCGGCAACGAGACCGCCGTCTACCGGGTGATCAACGGGCTGACCAGGCTGGGCGCCCGGGTGGTGCACAAGGAGACGTCGCTGGTGCACGTGAGCGGCCACGCCCCCGCGGGGGAACTGCTGTACCTGCTCAACCTGGTCAAGCCGCGCAACTTCATGCCGGTGCACGGCGAGTGGCGGCACCTGGTGGCGCACGCCCGGCTGGCCAAGCTGACCGGGGTGCCGGACGACCGGATCGTGATCGCCGAGGACGGCGTGGTGGTCGACCTGGTGGACGGCCGGTTCGCGGTGGCCGGCGCGGTGGACTGCGGCTACGTCTACGTGGACGGGCTGACCGTCGGCGAGGTGACCGAGGGCCAGCTCAAGGACCGGCGCATCCTCGGCGAGGAAGGCTTCATCTCGGTCATCATGGTGCTCGATACCTCCAGCGGGAAGATCGTCGGCGGCCCGGAGATCCACACCCGCGGCGCGGGCCTCGACGACGCCGCGTTCGCCTCCGACGTGCTGCCCAGGCTGACCGAGGCGCTGGAGCGGGCGGCCAACGAGGGCGTCACCGACAGCCACGCGCTGCGCCAGCTGTCCCGCCGGGTGATCGGCAAGTGGGTCAGCGACAACTACCGCCGTCGCCCGATGATCATCCCGGTCGTGGTCGAGGTCTGACCCCGGCCCCGGCCGGGGGCGGCCCTCAGCCGGCCAGCAGGCCGGTGATCCTGGCCCAGGCGTCGTCGCGGGCCTGCTTGTTATAGGCGGGTGTGCCCGGCCAGAAGAACGCGTGGGCGGCGCCCGGGTAGCTGACCACCTCGTGGTCGGTGCCCGCCGCCCGCAGCGCGGCCCGGATCTGGCCGACCTGGGCGGCGTCGATGACGGCGTCGTCCTCACCGACCAGGTACAGCAGCCGGCCGTTGATCCCCGGGGTGAGGTCGAGGGTAGGAGACGGCTGGCTCATCGGGATGTCGGTGACCGGCAGCCAGCCGCCGTACAGCACCGCCGTCCGGCTGACCGGGAGCTGGCTGGCGGCCAGGTAGGCCAGGTGGCCGCCGGCGCTGAAGCCGATCAGCGCCACCCGGTCGATGCCCGGCTGCGCCCGCAGCCAGCCGATCGCCGCCGCGGCGTCGTCCAGCGCCGCCGCCCGGGTCAGCCCGTGCAGGTAGCCGAAGCCCTCGTCGCGGCCGGCGTCGTCCCGCGGCAGCCACCGGCCGGCCGGCGCCGCCCGGTGGTAGAACTCGGGGGCGACGGTGAGGTAGCCGGCCCGGGCCAGGTCGTCGGCGACCTGGCGGATACCGGGGTTCACCCCGAACAGCTCGTGCGCCACGATCACCCCGGTCCCCGCCTGCTGCTCGCCTGGCCGGGCGAGGTAAGCCTGCATGGTGGTGCCGTCGGCCACGGTGAGCTGGACGGTCTCGCTCTTGCTGGTCATGGCTACAGCCTGCCGGGTGCTGGTACTGGTAACCAGAGCAGGCTTTTACTGGTAACGGCGTGGGTAGGCTAAGCCGCGTGACTGGTGCAGGCGACCCGCGGGCCCTGGGGCAGCTACTGCGCACGCGTCGTGAGCGGCTCGCGCCAGGCGACGTCGGGCTGCCCGCCGGCAGCCGTCGGCGCACCCCGGGCCTGCGCCGCGAGGAGGTCGCGGCGCTGGCGAACCTGTCGGTGACCTACTACACGTTCCTGGAGCAGGGCCGCCCGGTGCAGCCGTCGGCCCAGGTGCTCGACGCGCTGGCGACGGCGCTCCGGATGTCCCCGGCTGAGCGACGCTACCTGCAGGTGCTCGCCTCCGGGACCGACTCAGGGACGGCGGCGGCCGCGCTGGCCGGGGCGGTGCCGGCCGAGCGGCTGGACCCGGCCGTGGCCGCCCTGGTGCAGCGGCTTGAGCCGTACCCCACCCTGGTCAAGGGGCGCCGCTGGGACGTGCTGGCCGCCAACCGGGCCGCTCGGGAGCTGTTCGCCGACTGGGCGGCGCGGCCGGCCGGCCGGCGCAACCTGGTGCGCTGGATGTTCACCGCCGACCGGGCCCGCGAGGTCTACCTGGAGTGGGAGCCCGAGGCCCGGGCGATGCTGGGCCGGTTCCGGCTGGCCGCCGCCCGGCATCCGGACGACCCTGGCTTCGCGGCCCTGATCGCCGCCCTGCGGCGGGAAAGCGACCTGGTCCGGGACTGGTGGCCGCGGCACGACGTGCAGGCGGTCGGCAACGGCACCAAGAAGCTCCGTCACCCGCGGCTCGGCCCGGTCGATTACTCGCACGTGGTGCTGCAGGTCGCCGACGACCCGGAGCAGACGCTGGTCACCTACTCGCCCGTCGGCGGCTAGTGCGCGGTTACCAGGCAGGCGCGCCGAACACGCCCCGGTACCGGGCCCGGGGGCGCTGCGCCTTCTTGCCGGGCTTGGCGGCGGACTGGTGCTCGTGCAGCACCTCGGCGGCGTGCCGGGCGATCTCGGCCAGCTCAGCCTGGAGCTTGCGGACCTCGCGGCCGCCCCAGATCGGCGAGCTGAACCGGTGATGGGTGATCGCGGTCACCATGAGGAACCGCGCGTCCGAGGAGTCGACCTGCTCCTCGAGCCAGTCAGCACGCTCCATGCCGTCTCCTTTATGCCCTGCCGCCGGGGTGCTCCGGGCCTTCTGTCACGGAAGGATAACGCAGCCCGGCGACCAGCACGTTCCAATGGTGTTAAATGCCACTGCCGCCTGGTCTGCGTCCGCCGCCGGACGGCCCCTGAGCGGGCCGGGCACATCGCGGCCTTTCCGGTTGTTAATAGGATGACGGGTTCCGCTGATGGTGACACCATCGGGGGAACGCAGCTGAGTCTGGAGGACAATGACAACTGCTTACGGCGAGCGAGCCGAGCTGGACACCGCGACGGGGGAACTGGACCTGGAGGACCGGCACGCGCTGCGCCGGGTAGCCGGGCTGTCCACCGAGCTGACCGACGTCACCGAGGTCGAGTACCGCGCCCTGCGCCTGGAGCAGGTGGTGCTGATCGGGGTGTGGACCGACGGCACGCTCGCGAGCGCGGAGAACTCGCTGACCGAGCTGAGCAGGCTGGCCGAGACGGCCGGCTCGGTGGTGCTCGACGGGCTGATCCAGCGCCGCGGCCGGGTTGACCCGGCCACCTACGTCGGCGCGGGCAAGGCGGCCGAGCTGGCCGGGATCGTGGCCGCGACCGGTGCGGACACGGTGATCTGCGACGGCGAGCTGAGCCCGAGCCAGCTGCGCCGGCTTGAGGGCGTGGTCAAGGTCAAGGTGATCGACCGCACCGCGCTGATCCTGGACATCTTCGCCCAGCACGCCAAGAGCCGCGAGGGCAAGGCACAGGTCGAGCTGGCCCAGCTGCAGTACATGCTGCCGCGGCTGCGCGGCTGGGGCGAGTCGCTGTCCCGGCAGGCGGGCGGCCGGGTAGCGGGCGGCGGCGGCATCGGGACGCGCGGTCCCGGCGAGACCAAGATCGAGACCGACCGGCGCCGGATCAGGACCCGGATCGCCCGGCTGCGCCGCGAGACCGCGGGCTTCAAGACGGGCCGCGAGGTGCAGCGGGGCCAGCGCAGGCGCAACGCGGTGCCGTCGGTGGTCATCGCCGGCTACACCAACGCGGGCAAGTCGAGCCTGCTCAACGCGCTGACCGGGGCCGGGGTGCTGGTGGAGGACGCGCTGTTCGCCACCCTCGACCCGTCCGTCCGCAAGGCGCAGACCCCGGGCGGCCGCCCGTACACGCTGACCGACACGGTCGGCTTCGTCCGGCACCTGCCGCACCAGCTGGTGGACTCGTTCCGGTCCACCCTGGAGGAGGCGGCCGACGCCGACCTGATCCTGCACGTGGTGGACGGCTCCGACGCCGACCCGCAGGCCCAGCTGGCCGCGGTGCGCGCGGTGCTGGCCGAGATCGGCGCCGGCGGGGTGCCCGAGCTGGTGGTGATCAACAAGGTCGACGACGCCGACCAGGTGACGGTGAAGTCGCTGCAGCTGCGCGAGCGCGGCGCGGTGCCGGTGTCGGCGCGGACCGGCGAGGGGATCGCCGCGCTGCGGGCGGCAATCGAGGACGGCCTGCCCGAGCGGGACCTTCAGGTCCGCGTGAGCGTCCCCTACAGCCGGGGTGACCTGGTGGCCAGGGCGCACGCGGCGGGCGAGGTGACGCGGGCCGAGCACGGTCCCGACGGCACCTTCCTCGAGGCCCGGGTGCCGCCGGAGCTGGCGGCCGAGCTGCGGCGGTTCGCGGTTGCCTGAGCGTTACCAACGGGTTTGACCGGGGGACTTGTGGCAATCGCGTCCGGTGCAATACCGTAACGGAACTGGTATGTAGGACGGTTCGCGCAATACGGTGCTTACCACCGGCGGCGCCCCGTACTTACGCGAGGTAAGCACGGTCAGCGCCGACGTCTAACATGCATGGCAGGTGGCCGCTCATGATGGCTGGAACCGACCCGCGGGGTCGCTGCTGCGCCGCGCCCGGCCGCGCCGGGGGGATGCGGTGACCGCTCGCCTGCTCACCAGCATCGGCCGGCTGTGGACCGGGTCCGAGATCATCAGCAACGCCGCCATCCTCATCAGCGATGACCGGATCGCCTGGGTCGGCCCGTCGGCTGAGCTGCCGCGCAGCGTGCCCGGCGTGGTGGACGACATCGTCGACGTCGACATGGTGGAAAACCTGGGCGGCGGCCTGGTCACCCCCGGGCTGATCGACGCGCACACCCACCCGGTCTACGCGGGCAACCGCTACGCCGAGCTGGCCATGCGCTCCACCGGGCTGTCGGACTCCGAGATCACCGCGGCCGGCGGCGGCATCTCCTCCACCATCACCGTGACCAGGGGCACCGACCCCTGGACGCTGTGCAACCACGTGCGCGAGCGGCTGGCCGGCTGGCTCCAGTCGGGTACCACCACCATCGAGGCGAAGACCGGCTACCACCTGACGCGGGACGGCGAGCTGGCCGACGTGCGGATGCTGCGCTCGCTGGAGAACGAGCCGGGCATGCCCCGGGTGCACGTCACGTTCTACGCGGCGCAGATGGTGCCGCCGGAGTTCTTCGGCCGCCGCAGCGACTACATCGACGCGGTGTCGTCCTGGTGCGCCGACGCCGCCGCCGTGGGCGCCGACAGCGTCGACGTCAACTGCGAGGACGGCCGGTTCACGGACGAAGAGGCCCGCTGGATCCTGAACGCGGGCCGCCGGGCGGGCCTGCTGCCCCGGCTGCACGCCCCGGGCAGCGCCCGCGGCGGTGCCGCCCGGGTCGCCGCCGAGCTCGGCTGCGCGTCGGCCGACCTGCTGCACGGGGCGTCGGACGAGGACGTCGCGGCGCTGTCCCGCGGCGGCGTCGCCGCCGTGGTCACCCCCGGCTCGGCCCTCCAGCAGGGCACCAGGCCGCCGGTCCGCGCGCTGCTGGACAAGGGCGTGGTGGTCGCGCTCGGCTCCGACCACACGCCCGGCGGCGTCGGCATCACCTCGATGCCCCTGGTGATCGCGCTGGCCGTGTCCTACCTGGGCATGTCGGTGGGCGAGGCGCTGCGCGCGGCCACCCTCGGCGGCGCCTACGCGCTGCACGCCCCCGACCGCGGCGCCATGCTCCGCGGCCGCCTGGCCGACATCGTGCTGTGGGACGCCGACCACGAGGGCGCCTTCGCCTGGAACTACGGCCTGACCCCGCGCCGCGTCTGGCGCGGCGGCGAGCCGGTCACCGCCTAGCCCCGGTCACCGCCTAGCCCCGGTCACGGCCTAGCCCCGGTAACCGCTCAGCGGCCGCCTTCAGCGCGGTACACCAGGCCGACCAGCACGGCCGCGCCGGCCGTGAGGATCCCGCCCAGGAGCAGCAAGCCCGCGAGCAGTACCAGCGAAGCTGCCAGTCCGTACATCTCGCACCCCCGTAACCGTCAGTAACCTTACGTAGTACAATCATTACCCCTTGTATCCGTTAATGCACCAGGACCGGCCAAGAGCTGACCCGTGGCCCCGGCCGACTCGCCAACCCTGCCCACCCCACCAACCCCGCCCACCCCACCAACCCCGCCCGTTCACCCCCCGAACATGCGCACGGTTGCTTGCCTGCCGCCTGCCCCTTCCGGCTCGGGCGAGCGGCACAACGTGGATATTCCTGCACCTTCTCGTGCAGGAATATCCACGATCTTGCCCGGCCGGCATCCGTGCCCGGGCACTGCGCCGACGTGGCATGCTTGCCAGCATGGCGAACCTGGTCCCGGTCACGCTGGTCACCGGCGAGGAGGAGTTCCTGGCCGACCGCGCGCTGCGCGAGGCGGTGGCGCAGGCGCGCGCCGCGCTGGCCGAGGCGGCCGGCGGTACCGACGGCGGTGACCTGCACGACCTGGAGGCATCCGCCCTCGGCCAGGGCGAGCTGACCGCGCTGACCTCGCCCAGCCTGTTCGGCGGCGGTGCCGTCGTCATCATCAGGAACGCGCAGCACGCGGCCAAGGAGACCGCCGCCGAGCTGACCCGGTACGCCGCCCGCCCGGCCCCGGACGCGGCCGTGATCGTCACCCACGCGGGCGGGGCCAAGAACAAGGCGCTGGTCGCCGACCTGGCCAAGGCGGGCGCGCGGCAGGTCGACGTCCCCAAGGTGACCCGGGCGGGCGACCGGGCCGACTTCGTGCGGGGCGAGTTCCGCCGGGTCGGCCGCCAGGCCGACGCCGAGGCGGTGCGCGCGCTGCTTGACGCGATCGGCGGCGACCTGCGCGAGCTGGCCAGCGCGGTCGACCAGCTTGCCTCGGACACCAGCGGCCGGATCGGCGCGGCCACCGTCGCCCGCTACTACCGGGGCCGGGCCGAGGCGACCGGCTTCAGCGTGGCCGACCACGCGGTCGAGGGACGGCTCAACGAGGCCCTGGAACAGCTCCGCTGGGCCCTGTCCACCGGCACCGCCCCGGTCCTCATCACCAGCGCCCTGGCCGCCGGCGTCCGCCTGCTGGGCCGGGTGGGCGCCGCTCCGCGCGGCACCAACCCCAACGCCCTGGCGGCCGAGGTCGGCGCCCCCCCGTGGAAGATCGACCGGATCCGCCAGCAGCTCCGCGGCTGGACCCCGGACGGCGTGGCCAGCGCCCTGCAGGCCGTCGCCGAGGCCGACTCCCAGGTCAAGGGCGGCGGCGTAAGCCCCGAGTACGCCCTCGAGCGCGCCGTCCGCCAGATCGTCGCCTACCGCGCCGCCATCCGCTGACCCGCCCCGCCCCGCCCCGCCCCGCCCCGCCTCCGCCCCCGCCCCGCCCCGCCTCCGCCCCCGCCCCGCCCCGCCCCCGCCGC
>Ga0265338_10004310_pt1 | contig 19307 bp, 7 predicted proteins | sample 42126metaG_FD_193579 | JGI IMG/M metagenome (GOLD analysis project Ga0265338, IMG submission 193579) | Rhizosphere microbial communities from Carex aquatilis grown in University of Washington, Seatle, WA, United States - 4-21-26 metaG | ecosystem: Host-associated > Plants > Roots > Rhizosphere >...
CTGACGAACTGAGCCACCGCCGACCCGTGCCGTGAACCGCGCCAGCGGAACCAAAACCTCCAGCCGTCAGGTTCGACCGGAAATCAATCCCATGACGCTTCGATGGTTAAAGCGAATTCTTGCCTTGAGACTTGGCTTTTGCCCAGCGCGCCTTGGCTGCTGCCGCAATTCTGGCTCTGCCGGCTGCACTCATTTTACGTCTGGCCTTCTTCGCCGGCTTTGCGGCTGACTTCTGGCCCTTCGATTTGGCCCACCGTGCCTTTTGCGCGGCGGCAATCTTTGCGCGGGCTGCTGCACTCATCTTCCGGCGTTTACGTGGGGCCACAGCAACATCAGCGCTGCCCAACAGCCGGGTGAGTTCTTTTTGCAGTGATGCAAGTTTGTCTTTGAGGTTAGCGGCACGGCGCAACTGGCTGGCAGATAGATTCGTCATAATTCCAAGAGTTAAGCTGGTATCGCCATCAAGGTCAAGCTGGCCTCAACCGGTGCTGGTGACATGAGTTACTTCTTTCCAGCCTTTTTCGCGTTCCGCAACACGTCCACAAGGTCAATTTCTATTGCGGCGGCGATACGAAGCAGCGTTTCCAGTGTAGGATTTCGCATTTGGCGCTCAACGTAGCTCACCATTTGCTGTGATAAACCAGATCGTTCAGCCACAAGATTCATGGAAAGCCCGCGTTTCTCACGTTCCTTTCGCAAAATTTGGGCGACACGGGCGCAAACGGCTTGCTGTGATTTGTCTGATGTCACACATGAGAAATAATCCAAAAGCAGCTTGACATGGCATCTCACCATAGTTAGAATACGCTCTGTCACCTCGCTGATTTATGAATTCAAACCGTTTCCATCTCATTGTTATGGCCTGTCTGCCGCTGCTCGTCCTGACAAGTTGCGGTCGCTCCTCAGCGAAAGTGCCCGACGACATCTTTGTCGGGGTACTGAACCAGAAAGGGCTGGAAATGATCATGGCCACCCGTTCTGAAGCGCAAGAGTTTGTAAAACACGGCGGAGACCCGGCCCAAGCCTTTGTGCAGTCCCGGCAGATGTTTTCGCCGGAAACCGTCGCGGCATACAAATACGTTGGAATGTCGAGCGCGCAAATCGCATACATGCAGCTTGCAGCGCTCAGCGCCATCGAGAATGCCACCGACACCAGCACGATGTTTTCCAGCCGCCTTGATCCGCAACAAGTGGAGGCACTGAACAAATTAAGAGAGGATAGTTACGCCGCGTACGCCGGTGCTTTCAACGAATTCCTGAACGATCCCAAAGCTGACATGAACTGGCGGGACTGGAAGGGCATGACCTTTTTAATGAACACGGGGATGCGGGGGCAAACCGAGTTGGTCAAGGCACTGATTGCCAAAAGCGCAAAACTGAACCTCCAGAGCAACGAAGGGAAAACCGCAGCCGATTACGCACAGGAAAACAAACACAGCGATGTTGTTGAACTGCTGCGGGCGGCGGGCGCTTCCTTAAAACCGACCAATTGAAGCCAGTGTGTCACTGAGATGAAAGAACGAACTTGGATTGATTAACTGGAACTGCCCAGAAAGGAAACGTTATGGGCGATAACGAACCACCTGCGGAACGCACACCTGATGCCAGACTCGATGATAAATGGGAAAAGTGGGGGGCCAACCAGTCCAAAGGCCCGGCTCCAGCTTACAACCCTGATCGGGTTCCGGCACCTGTCCAAACACCTGTACAGGCTGCCCAAAAACAAAAACTAGGTTGGGCTGGTATAATTGCTGTCCTTTTCGTTTTTGGACTGATCTTGCACATTGGCGGATGTGACGAAAATCCACCTGAAGTCAGTTCAGGAGGCGCAAGCGCAGTTTTGATCGGCCCGACCGGAATTCCCACGGGCGAAGATGTGATTCTGGCAGGAGGAACAAAGCTGAAATTTGATCACGAAGTTAGCGATACGTCCGTGGCTTACCTGATAAAAACCGGCCCCTACAACGACCGATGGGCGATCATTGATCCTTCAAACATTAAAAATGCCAATTCACCATATTGATATGGTAAAGAATAAAAGCAGACCTTTAACCACGTCCCCAAAACCGATACGAATTGGCTTTTTGCCCAGCAGCGCACCATTCCACCAGAAGGTCCATGGCTGTTTTGCCAAGGCTGGTTTTGCCGGCATACGTATTGGGATCAACAAAGACCTATCGATGGTGACTTTTTGGCTGAAACAGGGTGCGCATCCACCGTTCCGTAGCCAGAAGCAGGCCCACGCGTCGGTGCAGCGTCTGCTGCGCGCCGGGGGTGTGAACCCAAAGCACAAAAGTCTGACTGTGGCGCTGGATGGGAACTCCATCTGCGGTGCATTCATGCCCGGCGCTTCCCCTTAAACCAACGATTGCCTCAACCTGGAGGTCGTCCAGGAAATCATCGAATCGGAGTTGGTCCGGACCCAGCCGGAGCATTGGAAGCGCATCGTATGTGCGCCTTGGGCAACACCAGCTACCGCCGGTGCTCGCGCCAGCACCGGCACAGGTCGCCGAACACGGTCTGGCCGCGCCCGGCCTGTTGGCGCAGTTGCTGGTGGGCAAATACTGCGACCACTTGCCTTTCTACCGGCAGGAACAAATCTTCTGGCAACGGCACGGCGTGTTCATCGCCCGGCAGCAAATGGTGCAATGGACCGCCCAAAGCGTGCGGCTGCTCTCGGGCCTGACCGATTGCCTCAAGGACCCACTGCGCCACAGTGGCTACCTGCAAGTCGACGAAACCCCGGTACGCTATCAGGACCCTGACCTGACTGGCCGCTGCGGGCAGGGTTACTTGTGGGTGGGTTTGGTTTCAAACTATTCGAGACTAAGAGTGATGAATTGAATACATCAACAAAACGACTACATGTCAAAAGCATGCTTTACTCATTGAAGTTATTATTCCTGGGGCGTACAAGAGGTTCGTTTTCAATTTGATTTACTTGTTGTTAGTGGGGCATTTCAGAAGGTAAGGGGTTTGTATGGTGGCAGAAGGATACTGGGTTGGGCGCCAACGGCTAATGCGTTTTTTTGGCTGGAAGGGCGTATTGCGTTCCAAAGGTTGTTCTCTTCGCAAAATCGTCACTACGGTTTTTTCTTCAATTTTATGAAACCAATTATTGCCAGTCTTGTGTCTTTGTGTGTTTTAACATTCTCAATCAACGCACAAACCAATTCTTCATCATCACTTGCGCTGGATACCAACCCCGGTCAGGCAACCCCATCAGATGCGCGCTACGAAGTAATCGAGCGCGGACCGGATTATCGGGTCTGGCAAAAGATCATTCCGACGGCGGATGCGCGAGGCAAGGTAACGACCCAAGCCGGACCAGGATACATCGAGTTGGAAACCGGGATGCACTACCAGGACAAGGGGCAATGGTTGGACTCGAAGGAGGAAATCCAAATCCTGCCAAACGGCACGGCGGCGGCCATCCAGGGGCAGCATCAGGTCTATTTCCCGGGTGATATTTACCAGGGAGCTATCAAGTTGGTGACTGCCGACGGTAAAGTCTTCATCAGCCGTCCGCTGGGGCTCAGTTATTTTGACGGGACCAACAGCGTGCTGATTGCCGAGTTGAAAGACAGCGTTGGGGAACTGATCGGTTCCAATCAAGTGGTTTATCCTGACGCCTTTACTGATTTTCATGCCGATCTGTGTTATGCCTATACCAAATCGGGTTTTGAGCAGGACATTATCCTGCGGGAACAGCCTCCGGCCCCGGAAGGCTATGGGCTGGCCCTGCAAACGACTCGCCTGCAGGTCTTGACGGAATTCTTCAATCCACCGCAACCGGCCAGGCGAAGTTCCCCATTGCGGGAACATATGGGAGTCCGATTGAATGATGAGACGCTGGATTTTGGTGGAATGAAAATCGGACCGGGCAGAGCCTTCGCATTCGGAGCGCAGCCCGATACCGGCGACAGCGTGGCGGTGGCCAAAACCTGGGTGCAATTGAGCGGTCGCCAATTCTTGGTGGAAGAACTGCCCATAGCCGCCATTGCCGAACAGCTTGACGGGTTGCCGTCACCAGTTCAGGCGAAACTTGATCCAGCGGGCGATTCCGTGCGGCATGTGGTGTCAAACAAGCGATTGTTGCCGGTCCTGCGGACGGCGCGGGCCGATGACACCAACCAGATCAAGTCGGTGAAGCTGGACATTTCCAAACGTGGATTCGTGCTGGACTATGCCACCATCAACACCAGCAGCCTCACCAACTACACATTCCAAGGCGACACGACCTATTTCATCTCCGGCCCTGTCACCTTATTCGGAACCAACACATTTGAAGGCGGAACGGTGATTAAGTATGCACCTACGAATTCAGCTTCGATGACCTGCAGCGGGATAATCGGTGCATCGGGTTCGGCCTACCGTCCGGTGATTTTCACCGCCCGGGATGACAACTCAGTGGGGGAAACAATTTCAGGCTCGTCGGGAACGCCAACGAACTACACAGCGGCCGTGCGCCTGAATGGAGGAGCGAGCATCACGATGCAAAACCTGCGATTCTCGTTTGCGCAAACAGCCTTGGCCTTGAGTGGCAGCAGCAGCAATGTTTTCAGCCACGTGCAGATGGTCAACTGCCAGAACGGCATCAATGCCACCAATGCCACCTTCAGCCTGCGCAATGCGCTGTTCTGGAATGTGATGACCAATTTTGGTGGTGCTGGTTCGACCGGATCCGTGGAGCAGTTGACGGTGGACACGGCCACTCGGTTGAATAACAACCTGACGCTGTCATTGACCAACTGCTTGCTGGTAGCCGTGACCAATACGGGGTCCTTTACCAGCAACTCGGTTTCGATAACCAACAGCAGTACCGGGGTCTTTCTGAACGCCGGCGCCGGCGCTCATTATCTGACCACAAACAGCCCATACCGGAATATCGGCACGACCAACATCAATCTGGATTTGCTGGCTGCCTTGCAGAAAATGACCACGTATCGGCCACAGATTTACTCCAACCTGACCATATCCGTGGCGACCAATTTTTCACCTCAGGCCCAGCGGGACACCGATACGCCGGACTTGGGCTACCACTATGACCCGATTGATTATATTGCCGATACCCTCAACATTTCCAATGCGGTTTTGACGGTGACGAATGGTGCGGTGATTGCCGGTTATAACCGCAGCGGCATTCAGTTGCAGACGAACAGTTCCATTGTTTCGATGGGCTCGCCACTGGTTCCCAACCGGTTCGTGAGGTATCAATCGGTGCAGGAACAATCCGTTGCTCTGGGCGGCACCAATTTGTTTTCCGCACTGAGTGTGAATCCCAATCATCCTGGCAGTACCGGGCCAACGGCCACCTTCCGTTTCACCCAGTTTGTTTGTCCGGCGGCCGGTGGCAGCCATCTTTTCGATGTTGGCTCCACCAACTACAACAATCTATTGGTTCAAGACTGCGAATTTTGGGGTGGCCAGAATATTTTGACCGGTTCCACCAACACGACGGCCACCTTGAGGAATAATCTGTTTTATCGTTCGGTGATCACCGCGGTCATCACCAACCTTTCGTCCACCTTGAACCTGACCAATAATCTGGTTTTCGGCACGGCGGTCACCATCCTGGCGCCGACCAACAAAGTGTGGAGTGCCTTCAACAATCATTTTGACAGTTGCAGCATCACCAACTCCAGACTGACCAATGGTTACAATGCATATCTGAATTGCAGCGGTCGTTTGCAGCCGACCAATGTGAATGACGTGGTGCAATCCAGCGGTCTGGCTTTTCAAAGCGGACCTTTGGGCACATTTTATCAACCGGCCGCCAGTCCCTTGATCGACACGGGCAATACCAACGCCAATTTGCTCAGCCTGTACCACTATACGACGCAGACCAATCAGGTGAAGGAAACCAATTCCACCGTGGACATTGGCTACCATTATGTTGCCCTCAACCCTCAACTCTCAACCCTCAACCCCGTCGACAGCAACGGCGATGGGATTCCCGATTACGTTCAAGACGCCAACGGGAACGGGTTGGTGGATAACGGGGAAACTAATTGGGGATTGGCGATCCTGACGCAGCCGGTCAGCCAGGTGGTGCAGCAAGGAACTATCGTTACCTTCAACGTAACGGCGGGGGGAATAGCTCCGTTAAGTTATCGATGGCTTTTTAACGGTACGAACCTGGCTGGGGCAACTCTAGCCTCATTGAACCTAACCAACGTTCAGGTGGCGAACGTGGGAAATTATCAGGTGGTGGTTACGAATGTGTCCGGCGTCATAACAAGTGTTGTGGCAACACTGACTTTGACTTGTGATACGACCCCTTCCGGACTGGTTGCCTGGTGGCAGGCCGAAAGCAATGCGCTCGATAGTGTCGGAACGAATAACGGTATTGTGAGCAGCAGTGGCGTCACCTACGCTTCCGGAAAGGTGGGTTTGGGTTTCAACTTTGACGGGACCAATGGAATAATAACGATTCCCGATTCTCCGGTTTTGCAGCCGACGAATTTCACCATCGAAGCCTGGCTCCGTTTCGCCTCTCTGAATTCCCAGACCGTGGGCAGTGCCTGGCCGGGCGAACAATTCGTCATTAACCGGAACGGCCAGACCGATTCATCCTATTTCCTGGGCAAACAGCGCACCAACAATTATAGCAGCATCACCAACGACCATTTGCTGTTTGGAATTACCTCGGTAACCAATGGACAAACCGCCAGGGCTTGGATCGATTATACCAACACCGTTCAGACAAATCTTTGGTATCACATGGTCGCCGTGCGCGGATCAAACTATATTCAACTTTATATCAATGGACAATTTATCGGCAGCAACAACGCCAATTTCGCGCAGAATTATGTCGGTAGTCCATTGACTTTTGGTGCGATGGGAAACGCATCATGGGACGGTAAATTCTATGGAACATTGGACGAATTTTCCCTTTATAACCGCGCCTTGTCCTCAAATGAAATTGCCCAGCTCTACAACGCCGGAAGCGCCGGCAAATGCCTCCTGCCGCCAACCATTACGATCCAGCCGACAAACCAAACCGCCACTGCAGGGGGCTCAGCAACGTTCACCGTGACAGCCACAGGATCACAACCGTTAAATTATCAATGGTGGTTCAATACCACCAATTCTCTGGCCGGAGCGACGAACGCATCGCTGACCATAACCAATGTCCAAATGACCAACGCCGGGACTTATTCGGTCGTAGTGACGAACTTGGTTGGAAGCGTTACCAGTTCCAACGCCACATTAACGCTGAATTCGCTGCTGACAATTACGTTACAGCCAACCAACCAGACCGTGATTCAAGGCGCTAGCGCCACTTTTAGCGTAACCGCAACCGGGACTCCGCCATTGAGTTACCAGTGGTGGTTCAACGCGACCAGCCTTCTGACCGGAGCAACGAATGCGTCACTGACGCTGACCAATGTTCAGACAACCAACGCAGGTGCGTACACGGTGGTGGTTTCCAATATCACTGGGAGCGTTACCAGCAGTACCAATAACGGGCATTTGACCGTGCTGGTGCCACCCTTGATAACGTTTCAGCCGACCAATCAAATGGTGATCCAAGGCAGCAACGCAATCTTCAGTGTGACAGTGAGCAACATCAGCACAACACCGTTAAGCTACCAATGGTTGTTTAATTCGACCAACATAATAGGATGGGGGACAAATTCATCGCTCACGATAACCAATGCCCAGACGACCAACGCAGGCACGTACACGGTGATGGTGACGAACGTGGCTGGCAGTGTGACCAGCAGCACCAACAATGGGATCTTGACGGTGATTGTGCCGCCGGCTATCGCCGTTCAACCCACCAATCTGACCGTTATCCAAGGCAGTAACGCGGCGTTTGGTGTGACGGCGACTGGAGCACTGCTAAACTACCAATGGTACTTCAACTCTGGCGTGCTGACCAACTCGACCAACGCGGTGCTGACTCTGCCGGGCGTGACGACCAACCAGGCGGGAACCTATTATGTGACAGTGACAAATCTGGCGGGGAGCTTGACCAGTTCCAGCGCGATGCTGACGGTGATTGCGCCGCCGGCCATCACAGTTCAGCCAACCAATCTGACCGTCATCCAAGGCAGCAACGCGACGTTTGGTGTGACGGCGACCGGAACGCTGCTGAACTACCAGTGGTACTTGAACTCTGGCGTGCTGACCAACGCGACCGCTGCGACGCTGACGTTGACGAACGTGCAACCAGGCCAGGCTGGAACTTATTCGGTGGTGGTATCAAATCTCGCCGGAAGCGTCCTCAGTTCCAACGCGGTGTTGACGGTGCTGGTGCCGCCGGCCATCACGGTTCAACCCGCCAATCTGACCGTCATTCAAGGGAGCAATGCGACGTTTGGTGTGACGGCGACCGGAACACTGCTGAAGTACCAATGGTATTTCAACTCCGGCGCGCTGAACAACTCAACCAACTCGTCACTGACCCTGCCGGGTGTGACGACCAACCAGGCCGGAACCTATTTTGTGACGGTGACGAATCTGGCCGGGAGCGTGACCAGTTCCAACGCGCTGTTGACAGTGATTGTGTCGCCAGCCATTACTGTTCAACCTACCAATCTGATCGTCATTCAAGGGAGCAGCGCGACGTTTGGTGTGACGGCGACCGGGACACCGCTGAACTACCAGTGGTACTTCAACTCCGGCGTGCTGACCAACGCGACCGCTGCGACGCTGACGTTGACGAACGTGCAACCAGGCCAGGCGGGAACTTATTCGGTGGTGGTGTCAAATCTCGCCGGAAGCGTCCTCAGTTCCAATGCGGTTTTGGTGGTAAATGCCCCGCCGGTAATCACACAACAACCGGTCAGCGTGACGACCAACAAGGGTGGGAGCGCAACGTTCAATGTAGTGGCAACCGGGACATCGCCATTCGGCTACCAGTGGAAAAAGAACGGCTCCAATCTGACCAATGGCGGCAAAGTGTCCGGCGCCAGCACCAGCACTTTGACGCTGACAAACCTCAATCCTGTGGACGCCGGGGTTTATACGGTCGTTGTGAGTAATGCCGTCGGCACCGCCAGCAGCATCTATGCCGTGCTGAGAGTCTGGACTTCGTCTGGCGCCGTGGCTTGGGGGAACTACGACTGCGACGGCGATTTTACGGATGTCACTCCTGGCCTGACGAATGCAGTGGCGATTTCCGCTGGCGCCAGTATAGATGTGGCTCTCAAGAGTGATGGCAAGGTGGTGGCTTGGGGCTGCAACGAGCATGGTCAAAGGAATCCTCCTGCCGATCTGACGAATGTTGTGGCAGTTGATGCAGGTATGTATCATGGGCTGGCGCTCAGAAGTGATGGCACTGTAACCATGTGGGGTGACAACGCCCTCGGCCAGACCAATATGCCGTCAAATCTGACGAACGTGATCGCGATTGACGCAGGTGCGTATCACAGTATGGCGCTCAGGAATGACGGCACAGTAGTCGCGTGGGGTGGGAATTCCAACGGTCAGACGAATGTTCCATCAGGTCTGACGAACGTGGTGGCCATTAACGCATGTGCTGTCCAAAGTCTGGCGCTTAAGAGCGATGGCACGGTGGTGGCTTGGGGGTCTGACTGGTTCGGTGAAGGTGAAGTTCCCGTGGGCCTCTCAAACGTCGTGGCGATAGCTGCGGGCGGATACCACAATTTGGCGCTCAGGAGTGACGGCACAATAGTCGCATGGGGCTTCAATCAAAACGGCGAGACCAATGTTCCTGCCGATCTGACGAACGTTGTGGCGATTGCGGCAGATTCATGCTGCCTGGCACTCCGGAGCGACGGCACAGTGGAGGGGTGGGGTAACGATGAAAACGGCCAGGCCGATGTTCCTGCGAATCTAACGAACGTTGTGGGAATTGCGGTTGGCTGGGGGCACAGTGTGGCGCTCGGCTGCTTGCGGCCGGTAATTGTCACTCAGCCGCAGAGCCAGACGGTGCCGCCGGGCAGCAACGTCACCTTTAATGTTACAGCCAGCGGCACTGCGCCATTGAGTTATCAGTGGTCATCCAATGGAATGAGTATCTCCGGAGCGACGAATGCCATGCTGGTACTGCCCAATGTCCAATCCTCCCAGTCCGGCAACTATGCAGCATTTGTGACTAATGCATATGGGTCCACTCTCAGCTCTAATGCGTTATTGGCAGTGAATTCACCGCTGACTGTTGCATTTACCAACCCGACCAATAACCAACAATTCTTCAACCCAATGCCTAATATTCCCCTGGTGGCCGCTGTTACTGACTCCGGTGGAACGGTTACCAACGTACAGTTTTTCAATGGTACGAATCGTTTGGGCAATGGCGCCCAAGCCAGCAACACGTGGACACTTTTATGGTTCGACGTTCCTGCCGGAAGTTTTTCACTCATGGCAATTGCCACCGACAACACCGGCAAAACGGCAACTAATTCTATCAGCATTATCCTCAATGCCCGGCCGGTGGTCTATATCACGACTCCAACGAATCTCCAGTCCTTCACCGAAATCACAAACGTCACAATTACCGCCGTGGCGTCTGATCCCAACGCCGGCGGGACGATAACCGGTGTCGGTTTCTATAGTGCCGGGACCAATTTGCCTTTCAAGGTCACAGCCAACGGAAATAATTATAGTCTCACCTGGAGTAATTTGTCGGCGGCAGGCAGTCCAGTTTCTGTTTATCCGGTTTATGCGATAGCAACAAACAACTTTGGTGCCATTAACTGGTCCAGCCTCGTCATTTTCCGGGTTTATTCCAGCAATTCGCCGCCGGGCGTGACCATCACGTATCCGACCAATAACGCCGAATTTCCTGCTGGTTCGGACATCACCATCGCGGCCACAACCACTAACGGATCGGGCATAATTACGAATGTCGAATTCTTCGTTAATGGTCAAAGCATTGGCAGCGATCCGACCGCACCGTACAGCATCAGCCAATCCGACTGGACTCCGGGCACTTACGTTTTGATTGCCAAAGTGACCGATGATCGCGGACTATCAGGGGTTTCGGCTCCGATTACCAATACCATTGATCCACAGTTGCCCATTGCCGCGGACGGTTTTTGGGATCAGGATTACGCCAAGGTTGTTAGGCTTCCGCGGCCCGAGTACGTGGATTCTCGTCTGCCGCTTGCTGTTGGGGCCGATGGGAGCATCTATTTGAATATTTATGAAGATCACTTGGACCGCTATGATACAAACCTCAATTGGGTGAGCCTTTCCATTAACGGTGGTCTAACTATATCGGGCACTTGGGGAAAGATGGCTAGGAATGGAACCAATATTTACGCAGGCCTATGCGATCAATGCGGTGGAACCGTGATCAGAATATATGGGACTAACTCTGTCTGCATGGGTGACATATTGGAAGATTCAGACTTTGAAAATGGCCTGATAGACGGTATCGGGCCGGCCAACACTTTCGCCTTTAGTGGCGACGATATTTATGTCGGCGGTAATTTTAAAAGTGCCGCAAATACAAATGTTCTGTTCATCGCCAAATTCGATTCTACGAATAATGTCTGGATTCCTGTTGGCGCACCTCTGCTCAATGGACCGGTTTATGCCTTGGCGACGCTTCATGGCAAATTGATAGCCGGGGGTGCGTTTACTAATGCCGGTGGCGATCCAAATGCCAGCTATATTGCCCAACTGGATGGAACAAATTGGATCAGCCTGGGTACGGGAGTGAAAATGGGTCCTGGTCTTTCTTATGTGATCAGTCAAGGTTATTCGCCCGCCGTTACCTGTCTTGTGGTGAGCGAGAGCAATCTATTTGTGGGCGGGAATTTCTCCGAAGCTGGAGATCTGGCGGATGCCAACGGGCTGGCAATTTGGAACGGACAGGAATGGCATACCATGAATGGAGGAGTCGGCATAGCAACATGGTGGCATCAAAGCTCGGCATGGGAATATCCGTCATTTCCGATAGTGAACGATTTGGCTATTCACGGGAACCATGTATACGTGGGCGGGGAATTTACCAATGTCTTGGACGGCTCGTATGTCATTCCAACCTACAATATCGCCTCGGCCACCTGGTGTGAGGCCGAGCAGCGATGGATGTGGTCGGATCTGGATTCCGGAGTTTGCGATCTCGAATTCACCAACATTGATGATTTTGGGGAAGTAAGCTCCTTGGCAATCCGAGAAGGCAACCAGCCAAATCAATTTGCCGTCGCGGTAAATGGGAGTATTAGTTTAGCCGGACATAAGCCTTTGGATGTTGCCGATCATGCTCTTTGGATGGTCGGATATCCTCGGCCGGCTGATGTGCCGTCCGTTACGCTGACCAATCCTCTTGCTGGAACTGTCTTTACAGCCCCGACTTCCATCAACATCGGCGCTTTGGCGAACAGTTATACGAACCTGAGTGGAGTTCATTTCCTAGTAGACGGTACAGATCTGTGGACTGATGGCGCGCAAAATACTAATGCGTTTGGTTACAGCTGGCCAAACCCTACCAGTGGGATACATTTGCTTACGGCCAGAGCCATAGATGTAAATGGTCTCTTCGCCGATTCGAGTCCCGTTGTTATTTCAGTGAAGGCAGCGAATTCATCGGTCATTGCCTCAAATGACCAATACACAATCACTGAGAACAGCCCGAGCGTCATCCTCTATGTTCTGACGAATGACATTTCTACCAATGGTAGCCTTCTCAAAATCCGGGATGTCGTCCATCTCCGCAACAATCCAGGTCATGTCGATTTGGGTTATAATGGCGCGTACCTCCTCTATACGTCGCTACCTCATACTTACGGCTCCGACATTTTCTATTATGACGTAATCGATACGAATGGGAATGTCGATTCGGCAGCCGTGAGTGTTACCATTCGCGCTCTGCCCCGAATTAAATTCGTTACGCCCGGTTATTATGGAGAGCGAATTCCGCTCACAAACCTGCCACTTGTCGCCACCGGCACCGTAGTGAGCCTAAATAGCGATATTGTAATTACAAATAATATTGCCGCCAGCGTTATCGGCTCCAGTGTACAGACGTTCAGCGCCGCTCCGACTACCAATGGAGTCTTTAGCTTTAGTTGGACCAGTTCGACTCCCGGATTTTACACTTTCAACGCCGTGGTCACCGACAGCGCAGGCACTACAAATGGCGCCGATCCCGTGACCGTCGCCCTTTATGACCCCAATGCCCCAAGCCATTACGTCATTGCTCAGTTCTCAAATCTGGTCGATTCCGTCACCGTGCAGAATGGGATGATTTCACAAATCGATCCGATCATCACCAATGCCATCTTCGATCTTCAAGGCCATGCTGCGGATTCCAACGGGTCCAATCCGGTTTCGTATCGGCTACGGCTCTATCAGCCGGATCCGGACATTGACCTGATCAACGGTGATCCAGTTGCACAGGCCGGGATTTACTCTGGAGAGAATCCTTTTGCCGAGATTACGCCCGGGCCACTGAATGCCCAAGGCTTCCATTATGGCGGGGATACCAACGGCGCCCTCGGCAAACTTGATTTCACCGGCATCCCCAATGGTGTTTATGAACTTTTGCTTACGGTTCGGGGTGGCGCCGATGAAACAAATGTGCTGGTTGAAGTGCAACTCAATTCGCAACTCAAAATCGGCCAGTTTAGTTTCAGCGAACAGGATCTGTCCCTGCCAGCCAACGGGATGCCCATATCCATCGTCCGCACTTACAATTCGCTGAATTCCTTATCCAGCGATTTTGGTTACGGTTGGACGTTTGCCATCAACAGCATGGATGTTCAGCTCGATGATCAGCGGCAGGAAATACAAATTGGCAGTGACAGCGCGCCATTTGCTGATGGTGATTCATGGTGGGATTGGTTTCCGACCAAGATCGTCAGTGTCCGCACCGGCGGTGGCTGGGATGTCACTTTGACACTGCCGGATGGCCGCCGGGTCACCTTCCAGGCCGGTTTTGATTTAAACGGCATGAACTATACGCCGCGATGGACTGCACCATCCGGTGTCAACTACACGTTGACCCAATTGCCCGACGACAAATCTTTTTATTCCAGCCTGAATCAGTGCTGGAACAATATGTGGGATTACACTTTCAACAACTATGACCTCCCTGGGTATCTGCTCACCGATAATGCGACCAAAACCATGTATCGCATCACTCGTGGCGATCCAACCGACATTTATTATGATCCGAGCGGCACTGGCGACGGGAGTCAATTTGTGAACGCCAAGGTCTATAATCAACCCCAGTTAACCGAAATCATTTTCCATTCGGGTGATCGCATCCGGATCAGTGACGACGGCATTGCACATTTTGATCCGACTAACAACCAGACGCGTGCTGTCACGTTCAGCCGCGATTTCGCCGGTCGCATTACTGCCATTTCCGATCCCAACGGCGGCACCAATAGCCTGCCGGCCATCAAATATGTTTACAACCGCGACACTGGCAATCTGATCCAGGTGCTCAAGCTGGTGGACCGAAATTCCGGCACCTACACCGTCAACTCATACCTTTATAATAATCCGAACTTCCCCCACTACATAACGCAAATCATCAACGGTGACGGTGTACCGGTGGCGCGGAATTATTACGACAACAGCGGCCGGTTGACCGCCGTGCAGGATGCCGATGGCAACCGCACGAAATTCATCCATAATACCGCCAACAACACGGAAGTGGTCGTGGATCGACTCAACCATACCAACACCTTTGTCTACGATCTGAATGGCAACATCATTGCCCAGACCAACGCACTTGGGCAGGTCACGACCATGGACTATGACGCAAACAACAACAAAACCACCAACACGGTCTTTCTCAACGGCCAGCCTTTGATTACGAGTTACATTTATGATCCAAGCACGCAGCTGCTGTCGGGATCTACCGATCCACTCGGCCACACGAATGGATTCACCTACGACGGTTTTGGCAATGTTTTGACCAGTGCCGATGCCTTGGGTCACGGTACAGTGAATGCCTACGACAACTACGGCAATCTCACCAACACCACCGATGCCCTGCAAAATCCAACGGTGAATTTCTACGATGGCAACAGTCTGCTCACCGGTTCCCGCGATGCCGTGGGCACCGTCACAACCAATTATTACGACACCTTCGGCAACCTCACAGCCTCGGCGACCATCAACCTCCAACCCTCAACCATTCTCAGTTCCAATTCCTTCGCCTACGATGCCAATGGCAACCGGACCAATTCCACCATCTGGCGGCATATCGGCGTCTCATGGGTCCCATCCGTCACATTGTTCGTCTACGATGCAATGAACCGGGTAGTGCAGACGATTGATCCCGACGGCACCAGCACTGTGGTTTATGACCTCGCCGGCAAGCAAGTGGCCACCATCGACAAGCTGGGCCATACCAACAGCTACACCTACGACGGTCAGGGCCGCCTCATCCTGACCACATATCCCGATTCAACGACGGAGACATCGGCTTACGATGCTGCCGGCAATCGCACCAACAGCGTGGATCGCGCCGGTCACGCGACGACCTATTATTACGACGCGCTCAATCGTCTGACCAATACCACATATCCGGATTTCACCACGAGCACAACGGTTTACGACGGCCTTGGCCGGGTGGCGCAAACAATTGACGCTCTTGGGACGGTGACCGCCTTCAGTTATGATGCGGCCGGAAGGCGATTGGCTGTGACCAATGCCTTTGGGATCAATGGAGTGCAGACCGTGTCTGCTTACACGTACGATGCAAACGGGAATCAATTCACCTTCACTGACGGCTTGGGGCATACAACGACGAATTTCTACGATGCCTTGAACCGGCAGATCAACGTCGCCTTTGCCGACGGCACGAGACAAACCACCGTTTATGATGCGGCCGGCCGGCGGATTGCCCAAATCGATCAAGCTGGCATTCCCACTGGATTCGGTTACGACGGGGCAGGAAGGTTGACGTCTGTGACTAACGCGTTTGGTAGCTCCGTGCAAGCCGTGACGCATTACCAGTACGACGAAGTGGGCAACGAAATCGCGCAGATTGATGCGCTGAATCGGACGAACATTTTCGCATACGATTCGATGGGCCGGCGGACTCAACATTTAATGCCCGGTGGTCAAAAGGAAGGTTTTGGGTATGACCCTGCTGGAAATCTGATCTGTTATACGAATTTCAACGGTGCGGTCATAACGAACGTTTACGACCTGGTGAACCGGCTGACGGCCCGGATTTATCCGAACGGCACGAGCAACACGTTCACCTACACCTTGACCGGCCAAAGGCAGACGATGAATGATGCCAGCGGCAATTATGCTTACGTTTACGACTCGCGTGACCGGCTCTGCACCAATTCCACGCCTCAGGGAACCCTGTTTTACGCGTACGACGCCAATGGCAATGTGACCAGCATTACATCATCCACGCCTGGCGGAACGTTGGTCACGTATCAATATGATGCCCTAAATCGGTTGACCAATGTGTTGGATGCGCGCTTGACTGGCACAACAAACACGGCTTATGGTTTTGACGGAGTGGGCAATTTGCAGCGCATGCAATATCCGAACAGCGTGACGAACCTGTACCAATACGATTCGCTCAACCGGCTAACGAACTTGGTGTGGAAGACCAATGGAACCACCATTGCCGGCTTTGCTTATCAGTTGGGCCTGACAGGTAATCGGACGAATTTGAGTGAAACGGTTGGCGCGGGGGCCGGCAGCCGTACGTACGTGTGGAATTACGATGCGCTTTACCGGATGACAAATGAGAACATCAGCGTCATTGGCAGCGTTGGTTACGCCTACGATCCCGTCGGCAACCGCACCAATCGCCAATCTTCCATCACCCAACTGCCGCCCGCTAATTACCTTTACAATCCCAACGATTGGCTGACGAACACCGACAGTTACGACAGCAACGGGAACACGACGAATTCGTCAGGCGTGGCCTACCGTTACGATTACGACAACCGGCTGACCAATTACAACAATGGGGCGGTCATCATTGTTTACGATGCGGATGGCAATCGGGTGAAAAAGATCACGACCACATCGACGAACTTTTACCTGGTGGACACGCGTAATCCGAGCGGATACGCCCAGGTGTTGGAAGAATTCAGCGTTAACAGTACCGCAACGAATCTTTCCAAAACATACACCTATGGTTTGGACTTGGTCAGCCAGAAGACACCCGGCTCCGCTACCAACTTCTTCATTTACGATGGTCATGGTTCGACACGCCTGCTGACCGACCAAGGTGGAATCTTTGACAATGCGTTTGCTTATGATGCGTATGGAACGCTCATCGCGTCCAACAGTGTACCGCAAACTGTCTTTTTGTATTGCGGTGAGCAATTCGATACCGATCTTGGCCAGTATTATTTCAGAAATAGAACGTATAACCCAGGCACCGGCCGGTTCTGGACGATGGATACGTTCGCCGGGAACAATGAAGACCCGTTGAGCCTGCACAAATACCTCTATTGTCAGGGCAACCCAATTAACGGTAAAGACCCCAGTGGGTTCGCAATGACGTGGAACCATTACATGGGTTATGCTGCCGAGGAAGCTATTCAAGACGATTATAAGGAGAGCCATCCAGGTGATGATGTGGAATACGGACAGCAACAGTCTTTTGGGGAAAGCTTCCTCAAGCCGGATATTTTTAACAAAACAACGAAGACATTTCTTGAAATCAAGCCCATAACCTATTCCGAAATCATGAAGGGATTGGCCAAAATGGGCGTTTGTGAAGCGGCGTATGGACCATTAACGTTAGGTTATAGTCCTGAAGCCTCATGGCAACCATCATCTCATTTGCTGGAAACAGACGATGGAGAGCTCTTTTTTGTCATGAATGTGGGAGGGCTTGTGCTTTACAAGGATGCTAGCGAGATAGAATGGACGGCGATTACCGTGACATCTATTAAAACGGCAAAAGATTTGTTACCATACCTTTACCGGCTTTCCGCCGCCGAATTGCGACCGGTTGTGGCAAGAATGGCTCTCAGGGTTGGGATAATGTATGGTGCTGACTTTGGCGCAACCATGGGCGTTGTCACCGGAAATGCGGTTATGGGGGGGGCCGCCGCCCCTTGAATATTTATTTTCAATTTCTTACACGGAACCAGACTCTTGATGCTGTTGAGATGGTTCGGCTTATTCCCGCAGTTACCGGCGGTTTGGAATTTAGCGGGCAGATCAAAGTGTCTGCTCAGGCAGCAGTATCACGTTCTAAGTTTTCTGGACTTGAGGCTTTATGCTCTAGAATGGCAAAGAGGCCATTCAATCAATTGGAAATAGTGTTGGATTCGTTGCCGTCCCGCAGTGGAGAAGCGGTTGGTCGCATAACTTCCCTCTGCGGCATCTTCTCGCCCTCTCCGACCAGCGCATTATGGCTTCCGACGAAAGATTGGAAGATTGATGCGGATCGTGGGAGCCGCGACAAATACCTAACGGCGAAGACAAAGGAAGATGTTCTCGATTTTCACCGTATTGCTGAGAAACCTTCGGTTTTTGAGTTGCATTTAGAGATTTCCACGAAGATGGCAAAAGAGAGGGTTTTGGACCGATACGCTGATGCGTTTGTGCGAATTATTCCAGAGAGTATCGAGAAGCTTCACTTGTTTGGCTGCTGCGATGTCGTGGAACCTGTGGTTATTCCTCAATTGAAAACGAGCGTGTTAATGCCTGAGCGTTTTCAAATAATGATGAACATCAAACCACCCGCCTACCCCGAACTCGGTGACCGATTTGAAGCTCTGCACTCGTTGATGTTCGGTTCGAGACGACTCTGCGAGGGTCTTAGCTCTGCCTTGGGGGAGCAGGCGAAGCTGATCACGTCGAGCAATGCCCTGGATTTTGCGGTAGTTCGTTTGGCTTCGATTTGTAACAAGGAATCAGCTAGTGAGCTTGCGGCTAATTGGTTGATAGCCGGCCCTGATAAACTTGCCGGGGCGTAAATCAAACCCGAAGCCTCCCCGCATCTCGCCCCGGAATGGTGCCAAAAGGAGTTGAGACATTTTTTCGTGACTGGTGCCAGTGCCATACCCTAAAGGGATATGGCACCTGGCACAGTGCAGTGTCAGAAGGTGCTTTTGACACTTATGACACCAGGTGCAGAACCCCGTCGCCAAGACTTGCGTAAGCGGTAAAGCGGGGACCCCCTTTTTCGATCGGGCAAGTGCTGGTAAGATGAGCGGTTGGCGTGGTGCCGAAGGAGATTCAGGCGGCCATTTTGAGGGAGGCTCGGCGCGCTCGCTTCCAGTTGAAGGGCGTCAGTTGAGCGACCGTTTGGTTGGTGGCCGTAGGCACCTGGTTGGTCACGTCATCGGCCGCGATCAGCTTGTGTTTGGCATCCACCGCCACCTGCGCGTTGTAGCCTACGATCGTGCCGTGCGCCGTGGGCATCGGCGGTGGCT
>Ga0265338_10004311_pt1 | contig 19305 bp, 19 predicted proteins | sample 42126metaG_FD_193579 | JGI IMG/M metagenome (GOLD analysis project Ga0265338, IMG submission 193579) | Rhizosphere microbial communities from Carex aquatilis grown in University of Washington, Seatle, WA, United States - 4-21-26 metaG | ecosystem: Host-associated > Plants > Roots > Rhizosphere...
GGGGCCAGCGTGCTCCAGAAGCAGGGCGATGCCGGCTTGGATAAAACATCACCATGGGGAAAGCGACTCGTCCACGATTCCTACCTGTGGATGTTCGCCATCGAGCACAGCGGCGAACACTACGGCCAGCTAGTGGTCTACTATCGCGCCAACAACCTCGTGCCACCGTCATCGCGACAGTAGTTTCCATTTCAAATTCAGATCGCGTGCGAACGGAAGGAACGCCTATGAAACAAACTCGAATCGTGTTGCTATTGGTGACACTCGCCTGCGCTACGCCCGGTTGGGGCCAAACTGCTCAGACAGCGAAGGGTGGCGGAGCGAGCGCCTCCGAGGCGCAGCCGCAGCCTACACTGGCCTCCATGGTCGACAGCGAAATCAGCGCCATCGAAAAGCAAGTTGTGGACGTTGCCGAAGCTATGCCGGAAGACAAGTACAACTTCACTCCGGAAAGCCTGAACATTCCCGGCGACGACTATAAGGGCGTACGCACGTTTGCCATGCAGGTCAAGCACGTCGCGGCGTCCAATTACTTCATTTGGTCCACCATCACCGGCGATAAGCTGCCCGACGGCTTAAAGGACGGAAACGGTCCCACGGACTTCAAGAGCAAAGCCGACATCATCAAGTTCCTGAAAGACTCTTTTGCCGAGGGTCACAAGGCCGCGGCGACATTGACTGTCGAAAACATGCTGCAGCCCGTGGGGCAAGGCAAGTCGCTGCGCCTGCATCGTGCGGAATTCGGTGTCGCCCACGCCTTCGATCACTATGGACAGATGGTGGAATACCTGCGAATGAACGGGATCGTTCCGCCAGCCAGCCGGGGTACGTCGAACTGACATAACTTCACCGGGATCGAGGTTTCTCTACGACTAGTTGAGCGCAGCCGCCGATCGCGTCGAGCGACAGCGTCGATCGGGTCAGTGAGTGCTATGGCGAAGTTACGACAACTTGCCGACTCTGATGGGTGTATATTCCGTCCGATGGATTGCCAATACAGTGCATTTAGTGGACTACCCAAGCGCGATATTCGAGCGGAATGTTGGCTGATCGCGTTTGCACTCTTGATTGGCACGTGCAGCGCACAAACGACCGCCGAGCGAATGGACAAGCTTGTGAAGCCGTATATCGACGCGCGGATGTTCATGGGCAGCGTACTGGTGGCGCAACACGGCAAGGTGCTATTTAGCAAAAGCTACGGCTGGGCGGACGCAGAGTGGAACATACCAAACTCGTCCACGAGCAGATTCAATATCGCTTCGGTGACGAAACAATTCACAGCAGCTTCGATTTTAGTTTTGGAAGAACGGGGAAAGCTGAAGACCGAAGACCCCATCAAAAAATATCTGCCAGATGCGCCAGCAGCATGGGACAAAATCACAATCTACAACCTGCTGACGATGACATCCGGCATCGCGGGCGACGCGGCGAAATATGAGGCGGGCCCTCCAGATCGATTGGTCTTTCGCGACGAGCCACTGGCCTTTCAACCCGGTGAAAATTGGGATTACACCAACGAAAGCTATATGGTGCTCGGGTATTTGGTGGAAAAGATCAGCGGTCGAACTTATCCGGATTTTCTAATGGAAAACATCTTCAAGCCGCTCGGCATGAACGATTCGGGAGCAAGCTCCATTGTGGCTATCATCCCGCACCGCGCGTCCGGCTATTGGCCCGGAGCTGACGGGATGGAGAATGCAGAGCGACCGAACTTTGCCGGAGCGAGCTTGGCATCGGGCGGTATCTATTCCACAACCGACGACATGCTCCGGTGGGAGAACGGGCTTTTTGGAGGCAAGTTGCTTACGCCTGCTTCATTGCGCAAGATGATCACTCCATTCAAGCACGACTATGCCTGCGGTCTATACGTGCGTCATGTCGAAGGTCGCCTTTTGATCGACTATGACGGCAACAACATCGGTTATAACGCGCAGGTGGCTTACTATCCCGAAGACGAGTTGGCGGTTATCGTTTTGGCGAATCTGAATGGCACCGTCACGAGCGAGATGAATAAGGCACTTGCAGCAGTCGCACTCGGGGAAACACCTCCGACTCCGTCCGTACACAAAGAAATCCCTCTGCCCAAGCAAGTTTTGTCACGGTATGCAGGGACGTACCAATTTGCGGATTACAGCCTGAAGATTGTGCCCGAAGGCAATCATCTGTTAGTGCAGTTTGACGACGGCAGTACGCTTCCAGTTTTTCCTGAGTCGGAAGCGAAGTTCTTCTCTAAGCCGTGGCCCACTCGGTTCGAGTTCTCGAAAAACGATCACGGCGAGTTCACCGCTGTGAAACAGTTCGATGGCGATAGAGAGGAAAATGGCGTAAAGAAATAATTCGTTCCGGCAGCTCCGACTTGCTGTTAACAGGCCATAGCGCTCATTGACAGTCGACCGCACGCAGCCAAGAGGTGGCGCTGCGATCCATCACCCTTTCTCCAGCGCCGCCGCAAATGCATCCAGCGACAGCGATCGCAGCAGGTTCCGCCGCATGCCTCGCTCCACCTCGGCCAGCCGATCCGAAGCAGCTGTAATCCACTCAAAGTCGGCCGATTCCGCCAGTCGTTTTAACTCGGAAGCAATGTCGGTGTTGCGAATCAACTCCGGCGCGCCCGAATCGATAAACACCAGATCGCGCAGCAAGGCGTAGAGTGTCCGGATCAGTTGCTCCGTCTTTTCCCTGCCCTCCGCCCCGGCCCGGTACGATTCGGTCACCTTGAACAACTCGCTGTGCTCTCCGCCCGTCAGCGCCGACCTCAAGATTGCCAGCGCGTGCGCCCGGGCCGCCGTATAAACCTCCAGATCAAACCCGCGGGCCCGTCCCACCGCGCCCTCCGACAACCTCGCTACGAGCGCGCGCTGCGGAGCCTTCCAGTCCGGACGATGCTTTTCCAGATACCGCTCAACTTCCTCCGCCGGCAACGCCGCCAGCGGAATCACCATCGACCGTGACCGGATCGTCGGCAGCAGTTCCCCCGGATTCTCCGTCAGCAGAAAAATCGTGGCAAACTCCGGCGGCTCCTCCAGCACCTTGAGCAGCGAATTCGCCGCCTCCTTCATGAACGCCGAGTCGGTAAAGATGTAAACCCGTTCCCTGCCCTCCGCCGGGCGGTAATAAATGGTCTCGATCACCCGCCGCACCTGGTCGACCTTGATCATCATCTGCGGCGGATCGGGCGGAATCACCAGCACGTCGGGATGCGTCTGCACGAACAGCCGCGTCTCTTTCTTATCGGCGTCGCGCAAGTTCTCGCGTGCCTCCACCGCCTCAGCGAACCGCGCATCCAGATCACCGGCCTGGGCAATGCGCATGCAGTTCGCACACTGCCCGCAGAAATCCGGCAGGCCATCGGTCGTCTTCGGAGAAAGGCAGTTGAGCACTTGCGCCAGCATCAGCGCCAGCGTGTACTTCCCCGATCCCTGCCCGCCGGCGAGCACTACCGCATGCGGAAAGTGATCGCGCGCCAGCATGTCGCGCAAGCGATGAACAGTCTCGGTGTTGCCGTGAAAATCAGAGAATGGCATAGAGGGCTTTCACCACAGAGGCACGGAGACACAGAGGAAACCGCGAATCATTGTAAATCGAACTCTGGAATAGCGAGGACCGCCGTGGCCGATGACGGCTTGTTCTTGCTCAATTGTTTTCTCTGTGTCTCTGTGCCTCTGTGGTGAAATCAACTCCTTCACACCTTCAGCTTCCGCCGCACCACTTCCACAATCCGCTGATGCGTCTGCCCCGGTGTCCCCCGCGCGTCGACCACCACCACTCGCGGCGGTTCCCGCTTCGCAATCGCCATGTATCCATCGTGCACACGCCCAAAAAAAGCCCGCGTCTCTTGTTCGAAGCGATTCTCATCGTGGCCGCGGCCCGCGGACTTCGTCCGCTTATTCCGCCGTCGCGCCCGGCTCACGCTCGCGGCCGCATTCGAGTCCAGCAGTATCGTCAAATCCGGCTGCAGATTCCCGCACAGCACCCGATGCAGTTCCCGCACCGCCTCGGTCCCCAATCGCCGCCCGCTCCCCTGGTAAGCCTCCGTCGAATCCGTGAACCGGTCGCAGAGCACGATGCTGCCCGCTGCCAGCGCCGGCTCGATCACCTCGGCAATATGCTGCGCCCGCGATGCAAACATCAGAGCCATCTCCGCCAGTGGCGCCAGCCCCGCCGTCCCCGAGTCGAGCAGTACCTTGCGGATCTTTTCTCCCGTCAAAGTCCCGCCCGGCTCGCGCGTCTCGACCACCTTGTATCCCGCCGCCCGCACGACGGCCGCGAGCTTCCGCATCTGCGTGCTCTTGCCGGTTCCGTCGAGCCCTTCGAAGGTAATGAACTTTCCGCGCCGGGACATCCTGCGGAATCATAGCAGCGTGGCCGCTGCCGTGGCATTTCTGCCCCCTGCCACCTGTGTCGTCACGGCTTGATGCCTATTCTTTGGTTGAGTCGGGCAACCGCGAGTTGGAAATGTCCTCTTCATGCCCGTAAATGATCTTTACGCTCGGATAAGATCTTGCGAAATCACGCAGTTGCTTCAAGCTTTCATAGCCGCGAGCGGTTCCCGCCTTATTCCAGCCACGTGGCGCAATGCCGGTCTTGAAGGCCCAGGCAAAATGGCTCGCGTCGCCAGTCAAGAGAACCGGCTCAGAGCCGTTGATCAGATACGCGATGTCATCATCGGTGTGGCCTGGAACCGAGACCGCCCAAAGGGATCCGTCGCCAAACAGATCCACGCTCGGCCCGAGAGGCGCCATGGCAGGCGCGGCCGAAAAATCGGTGCCTAAGAACTTCGACTTTCCTGAAAAATGGTTCGCGACCGCGGCTCGCGCCAAGAAGCTAGCTTCGGCCTTGCCGAAAACGAACTCGGTCTGCGGCCCGAGTGCAGGAACACCCCCTGTGTGATCGGGATGGAGATGCGTGAAAAGGACAGCCTTCGGATGAACGTGTAGACGGGTAAGTTGCGCCGACAGATCTTCACCTGGCTCCTGCCGATTGGTCACGCTGTTGACCCAATTGAAGAGTCGCATCGCCTCGCTGTAATTGCCGTACGGCGGATGTTTCGCGAAGGAGTCGTCGAAGCCCGCGTCGATCAGGAAATCTCCGAAGCGGGGATGGTGGACCCAGTGAACCAGCACGGCGAGGTCGCGCGGCGCGTGGTCGCAGTTGGCTTGCCTGGGGCTTGCGGGGTCGAGGTTCAGACAAGCGTCCATATGGATGACGCCGGTCTGAAGAGTAGTTAAGGAAATGTCGCGTGGATGCGCCAGCACATCACTCCAGTTTGTGAATGCGGCGGCAGGGGCCGGATACGGCGTAACCTCGAATCGACGAAATCCTCCGCGCAGCAGGTAGATCACCAACACCCCAGCAACGACACTCAGAAAAGCAACGGAGAGCCAGAATTTCTTGCGGGTCCACACGTCGGTAGGCAGTCTGTCCTTGATCGATCCAGTTTCTTGAACCAAAGTATTCCAGCCCACTGGCCCAAGCCCAAAGCCAAAATTACAGCAGCAGTGGACCTGGGTGTGTCAGGCTGCTGTCACCAATGTGTAGATGATTTGTAACGGATCCGCGGGCTTCGGCTGAAACACGATTTTCAGAGGGGTTCCTCTGCGATCGCTCCCTGTACCGCCATACTCCCCGGCTGCTATATTCATAAATTCCGCGTCGACCAGGAACAAGTCCATCAATCATGGGGGCCCCCGAAGAATGAAACTCTCAAAAATCTTGGGAGTAGTCTGCGTCACACTCTTGTCAGTTTCCAGTTGGTGCGTCAATCCTCCCACTGTCACCATTTCGGTGGACGCCACCACCGCGCCCCGCAAAATCTTCCACGCCTCGTTGAAGATTCCCGCGAGCCCCGGCGATCTGACTCTCTACTATCCCAAGTGGATTCCCGGCGAACACGCCCCGGATGGCCCTGTCGTCGACCTGGCAGGCCTGAAATTCAGCGCTAGCGGCAAAACGCTGAAATGGCGCCGTGACACGCTCGACGGATTCACCATTCACGTCGAAGTTCCCGCCGGCGAAACCGAGGTCGCCGCCGAGCTCGACTTCCTGTCTCCCGCAACCTTCGAAGGTGGATTCTCCGCCGGCTCCTCTGCCACCGACAAACTGGCCGTCGTCAGCTGGAATCAGGTCCTGCTTTATCCCAAGGGCTACAAGTCCGACGACATCAACTACACCGCAAGCCTGAAAATCCCGCAGGGTTGGAAGTTCGGAACGCCCCTTCCCATCACGAGCCAGAGTGGAAACGAAATCAAGTTCGCTACCGTCTCCCTCACCACGCTCGTCGACTCTCCTGTCATCACCGGCGAGTTTCTGAAAGTCGTCCCCCTGGCGCAGGACCCGCTCACCGAAATGGACATCGCGGCCGACAGCGCCGCCGCCCTGGACGCGTCGCAGGAGGTCTGGGACCACTACAAGAATCTCGTCGAGCAGGCCAACAAGCTCTTCGGCGCGCATCACTACCGCGATTACCATTTCCTCTACAGCATGAGCGATCACGTCGCGCACTTCGGCCTGGAGCATCACGAGTCCGACGACAGCCGCGTCGAAGAGCGCGGTCTGGTCGATGAAAGCTTGCGCAAAGAAGAAGCCAGTCTGCTCCCTCACGAGTATGTACATTCTTGGAATGGCAAATTCCGCCGTCCCGCCGACCTCGCCACGCCCGACTACCAGCAGCCCATGCAGGACGATCTCCTCTGGGTCTATGAGGGATTGACCAACTATCTCGGCGAAGTGCTCACCGCCCGCAGCGGCTTGCGCACCGTCGACCAGGAGCGAAGTGAACTGGCCCTCACTGCTGCCGCGCTCGATCACACGCCGGGCCGCGAGTGGCGCAACCTGCAAGACACGGCCGACGCCGCCCCCGAACTTTATTTCGCGCCCGACGCCTGGCACTCGTGGCGTCGCAGCACCGATTTCTACAATGAGGACACGCTGAACTGGCTCTGGGCCGATGTGATCATCCGCCAGCAAAGCAAGGGCAAGAAAACGCTGGACGACTTCTGCAAAATATTCCACGGCGCGCCCACCACCGGGCCGATGGTAAAGCCCTACACGTTCGACGATGTCGTCAACACCTTAAACCAGGTCGTCTCTTACGACTGGCGCGGCTTCTGGACGGAGCGCCTTACCAACCACGGACCCGGCGCCCCTCTCGGCGGCATCGAAGGCAGCGGATGGAAGGTGGTCTACGACGAGACTCCCTCAGATATGGAAACTGGCGGAGGTTCGGGCCATTTTGTCGACGTGCGCTACTCCCTGGGCCTCGACCTGCGCGACGACGGCGCGATCACCGACACCGTCGAAGGCATGTCCGCGGCGAAGGCAGGCATCGGCCCAGGAATGAAGTTGGTCGCAGTGAACAGCCGCCGCTTTTCTCCCGAAGTCCTGCGCGAGGCCATCAAAGCCGCCAAGACGAGCACCACCCCGATCGAACTCCTGATTGAAAACACCGAGTATTACAAGACCTACAAGATCGACTACCACGGCGGCGAAAAATATCCACACCTGGTGCGCGACGATGCAAAGCCAGACTTACTGACCGACATCCTGAAAGCAAAGTAGAAGTCTCGATCTCAAGCGTGTTGTCATCCTGAGGCAGGCGGTGTTTGCCCGCCGAAGGACCTATGCAATTCCTTCCTGGGAACAAACCTGAGCTCACCAGTCTCATCGCTGCGGTACAATCGCAACCGCCCATGACCGCCATCCGCTACGCCCCAATCGTACTGCTCCTCGTGATCCACGCCAGTGCGCAGACTTCCCAAATCCTCGGCTTCACTCCCGCCCACGCCACTCGCGAATCGCAGATAGAAGAAAAACTAAAATCCATTCCAACCCCGGACGAAGAGCGCCGCCAGCACCGCATTTTCACGCAAGAACCCCACGTCGCCGGATCGAAACGCAACAACGAACTCGCCGACTACATCGCTGCCGAGTGGCGCAAACAAGGACTCGAAGACGTCATCATCCGCCGCTACGACGTCTACGGCACCAATCCAAAATCCGCCTCGCTGGAGATGATCGCGCCGCTCCCGTACCAGGCCATCCTCCGCGAAGCCCCGCTCCCCGGCGATGACGACTCCAAGAATCCCGCAATCAGCGGCGCCTGGAGCGGCATGTCGATTTCCGGTGAAACTACAGCGCCCGTCGTCTACGCCCACAGTGGCAATCCCGAAGACTACGACCTGCTGCGTCAGAACGGCATCAGTGTTAAAGGTAAGATCGTCCTCGTGCGCTACTCGAATCCCTACAGCTATCGCGGATTCAAAGCGCTCACTGCGCAGCGCGAAGGCGCCGCCGCCATGCTCGTCTACAGCGATCCGCAGGAAGACGGCTACAAACAAGGCAAAGTCGATCCCGATGGCCCCTGGGGCCCCGAGTATCACATTCAGCGCGGAGCCATCACTTACGACTTTATGGTCCCAGGCGATCCCCAAACACCGGGCTGGGCCTCGGTTCCTGGCGCGAAGCGCATTCCAATCGAAGATGCAATGTCGGCGCCGAAAATCATGGCCATGCCACTCTCCTGGCACGACGCCAAGCCGCTCCTCGAAAATCTCGGCGGCCCCGCGGCCCCTGCCGACTGGCAAGGAGGACTCGGCTTCGAGTATCGCCTGGGCGGCGAGCAGGAAAAGGTCCATCTCAAAATCGAAATGGACAACGGCGTTCAGCCCTACTACGTCGTCGAAGGTCGCATCCGGGGCGCAGAGCTTCCCGACGAATGGGTGGTGATGGGCAACCACCGCGACGCCTGGGTCTTCGGCGGCGTCGACCCCTCGAGCGGCACCGCTTCGATGATGGAACTAACCCGCGCGCTCGGTAAGCTGGCGAAAGACGGCATGCGCCCGCGCCGAACCTTGGTCGTCTGCAGCTGGGATGGCGAAGAAGTCGGCCTCACCGGTTCCACTGAGTGGGGAGAGCAATTCGCCGACGAACTCCGTGCTAAAGCCGTCGCCTATATCAATGTCGACGAGGCCGCATCCGGCCCGAACTTCCACGGCCAGGCCGTAGCTTCGCTCGCTCCCATGCTGGTCGAAACCACTCGCACGTTGCAGGATCCCTCGGACAAAAGTCTGTATGACGCATGGAAGGCCACGGCTGCACGCGAAAGAGAAGAGGGAAAACAAACGGGGCAGATGAATGACTCAGGTGCGAGTGATGGAAGCCTCGCCGACACCCGCATCGGCAGCGGCTCTGACCACACCGTCTTTCTGAATTTCGTCGGCATGCCCGTCATCGGCCTCCAGTTCGACGGAGACTACGGCGTCTACCACTCCGCCTACGACGACTTCTACTGGATGAATCACTTCGGCGATCCCGGCTACAAATACCACACGCTCATGAGCCAGCTGTGGGGCGTCACCGCGCTGCGCCTCGCCAACGCCGACCTGCTCCCCTTCGACTTCGCCAGCTACGCCAGCAACCTCCGCCAGTTCGTCAATGAACTGGCCAGCAAGAACAAACTTGTCATCCTGAGCGCAGTGGATGCTACGCGAAGCGGAACATCCACGCAGTCGAAGGACCCCTTGCCAGCCGCCACCCCCACCGGCCCCGCAGGGAGTTCCGACCACGGCTCTCTCTCGAACATACCTGGCAACAGACTCGACTTGAGCGCAGTGATGAAGGAAATCGACGCGTTCGAAGCGGCAGGAAAAAAGCTGAATGATGCGCTAACCCGCACACTGGCCCAGGGTCCCATCGACCCCAAACTAGCCGCGACTCTGAACCACGGCATGATGCAAGTCGAGCGCAACTGGCTGAACCCCGACGGAATCCCCGGCCGCCCTTGGTTCAAGCACATCCTCTACGGCGCAAGATTCACCTACGCTCACCTGGAATTGCCGGGCCTGACCGAAGCAGTAGAAGCGAAAGACTGGCCAACGGCGAAGCAACAAGCAGAAATCATGCAACATGCGCTAGAGAAAAACACCAAGCTACTTCAGGATTTAAGTGAAGACGTGAACTCCAAGTGAAAGGTCAGGTCGACGTAAGGGCGACGGGTGCCCCATCCTTGTCGCGTTCTTTGCGACAGGGTGGGAATTTTGATTTCGTGGGATGTTCTTAGATCCTCAGCGACGGACGACTCGAGCCCCACCCCCAGCATCAGTGACCAGATTGACGATAGTCCTAGCTATCTTGGCGCCACCAATGGAGGAGGGCTCAATCGGGTTCGCGTAGTCATCAGGAGAGGCGCAGACAAGGCGGAGATCAATCATCGCGAGATCAGACTCTGTCCCGACTCTCACAATCACGTCATTGAAGGCCATGAGCGCAGTTGAGATCAGGCGCTGGTATTCCGGGTCAGGAAAACACCCGTTGTAGATGGTACAAATCGTCAGGGGTATACCCTTTTGTCTGCAGGCTGCGACAGCCCGACGGTAGCTTCTATCAAATTTCTGCGAAACATCATGCAATGCGCCCAGAGCTTGTGCCATTGAATCCGTAGGCATGCGCAGGATGTCGGCGTTCATGATTGCGTCATTCCCGCCGACGCTGAGCACCAGATGCGAGGCGTCGCCTTGTAGATGTTCCAACTGGGCAGGAACATCCTCCGTCGTCGCGCCATCTACTGCGACGAGCGACGCCCGCCATCCTCCAGGTAGAAGTTGGCGGACTTGAGCGACCACGTCTGGGCCGCCATTGGTGTAACGTGAGTTATCGAAAATCGAATCGCCGACCAAAACGATATGCGCCATGGCACCAAGTTTTACCAGCCCGCCGCTCTCATCTCCCGCTGCATCACTTTCCGCAGTGCAAGGTTGATCCGCGTCTGGTACCGCCGCCCATCCTTCTTGAACCATGCAATCACGTCTGCATCGAGTCGCAGTGTGACCGGCTTCTTCAGCGGACGGTAGTAGTCCGTAATTCTCGCGGCAATTCGCTTGGGATCGTCCACGGAAGCCATCAGGCTCAGGACCCCGCGTTTCCCACTTTTTGCTTTGGAGCGCTTAGCAGCCTTACGGCCACTGTTTTTTCGGGATTTGGTAACTCGTTTTTTTTGTTTCATTTGTAGGCACCCGCATGCCAGCGTACATACAACATTGTACTTTGGAATGTTCCTTCAGGAACACTGTGGAAATCTTTTTACCACTTTCGCTTCCGAATTACCCAGCGGCAGTTTCTTCCATTGACCGGCCATCGTCCTCTTGCATGAACGCGAAAGCCTCTTGCGGCACCGGATTCTGCCACACCGGCGCGAATGACTGCCGATGCAGCGCGGTCGGCCCGAACTGGCGCAGCGCAGCCAGGTGTTTCGGCGTGCTGTAGCCCTTATGCGACGCCAGTCCATAGGCAGGAAACACCGCGTCCCACTCGCACATCATGCGGTCGCGTTCGACTTTGGCCAGGATAGACGCCGCAGCAATCGATGCCGACAGCGCGTCGCCATGAATGATGGCGTCCTGTTGTTGCTCGCAGTCGAGGCGCAAAGCGTCGACCAACAGATGGTCAGGTGCAGGCGCCAGGCGCATCACCGCTTCGCGCATCGCAACCCGCGAAGCCTGATAGATGTTGATCTGATCGATGCGGGCAGCATCCACGGCTGCAACCGACCACGCGACAGCGTGCTCGCGAATGCGCTCCGCTAATACCTCGCGCCGCTCCGGCAAGAGCAACTTGGAATCACGCAGGCCGCGCAACCGATACGCGGGATCAAGGATCACTGCCGCCGCGACGACGCATCCGAACAGCGAGCCGCGTCCCACTTCGTCCACGCCGGCCACCAGTATTGCCCCTGCTGCCCACGCCTTTTTTTCGTAGCGCAGCGTACAGCGCAGCTTCTTCAGCAGGCGCAACTTGGCCGCGGACGGCGACAACTTTCGGACAGGCGGTGACGTAATCGCAGAAGCCAAGGGAGTTGCCTAACATCTTCATCGAGAGCAAGGGATCATGCAAGAGAAGATTCAGACCTGAGGCAAAGAAAGCAACGTCCTCGCCCGAGTCCGCGCAACAAATGTCCATGATCCTCCCACGCGTGTTGTCACCTTCGAGCCATCCGCACCCCACATCGGTAAGGCGAGCGAGTAACCATTACCTTGAGTACGAACGTACATTGCCCGTTAGGACATGTACTGGTAGCTTGGCCTTAATCGAAGTCGCCACGCCAGGAGCGGTTTTGGAACACAAAACCAATACGTCGTCCGAGAACGGCTTGCTCACGGGAAAGCTGGTGCATCTGGCCCTTCCCGTACGCTGGAGCATGGTCGCGCAAGAGGGACGCGGCCCGGTGGAGACGGCGTGCACCTACGACATTCATCCTCACGGCGCGCGGCTGGTCAGTACGCGTGCGGTAAGCGTCGGCGATCTCGTAATGGTCGAGCGGGGGCGTCACAAGACAGTCTGCCAGGTGGTTTGGGCAGCCGATCCGGCTTCGCCGTTACAGGGGCAGTTCACGGTGCAGTGCGTCGAGGAAGGAAGAACACCCTGGGACGACGAACTGCGGCAATTGGAAGAACAATACCAGCCCGTCATCCTCGACGGATCGCGGCGTCGAGGGACCCTTCGCGGATTCAGTCGTCCAGATGTGAACCGGCGCCGTCGCCCGCGGTTCTACGTCGAAGGCCAGGCGGAGGTGATCGACGGCGTGCAGCACGTCGGGGGCGAAGTGCAGCAGATTTCGGAATACGGCGCGCGCATCTCAGCCACGGAAATCCTGCGACCCGGCACTGATTTCCGATTGATGCTGAACATGTTCGACGTCAGCCTGGCGGTCAAGGCCCAGGTAAAGTACCTGGTCGACAATCTCGGCATGGGCGTCGAATTTCATGAAATCCGCCGCGGCGACCGGCCGCTGCTCAGCTACGTTCTGAGCAAGTTGCGATCGAGGAGAGTCGAAGAGTTCGCCCGCGTCGAAGTAGTGACGGAACATCTGGCCCCCGTCGCCGGATAGCCCTCGACCTGCTCGGGTTCAGATTCCTGCCAGTGATTCTAAGCAAGCCTTCCTCCGTTCTTTCGCGGACCATCAGTTCCCGATTCTGAACCTGCCTGCCATGGCCCCCGCGGCGCCCACGGGGCTTGCCAACTCATCGGGACTTAATGCTATCGTCTAATTCGAGAATGGCCTCGAACCGAAAAGCGAATGCGGCTCTCGCGTCCGCGATGATCCTGCTGCTCGTCTGCAGCGTCGCAGCATATTTTGCTTTCGCGAACCTTCGAATGAGCCAGGAGTGGATTCAGCACACCCGCGAAGTGCAGTCGGCGATCGATTTGTATGGCAAGACAATCACGCGGGCGAGCCGGCTGCGCGCGGAGTACGTGGACTCCGGCGACGAGTCGTCTCTGCAGCGGCACTCCGAGGCGCTCGTGCAAGCCCGGAATGCGATGAGTTTGATCCAAAGCCTGACGACCGACAATTCGAACCAACGGGCCAGTTGGCAAAAGCTGGTGGAAGTCACCCGGCAGCGAGTTGCACTGATGGAAGCAGCAATCCAGCTGAAGAGATCCGGCGAGTCAACCCTGGAGAAGCAGGCTCCCATTACACGGGAGCTCATATCGACGGCGGATGCGACGGACCAATTGCTGCAGCTCATGTACAACGAAGAAGAAGGCTTGCTGGCGAAACGCCAGCTTCGGGAACGCAGAGTGTTTTCAGCGACCGTGGCGATTCTGGCCACCAGTCTGTTTCTGGCACTCGTCCTGTTTCTGATTCACCATCAGCTGCTCACCGATCAGGTACGGGAGCGCGGCCGGGCGGAGGCGGCGCAGCGCGCGCTCAGTGTCCGGTTGCTGACGTTGCAGGATGAAGAGCGGCGGCGATTCGCCCGCGAACTGCACGATTCCGTGGGCCAACACCTGGCGGCCTTAAAGATGGCAATTTCGATTCAGCAGAGTAAGTCGCCTAGCGACGCAACGTTGCAAGACTGCGTCGGGCTCCTCGATGAGGCCATCGCGGAGACACGGACCATCTCGCATTTATTGCATCCGCCGCTTCTCGACGAGGCGGGACTGAACTCCGCCTCTCGCTGGTTCGTCGAGGGATTTGGAAAGAGGAGTGGGATCGACGTCCAACTGGACATTAAGGATGGGAATGCCCGATTATCCGAATCGATCGAGCTAGTACTATTTCGAGTCTTGCAGGAGAGCCTGACCAACGTTCATCGGCATTCTGGCGCGACGCGAGCCACCGTCGGACTGAGCATGGACGGGAGCACCGCAGTCCTGCGGGTGACGGACAACGGCCACGGAGTGCCGGTGAATATGCTGGAAAAGATTCGTGACGACGGAGCCGGCGCGGGCGTTGGCCTGGCGGGAATGACCGAGAGGATTCGAGAGATTGGCGGGCAGTTGGAAATAAACTCGAACGAGGCGGGCACGGAAATTGTGGCCCGCGTCCCGGCTCGCTATCGATCCCAACGACAGGGAGTTTCGCAGTCCCAGACACACGAGGTGGCTCGATGATTCGGAAGTTGGCATTGCTTTTCGTCTGTGCATTTCTCGTGCTCGCGTCCGCATGTACAAAACGCGCTTCTGGGCCAACGCTGGTGGTCGAGATTCCGGCTGGCTTCAGCGGAAATTTTCTGCTCGAGATGGGCGTCAAGGATGCTCCCCCATTGGAAAAGCAAGGGGAGGCGTACGCAGTGACCGTTCCCCGGACCGGTAAGATCGTGACCTCCACACTGCTGTGGCAGCCACGAGTTACATTCAAGAACGCAACCGACGGCGCCGTGTGGGGCTACTCGCAGTCGACGTTCAAGACGGGAGACGGCATCCCCGTCGGGGGCAAGATCGAGTTTTTCGTGGGGACTCGAAAAGAGTACGAGGCAGAAGAGAGCAAGAAGAACCACTCCGGCGGATTCGCCACGTCAGGCGACCTCGCCGCAGCAATCGTTTAGATCGCTCCGCACGCCGGGCAGAAGATCTCGGCCAGCTTAGAACCTCAACCGGCTGAACGAGGGCATCGAGCCATCGTTCAACCGGCGGAATCCTCTACTAGGCCTTTTCGACCTTCTCCACGTCGCGCAGGCGGGCCGCCTTGCCGCGGAGACCGCGCAGGTAAAACAAGCGCGCGCGGCGAACTTTGGACGAGCGCATCAGTTCAACTTTGTCGATCACCTTCGAGTGAATGGGGAAGATGCGCTCCACACCTTGGCCGAAGCTGATCTTGCGTACGGTGAAACTGGCTTGCGGACCCTTGTCGCGCTTGATGACGACGCCTTCAAACGCCTGCACGCGCTCCTTGTCGCCTTCCTTGATCTTCACGTGCACACGCACGGTGTCGCCGGGCTGAAATGCGGGGATGTCGGTGCGTTGGGTCTTGGCCAGCAGTTTTTCGATGATTAAGTTTGACATGTCGTTTTCCTTCGTTGGATCTTGGATCGTAGGTCCTGGGCCTAAGACCGAACACCGAATGCCCACGAACCTGCTACTGTTTCAATCGTTGTCGGCCTCGTCGCGCCTGATACGGGCCAGAATCTTGCTGTCTTCGTCGCTGAGATCCGCGCCCTCGAGTAGATCAGGGCGGTTACGCAGCGTTTTTTCCAGGGCACGTTGCCGCCGCCACTGGCGAATCTCGGAGTGGTTCCCGTTCAGCAAAACTTCCGGAACCGCCATCCCGCGAAAATCTGCCGGGCGCGTGTAGTGCGGATAGTCCAGCAATCCACCGGAACCACAGGTCGAATCCGCTCCGTTCGCGCCGTCTTCTTCTACGTGCGCAGTGAACGATTCCTGCCGCGTCGACGCCTCGTTCCCGACGGCTCCGGGCAGCAACCGCGTGATCGCTTCGATGATCACCGCTGCGGCCATTTCACCGCCGCTCAGAACGTAGTCGCCGATAGAAAGCTCGCGGTCGGCGAGAAAATCTGCCACGCGTTCGTCTACGCCTTCGTATCGGCCGCAAATCAGCACTACACGATCGAGCGCAGCTAACTCCGCTGCGACTTTCTGCTTGAACCGCTGTCCCTGCGCGGAAAGCAGAATGACGGACTGCTTCGCGCGCCCAGCCACCCGTTCTTCTCGCGGAGCCAGTTGCAGCGACTCCAGACATTCAAAGAGCGGTTCCGGCTTCAGCACCATGCCTTCGCCGCCGCCGAAAGGGCGGTCATCCACGGTGCGGTGCTTGTCGTGCGTAAACTGCCGCAGGTCGTGGACTTCGATTTTCGCCAGCCCCATCTCGCAGGCCCGGCGGGTAATGCCATGTTCCAGCGGTCCGTGAAAGAAGCCGGGAAAGATCGTGAGGATATCGGCTTTCATTCTCGACCTGGAACCTTAAACCTTTGACCACCGAGGGCACAGAGTTCTTTAACGCTTCTTCTTCTCTGGCCTCGTTTGTTCCTGCTTTTCTTCCACCGTTACCGGGCCGTTGATTTCGAACATCCCTTCCGGAAGGTTCATCCGCACTTGCCGGCGGGCTAAGTCAACGCCCTCCAGATAGGCTTCGGCGAACGGTATATCAAACTTTTTGCCCGCGTCGTTTACCACAACCAGCAGCGGGGCTTCACCCGCTCCAAACCCAACGTCTTCGATGCGGCCGATTTCGCGGGCGTGATCGACGACTGCACAGCCGATCAGGTCGCTGACGTAGGTCCAGCCTTGCTCAAGTGCTGCTCGCTCGGCACGCGGAACCTGTAATTCTGATCCGATCAGCAGCTCGGCGTCGGTCATCGAATCCACGCCGCGGAACTTAAGAACCAACAGACCTTTATGGGGCCACAGATCCTCGACTTCCAACTCGCGCCGGGCCTCCTGCTGCTTGCCCAGAGCCAAAACCTTCATGCCGGGAGCGAATCGTCCCGGGACGTCCGTGTGAATCTCAGCCGCAACCTCGCCCCGCCGCCCTTGCGTTTTCACCACGCGGGCCAGGGTAATGAACTCGCCGTTTGTCTCGGGACTCAACGCGGCGGTCGCCTTCAGCGGCTCAAGCCGCTTGCATTCTGCTGCTCATGCGGCGCGGCTGAAGCCGCGCCCTTTCAAAATCCAAAGCGTGAGGCCGTTCTTGATACGAATCCCCTCAGGCTCGAAGACTCGTCGCCCCGCCTTACTCGATGATTTCGAGTGTGTAACGCTTGTGCGCCCTGTGGCCGGCGGCGCTCAATAGAGCGCGCAGAGCGCGAGCCGTGCGCCCCTGGCGTCCAATGACCTTACCCACATCGCTTTCAGCGACTTCGAGTTCGATCACGTCGCCGTCGAACTGCTCGACGAAAACTTCCTCGGGCGTATCGACCAGCGATTTCGCAATCAGCTCAACGAGCGCGCGCACATCTCCAGAAGGCTCAGTCATAGTCTGCATTCTCACGGTGGAAATGAAAACGATTGAGGCGTCGCCGGATTCTTAGGCGACGGAACCGGCGGCGGCCGGAACTGGAGCCTTGGAGAAAATCTTGTTCACCCGCTCCGACATCTGAGCGCCCTTCGACACCCAGTACTCCACGCGATCCCGCTTCAGTTCGACGCTGGCGGGATTGGTGCGGGGATTGTAGGTCCCGACCACTTCCACCGGACGGCCGTTGCGGGCGCGCGCCTTCTCAATCACCACAATGCGATAGTGCGGTTGTTTGCGCGCACCTCGGCGCGCCAGACGAATCATTAACACGAGTCAGGTATCCTTGTTCCGGAAGAGTCCGGTGAGATCGAGGCAAACTCTTATTATGCCGAAGGTTAGCCGGAATGGCAAGGGGAACGCGGACAGAATCGTTCGATGCCGGATGTAACACAGAACGCGCAAGGGGGCACTCAAGCGGACAACCACCGTGCGAGAGAATTTGTCATCCTGAGCGGCGTCTTTTGTCGCGAAGGATCTTTGCACTCGCCGGCAGCGCCTCCCTGCCGGCAATTTACATAGGTCCCCCTTCGACAAGCTCAGGGCAGGTCCTTCGCTTCGCTCAGGATGACAACGGATCGACTACGGCTAACGTTGAACAGCGATTCAGCGTCTGTTTAGGCGACGGCTTTTCTCTTTGGGCTTGACGCCTGGTCTTTGGCCGACGGCTTCGCCAGGAAGCTCACCAGCGCGTTGTTGACTTCGTCGGCGTGAGTCCAGGCTACGTTGTGCGGGCCGTCTTTGATAACGACCAGTTCCGCACCGGAGATCAGCTTGGCGGTGCGAAATCCGGCGGCCGTGATCGGAACGATTCGATCCGAGTCGCCGTGAATCACCAGCGTCGGGACGTCGATCTTCGCCACGTCATTGCGGAAGTCCTCATGCCAGGTCGGGACGCAGGCCAGGCTTGCCGTGGCGGAAGCGATGGCAGCAACGTTCCAGCTTGACTGAATCGCCGGTTCGCTGACGCGCTTCCCCAAATGGACGTCGGTGTTGTAGAAATCCTTGAAAAATCCGGTAAAGAAGGCATAGCGATCGGCGGCTACCGCTTTCTGGATGCCTTCGAAGACGCTGCCGTCGACTCCTTCGGGATTGTCCGCGGTCTTGAGCAGGTAGGGCGGCACGCCTCCGATGATGACGGCCTTGCTCACGTCCTTCGATCCGTACTTGCCGATGTAACGCGCCACTTCCCCACCGCCCATGGAGAAACCGACCAGGGCAAAATCTCGCAGCGTCAAGTGGGTAACGAGTTTGTGCAGATCTTCGGCGAAGGTGTCGTAGTTGTAGCCAGTGGCGGGCTGGCTGGATTTTCCGAATCCGCGGCGGTCAAAGGCGATCACGCGATAGCCGGCATCAAGAAGCACAGGAACCTGTTTTTCCCAGGACGCGCTGCTGAGGGGATATCCGTGGATCAGGACAACGGGCTGGCCGGAACCGTGGTCTTCGTAGTAGAGGTGGATGGAAGTGGAATTCTCTTTTCCGACATCAACGTATGACATAGATCCTCCTAATGAGTTCCTGGGGTGATTTGCGAAGGGTAGATGTTGGTTGTGAGGTTCGCGTTGCTTCGGTTGTAGATGGTGGTTGGGGCGTAGAGGATTCAAGGACGGCGCCAGGTTGTGTCCAATAGGGGTTCTTACGGGAACACCTTGTCTATGTGCTTTCAATCTGTCCTGCTAGACTCAAGCGTTTGGGAGGTGGAGCGTGCAAGGGGTCTATATTCTCTCGGCGGTGCGGACGCCGATTGGGAAGTTCGGCGGGGCGCTGGCTTCGCTGACGGCGGCCGATATGGGCGTGGTGGCAGCGAAGGCTGCGATGGAGCGGGCCGGAGTCACGCCCGCGCAGGTCGAGGAGACCATCTTCGGCAACGCACGCCAGGCCGGCGGAGGGCCGAATCCCGCGCGTCAGATTTCCGTGCGCAGCGGTGTGCCCCAGGAGGTTCCCGCCTACGCCGTCAACAAGGCTTGCGCGTCGGGGATGAAGTCGATTGCGCTGGCGTATCAGGCGATTCTGCTCGGCGACGCTAACTGCATTCTGGCGGGCGGGACCGAGTCGATGTC
>Ga0265338_10004312_pt1 | contig 19304 bp, 10 predicted proteins | sample 42126metaG_FD_193579 | JGI IMG/M metagenome (GOLD analysis project Ga0265338, IMG submission 193579) | Rhizosphere microbial communities from Carex aquatilis grown in University of Washington, Seatle, WA, United States - 4-21-26 metaG | ecosystem: Host-associated > Plants > Roots > Rhizosphere...
GTACACGTTTGACCGCGGCACGCTCAAGGGTGTGTTCGTCGGTGGCGCGCTCCGCATCGAGGCCGCGCGCATCCTCGGGTACAAGTACAACCCGAACTTCAACAACGTGAACTCGACGGATCCGAACTACGCCAACGTCGTCGCGGTCACCCAGGGCGGCTTGGACGTCAACCAGCCCTTCAAGGGCTCGAACGACACCCACCTCGACGCTTGGGTCGGGTATTCCCGCAAGGTATACCGCAACGTCAACTGGCGCATTCAGCTCAACCTCCGCAGCGTGGGTGAGAAGGATCACCTCGTCGCGGCAGGTTACGAGCCGGACGGCAGCCTGGCACTCGCCCGCATCCAACAGGGTATGGGCTGGTCGCTGGAAAACTCGTTCGACTTCTAAGGCCCGTCGTTTCCAGGGCGGCCAACCGCCCTGGGAATGACCCAAAGACTCAAGTCCGGTGGCGAAAGCCACCGGACTTTTTTGTGCGTGCTTGCAACCGAGCGGCCCTGGAGGGTCGGTGGGCTAAGCGTTCAAAGACTGCGCGGACCCACGACGGCAGCCATGCAGGGTCGTTGCCGTCGTAACCTATGGTGTAGGCCCTGGACAGCGCTCCCATCGGACCCGAGTGCTGCGGTTGCCACAATGCGACGTAGCTTTGCGCCCGTCGCCCGCTGGGAACCCTATGCTTGCAAAATAGGCCGAATCCCGGGGCTTCGGGGCGGATGCATAATCTCAACATTTCGCCATCAAGGAACGGTCAGGGGCGGCAGTCCCAGACTCCCTTCATTGATGAGCGCGGCCGAGCGCGCAGGCACGGAACAATCCCAACAGAAGTCGCCTCCGTGCCGGGATCGTTGGGTGCCCCTCAGGGCGAGGTCGGATCGAGTGTCAGGGCCGTCGCACCGGCCGACAGGGCATGGGCCGTTGACTCGCCCGAGGGCCAGCGAACGGTGGCCTTCCTCGGCGGGTTCGATTCGAGATAACCAAAGAAGCACGCCGGGGAGGACTGGCTCGAGTAGCCCGAGCCCGCGAAGACCTCGGCCATGCGGGTGGATCCGTCCGCAAATTCAACCGTCACCCGGGCGCCCACGCCGGTCGGATTGCCCTGCGGGCCGCGGAGCCGGATGCAGAGGGAGCGCCTGCCGGCTACGCCGAGATTGCGGAAGGCGAGAACCGTGTCGTTGTTGCGGCCCGCGATGAATCCGGGCCACCCGTCCTTGTTCACATCGAGTATGGAGAGAGCCTTGGCGTCACCGGGAACGACGATGCCGCTCTCGGCTGGGGGCACGGCCGTGAAGTGCCCGTGCCCATCGCCGCGCAGGAACTGGCCGACGCCGCCGTCGAAGCGCCCGACGCTGGGGATCGGTGCGTAGGAGTTCTGAAGGGCGAGGATGTCGGCGTTTCCATCGCCGTCAAAGTCCAGGGCCGCCAGGCCCTGGACAGGGGAAATCTGCGCGATGCGGGGAAGGGCCTCAAACCGGTAGGTTCCGTCGGGCTGGCTCAGGAAAACGCCGCTCCGGAGCTCCGTGGCCGCGAAGCGCTGGGCCGCGGCGAGCCTCTCCTCACCGACGACCTGGCCGAGCAGGGCGTGGGCATAGGCGTTGTTGCGCGGGAACCGCTTCAATACCGCGGGGATGACCGCGCCCAGCTCCCGACGCGTGCGCACGGGGTAGAGCCGGTCCCCTTCGTACTGGGCCTCGATCAGCTGGGGCTCACCCCCGTCGCCGCTGAAGTCGCCGTAAAAGAGGAGGGTGGGGCGCTCAGGGCTGGCATGGTACGGGGTGTTGAGGCCGACGTTGCCGACCACGTAGTCGGGTCGGCCGTCGCCGTTTATGTCCGCAGAGGCGATCGAGGTCCACCAGCCGGTGCCCGCTGATGCGAAACCCGCCCTCTCGGTCCAGTCCTCGAGGCCCTTTCCGAGATTGTTGTGGAAATACCTGACGTTGCCCCACTCAAGCGTGACGAGCAGGTCGGGCCAGCCGTCGCCGTCGACGTCCGTCCAGAGGGCGGAGGTCACCATGCCGACCTCGCGCAGCCCGGGCGCAAACGCCTCGGTCACGTCCTCGAACCTGCCTCCGCGGTTGGCGAGGAGCGCGCTCCGAGGGGGGGTCGGGTACTGCCCGGGCTGGAGGCGTCCGCCGATGAAGAGCCCGAGGCGGCCGCTTCGGTCGAAGTCCGCGGCGGCGACCGCCCCCACGCTGATCGAGAGGGCGGGGAGGGACCCGTCGGGTGCCGGCCTGAAGCCGCCCCTGCCGTCGTTGAGGTAAAGCCTCGGCTGGTATTCCGGGGACCCTGCCGGAAGGGCGTTGCCGCCCCGGGTGACGAGGAGGTCCTCCCGGCCCGTACCCGCCGCGTCCAGGAGGAGGATGGGCCCGTCGTCCACCGGCCTCGCCTCGGCGGCCAAGGCGGTGGCGGCGAAGGATCCCGCCGCCGTCCGTGTCAGGACCCGGATCGGATCAAGGGTTGTCCCGGCGATCACGACCGAGTCCCCGTCGCCGCCTAGGTCGCCGACCGCGACGGCGGGCCCGCGGCGGTTGAGGCGCCTCGGCAGCAGCCGCTGGGCCGCGGTCTCGTCGAGCGCCTCCTCGCGCGAGGAAAGGGCAAGGCCGGTCACCTGGGATACCTCCTCGAACTGGCGGACCGGAGGGGCGGCCCCCGCCTGGGCCGGGGTGCCGGAGGCCGGCTCGGTGACCCTGTAGCGCACGTCGACCGGGAGGTTCTCGAATGTCTGCACCCTGCCGCTTGGCCAGGTGACGACCATGCGCCGGATCACCGCGTCGTCCCCGAGCCCGAGATGAACCATGGGCTCGCTGCTCGACATGTACCCTCGGCCGAGGACGAGCGGCCTCACCTGCACCCCGAGGGCGCTTTCGACCCGCACGGTCGCGCCGATGCCGTACCGGTTGGAGGCGCTCCCCCGCAGGTCGACGTCGACGCGGTGCCCGCTGTCGCAGTCGTTGCGAAGGACGGTCACGCCGCCCTCGTAGTTGATGTAGACGATGTCGAGGTTGCCGTCGCCGCTCAGGTCGCCGAGGGCGCAGCCGAAGGCAACGCCCTTCTGGTCGAGTCCCCAGGCTGCACCCACGTTCTCGAACCTGAGGTCGCCGAGGTTGCGGTAGGCGAGGTGCGTCTCGGCGAACACGGGGCTTGCGCGCATGATGCGCAGCCGCTCGCTCGGCGTGTCGGCGCCGGCCTGGCGGGCCAGGATGTCGACGTTGTGGGCCTCGCGGTACATGCCGTTCGTGACGAAGAGGTCGAGGCGTCCGTCGTTGTCCAGGTCCTCGAACCGGGGCGCCCAGGTCCAGTCCGTTGCGGCAAGCCCGGCGAGCTGGGCGGCCTCCAGGCAGCGGCCCGTGCCGGTATTCACGTAGAGGGCGTTGCGCTCGTACTGGGGGGCGAGACCCGGGTTCCTGTCATCCTCGGTCGTGCGGCTCCGGGAGTCGGCCATGCCTCGCTGGTCCTGCTCGCGCGTCGTCGCGGCCATGTCCGCCGCGAGCATGTCGATGCGGCCGTCGTTGAGCAGGTCGCCCAGGTCGGAGCCCATCGACGAGTACGGCATGTGCGGAACGACCGTATTGACCACGTTCGTGAAGGTGCCGTCGCGGTTGTTGTGGTAGAGGACGTCGGGCTCGGCAAAGTCGTTTGAGACGTAGAGGTCGGGCCACCCGTCGTTGTCGTAGTCCCACCACAGGCACGAATGGCCCTGGGCCTCTCCGGAGATCCCGGCGCGCTCGGTCACGTTCGTGAAGGTGCCGTCGCGGTTGTTGTGGAAGAGGTAGTTGCCCTGCCCGTTGGGGTGCGTGTTGTAGTCGAGGAGGTTCGTCTGGATGAAGACGTCCAGCCAGCCGTCCCGGTCGTAGTCGCAGAAGTAGGCCATGCCGCAGGCGTCGACGACGTCCAGCCCGTAGGCGTGGGCCATCTCCTTGAAGGTCCCGTCGCCCTGGTTGACATAGAGGAGGTTCGGGGCGTTGAAGCGGCAGACGTAGAGGTCGAGGAGGCCGTCGTTGTTGATGTCGACGAAGGTGGCCCCTGCGTTCCAGATCCCCGGCGTCGCCCCGACGCCCGCCTTCGCGGTGACGTCCTCGAACCGGTAGCCCCCGAGATTTCGGAAGAGGCGGCAGCCCTTCGTCTTTGTCACGACGAAGATGTCGGGGAGGCCGTCCCCGTCGTAGTCGCCGATGGCGATGCCGGTGCCGATGGAGCCGTCGGCGAGCTCGGGATAGAGGTCCCCCCACATGCGGGCGTCGTCGTACGGGTTGTCGACCTTGATCCCGGTCTCCTCGGGCGAGAGCTGCACGAAAAGGGTCTTGCCACGGGGGTGCGAACGCGGGGCGAGGGGCTTCTGGCTGATGCCCCCAACCTGGCCGCCGGCCTGCGCCTGTGCCGCCACCAGCACGGCGCACGAAAGCAGCGCGACTCCCGCCAGGCTTCTCGCGTAGCCCCGAGCGGCAAGGCGCTGGGCGATTTCCGGGGGTAACATGGGCGTGACCATGCAGGACCGCCCAAAATGCCCCGTCAAGAGAGAGTTCGGACGCATTGTCCCCAACTCTCCTTGCGCCCGGCCCCCCATGCCGGTTCAATGGGCGCCGTCCCAAGCACTGGCGCCCCCCCGACCTACTGAATGAGCCTATCCGCCCGGATCTTACCGCGCCTGTGGTTGATAATCCCGGTGTGCGCGCTCGGATGGGTGGTCTGGGCCGGCGCAGCCCGCGTGCAGAGGATCCAGGCCGTTTCAGCCCTGCAGGGAAGGGCCAGGCCCGTGGACGCGCTGGACCGGCGGTCGCCGACCGGATATGCCGACGGACAGCGCGAGCTGATCATCCCCGGGGCGGGCCAGGCGTCCTTCCACTGGATTGCGCAGACTCAGCAGATGTTCGCTCGCGGCGAGGCTCGGGTCCGGCACGTCGACTACGAGAACGCCCCCAATGGCCACGACGTGAGCGCGGCTTCGCCCTACCGGTGGTGGCTGGGGCTTGTCGCCTGGGTGGACCATGGGGTCTCCGGCAGGCCGATCGGGCTGAGCGTGGAGAGGGCCGCGCTCTACGCCGACCCGCTCCTGCACGGACTGCTCATCGCCGCCGCCGCCGCCTTTGCGGCCTGGAGATTCGGCTGTCTTGCCGCGGCGGTCCTGTCGCTTGGCCTTGCGACCCTGTTTCCGTTCGCCTCCGGATTTCTCCCCGGCATGCCCGGCGCCGTCGGCCTTGAGGAGGCCTGCGGGCTCGGCACCCTTCTCCTTCTCCTGGCTGGGATCAGCGCCCCCGGGGCGGCCCGGCGTTGGTTCGCGCTCGCCGGCGTCATGGGCGGCCTTGGGATTTGGATAGACGTGAAGGTCGAGGCGCCCATCACGGGAGCCGTCGTCCTGGGGGCCCTTCTTGCCGGCTGGGTTGGCCGGGGCTCATCCGCGGCCGATCCTCCCTGGCGCGTTTGGTCGCGTTGGGGCGGGACCACGGTGCTCGCCGCGTACCTGGCGGAGTATTTCCCGTCGCACATGGGGTTCACGGGCCTTGACTCGGTGCACCCGGCCTACGGCCTTGCCTGGATCGGCGCCGGCGAGCTGCTTTCCGCAGGCGTGCCCTGGGTCCGGGGTGCCAGGCCCGCCTGGGCCCGCAGAAACGTCGTCGTTCTCGCCCTTGCCGCTTTGGCCGTCGCGGCCCTGCCCGCGGCCATCCTGTGGACGGGAAGCTGGGGATTCCTCGTGCAGGACTCGTCGTGGGCCCGCCTGAGCCGGCTGTCGGACTCGGCCGTGGCCGCCAGCACCGGTGCCTGGCTTTCCCGAGACGGGATGACGGCGGAGGCCTGGGCGACCTTGGTTCCCCTTCTGGTTCTCCTGCCGGGCGCCTGGATGATGGTGCGCCCCGGCGTGAGACCCGAGACCCGGGCCTCGCTCGCCGTCGCCTTCGGGCCCGCACTCGCGGCGGGCGGGCTCGCCTGGTGGCAGCTGAGCTGGTGGGGCGCCCTTGACGGCGCGCTCCTGGCGATTGTCGTGGCGGCGACCGCCGATGGGGCCGTCCCCTCGGGCCGTTCCGCCGGCCGCTGGCTCTGCGCGGCCATCGTCCTGGCCTGCGCGGCTGGGGGAGCGGCGCGCCTCATGCCCCGGGCCGAGGGCCCCGAGCTCCACCTCACGCCGAGGGAGTCGGAGGAGCTGGTGGAGCGCCACCTCTCCCATTGGATGGCGAGGCGAACTGGGGAGGCGGGAGCCGTGGTCTACGCGTCGCCGGACGTGACGGCCGGCCTGTGTTTTTTTGGGGGCCTGCGCGGCGTGGGCTCGGCCGAGGCCGACAACGGGGTCGGGTTTGGCGCGGCGCTCAATATCGCGGCCGCACTCACCATGGAGGAGGCCCAGAACGACATGCAGGCGCGGGGCATAAGCTACATCGTCGTCCCCTCATGGGACCGCTTCTTCGACGAGTTTGCGCGGCTCTACCTCGACAAGAGGTTCGCGAGCCGGCCGAACTTCTTTGTCGGAGAGCTGCGCAAGTGGAACCTACCGCGGTGGCTGCGGCCGGTGCCGTACCAGATGCCGGTCGGCGGCGGCTTCGAGGGCCAGACGGTCCAGGTCTTCGAGGTGGTCGACGAGCAGGCTCCCTCGGCCGCGGCCGGCAGGCTTGCCGAATACATGGTCGAGACGGGGGACCTCGAAAGGGCTGCCGCATTCGGCGAGGCGCTTAGGAAGTACCCGGGCGACGTGGGGGCCCTGGCCGCGAGGATGATGGTCGCCGGGGCGAGGGGGGATTCGGCCGCTGCCGCGGAGATCCTCAACGTCCTCTTGGCACGGCTCGCAAGCGGCGCCGACCGGTACGTCCCGTGGGACCGAAGGATCAGCCTTGCGATCGTCCTTGCTCAGGCGGGCCGGGTCGACCTGGCCCGCGGGCAGGCGAGCCAGTGCCTCGCGGCGGCGGACGAGGCCCGGCTGCGGACGCTCTCGACGGGAGCCCTCTACAACCTGCTCGTGCTCGGCCGCGCATTCGGCCTGGAGATCGCCGATCCCCACGCGAGGGCGGTTGCGCTCGATCTCCTGCCGGACGACCTTCGGGGCCGCCTCTGAGGCGGGTTTCGGCACGCGGCGAAGAAACCCGTTGTTCCGCGCAGGAATTCCGGCAGGATGGCTGGAAGATTGCCGCAATGCCGGCATACTTTCCCCGGAGCCAGTAACAACCCCCTTGACGATGTTTCCCCACAAGACCCCCGTCTGCGCCCTGATCCTCTCAATCTGCCTGTTCTGCCCGGTCGAGCGGGCTGGCGCCGGCACCGTGCAGGATGCGCCCCGCCCCGACCTGGAGGCGCTGTCGGCCAGCGCGGAGAAGGAGGTCAGGGGCGACATCCTCCCGTTCTGGATCAAGAACACGCGCAATACCGACAACGGGGGTTTCGTCGGACTGATCACGGCCGACATGAAGGTGAAGAAAGGGGCCCCGCGGGGCGCCCTTCTGACGAGCCGCATCCTATGGACGTATTCGACGGCCTACCGCCTTTACCACGATCCCGCATACCTCGACATGGCGACGTACGCCTACCACGACCTCGTGGACCATTTTTGGGACAAGGAGAACGGGGGGCTCTACTGGATCATCGAGGCCGACGGGACGCCGAAAGACACCATCAAGCTGATCTATGGCCAGGTCTTCGGCGTCTACGCCCTGTCGGAGTACTACCGAGCGACCGGAGAGAAGCCCGCCCTGGAGAAGGCGATCGCGATCTACAACCTCGTGGAGGCCCACTCCCGCGACCGGAAGAATGGCGGGTATTTGGACGTGCTCGACGTCCACTGGGCGAGGATCCCCTCCGACGCGAAGAATCCCCTGGGACAGGCTCCCAAGTCGCAGAACTCGCACATCCACATCCTCGAGGCCTACACGAACCTCCTGCGCGCTTGGCCGGACCCGGTCCTGCGCGCCAACCAGCGGGACCTCTTCGAGATGGTCGCCACGCACATCGTCGACCCGAAGACCCACCACCTGATCCTCTTCATGAAGGAGGACTGGACCCCGACATCGGTAGCGTATCCGGATGAGCCCGGCGATCGAACCTCGACGCCCGAGGACGTGTCCTACGGCCACGACATCGAGCTGAGCTGGCTCCTGGTCGAGGCCGCCGAGGGGCTGGGGGACCCGGCGCTTGTCGCGAGGGCGAAGGCCATCTCGCTCGACATCGCCAGAGTGACGCTCGCCGAGGGCGTGGAGCCGGACGGGAGCCTCGTCAGCGACGGCGGCCCCAAGGGGTACACCGACACGAACAAGGAGTGGTGGCAGCAGGCCGAGGCGGCGATCGGGTTCATGAACGCCTACCAGATCTCCGGCGACGGGCGCTACCTCACGGCGTCCCTGCGAAGCTGGGACTACATCAAGGCCAAGTTCTTCGATCCGCAGGGGGACTGGTTCAACCTCCTGACGCGCGAGGGAAAGCCACTGCCGCTTCCGAAGGTGAGCCTTTGGAAGTGCCCCTACCACAGCAGCCGCTCATGCTTCGAGCTGATCGAGCGGGTGCACGAGCTCCTGAAAAGCGAGGCGGGGCGCTAGCCCGCCAGCATGAGCTCGAGCATCTTGCGGTCGAGCTTGTGGCCCTTGAAGTCCTCGTAGGCGACGTCCGCCCGCCCGCTGTCCACAATCCCGAAGTCGCCGCGCAGGTTCCACATCGACCAGCCCCAGCCGGCCTCCTTCCAGAGGGAGAGCTCGTCGGCCATCCAGGCGAGGCACGCGTCGTGGGGTGTCAGCGAATGGCAGCCCCACTCGCCGACATGGATCGGGGCGCCCCGGTCGGTAAGAGGTTTCCACTTCGTGATGTCCTCGGCGCGCAGCTTCTCCTTGTTCCAGAGCACGCCGTGCTTGTCGACCATGGGCCAGGTGGGGATCTCGAGCGACTCGAACTCGTTGGCGGGCACCCAGCCCGCCTTGTAGTGGCTGACCATCTTAGGCTGATAGTCATGGGTGCTCTGCACGATGCCCTCGTCGATAAGGCCCAGCACGGGGGTCTGCCCGATGTCGGCCCCGTTCGCAAAGATGAGGCGGTCGGGGCTCACGCTTCGGATCGCGGCGATCAGCGCCTTGGCGATCTCGACGTACCGCGACTGGTCCGCCATGAACGGCGGCTCGTTGAGCAGGTCGAAGCTCACGTGCGCGTTGGGGACGTCCTTGTAGCGCCCGGCGAGAAACTTCCAGTGGTGGACCGCGGCCTCAAGGGCGCGCAGCATGGAGTCGCGCGGGCTGTCGAAGAGCTGGTAGGGCTCGAATTCGCGGCCGTTCACGCAGTAGCCGGGGACCCGGTGCAGGGCCAAGCAGGTGTGGATGCCGTGCTGCCTGCCCAGGTCCACCGCCTTGTCGAGCGGCGCCAGGGCGTCGGGGTTAATCGTCATCCAGTCCTTCGGGCTCGACCAGCGCCAGTAGGAGAGGGGGAGCCGCGCGAAGTTGAATCCCCATCCGGCCATCCACTCGAAGTCGGACTCCTTGAACGGGCGGGGGCCGCCGCGGCCCCCGTTCATCTCGGTCAGGTTGAAGCCGCGCCAGCGGGGGATGACCGGCTGGGGCCGGGCCGCCGGGGCGGCCTGGGCACGGGCTTTGCGGGCGAGAAGCGTGCCCGCCGCGGCTGCGGCGGTAACCCCTATAAATCTGCGGCGTGTGAGCATGGGTCAGTGGATTGATTTTGCTGGTTTTCCCGGGTGGGCGGCTTCGCCCGACAGCCCCGAGTCGTTGAGGCCGGGGCTCGCGATGGAGTCCAGGGCCTGCCTGAAGTAGTCAGGCGGGTTTGGCCCCCACGTGACGACGCAGTCCCTGAAGCTGACATCCGCAGCATGACGCAGGATGAAGCCGCTGGTTGCGATATAGGGCAGGGGATTCTTCGCGGTCGGCCGCAGGTCCTGCTGGCCCCCAGCGAACATCGACGGCCTGTCGATGTGGATCGAGACGTGGTCAAATGAGATGTTCCTGATGTGGCCCGGCTCGTCGGCGTAGATCACCGCGCCGTTCTCCGAGTTGCAGACGAGGTTGGAGAAACGGATGTCACGGATCACCCCCAGCTTGGACTGCTCGTTCCACGGGAGCGCGAGGATCTGGATCGGCTCGCCCCGGCCCCACCACATCGAATCAAAGATCCGGGTCTCGATGATGAGGTTCGAGAAAAGGACCCGTTCGATGCTGCCGCCCAGGCTCAGGCGCACGGCGACCCCGCGGTGGCTGTCCTTGATGATGCAGTCGCTCACGACGACATCGCGGATGGGGCCGCTGACATCGCACCCGATGACCACGCCCGAGGAGCGCGACCTGAGCGTGCACCCCGAGACGACGACGTTCTCGCAGGGCCTCGCGATGCCCTCGCTTAGGGGTGCGGTCTTGAGCGAGATGCAGTCGTCGCCCGTGGAGACGCTGCAGCCGTGGATGCGCACGTTCGACGACCAGTCGATGTCGATTCCGTCGTTGTTGGGCATCCGAAGGTCCCCGTCGATGCGCAGGGATTCGATGGTGGCGTCGTCGCACCCGATCAGCCGGAGCGTCCAGTAGGCCGAGTTGGTCAGCGAGAAGTCCCGCAGAAGGATGTGGCTGCACTCCCTAAGGACGACGGTGAACGGCCGCAGCTCGGTGCACTTGTAGATGTAGGGGCCGACATCCGTGACGTAGGCCATCTCGTTTCCGTCAATCCTGCCGGGCCCCGTGATCGCGATGTCGTCGGCCTTCTCCGCGTAGACGATGACTCCCATCCGCGGCATGGGGCCGGGGTCGAAGGCGACGGGCTGGAGGGCGAAACGGGTGAAGTCGCCGTGGTGGGGGCTTCCCTGGAGGAGCGCCCCACGCTCCAGGTGCAGGTCGACGTGGCTCTTGAGGACGATCGTCGCGATCGTGAACGTCGACCCGGCGGGCACGACCACCTGGCCCCCTCCCTGGCTGCTGCAGGCGTCGATCGCCCGCTGGATTGCGGCCGTGTCGGCCGCGATGTCCTTCCCCTTGGCCCCGAAATCGAGGATGTTAAAGGTTGAAGGAGCGGCGGCTGCGGCCGCGAGGGTGAGGCCTGACAAGACGGACAGGAGGAGGTAGCGCAACGGGCGCGGGGAAGGGGTTCGCATGGGGGTGCGGATCGGCGGATCCAGGGGGTTCGAAATCTCAACCTAAACCGCTTATTTCCATTGTGATGTCAAACGAGTGGTGCAACACATTAATGCGATCGGCGGAGGGGACCCAAGGCAGGGTGAAAAGGGCCGCGGCAGACCCCAGAAGAGCATCTCAAGTCCGTGGCAAAGGATCTCATTAACATCAAATTCTTTTAAGGATAGGCTACCGCGTCCCTGCTTCGCCGATTGCCTGGCCAATCCCCTCCAGCCCCGCCGCGGCTCGGGCTCCGGCGCAGAAGTCCCCTCCCCACCATGAAGCTAAAGATCGTAGGTCCCGCATTGCCCAACATCCCCTGGGAACCGAAGCCCGACGGCAATCCCGACCTGGCCTGGCGCTACAGCGCGAATCCCGTGGTCGGCCGCCGCCCGCTCCCCCGCGTGACGGGGATCTACAACAGCGCCGTCGTGCCCTGGAAGGGCGGCTACATCGGGGTCTTCCGCACCGAGGGGATGGACAGGATCCCCCACCTTCATGTGGGCCGCAGCAAGGACGGGCTGAGTTTCACGTTCGAGAAGAAGCCGATCAACCTGAAGTGTGACGACCCCGAGGTCCGCAAGTTCGAGTACGCGTACGATCCGCGGGTCACGCTCGTGGCCGGGACCTACTACGTGACCTGGTGCAACGGCTACCACGGCCCGACGATCGGCATCGCCAGGACGAAGGACTTTGTCCACTTCGAGCAACTGGAGAACGCTTTCCTCCCATACAACCGCAATGGCGTCCTCTTCCCGCGCAAGTTCGGGAGGAATTTCCTGATGCTGAGCCGGCCCTCGGACACGGGCCACACCCCGTTCGGCGACATCTTCGTGAGCGAGAGCCCGGACCTGGTCCATTGGGGCAGGCACCGCCACGTGATCGGCAAGGGCGGGCCCTGGTGGCAGGGCACCAAGATCGGCGCGGGCCCCTCGCCAATAGAGACCAACGAGGGTTGGCTTCTCTTCTACCACGGCGTGACGACGACCTGCAACGGGTTCGTGTACTCGATCGGGGCGATGCTGCTCGACCTCGACGAGCCGTGGAAGGTCATCGCCTGCGCTAGGGAGCCGTTGATCGTGCCCGAGGCGACCTATGAGGTGACCGGATTCGTGCCGGGAGTCTGCTTCCCGGTCGGCTGCCTATGCGACTCGGCCACGGGCAGGATCGCGATCTACTACGGGGCGGCCGACACGTTCACGGCGCTGTGCTTCTGCAGCGCGCCGGAGATCATCAAGTTCATCAAGGATAACCCGCTCAAGAAGTAGCCGCCAGGGTCACGGACGCCTGCCCGCTCTTGCCTCCCTTGGGGGATGGCTGCACCTTTGCGCCGTGAAGAAGCCCCATGTGCTGCTCATTTTCCTGACGCGCTTCGAGGAGAGCATGGCGATGCTTAAGGGGATAGCGCATTTTGAGCGCACCCACCACATCTGGACCGCATTCCATGACGACCAGGCCATCTCGGAGACGGACCTCCGATGGATCCGCGGGAAGAGGTGGCAGGGCGTGATCAGCCGGCATACGACTCCCCAGCTCGTCGCCGCGTGCGCGGAGCGGAACATCCCGCTGGTCGACCTCAACGACGTGGAGCCTTTCCCGGGCGTGCCGAAGCTGCGCCCGGACAACGTGAGCATCGGGCACCTCGGGGCCGAGCACTTCATTGAGAGGGGCTACCAGAAGTTCGGCTTCACCGGGTTCACGAACAACCTCTGGTCGAGGGAGCGGCGCGACGGCTTCGTCGAGGCGGTGCGGCTCGCGGGCCGCGAATGCTCCGTCTTCGACGTCGAGTACCCGGGGGACTCGACGCCCTTCTGGGACGAGGAGCAGAGCCACAACCTGACGGGCTGGCTCAAGGGTCTGCCGAAGCCGATAGGCGTCATGGCCTGCGTCGATCTGCGCGCCCAGCAGGTGATCAGCGCGGCCCTTTCGGCGGGCATCCTTGTCCCGGAGGAGGTGGCCGTCCTTGGGGTGAACAACGACACCATCCGCTGCGACTTGGCCGACCCGGCTCTCTCGAGCGTTGCCCCCAACGCGTTCCAGTCGGGCTACCGCGCCGCGGCGCTGCTGAGGGACCTTCTCGCGGGCAAGCAGCCGAAGGTGATGGACCAGCGGGTCGAGCCCCTGGGCGTCGTCACCCGCCACTCGACGGATGTCCTCGCCGTCGAGGACCGCAATGTCGCGGCGGCCCTGAGCTTCATCCGCGAGCAGGCGTGCCACGGCATCACGGTCGAGCAGGTCCTGCAGCATGCCCACGCCTCGCGCAGCCAGATGGAGCGGAAGTTCCGCCAGCACATCGGCCGCTCCCCTCAGGCAGAGATCCGGCGCGTGCAGCTCAGGAAGATCCGCCAGCTCCTGCTGGAGACCGACTTTCCGCTCAAACGCATCGCCGAGCTCACCGGCTTCGAGCACATGGAGTACATGTGCGTCCTCTTCAAGCGGATGACTGGCACCTCGCCGGGCACCTACCGCGTGACGATGCAGGACAAGGCGGTCGTGGTTACAGTGCCGGCCAGCCTTTCCCCTTAAGCTCATGGAATCCCCGATCAAAGCCGTCGGCCTCGCCGCCATTTCAATGCTCATGGCGCCCGGAGCGGGCGCGGGCCCAAGGCCCGTCGAGTTCGAGTTCGTGGCCCCCGACAACCCCTCGGTCCTGAACCCGTACTCGCGCGAGCTCTGGGCCGAGGTCATCGCCCCGGACGGGCGCAAGCTCCAGCTGCCGGCGTACTATGCCGACGGCGGGCTCTTTGCAGTGCGGGCGCGGCCGGACGAGGTAGGCGCCTACCGGTTCGCGAGTGTCTCGGAGACGACGCTGGGGATCCACAGGACCGACCTCGTCGTGAGCCTTGTCACTCCGGCTGAGGTCCAGAACGCGGTTCGGACCCACCTGCCGGCCATCCTTGTCAATCCGAAGGATCCCCACCAGTTCCTGCGCTCCGACGGCATCCCCTACGTTCCCGTGGGCGCCAACCTCGCGTGGGCCCCCGACGAGAAGCCCGACACAGTTGGTTACTATGAGCAGGCCTTCCCCGCGTTCGCGAAGGCCAACCTGAACTGGATGCGGATTTGGATGGCGCACTGGGACGGGCTCAATCTCGACTGGCTGCCGCCGCGGATGGGCCCGTCGCCGAGGCCGGGGTACCTCAGCGAGGACGTCGCCGAAGCGTGGGACAGGATCATTGGATTGGCCGAGGACAACGGCGTATACGTCCAGGTGGTCCTCCAGCATCACGGCCAGGTCACGACCGAGAGCGACTCCAACTGGGACAAGAACCCATGGAACGCCGCGAATCCAGGGGGATTCCTCAAGTCCCCGGAGGATTTCTTCACCGACCCGAACGCGCGGGTGATCACGCTCCTGAAATACCGCTACATCGTGGCACGGTGGGGATGGTCCACGGCGGTGGTCTCGTGGGAACTGTTCAACGAGGTCCACTGGACGGACTCCTTCCGCCACGGTCGCGAGGCCGACGTCGCGCGCTGGCACTCGGCCATGGCCTCCGGGATCCGGCTCATTGACGTCTACGGACACCTCATCACCACGAGCACCGAGAACCTGCACAGCCCCATCTACGAAAAGATGGACTACTACCAGCCCCACCTCTATGCGGCCAACCTGGTGGCCGCGGCGCGCACGTTCGAGCCGCCTCTCGCCTCCCAGGACCGGCCGGCCTTCTACGGCGAGGAGGGCGACGACCACCAGCCGGTGCCGGATGAGGTGAAGAAAGCCGGCATCAACATCGTCCCCCCCGTCTGGGCCAGCGTGATGGGGCAGGGCACGAACGCAGCCCAACCCTGGAACGGATGGCAGCTCCTCGAGCAGAACCGCCAGAACGAGCTGGGCGCCGTCTTCAGGTTCCTGGCCATCAACCGCGTGGCGATGCAGGGGTCGCTCCAACCCTTCTCGGACGTGGTGGACTGCGCCGAGCGGGTGCCCCTGAGGGTCCCTGCGGGCGAATTCTGGCAGAGAAGGGCCCCCGCCGAGATTGAGTACCCCGCGGACGGCAGGGAGCCGCTGGGCGCCGCCGACGTGCCCGCAACCCTGGTGGGATCGGAGGCCAGCAGGGCCGATGGGTTCGCGGACCATGTCACCTACCGCCTAGACCTGCCGCACGCCGCGACCGTGCGCGTCCTCGTCGACTCCATGGCGGCGGCCGGGGGTGGTCTCCAGGCGAAGGTGGATGGCGCGGTTGTCGCGTCGCACCAGTGGGCCGCGGGCCCGGGCTCACCGTCCCCGGCCGCCCTCGAGTTCCAGATCCCGCAGGGGCCGCACACGCTCCTCCTGCAGAATCCCGGGCCCGATTGGGTGGGAGTGCCCGCCATCGAATTCGGGGTCCAGGTCCCCGCGCTCGCCCTGGTCGGCAGGCGCAACGACCATTTCATCGAGGCCTGGATATGGCACCGCGCCAATCTCTATTCGCTCCATCCCTCGGCTCCCGTGACCGGCACGGTGCTCCTGGACAATGTCCCCGCCGGCTCCTGGAAGGTCACCTGGTGGGACACGGAAAAGGGCGCCCCCGGAGACACCCAGGTCGTGTCGCACCCGGGGGGCCTGCTCAGGCTAAAGACCCCGGCCGTCGTCCGGCATTGCGCGGTCGCCCTGGTCCGGACCCCCTGACACGGGGCGTCCTCGGCTAGGGGCCGCGGATCCGCCCGGGCTACGTCACCTCTGGGACTCCCTCGTCTCCAGGATCGCCAGGGCCAGCAATTGATCTCCGGGCGCCTGGGGGCTCGACTCGTTCAGGTCCCGGAGCATGGACGAGGCGATGGCGTTCGTATTCTTGGACTTTGCGAGCACGGCTAGGCTCTCCGCTGTCGGGGGGTCTCCGGCCGCGAACGGGCGCATGAAGAACCCGTTTCCGGCCGGGTCGGGGGCCCCGAAGTAGGAGTGGCTGGCCTGACCGTAGAAGCGGGCGTCCAGCTGCTCGAGCAGCTTCGATGAGAGCTCGCCTGCGGCGGAGTCGTTCGCGGCGCGGGCGAAGCCCCTGCATCCCAGCGCCAATGCGGCGTAGTCATCGGCATACCCGGGCACGTCGGAACCGGCCATGCGGCGCAGCGTGCCGTCCGGCGAGACGAGAAAGCCCCTCCTGACGGCGTCCAGGATCCTCCGTGCGGCATCCGTGTAGCGCGGCTCATTGAGTTGGGAGCCGGCGCGCGAAAGGGCGTTGATGAAGAGGCCATGCTCCCCCGCGGTCGCGCGGTCATCCCTGGGAGGGGACGGCCGCTGGTTGCGAACCGCCAGCAGGCGCGCCGCGGCACCCGCCTGGGCCTCGTCGGTTTCCGCCACGGAGCGCAGCAGGTTCTTCTTGGCGTAGAGCGCCGAAGGGTCATCGGCCGCGGGCACGTTTCCGCCCGGGGCAACCCCGTGGGCGAGCTTGAATGCCGCTGAGTCGGACCCGAGGACCCGATCGATCTCGGCCTCCGTCCACGCGTAATAGCCCGAGAAATCGTCGCCCGTGGCGTCCTCCGCCGAGGCTAGGGTGCCGTCCGGCCGAGACAGGTGGTTGAGCGCAAAGTCGAGCGCGCCCCGCGCGCACTGCGAGAATGACCTGGCGTCGCCGCCCTCGGCTCCCGCCAGGAAGGCGAGGGCTATCCGGGCCTGATCCGCCAGCATCTTCTGCTGGTAGGGGATGTGCCACGCCGCGTCGGAGGCGTGCCGGAAGAACCCCCCGTCGAGGGGATCCCGAACCGCGCTGACCGCCAGCGCCCTGAGGGTCTTGAGCGCGGGCTCCTTGTCGTCGGCGGACCTCAGCAACATGAATCGGATGACCTCGGGCTCCGGGGACTTCGGCACGTCTCCGAACCCGCCGAGGACGGGGTCGAAGGTGGCCCTCCACGCCTCCGCGTCCGCAGCGAGGCGGCTGCGGGACTTCTCGACGGTCCAGGCGGGCGGTGCGGGCTGGGGAAGGGGGGCCAATTGGGCGATGGAGTCCGACGCCCGTTTTCGGCAGCCGGCCGGGTTCGTGGCCCATGCATTCAGGGCCTCGTTAGCGAGCTTGAGGAACCCCGGGGCGCCCCAGTCCTCGGACGGCGACAGGTACGTGGCGCCCTCGTAGGGCCGGAACTCGGGCGTGAGCCAGACATTCAGGGGCCACCCCGTCGTCTGCTTCAGGTTGCTCACGTAGGCCTGGTAGAGAGCGGCGACATCGGGACGCTCGTCGCGGTCGACGATCACGCAGATGAAGTTCTTGTTGAGCCACTCGGAGCTCTTCGGGTTGGCGAAGGTCTGGCGGCGCATGGCGTTGGCGAGCTCGCTGGTGAAGGAGCCGACGAAGAGGAAGACCGGCTTTCCTTCAGCCTTGGCGCGCGCAATTGCCGCGTCGCCCCACGGCATCCAGTTTACGGGACTGTCGGCGTAGGCCTTCAGGAACGCGGACGACTCGCCGCGTAGGGCGTTTGCAGCGCGCAGGTCCGGTGAAATCGCCACAAGACAGGTCAGGAGCAGGGATCGAAGTATCGTGTTTGACATGGTGTGTGGGGCGACACGGTGCCGGGGGTCTGGGAGCGGAGGCCTGCCGACAGTAGGCCTCCAATTGGCGACCCTCGTCAACCCCTCAGGGCCGTTGGCGCCCTGCTGCCGCCAAGGCGTTTTGGGAAGGCCGAATTTGCGGGGAAGGGCGAGGCATGCTATCGATTCCGGGGATGAATCTCCATGAAGGTCAGCGTGTACTGCGCGGAGGAGCCCCGGTTTCTGCCGCACGGGCGGCCCTTGTGCTCATCCACGGCCGGGGTGCGTCCGCCGAGGACATCTACTCGCTCGGCGAGGAGGTGGCGGTGGGGGTTCCCCGCGTGGCCCTGCTTGCGCCCCAGGCGGCCAACAACACCTGGTATCCTCAGCGCTTCCTTGCGCCCCTCTCCCAGAACGAGCCCCATCTGTCCTCGGCACTAAGGGTGATCGCGGGCCTGGTCGGCGAGCTGGGCCGTGGCGGAATCCCCCCCGAGAGGGTCGTCCTCATCGGATTCTCCCAGGGGGCCTGCCTCAGCCTTGAGTACGCCTCGAGGAACCCGCGGCGCTACGCGGGAGTGATGGGGCTGAGCGGCGCGCTCATCGGTCCACCGGGGACGCCGCGCGCCTCCTCCGGCAGCCTCGCCGGCACGCCGGTCTACCTGGGGTGCAGCGACAGGGACGCCCACATCCCGCTGTCGAGCGTCGAGGAGAGCGCGTTGGTGCTGGAACGCCAGGGGGGCAGCGTCACGAAGTCGATCTTCGCCGGCATGGGGCACACCGTGAACGGCGAGGAGCTTGCCGTGATGCAGGATCTTGTCCGCGGGCTCGCCGGGGGGGTCTGACCTTGCGCCCGGTCGCCCGGACACGCAGGATTCCAACTCGGCCCGACCCGGCATCCCCGGCACAGAGGGCCCCGAACACCCCAATCCCATGTCCTCAGAAGCCGTCATGATCATCACCGCCCACCTGCCCCTGGTCCCCGCCCTCCTTTGCGCGTTCGCGATCGGCGCGGTGAGCTCGGCCCGGGCCTCCGACGAGGCCGCCCCGGTCGGTGTGTTCGAGCAGCATGGGGACATCGGCGGGGTCGCCATCCCGGGCAGCGCGGCCTACGACCGAGATTCCCAGGAGTACCTGCTGTCGTCTTCGGGCACGAACATGTGGGCGGACCACGACGAGTACCACTTTGTGTGGAAGAAGGTGAAGGGGGACTTCATCATCCAGGCCTCGGCGGAGTTCCTGGGCGCAGGGACCAACCCGCACAGGAAGATGGGCCTCATGGTCAGGGCCAGCCTCGACCCGAAGTCCGCGCACGTGAATGCGGCCTTTCACGGCAACGGCCTCGCGGACCTGCAGTTCCGCAAGGCGACGGGGGCACCCACCGAGGAGATTCGCGTCGGCCCCGCCGGCGTCGGTGTCTTCCAGCTGGAGCGCTCGGGCAAGCGGTTCACCATGGGCGCCGCGAGGTTCGGCGATACCTTCTCGAGCCAGGACTTCGATGCCATCGATCTGCCCGACGAGGTCTACGTCGGAATCTACATCTGCGCTCACGACAACACCCTGGTCGAGAAGGGTGTCTTCCGGAACGTGCGCCTCATCCGCCCCGCCAGGCCCGACTTCGTGCCGTACCGCGACTACATCGGCAGCGACATCGAGGTCCTCGACGTGAACACGGGGGTCCGCAGGACCCTGATCAACGCCGCCGACTCGCTGCAGGCCCCGAACTGGACGCCCGATGGGAGGCGCCTGGTATACAATCACAACGGGCGGATGTTCAGCCTGGAGCTGTCCTCGCTGAGGA
>Ga0265338_10004313_pt1 | contig 19304 bp, 12 predicted proteins | sample 42126metaG_FD_193579 | JGI IMG/M metagenome (GOLD analysis project Ga0265338, IMG submission 193579) | Rhizosphere microbial communities from Carex aquatilis grown in University of Washington, Seatle, WA, United States - 4-21-26 metaG | ecosystem: Host-associated > Plants > Roots > Rhizosphere...
TGGCAGAGCAAGACGACGATCGACACAGTCCATTGCCACAACATTTTGAAGTACACGCTCAACATCGCCTATTGAGGAGGCGAACGGAGCCGTGCCCGACCAACGACGGCAAGCGAAGCGCTCGCCCTACAAGAACTGAATCGGCTGGGGACAGCCGACGCTACACAGCGGGCAAGCCGGCGGACGGCGCGGTGAGCCACCGCTCCCTACCCCCGACCAGAATTCGAGGCACGCAAACGACACGGCAAGAGTTGGGGCTTGCTTGTTTAAGGGGGGTTGCTAAGTATTTTGGGCATGGAGACGAATTTGACATCGTTGGCGGGGAAGAACGGGATTGTGTTTGGGGTGGCGAACCAGCGGTCGATCGCGTGGGCGATCGCGAAGGCGTGGAATGAGGCGGGGGCGAAGCTGGCGTTCACGTACCAAGGGGAACGATTGAAGGAGAACGTGGAGGACCTCGCCACGGGGTTCGGGGCGGACACGCCGATTTACCCGTGCGACGTGACGCGGGACGAGGATATTGCGCGGGTGTTCGAGCAGGTGGGGAAGGATTTTGGGAAGTTGCATATGCTTTTGCATTCGGTGGCGTACGCGCCGAAGGAGGCGTTGGAGGGTGAATTCATCAACACGACGCGGGAGGCGTATCGCGTGGCGCACGATGTGAGCGCGTATTCGCTGGTGGCGCTGGCGCGGGGGGCGGCGCCGTTGATGACGGAAGGCGGATCGATTTTGGCGATGACGTACCACGGCTCGACGAAGGTGGTGCCACATTATAATGTAATGGGAGTGGCGAAGGCGTCGTTGGAGGCGAGCGTGCGGTACCTTGCGTATGATCTCGGGCCGAAGAAGATCCGGGTGAATGCGATCAGCGCGGGGCCGGTGAACACGTTGGCGGCGCGGGGGATATCGGGGTTCACGCAGATGCTGAAGCATTACGAGGAACGCGCGCCGTTGAAGCGGAATCTGGAGCCGAAAGAACTCGGGACGACCGGTTTATTTCTCGCGAGCAACATGTCCACGGCGACGACAGGTCAAGTGGTGTATGTCGACTGCGGATACGAAATTATGGGAATGTGAGGGGAGAGAAGACTTCTGGCGGTTCGCCAAAAAGGACGCGAGGGACAGAAGGGACGTAAAGAGGACGGGAAGGCGGACCGATAATTAGAGGAGCTTTGGTTCGTCCGACTCTTGGGTTTTACGCTTTGACTCAAGTGGTAATTCAAATGCTCCTCCCGCGCGTAACTCTTCCGCCGAGATGGTCGGACCGGAGCAAATATTCTCCAGCAATTTGGCCTGGGTGGGTTCGAGGTCAACGAGCCAACCCAATACATTGAGAACGTTGATCAATTCGGTGGTGTATTCCGCCAGCCAGTGATCGGGCTGGATGTTGCCCAACAGCGAGGGAGGGCGGTGGTCGCCGATAATGGGACGTTCCCGGTTTGCCTTCCGGTAGCTGAACCATTGGAGCAACACCTGCTTTCCCGATACTTCGTAATTCCAGACTCCGAGCTCGACGTTGTCCACGTAGCCGGTTCCGACCAGCAGCCGCTTCTTGTTGGCGTCGTAGTTGATTGAGTCTGGCATCGCGGCCGGATCTTGGGGAATCGCGCCGTCCTTTGGAATATTTGGTCGCCGCGCCGCCGGGAGTCGGGGCGGTTGGGCCGGGCGGCCCCGCGCCGGGTCGGTCATACGTTCTCCGAACGTATGGAGCCAAATGATGGTACGTCCAAGTTCAACCGCTCCGGCGAACGTGCCCGGCTCGGCAGTGAGCGGGATGTGGAGACCCGGCGTGGAGAGATCGTCTTGAAAGCGCGCGGTGAAGGCCGGATGGGCGGCGGTCGCGGCGAGATAGGCGACAAGGTCTTCGGGGCCGACCTCGATTCCATATTTCCGCGCCAGAAACGGGAGCAATTTGGGTCGCACGTTGGAGACAGTTGCGTTCGCGTCGCGCCAAAGCGGAAAAGCACGACCACCTCTACCGTTGTAGTGATCAAGGTCCGGAACGAATCCAGTGACAGTCAGCGCGGGTCCAGTGGTAGGCGAAGTCCGTGAGACCGTTGTTAGAAAGACCTGCTGGTCCGAGCGCACCGCCCACAACTCAGGGTTCGGGCGATTGATCACACGATTGTCTGGGATGATCCATTGCCGGTCGAACGAACGGAATCCGTAGCGCACCGGCGGCGAGCACGCGCCGTGTTCATCACCGATTGGCAGCGGACGCGGCTCGAAACCCGCGAGCGCTGTTGAAACGACGCGCTTCGTATGTCGGTCGCCAAGCCCATCCTTGAGAAGATGGGCGTGAAACAGCGTCTCTTTTTCTGTCGCAGGCGCGGTGATGAGTTTTTGCCAGCGCCGCTGCAACGATTCGGCATCGGGCGCGATGATCCACGTGCGGCCGGGCATGGCACCGGAGCCGTTGTAAATGAAGAAGTCTTCGAGCGCGGGATACGCGGCCCACGCACCCGTCGAAGCAGGAAGGAAGGGAGCGCGCCAGTCAGTTGGGCAATCAACCCAGGCTTTGCTGTTGAGCGTAAGATTGCCGAGGGCCGCGAACTTTTCGGTGCGATGGCCGGCGGGGAGCGACTGAAAGCGAACTTTGGCCGGGGTCTCAGACTTGCTCTTAGCGGAACGCGAGGCAAGCACGATGCACACGGGCTGTTGGACGCCCTGAAAGATGCGGGTGTTGACTTCCGGCTGATGCCCCTCGGGTGAGCAATCGATGACCCAGATATCATCGCAGGTGCGGCGCAGGTAATCGCGCATCTTCTGAAAGCCCGGGCCACTGAGAAAACCGGCGACGGTGATGAAGTTGACTATTCCGGTTTTGGCGCCTGGGCCGTGGTCGTAAACCTTCCACGTCGCCCAACGCCAGAAATAGACGTAGAGATTGCGCAGGTGTTTACTGTGCGCGCCGACGCCCCATTCGCGTGGCGGCATCCATTCGGCGAGCGGCGCGGTTTTCTCCGCCTTGGCGTCTTCTCCCTCGACCCAGCCGCCGCGTCCCTTGGCTTTCTCCTTGTAGGGCGGATTCCCGATCACGACGGTGATGGGCTCCTCGCGTTTGATTTTATTCGCGGCCCTGCGGGACTCGCCGATGGCTTTATACATCGTCGGCAGGTATTCTTGCTCGACGAATGGGTTCCCCAATGAATCGGTGACGAACATCCGCAAAGGCGTGTTCGGGTGTACGCCAGTGAGATTGACAACCTCGGCAAGAAGGCGCAACTGCGCCACTGCGAACGGCCCCAATTGAATTTCAAAAGCGATGAGCCGCATCAAAGAAGCGTCGACCGCCCCCTTGATTGCCCCTTCGCCTTCGTCCGCCTTTATCGTGTTAGCAATCCTTCGCAATACACCGAGCAGGAACGTGCCAGTGCCCACTGCGGGGTCGATTAGCGTCACTGTGGGGGATGCCAATCCGGTATTAAGCCCAAATCTGGACGTCTTCAGAACCTCATCGACTAGACCGACCATCGCATTGACAACTTCGGGTGGCGTATAGTACGAACCGGTCTGCTTTCGCAGATCGTTATCATAAATTTCAAGGAAATCTTCGTAGAAATACAGCCAAGTTTCCGGATTGCCTTTGCTGATCGTGGGCCAATGGACGGCATCCAGTACCCGGGTCAGCGTACCGAGTGAGGTTTTCAACGTCTCCTGATTCTCGGCGCTATCCGTAAGCAGCCTGAGTGCGGCCCCGATCAGCGAACTCGTATGCGCGAGTTCACCGGCAACTTGCTGTAAGCCAGTTGCGAGTTTGATGTCTTTCGCACGGGCCATCAACATCCCAAACGTAACAGCCTGAGCATAACCGTCCGCGAATTTCTCGTCAGTCGCATCCGGGAAGAGAAATTTCCGCCAATCTGCTGCCAAATCGGTGAGCGCTTCGCTTTTCAAAGCCAATTGCTCGGTGACTTCATCGCGTAGCAAGCGACAGAGGCGAGCGCTGACGCGGGCCAACTCTTTGGCGTTGCGCGGCGGAATGGGTTCCCAGCGAAAGAACTTTTCGAAGAGGCCCAACAGTCCCGGCGGTGCCTCGAGTTTGTTGCCCGACGATTCGATGTCTCCTGTCAGTGTGACCACGGAATCGACCAATTCTCCGTCCTGCCAGAGGCTGAACGCATTCCCATCGGTGTAGATTAAATTGGGAAGCGGGTGCAGTTTCTCCCACTGTGCCTTGTCGTGAGGGTCCTTGAATTTTCGCGGATCAGCACCTTTGCCCGGCGCTTTCAGTTCAATGAAACCCACCAGTGCTTTATGAACAGTGACGGCGTAGTCCGGACGGGTCTTCAATTCGCTAACCGATGATTCGCCCACGGCGGTAACGGCGGTCCTAGGCAGCTTGGAGAGCTCCGCCAAGTCCGTAAGCAGTTGCTCGAACGGAGCGCGAAGCTGGTCCTCCGGCTCGCCAGTCGCTCCGGGATTCGCGAGCTTGGCTTTGGCTTTGGCTCCAAACGTGGCAACCGCGGATTGAACGGTTAGTTTCATTTGGAATCAGAGAGACTACGCATGGGCGAGGATGTGTGGGCAAGCGCTTGAAATTTGGTAAGCACCATCGTGCTGGAGTATGCGGCAGAGAGGTTTTTCAGGCAAGAGTGGTGTTTGGGAGCGGTCGGTCTCTATCTCGTGAAGCGGGACCAGGTGTGGGCGAGGCGGATGAGTAGGTTGGGGTCGTGGGCGGTGAAGTGGGCTTGTTCGAGGGCGTCGAAGAGGATGGCGCGGACGACGAGGTCGGCGCCGGCGGTGTCGATACCGGGGCGGTCGGGGTCGGCGGCGGCGTTGATTTGTTGGAGGCGGTCGAGGACAGCGGTGGATTTTTCGCGTTCGTGGAGTTGGTCGAGCCAGGCCTGGTGGTGGATGCGGTACCATTGGCCGATGCGGTAGCGGCAGGTTTCCTCGGCGGTTTTTTGGTCTTTGGCGGTGCGGGTCCAGATGAGGGAATAGGGGTCGCCGGTTTTGAGGTTTAAGGCGGGGATATCGCGGTCGGCGATCTGGGCGAAGAGCCATTGGCGGAGTGTGATGAATGTCCAGCCGTCGTTGAGTTTGCGGTGGAGTTCTTCGCGGACGTGGGCGGGGAGTGCGGCGAGGTGGCTGCGGGGTGTGCGGAGGGTTGATTTTGAGGTTTTCATGGTGGGGAAGATAGACCAAACCTTCCAAAGTGCGTGAGGGTACTTTGGAAGGTTTGGAAGGTTTGGAAGGTTTTCTTTGGGAGTCGTAAGTGGGCAGTAGCCAAAGGATTGAAGGCAAGAATCGGCGAATTTGCCACAAAAACATCAAGAAGGCGATGGGGACGAGGCGGCGGCATGGGCCAGGCCACGGAGCATGCCGGCAAAAACTAGCTTGTGGAGCGGCCAGATCAAATACCAGTACGCCAGACCGGGCAGGCCGTGTGGGTCAAACATCGCGGTTTGGGTGATACGCGATCCCGCGCCGGCCGGCTCGACTTCAAACTCCAGCCACGCGCGCCCGGGCAATTTCATCTCGGCCACCAACCGCAACCGCCGCCCCGGTTGAATCTCCTCGACCCGCCAGCAATCCAACATCTCGCCCGCGTGTAATTCCTCCGGATGACGGCGTCCGCGCCGCATTCCGACGCCACCGACCATTAGATCCAGCCAGCCTCGCAATCGCCACAACCCGGGGCCGTAATACCAGCCGGTCGCGCCACCGATGCGTTGGATCGGCGCGAAAGCTTGCGCTGGCGGCACGCGGACTTCGACGGACCGCGTATCCATGAGACGGTTGCCCAGTCGTACGCCGCCCCACTGACGCGGTTCGCCGGACGCAGACACGGCCCCGGCCCAATGAGTCTCGACAAACTCCCGGTCCTCGCGCCGCAACGCCTGGGCGATCGCGTCGCGCACGCCGACAGGCCGCACATCGAATGCTCCCAACGCTGACAGGTCGTGCACCACTGTCGGATGCCGGATGCTGTCAATCAACTTGCGTCCCACGCGGGAATAGAGCGGCGTCACCAGCCCGAGCCACAAACTCGATAACCGCGGCGTCAGGACGGGCACTGAAATCATCCAGCGGCGCAGACCACGCTGGTGGGCGTACTCGCGCATCAAATCGGCGTAGGAGACAACGTCCGGCCCGCCGACTTCGAAAGTTGCCGAGCCTGCGCCGGGCAAGTCGCGCGCGACCAGCAGATAGGCGAGCATGTCATTGATGGCGATGGGCTGGGCCAGTACGCGCACCCAGCGCGGCGTGACCATTACCGGCAAGCGTTCGACGAGAGCCCGCACCAACTCGAACGACAAACTGCCGGAGCCAATGACAATCGAGGCGCGAAATTCGATGACCGGAACGCCCGACGCGCGCAACAGGTCGCCCACCTCATGGCGGCTGCGCAAGTGCGGGGAAAGTGCGTCCACATCCTCGCCGAGTCCGCCGAGGTAAACGATGCGGCGGACGCCCGCTTCCCGGGCGGCGTTGGCAAAATTCCGGGCGGCTTGCCGGTCCTGCTCCTCGAAATTGCCGGCTGAGCCCATTGAGTGGACGAGGTAATACGCCGTGTCCACATCGCGCAGAGCCGGTGTCAACGAAGCCGGGTCGAGTACGTCACCGCGCACGAGTTCGGTCTGTGGGCTGAGGTGGGATTGCAGGAACTCCGGCCGACGGGCCAGACAACGGACCGCGCAACCTTGTTCTTCGAGCCGCCGCAGCAACCGACCGCCTACGTAGCCCGTTGCGCCGGTGAGGAGGATGCGTCTGGCTTGGAGGGGTGGCTGCATGACATGAAAACTATGGCTTCGATTCGGGAAACCGCAAGAAATGGTTCGGGGCGGTTGCATTTTGGAGGAACGGGCGTAGGTTACGTGTGAGAGCCGAGCAACTCTCTCAGTAGCCACGCCTTACGGCGGCAGTCCACCCCCTGAAGTTGGGGGGAATCGGAACGAGAACTGGGAGTTGAGCCTCGGCTCTTCTTTTTTGCATTGCGACCGGGGATACGGCGAGGTCGCGTCTCGAGGACTCGGCTCCGCTCGATCCTATTCGGCTCGGCTTCTGCGCTTCGCTTCGGCTCCCGCCCTCCACGTTCGGTCAGCTTTCCCTATTAGGCGTGTGCCTGCGGTCGTGGTGTGTACAATTTTGTGGTTCCCAGCGGATTTGGCTACCACCTGAGGGTATCCGAGCATGTCCAGTTGAGTTTTTTTGGGGTGTAAACACGTTGGCTAGACGGATGCTGGGACAATCGGCTGGGGCTTGTGGAATGGGGTGCCGGGGTTGATTTGACATGTTCAGTTCTGGCTTTTTCTCTGGCTTGGAAGCTGCTTGTTATGGTAGATGGAGCTTTACATGTCGGTAGCCATGGCGGGCGATTTTCGGGGGTGAGGTTTACATGTCGTGTAAAGTTTTCTGAACATGCCAAGAGCGAAAATACTGTTGGTTGATGATGAAGTGCTATGGACGTTGCGGTTGTCCGAGCTGCTGATGCAGGATGATTACGAGATGTTCTCGGCGAACTCGGTGGCGGATGGGATGACGCTGTTGGATGCGCGGAGCATCGATATCGTGATTGCCGAGGTGAATATGGCGGGGACGGATGGGGGGGCGTTCTTGGAGCAGATTCGGCAGATGTATCCCGAGACGACGGTGATGGTGCATACGAATCGGGCGTCGGTGGATCAGGCGGTGAAGGCGACGAAGTTGGGGGTGTTTGATTACGTGGCGAAGTCGGAGGATGGGGCGGCGCTGGGGAAATTGCGGGAGCGGGTGCGGGAGGCGGTGCGGGAGATCGGGACGTTGGTGCGGACGGTGACGGTGGATCCGCGGAGCCGGGGGATGCTGGCGGTGCCGGTGCAGGGGTTTTATGGGATCATCAGCCAGGATGCGGCGATGCGGGATATTTTCGAACTGATCCAGACGATTGCGGACAGTTATGCGAATGTGCTGATTCACGGGGAGACGGGGACGGGGAAGGAGCTGGTGGCGCGGGCGATTCATGAGGCGAGCGACCGACATGGGAAGCCGTTTGTCACGCTCGATTGCAGCGCGCTGGCCCGGGAACTTTTGGAGAGCGAATTGTTCGGGCACGAGAAGGGGGCGTTTACGGGTGCGGCGGACCGTCATGTCGGGCGGTTTGAGCGTGCCAACACCGGCACGCTTTTCCTGGACGAGGTGGCGAATATCAACCTGAACGTGCAGGCGAAATTGCTGCGGGTGCTGCAGTCGCGCACGTTCGAACGGGTGGGTGGTTCCAAGCCGATCTCGGTGGATGTGCGGATTATCGCGGCGACCAATCGCCCGCTTGAGGCGGTCGTGACGGAAGGGACTTTTCGGGAGGACCTCTACCATCGACTGAATGTCGTGCAGATCGATCTGCCACCGTTGCGCGACCGCACGGTGGATGTCCCGTTGCTGGCGATGGAATTCTTGCGGCGATTTGCGCGCCAGAACGGCAAGGATTTGCGCGGCTTCACCGACGCGGCGGTCGAAGTGCTGTGTCGCTACCATTGGCCCGGCAACGTGCGGGAATTGGAAAATGTCGTGCTGCAGGCAGTGGTGCTCGCCAAGTCGTCGCTCATTGACGCCAGCGATTTGCCCCGGCGCATTACCGAGGCGAAGCCGGTGTTGGGCGCAGTGTCTGCCGCCCTGGCCGATCAACTGGGGGAACCTGAGAAACAAATCCTCGTCAACGCGCTGCGCCAGCACGGCGGCAACATCAAGCGGACCGCTGAAACCCTCCAGATCAGCCGCACCACGTTGTACGCCAAGTTGAAGAAGTACGAGATCGACCCGGACGGCATTCGATAATCGCGGCTCAGCGGGGGCGTCGAGTATAGATTGCCGCGACATCATCCTTATACGCCAGGCTCCAATCGGTGCGTAGTGCCAAGAGCTGGTTCAACGGATGACCTAGCGGCAGGATCGTCCAGCCGACGTGATACTTGGTGAACACCTTTTCCCAGTCGGGCGTGAGGCGATTCACGTCGGTGAATTCGCGCAACAGCGCTTCGCCGTAAAAATCGTTCCGTCCATCGATGAACACTCTGCAGTCGGGCATATATAAAATGAGATAGCCGCCCCAGCCGTAGTCATTGAACATCTCGCCGTTCACGACACCGGGATGGGCACGAAGAAATTCCACGGATGCCGCCGGAAAACGGTTGGTCATCACTTCCGTCTCCACCCACGCGTGACCACCCACGAGCCTCGGTTTCGCAAAGACGAGCAACATCACGATGACGACCACGACCGGCAGGCTGCCACGGCCCGCCACGCGACTCATGTCGGCGACATCGCCTGAAATCCGGCGGAATGGGTCGGTCCACGGCAATGGTTGGACTTTCGAAAGCGCCGCAGAAAGATGTTCGGCGAAGATGGGGGTGACGATCAGCGCGAAGATCGGCACGTTGCGTACGGCCTGCAAACCCGAATACAGCCAAAAGGCGATGAGCAGTAGATCCGTCACCGAGAATGATCGCCGCAACGCGATCAGCAGAAGCCCAAGGACCAATAACTGCAGCAGCAGACCATGCATCCCTGCGGAATGGAAGTTTGCGGACTTCCACTCATTTGTGAAATACGCCTGATAGGGCGTTCGCAAAAAACTCAGGATGTACTCGTGCAGTTTCCATCCATTAGGGTTGACGATCGTCGCCAGTCCGCAAGCCACCCCCAACATCGCGAGCGTAATCACCCGGCGCCGGGCCGCCGGATCGTCCTTAAACCAGCGCGCCACATTGCCGAGAAGATGAATGCCAATGAGGATAAGTCCGGACAAAAACCCGCCATGCAGATTCGTCCATAGAATGGTGAGGGGCACGAGCCATGCGAAAAGCTGTCGTGGCGGCAAGCGGTCGCGGTCGAACGACCGTAGTTTCCACGCGAAGACGACGACGAATAACAGCGTGAACAAATGCGGTCGGGCCAGCCAATGATTGGTGCATGCCGCGGCGGCGAGGAGCACCAGCAACGTCGAGAGAAGAATCTCACTTCCTTCGGCCAACAATTGTCGATGCAACAGTGCCAGCGTCGTGGCGATGAGCAACGCCGCGATGAACACTACACCGTTCCAGCCCAATGCGTTCCCGGCGGCGGCAAAGATCACTTCGCTCAACCATTCCTTCGACACCATCGGGTCGCCCGCCCGTGTATGAGAAAACGGGTCGTGACTGATGATGGCGTGATGCTGGATCATCCAGTTACCCTGTTGCCAATGCCAGCACGGATCGCCATCGGCGCTGATCAGCACGAGCCGCCAGTAGGACAAGCACAGCCCGAGAAAGAACATCACCCAAATCCCGGCGGTCATGGATGGCAGCCACCAGCGGCGCTCGTTCATGGCTTCCTCCCATAAATGGAGGCGAGCGGATCGGCATAGACCAGGGCCCAGTCCGCGCGTTGGGCCAGTGCGCGATTCAGTGGATGTTCGCGCGGCAGGATGGTCCAGCCGACGTGATACTTGTTCAGGATATCCTCCCAACCGGGCTGTGCGCCGTTCACTTGCAGAAAGTCCCTGGTGAGTGCTTCCCCGTACACATCGAGATTGGGATGAATGAAGACTTTTCGCTCGGGCATTGCCAGGATGAGATACCCGCCCCAGGCGTACTCGTTGAACATTTCGCCATGCACGGCGCGGGGCGATTGGCGGAGAAAGTCGACTGCGGCCACTGGAAACCGGTTCGCGGGAAGCTCGGTGCGCAGCAGTGGCTCGCCGCCGAACAGTTGTGGCTTGGCCACGACCAGAATCAGTGCAGCTACGGCCAACACCGGCAGGCCGCGGGCCCCGGCCGTTTGGTTGACTGAAGTCAGGTTTGCGGAGAGGTTGCGGTACCATCGCATGAACCGGGACGGCGATGCACCGCGCAGATACGCATTCCAATGTTCGACAAGGATGGGTGTGGTCACGAGGGCGAATAACGGCGCGTTACGTACCATGCGCAGGGACAACGCCAGCCAGACAACCACCAGCAGCACATCCGTCATCGCCAACCGCGGGCGAACAACCAAGAACATCAACAGCACCGCCACCACCTCGAGCAGGAACGGAAGCATGTTTCGGCCGTGAAAATTCGGTGGGAGATATTCCTGGGCAAACCCCATCAGCAACGGGCTGCGCATGTAGCGAACGATCTGAACAGGCAAGTTCCAGCCGTACGGATTCAGCAGCGAGGCCAGGAAGCACACCACGCCCAGCGTTCCCAACACGATTACCCGATGGCGCACCGCTGGCCGTTGGTCCGCTGTCGCGAAGATCCAGGTCGCGACCGTGCCGGTGAAATGAATGCCAATCAGCGCAAACGCAATCACGTAGGCCCCGTGCAGATTCGCCCACAGAGCAGTCAGCAACGGCAGAAGAAGCAGCAGGCGTCGCGTCGTTACGCGTCCCTGTTCGAACCATCGCAATTGCCACGCGAACACCGCCACCAGGAATTGCGTGGCCAGGTGTGGTCGCGCCAGCCAATGCGTCTGGCACACGGCAGCCGCCAGCAGCGTCAGCGCGGTGGACAGCAACAGCTCGTTGCCTTCGGCCAGCAACTGTCGGTGCAGCAGCCACACACACAGAGGGGCTACCGCCGCCGCCACGAGCGCGATGCCGCTCCAGCCAAGATGGTTGCCCACCCACGCGATCACGATCTCGCTCAGCCACCACAGGTCCACCAGGGGTGCGCCCCTGCGGGTGTGCGAGAAGAGTTCGGTCCGCAGCACCGCGTGGTGTTGCAGCATCCAGTTACCCTGTTGCCAGTGCCAACAGGGATCGCTGTCGGACGCAACCAACTCCACTCGCATGGGCGATAGGAACGTTGCCAGAAAAAATACCAGCCAGATGACAACACTGATTGATGGCAACCACCAACGGCGGGACGAGGATGGTTGCGGATGGTGGGGAGAGTCGGTCATGGCGCGCGCGAGTAGACGAGGGCCGTCTGGTTGGAGAACACCCGGGTCCAATGCGGGCTGAGTTCCAGAATGCGATTCAAGGGATGCTGCACCGGGAGCATCGTCCAACCCACACTGTACCTGGCAAACACCGTTTCCCAACCGGGGTTCGGCTCGTTGGCGATACGAAAGTCGCGCACGAGCCCAACGCCGTAGGAATCGTTGCGGCTGTCGATAAAGGGTTTTCGTTCCGGCAATGCGAACTCGAGATAACCGCCCCAGAGGAAGTAGTTGAACATTTCACCGTGGACGGCGTCGGGGTGGGCGCGCAAAAAATCGACAGCGGCGATTGGATAACGGTCCGGCGGGAAATCGGTCGCCAACACAGGTTCGCCGCCGGCAATCCTGGGTTTGGCGAGGACCAGCAATAGGCACACGACCACGGCGATGACGGTGGCGCTGTCGACCGTTTGCACACTGACCGATACCCGCGAGGTCGATTCGCGGTACCACGGGATCCACCACGAGTGCGGATTGGCATGCATCGATTCCGTGAGCCATTGGGCCAGCAACGGAGTCACAACCAGCGCAAAGATGGGGATGTTGCGCGCGGAAAACAGGGCGAGGAATCCCCAACCACCGATCACCAGCACGTCCGTCGCGCGGAGCCCGGGACGAAGGATTATGAACGCGGCTGCCAGCAGAAATAACAGCAATAGAAACCCATGGGTGCCGACCGTGTGGAAATTGGGAGAGGCAAACTCGGTGGTCACGGTGGAAAGTTCACGGGAGCCCATGAAACCCAGAACCCGGGCGGGCAAGGCCGAACCATACGGGTTCACCAGCGATGCCACGCCACAGGCCAACAGTAGTTGCGCCAGAATTGTCGGTTTGTCCCGGGATGCAGTGTGACGCCACGAATCGATGGCGCTGCCGAGTGCGTACATTGCAATGAGCAGCAACCCCGTCATGAACGCGCCATGCAGATTGGCCCAGAGGATCATCAGCGGTGGAAGAACCAGGAAGAGTTGACGCGCGGAAATGCGCCCCAGTTGAAACCAGCGCAATTGCCAGGCAAACACGAGCGTCAATAGGTGCGTGAACAAGAGCGGACGCGCCAGCCAATGTATCGAGCAAGCGAGCATCGCCACCAAGAGCAGAGCGGTGGCGAGCACCGGGTCGCAACCTTCCGCCAGCAGTTGGCGGTACAGGAGCCAAAAACATGTTGCAATGAGCGTGGCGGCCAGAAGCACGAAGCCGCCCCAACCGAACCAGCGACCGGCAACGGCAAACAGCACCGCGCTGAGCCATTCCTTCTCCAGGGTCGGCCCGTGATGCGTATGCAACAGGAAATCTTCGCGGACGATGGCATGATGTTGAAGCATCCATTCGCCAAGTCGGCGATGCAGGGCGGAATCGCTATCCGCGCTGATCAGCACGGTGCGCGCGCTCGTCAAATTCAACCCCAGGAACAACACGATCCAAATCATGGTGCTCACGGACGGGAGCCACCGGCGAGCGGGCACGGGGACATGGGGAGGAGCGTCGTTCACGGGCGCTTACAGTAAATGGTGGCGACCTTGTTCGAATGGACGCATTCCCAATCGGGCAACAGCGCCAGCGCGAGGTTTACACGGTGATCGGTCGGCAGCAGCGTCCAGGTAACATTATACTGTTGGATCGCCTGCAGCCAGTTGGTGCGCAACGCGGTGGTGTCGTCGAACTGGCGGATCAACGCTTCGCCGAAGAAATCCGTCCGGCCATCGATGAACGTGCGATGGTCCGGCAGAGCCTGCATCAGGTATCCGCCCCACACGTACTGGTTGAACATGTTGCCTTTGAATCGTTCGGGGTGATGCTGGATGTAATCCACCGCGTCGACGGGCCACTTATCCGGCGGCATGGTTGTCGGGCGCGGGATCACCGCCACGGCCACCACGGTCACCACGCCGACCAGCAGCCAGGCACGTGATTCCTGGCTTGTCTCGCCCAATTGATCCGAGAAATGGCGCACCCACGGTGGTGACGCTTCCGCGAGGGCGGTCGCGAGAATCGGCGCCGTGAAGATCGCCAGTAACGGGATGTTGCGTCCGAGGTACAACCCGAAATATGTCCAAGCGATCAGCAGGATTGCCGAAGCCGGCGACAACCGCGGGCGGACCAGCGTGAGTGTGAGAAAGGTGAGGGCCAACCACGCCAGGAATCCACGCGAGTCCGGCGAGTGAAAATCCGTCGAGGCGTATTCGATCAGCCAATTGGTGAGGTAATCCGACCGAAGGAACTGGAGGTTGTGAACGTGGAGGTGGTAGCCGTTCGGATTAAGCAGCGACACCACTCCACAAAGCAGCGCCACGCCGGTCAGCGCGTTGAGCTTGCGTCGCACCGCGCCCCAGCGGGTGCGATCCGTGCGGGCGAGCATCAATTCGATCACCGCACCGAGCCAATACGCGCCGAGCGTGATGAAGCCGGCCAGATACCCTCCATGCAGGTTTACCCAGAGCAGGGTGAGCAGACCGAGCACGATAGCCAGGCGGCGGGCGGATCCACTGCGGTCGAACCGGCGCAACGCGTCGCCCCATAAAACGGCGAGGAGAAAACTGAAAACATGCGGTCGCGCCAGCCAATGGCTGCACGCCGCCCAGGCGGCGATCAACACCACAAAAATCGCCACGGCATGATTGCCGGTTTCGCGCAGCAATTGTCGATGCAGCAAGGCAAACGTGGTGGCGATCACCAGCGCCGCCACGACGCACAATCCATACAGGCCCGCCCGTTGGCCGGCCTCGGCAAAAACGATTTCCGACAACCATTCCTTGGTGATAATGGGCCAGCCATAGCGCGTATGGGAAAACACATCCGAGCGAATGATTTTTCCCGTCTGCAGCATGTATTCACCGACGCGCCAGTGCATGCACGGATCGCCGTCGCCGGAGACCATCATCGTGCGCCACGGGTTGGCGAGCAGGATCAGGAGGATGACCAGCCACAACCATTGCGTGAGCGAGGGCATGAGCCACGGCAACACGCCGCCGGGCGACGACGGGTCGGAGTGCGGTTGCGGACGCGGCTTGGTGTCCGAAGGATGTGCGTTCGCAGCCATCGCCATACAGCTTACGAAGCGCCGCCGGAATCTTCAACGTTGAACTATCCAGTGGGATGTAATACTGCAAGGCAGCAGGATGATCCCACGATGAATTGGTGGCGACGGTTGGCGGCGTCCCGGTTACTGGATGCGGGAGCGGTCGTGGTCACGCTCTTGCTCCTTTCCCGGTGGGTGGTGATTATTCCGACACGATGGTGTGATTACGATTTTAATCACTATTATGTCGGTAGCCGGATGCTGCTAGTAGGACAAAACCCCTATACGACATCGCTCAAGGCCATGAGCCAGGCACTGGGGTTTACGTACTCGTCGCAGTTGCCGATTGCGGGTTACCCGCCGAGCTTTCTTTGGTTGTTCGTACCCCTGGCGATGCTGCCGCCGCAAGTGGCGTATGCGATCTGGGTATCGGTAGAGATCGGTTGCCTGATATTGATTTTGTGGTTGGTACGCCGGTTGTTGGGGGGGAGACTATCCGCGCGCGGGTGGTTGTTCGTCGCCGCACTGACGATCACCTCACGAACGGTGACCTACCATCTTCTCTTTTCCCAAGTTCAACTATTGCTGGCCGCTTTGGTATTCGCCGCCTACGCGGCGCACCGGGCCGGCCGACATGGGTGGGCGTGCCTGGCGGTTTCGGCGGCGGGAATGCTCAAATTCTACCCGTTTTTCTTCCTGCCGTGGTTTATCTGGTCGGGCGGCGGTATGCGCGCACGCTTGTATCGCACGCTTGGAGTAATCGGGTTTATTGTGGGGATCGTCGTACTGACCGGACCTGCGCTCTGGCGCGACTTCTTTCATTTCGGGATCCCGGCGGCAGTAGGGGAAGAAATTGGGCGCACGTTCAACTTTTCACTATCGGCCCTAGTGACCAATCTGGGGTATGCGTACCATCATTTCCATCCATCCCCGGACGCAAAGCAGTGGTGGTGGACCCTCGGGACTGTAACGGGTCTGGCGGTCATGGCCGGCGCGTACGGTGTATGCGCGGTCGCGCGGCGGGACCCGGAGGGACAGTTTTGCCTGTTATGCGTGGCGATGCTGATGGGAACAGTCACGGTGCAAGGCCACTATTTCATCTTTCTTGTGCTTCCCTTGGCAGTGGCAGCCATCCGGATTGCGGCAAGACCGACCGCGGCGCAGGTGATCGGGTTGATTTTGGTGGTGGTGGCTGTTAACTGGATCAATCCACCAGATTTTCTTTCGCGACATTCGCCCTGGTACATTTTCGCCAACGACATTCCGCTCTACGGACTTATCGGGTTGGCAGTATTCTTCTGGCGGGAGCTAACCTTCCGCCGGGTTGACTGCGAGCGACAGCCCGAAGCAGGACCACCGGTCACCGTGTGACTGGCGACCATGTTTCATCTAGAGTTACGCTCCTGAATCTGTTAGTGGAGGATGCGATGAGGCGTGGAGGATGATCGGCGAGTCTTGGCGGCGGCTGGCGCGGAGTCGGATGTTCGATATCGCGGCAGTCATGATTGCGATATCGGCCATTGTCCTGTGGGCAGTGAGAATTCCACCGCGCTGGTCTGATTTCGATTTCAATCATTATTATGTCGGGAGCCGGATCCTGTTGCAGGGACAGAATCCCTATACGACGCCGCTCAAGACAATGAGCCAGGGATTGGGATTCAGGTATTCCGAGGAATACCCGATTGCCGGTTACCCGCCGAGCTTTCTTCGGTTATTTGAGCCCCTGGCGGCGTTGCCGCCGCAGGTCGCGTTCGCGGTGTGGGTGTCGATAGAGATCGGTTGCCTGGTTGTCATTCTGTGGTTGACGCATCGGTTGCTGGCGAAGGAATTATCCCCGCGGGGGTGGCTGTTTGTCGTCACGCTGACCATCTGCTCACGAACCGTAACCTATCAGCTTCACTATTCGCAGATACAACTATTGCTAGCCGCGCTGGTAATGGCCGGCTATGCGGCGCACCGGGCGCGCCGGCATGGGTGGGCGTGCTTGCTGGTGTGCATCGCGGGAATCCTCAAGTTTTACCCGTTCATCCTGCTGCCATGGTTCCTCTGGTCCGACAGCGGTGGGATGCGGTCGCGTTTGTACCGAGTGTTGGGAGTGACGGTTTTTGTCTTCGCGAGCGTTGTGTTGACGGGGCCGGCACTCTGGCGCGATTTTCTGCAGCATGGGATCCCCATGGCCGTCGGTGAGGAAATCGGGCGAAATTTCCATTTCTCGCTGCCGGCCCTGGTGACGAATCTTGGCTACGCGTACCACGACTTTCATCTATCCCCGGCGACCAAACAATGGTGGTGGTTGATGGGGACGGTGGCGGGCTTGCTGGTGATCGCGGGCGCCTACTGCGTGTGTGTGATGACTCCGCGTGATCCAAACACGCAATTCAGCCTGTTGTGTGTGGCCATGTTGATTGGGACGGTCACGGTACAGGGACATTATTTTGTATTTTTGGTGTTTCCGCTGACCGTGGCGGCAATCCGCATCGCGGCCAAGCCCACCCCGGCGCGCGTGGTCTGTTTGATACTGCTGGTGCTGGCGGCGAACTGCATTGATCCACCCGATTTGGCACTTCTCTGGCAGCACCCAGTCCTGTACTTTCTCGTCGGCGACATTCCGCTTTATGGACTTGCGGGATTGGGGATCTTCCTTTGTCGCGAATTATGGGGCCATCGAAAGCCGACTCCGATCCTTGACGGCGGATGTGGCCGCCCGTCAGCGTCACAGATAGGGTAACGTCGTTCGCGAAGACGATCGTCAAGATCACGGTGAGTGTTTTTCGGGGCGTTATCCAGAGGACAGCTTGAAAAGCAAAGAAACAAATACGGCCTGGAGGAAGACGCCGGAATTAGACAGGACCGACGTTATGGCGGCGTTCGTGTTATTTGCGGTGGCCCTGGTGTTGCGGGTGCCCTTCCGCAGCCAGATGGCTTACCACTGGGACAGCGCGCAATTTGCGTTGGCCATCACGGAATACGACATACGATTGAGCCAGCCGCACGCACCGGGCTATTTCCTGTACGTGATGTTGGGCCGGATGGTGAACCACTTCGTCGGCGATCCGCACGCAAGCCTCGTGTGGATCAGCGTCGTGTTTGGGAGCCTGCTGCCCGTGATCATGTATTTCCTGGGGACAGCCATGTTCGGGCGATGGGCGGGCGCGACGGCCGGAGCGCTGGCGTTGACGAGTCCACAGACATGGTTCCATAGCTGTGTCGCCTTAACATATATTGTGGACAGTTTCCTGGCGTGTGCCGTGGTGCTGGCACTGTGGTGGGCGATGAGTCGGGGAGGTGGGTGGGGAGGAGCCGTGCTTATCGGGGCACTCCTGGCGATGGTTGGAGGAGTGCGGGAGCAGAGTGTGCCCGCGTTTGTGCCACTCGTTGTGTTTGTGTTTTGGCGATTTGAGCGCGCCTTCGCTGCAAAATTGGTGGTGGCGGCACTGGTGGCGGTTGGGCTTGGACTTTTATGGTTTGTGCCGATGGTGTGGACGTCCGGTGGGTTGGGAACCTACATGGAGATCGTGCGGCTGCACGTGGCCTTCAACGCCCCGGCTACATTTTCTGGAGGTGGGTGGAACGCCCTCTCCAGGAATGTGGCAAATATGACCGGATTCTGCTGGAACGGGCTGGTGCTTGGGGCACTGGTGTTGGTTGGCGCGCTTTTGTACCGGGTGTTCCGAATGACGGCTGAGCAAAAGACAAGTTGGGACAGCCAACACGCACTCGAGCTGGCGGTCCTGGCTATTTGGATTGTCCCGATGATGGTGTTGGGAACGGTAATCGGTTTTACGAAACAACCAGGGTACGTGCTGAGCTATCTCCCCGGATGGTTTGTGCTGGTAGGGGCCGTGGTGGCGAGCCTGAAACGCAAGTGGCAAAGAATGGCGACGATCTTTGTCATTTGCGGCATGAATATTGTGGCGTTTGTCGCGTGGCCGCCCCGGTGGGATGGTGTCTTCTTCAAGATGGCCCGCACGGCCCGTGAGATCGCCGAGCACGACAGGCAACTATCACAAATTGTGGCGACGGTCCGGCAATCGTACTCGCCGAAGGCAGTCGTAATCTGTCATGCAGCTGAGTTTTTCATGTATGGTCTGCGTCATTTCCAGCTTTACCTGCCCGAATATGAGCAATACCAGTTCGCGGGCGACATGACCGTCCTGCATCCGCCGGGCAAAACAATGTGGCGAGTGCGGGGCGGCCGCCTTGAATTTGTCGACAAGATCGACTTGGGCGGCAGGAAGGGCATTGTACTGTTGGTGCCGCCGGGAGAGAGCCTGGAGATCTTCGCCCCGTACCTTTCGATGGCGCGTGTAAAAGCTTTCGCGCAAGGGACGAACAATGTGTATTTTCTTTCGACAGACTCAGTGAAGTCACCGTAGTGACCCAATTAGGGGATGCGGCC
>Ga0265338_10004314_pt1 | contig 19302 bp, 10 predicted proteins | sample 42126metaG_FD_193579 | JGI IMG/M metagenome (GOLD analysis project Ga0265338, IMG submission 193579) | Rhizosphere microbial communities from Carex aquatilis grown in University of Washington, Seatle, WA, United States - 4-21-26 metaG | ecosystem: Host-associated > Plants > Roots > Rhizosphere...
TTCCGACCTCGATATGTATGTGAAATCGTCTTGCGCCATATGTACTGAAATTGTTTGGGAGACATGGTAAAAGCCCGCAGATAAAGAATGAAGCAGAAAAGACGAAAGTGTGTCTTCAATTCATTTTATTTTGAAGAGTTGTGGGTCAAGAAGCGGGGTGGAGGAATTGGTCAACTCATCAGGCTCATGACCTGAAGACTACAGGTTCGAATCCTGTCCCCGCACGCACAATGAGTAAGAACTCAACCACTTTACCTGAGCACTTTGATGCAGTCGGTCAAGTATGGAGTTTCAGCTAGTATATATATATCAAGGACTTATGAGAACTGCAAAACAAAACTAGGCAAAGGAATTCTCATAGTTCATTGAGTTAAGGGAGTACCATTCGTGTGGGGTTCGTGGAAGAGTTGGCTTTGATTGATTCCCTTTCTACGCGATGTGGCAAAAAAGAAAGATTGTGCTCCCCGCAAATGAAGAAAGAAGGTTTAGTTATGACTGTAACAAGAAACTTAATGTTGGAGCAAGCGTTTTCTGATAGAATCAGTACGCTGAAGCATCATGATAATGGGTCCTCAATGGCTATAGACTTGATAGAGAAAACAACACAGGAATTGGCTAAAACCGCAGCAGTCAACCAGGATGTGTACGATTTCGCGCTGCAATACGTACGTGGAAGAACAGGTCAATTTCTTTGAGAAGCAGTCTTCACTTATCAATACTTTGCATTCTTTTTTCACAGCAATGCCGCCAGAAGTTCGGGTTATGTACAACACTTTTCTTGGTGATACAAAAGGAGCTGCATATATGGTTATTTGTAAGCACCTAGACCCGCAATTTAATCCCCCTTGGACCTATTTGAATTTGGGAGACATTCCGGGCTCGCTCCGCTCTATGCCCACCCTCTCCTATTCTGTGCTATTGGGTGTATCCTTAACCGTTGAAAGAATTGCTACAAGTGAACTGAGCATACGCTTCGTCCAGACTAGCTCACAGGAGGCATTTGCCTTTGCCTTTGCCCGGTATTCTTACTCCGCACTGTACCGGGACTCAACAGTCTGTTTCTTGCTCTTCCAGGACAAAAGGTTGCCACCAACGAAGACACAGTACCCAGTGGTGGACCTCCAGCTAGGGCAGGGCAAGCTTCTCAGGCGAAGGAGGGAATCCAATTTAAGTCTTTAGTTCTTTCTTGATCCAGGTGGTTCACAAAGCGTAGACCCATGCTTCTATCCTTTTGCTTGGTTTCCTTCCTACTAAGAGGCTTTGAAGTGTCATTCCATTCATCTTTGAACCAGTTGACTCTTAGGGATGTAAACCCATAGTATCTAACTTGCGAGGGGAACACCTACTAATTTCATCCTACTTTGCTTTGACAGAGGAGCTCAGAGCTCAGCGAATGCAAGAAGCAGGCAGGCATAGATAGATAATTTGGTAGGGAAAAGTGCTTTTGATTCCTTTCACCTCGGTCTTCTTTCTCCTGCCCAGATCAAAGGTGGTCTCTTTTAGAAAAGGAAGTGCTTCCGGGGGTGACCTTCCAATCCCCAACAACGCCATACAAATTGCAAATACAAATGGATTAGCTCATCTCAGTCTCCCCATTTTAGATAGGGTGGGTGAAGCACTAGAACTAGAGGGGCGCTTCCTTAGACTCTCCATAAATGCATGTTCTTAGCTTACCAAAACCACTAGATACCTATTCATTAGCAATGGCACTCCAACTGGCTAGCCCATTGCTTTCGACTTCCTCTAGCGAAATTACTAATTAGAATCTGCTTGCTCTCCTTCTTCCTTGTTCACAGAAACCATTTTCTAAAGAGCAAAGAGAACAAGAGCAAGAGCAGCTTTCCTCCGGTCAAAGATGACCAAGAAAATCTCGATTCAGCATAAGGATGAGAGAGGCCTTTGCCGGGTAAGAGATGAATGAGGCCTTACGAGGGCTCTTTCCCACTTAATAGATTCATTCCTTCGTTACTAGGTTGAGGGTACCTGCCGTTCAGAGATGCTATCAGAGTAGGAAAGTTAGCCATGTTATCCTGCCTAGTTTAGATAAAGCTCCCCTTATCGCCCCACGGAGGACACACAGCGTATTCTATTCCGAAATAGCGTAAAAATGCATTTAGAAGATCAAATCCGGGTAGAACGGCTAACGAAGGCTAAGTCCCTCGCCCCGAATGAGATATGCTGATGATGTGCTCACACTATAAGGCTACTAAATGACTACCGCTCTTCTAGTGCGTTCCCCCTCAAAGACAGCCCAGCGCGCAAGAATGGATCTTGCTTCATCCTTCAAGAAGAAGGGATCCAATGAAAGAAAGGCAGCCAAAGAAGAAAAGCAAGAGCGCTACCGTAGCAGGATCAAGAAAGCCATGCTATGTGTTCGGGGAAAGATGACTGACATTAAGGTTTATGATAATAGCATCATGGAACGTAAGAGGAGGGGTAAGACCTGCTCTGAAAAGGCATGTAAGAGAGCTTACTCCCCTTCACAGACCAGATAAAATAGTTCTCCAAGAGACCAAAGTGAAGCAAGAGAGAGCTATCCGCTCAAAGACTTGGTTTTTATAATCATCATTGTATACACCCGGGGGTATATGGGTTATCAGGAATGGAGTCAATAGCTTGCTTGAACTAGAATAGCCTTATTGAGAAGGGGAGAAAGAGTCTGGGATATCCCAGATCTAAGGGGCATCCTTTACGTAAGCATCTAGTTCCGTATCAGTAGGTAGCAGAGTTGAGACCTACTCTAGCCGATCCAACTACAGAGGATCCAGCTTATCTGCCAGGGTGCTTTCTCCGAATCCGAATTGAGCCCTAAGCTAGAGCGAGCCCCCGCCCGAGTGTCTACCGGATGCACTTCTTCGACGAATGAAATGCTCTTGTGCAACTTCCTTTCAATCGTCCAATGCACCTCTTGATTATAGGCTAATCAACAGTCTCTCTTTCGTAATTAGGTTGTTCACCGATTATCAGCCTATCGCCAGTCTGGAAAAAAGAGGAAGTAGCAGCTGGGCTTGTTATCTAATTCGTTCTTCTTTCCAATCTTTCTTCTACCGTAAGCCCTGTTTAAGGTCTTTTTAATGTCCATTAGAAGGCATCGTAGGTGTGGTCTTGTAGCCCTAAATGCTCATCTCCGTCAAATCATCAGTTTCCCTCTCTTTGCTCCAATCCAAGCCAACTGGTAATTGGCAGCATCCTCTTGTTAGCTATGCTATTTATTTCCGAGTTGTTTGCTAGGCTAGTGGATCAAGGATTTGTGCTCTCTGAGCTAGGAGTTGTATTTGTTGGGTTTGTGGACCAACTAAGAAAGGGGCTTTTGCACTGTCCAGTTCTTCCTTTTTCAAGTATGTAGCCCGACCTGACCGTACCTGCTCCCCTTTTTCCCAAGTTAAGTTCTTTTCTCAATCAAAGAGAATTTGCTCTATAGAAGAATTTCTTTTCTCTAAGGTGATCTTTTTTCTATCAAATTGCTCAAATCACTGGTCTCAAAGTTACTGCTGGCTTATCGGTTTGCCCGACTCTTTCTTTCCTCTTGCTGATTTCGCTTGCCTACTAAACTTAGCTTGCATCTGGAGTTCCTTCAATTATTAGGTAACGATCAACTGGTCAAAGGACCGGCTTCGTCGACGCCTGGATGGAGGCGGTGTCTGAGCGCGGTGCTTAAGAGAACGAGTAGTGAGGGTTCACTTTACTTTAATAGCAGGTTCTGGTCGTTGAACAATAACAAGACAAGTAGTTCTTCTGGATCGGCAATAAGTTTGAGTTCCCCACCTGCTTTGTTTATGCAATCTAGTCAAGATGAGAGTAGAATAGTTCAGAATCCGAATCCGTTGAAGAGCAGTCTTTCAAATCGACATCTACTCCAACAATGGAATTGATCGACTATGGCTATGGCTGACAAGGAGTCTAGCCCTCTCATCTTCAGTCATTTTAGTACCAATCCTCACCTCTTGCTTGTCATCTTATTACCCCAGATTGAATATGCCACTCCCTCCTGGGTACTATCCCCTTATCATCATGTTCAATCAATCGGAAAATCTCATCAGGAATTTCTAACTCATCATCCTCTGATAGATCATTGCAATTATTGGTTCATGTCAAAACCATCCCTGGTATTCAAAGTGAGTATCTTTGTCCTCTTCATCATTAGCTTCATTAGGAATGGTCCCGGCCGGTGATTAGAAAAGTGAAATCAGAATGAATAAGAAGGACTTCATTCAATATGGGGTTACTTTGAACCCGGGACAAGAGGGATGTTCCGAATAGGCAACCAGGCCCCTTTCTGCCACTCATAACCCTACCTAGCACCGGATTTGACAGTTAGGTAAGACCAAAGACCTCATCCCACTCTGGCCGACTGTTCCTATCAAAGTACCGAGTTCTCATCTTGTAGTTACCAAGTCGTATCTCCACATACGGGTAAAGACCCGGTGGTTTAACCTAAGAAGGCCAGTATGGGTCGACCTCGAGTCGAGCAATATTGAAAGAAGAGAAGTTCTCAAGCAAGATACACCTAAGGGTTTTGATAGATGGTGGTTACCACGTAATGGATGAGTCGACTCAATATTCCCCTCCACAATGAAACAACTTTGGAAGAATACAATTGGGGTACTTGAGCTCTGTATACTAAATATAGATGGGCTACACCCGATGAAAACACGTGACGGACGTGGCACATGCGATGCATATTGTGTGGCTAAGTATGGGCAAAAGTGGGTCAGGACCCGAACCATAGTCGATAGTTTAGGCCCACCAATCAATGAGCTGATGTGTATTACCATGCAACGGTTTTAACAGTCGGTTTGATAATTGTCAATTGGGTGAGAGAAGTACGACAAACTAAGATGGCCATAGCCTAAAGACCATGTCATAGGGAAAGGATTCGTCTCTCCACACTTGAAGCTGGCCGTGTGTACACGCACACGTACCCGATACTCTTTATCTTAGCGGGCAAGGAAGACCATTACTAAGGCAAAAAGTGTTCCACTGTCGGTTGACTGACTGGTGTTCCACGCACGGTAACTTATCTCTCCACAAGGTCGAGCACGAGGCGCGAAGCGGCGAAGATCAAAACAAAGACGGGCCAGGCCATTGCGAATGAGGTCTCTGCTGACTGAGCAGGATGAATATGACTAGGCACGCTATGTAGAACATTGACACCACATTAAGCACGGAAAAGCTGGCCAGGAGCAGCATTATCATGTTGAACTCGAGGTCTCTTATCTTTAACAGGTTCTCAAACCAAAATCTCACATAAGCTGGGGGTGGTTATCTGAGTTTCTTATCTGTCCTTCCTCAGAGCTACGATCCGGTTCTTGTTCCACTTTTGGCTCTCTCCGGGGAAATATTGTTTTAAGGAATCATCGCCTAACACCGCCTTCCTCGTTCGTATGCGGTCGAGCCGAGTGAATGGCTGGAGGAGCCGCTGGCAGCCACACTCTGCCGCCTCGATAAAAAGGGGAGCTCTATTTACGTGATATTATTTTCTTATGTACGAATAGAGTTGCCATTGCCGAGGAGTTCTCTCTCGAGCTGGCACGGTAGGTTCCTCCCACTTACCCTTGTGCACGAGAGAGGCATCAGGTAGGTCTAACCAATGACACAAATTGTACTGAAGCAAGCATGCTATTATGACAAGGATCTTGCCTCTCAATCCGGATTCGAGACCCCTCCAGAATCGTAGTAATTAAAGCCAATAAAAAGGGCCAAGCTGTGGAAAAGAAAGCCACAAAGATTCCCCGGTCCATGGCGGGCAGCTAAGGTTCCAGGATGAAGTCCGTTTGGGTTCGATTTAAGGGCTTTCCCATGAAACTATGGCAATGAGTTTGAGAAGCTTGGACTTTGGGGTGGTGCTGGAGCTTGATCCGAAGACAGCGAATCATACAGACTTTAGAGAGGCAAGACTGCGATTGGGGGTGTGTGAGGAGAGGATGATTCCACCTTTTACCTGGATTCGGTATAGGGATCCGAATGGTGATTGGAGCAGGCAGTTCGAGTCCAACTACCAAACCTTCTTCAAGGCTATAATTAAGTTGAGTTGATAAAAAGGCGCTTTCTTCTTCAAAGAGAGTATCGGTAAGATCAGGTGGTCCATGCACCGTCTGCCCTTCACTATTGCATCAACTTGCCCCTTACCTTTATATTGCCCGGGCTTACCCCGTTACACCTTCCCCTTTGTTTTTCTAGCATGTGACAATCTACCCGCTTTTCAATTTGGCAAAAGCACCCAGCGAGTGTAACGTAAGTGCAACGAGCCCAAGAGAAGTAGCAAAGCATGGTTTGCTCGACCATGATCATACAGTGCATTCGCTGATCACAATGTACTCGAGATGTGGTGAATTGGGCTCTGCACGCAAGGTGTTCGATTAAATTGCTGTGTTGGATTTGGTCTCTTGGAATTCAATTATCACAGGGTACGTACTCGAGAAAAGTAGTTCCCCGTGGAAAGCGAGAGAGCTGTTTGTTGATGGAAGAGGAATCACCGGGTTGTTCGGTTGGGAAACAAAGCTCCTTAGAAAGGATTGACCGAGAAGGCTACCCCTTTTGTTTGCTTTTCCTGTTTGCTACCTAATAAGCAATTGACTTTTTGTTTGCAATTCTTTCAAGGAAGGATTCATACGATCATATTGGCTCTATAGCAGAAAAGGTCTTTCTTTCATGGACTAGATCCCAGCGGTAAGCGATCTTATTACTGAGAACCCTACGGGGGGGAATCACCCACATGAGGACCATAGCATTCTAACGCTCTAAAGAGCCCGATATTCCGGAGTTCGGGATCAGGCGGCTGAGCATGCTTCAATATCTTGGCATAACTTGAAAGCAGAATGGCAATAGTATTGGTCCTAAATGAGATAAAAAAGATGAAATTAAGGTTGTAACCGAAAAGAAAATGTAATTAGTAACTTGGTGGTGATATGCAAAACGGAGATAACAGACTTACGATACAGTAGGGATCGATCTTGTCATTGAGAAGAAGAAAGAACTCTTTAGGACTACAACCCGGTCTTAGAGCCAAAAGATGGCCGTACTCTCCAAGAAGATATGCACTAATCTGTATATTATTGCATGAAATTTAGCAAACCAAGTCAATAAAAGCATGCATCTAAGTCTTACTTAATATAGGAAGCTGTAAGGAAGGAATCTCCTTTATTGAGCATTTGGTGTCTTTTTTGCCCTTATTTCAGTGTCCTATGATGTGCCGATCTGTGTCAGATTTGACTTGTCTTTCTGCATATCGCAATGCTAGGGATGAGTGGCAGGTTATGAGACCTCCATGTTGAGACGACTAATGTGTGCTTCTAGCAAGAAGTGTGAGCTTTCTCAAGATTTCTTATCACCATCTTTTCTTTGACATTTGCACTTTTTATTGTAATTGGGTTGGTGGAAGGAAGGCCACCAACAAAGCTTTGTGCATGAAACACTTAGCAAGGAGGAGCTCATCACTATGTCTTTACTAACTGTGATGGACTGGGTTAAGTAAGTCATTTTGTTGATTAAAAACTTAGTACACTTGCACTGTGATCGGCACCGAAACACAGGTTCTTGCTTTGTTATTACTAACGTGTACGGGCAACTGATGCGTTAAAGAGACCTTTCTTGCAAGAACTACGAAGATTGGGATACATGATACGACTGCCTTGGATCCTTGCGGGCGGCTACTTTAATCTAGTTCGATGAGATAGGGAAGCCGTTATGGATTTGATGATGTTATTTAACGACTTAATCCGTGACCTTGCTCTGAATGTAGACAAAGGACGGACGTAAGAGCTGCTCATCTATCTACTTTTATTAACAACTACCTAAATTTCATAGCGCTTGCTTGACTCAGAGGCACCGATCGACTCTAATAGACACAACGATCGAATAGATGTGTGTGATCTTTTATAGATAGCTAATGTGGTTCGACAAGAGGACAATACAGGAAGTCTATGGGAGCCCTTGTCTTTCTTTCCCGGTGGATCTGAAGGTGGTTATGCGATGATGGCTATTCTGAGAGTTTCTCCTTCTTCGAGGTGAACTTGGCTCCCTTTTACTATCTTTATTCCTCCGTTCTTTCTTTTTCCACCCGCGCCTCACTTTTCCTTAAATATTCTAGTCGTGGCAGACGGCAGATGGGATTCCCCTTTCCTTTCTAATACTTCTTTTTATTCTCTTACTGTTTTTTCTTTTTTAGAGATTTACTTATATTGTGATGCATGGTTGATGTAACTCGAGGAAGAGTGCAAGCGCTTCACACATGTTGGGGCTATACCCCGATCTTCGCCAGTCCAGGCACCTGGGGATACGTTCCACCCGTAGTCTCGGGGCAAGCTGCCCCTCTTGCAAGCAAATAAGCCAGGTTTTTCCTACCAACCCCCATCGGGTTATGCTTATCTTTCTACGTTTGTTCCGAAACCCCAACCAGAGTATTTTCAGCCGACCACATCCGTTTTTATCGAAATGAATTATGTAGCCAACGTCAAAACCAGGGAGTCTATCTTATTTTACCGAGGACAAAGAGACTTTATCATTCAGTACCAAAAGAGTTCAGCCTTATGTTGTTCTAACTATTTTGATAGGGAATCGGAGCTATTGAAAGGGACGTAAGCCAATTCCACTTCCAACTCTCAAACGCGAAGCTAGAGTAGCAATCTTTCTATCACTGACTTTATCCACCAATCATCTACCACTCAGTTCCCTATCACGCAAAATCCATCTGGCACGGCATCCAGTGAGCTCGTCGCCTCCGTCGTGCATTAGCAAAAGGCTGAGGGCGTTTAGGCTTAAAACCCTTATGACATGTGTACATGGCCCTATTCCTGCTGAGAACACTAGTACGTCATCTAGATATAGGTAGATAGGTAGAGACATGTTACCATCTTTTGCCACTTTTCTGGAGATAGTTCAGGATGGTCTGTGTAAGGTGGTGCAGTATTAGCTACCTTTCCAGCATTCTAAAGGCATTGATTTAAAAAGAGCAATTTCCAAATCTTTCAATGTCAATGCGCCAGGAAGGCTGCGCTCCCTGCTTCTTTCATTCTGACACTCGGTGGTATACAAAAACAAAGAAAAAATAGAAATTCAAATCAAAAGAAGAAAAAAGCCCTTTCTCCCTTTCCAGTTCAATATTGGATTGCGAGCACTTTGGTTGGCAGTAGGATCGGGAGCGAGATGTGTCAGCGTTGGGTATTTAGAAACTTTGGTTGCTAAGAAAGAGGCCAAAGCAAGCCAGGTACATCAAAAGTAGATAATCTGCAAATCTGTTTATCATGGGCTGATATTCCAAATTGATAGTTGCACGGAAAGGCAAAGTGGAAACTTATTACACCGAAAAAAAGTATGAATTCTAGTCCAGACAGTTCGGAATTTTTTACGAAGCGGTCGCACCTCAAAACCATCCAAGCAAGCTTTAGTTGGAATGAGAGAGATTCTATGGTTATGGAAATTTCGAAAACATTTTCGAAAATGTAGCACTCGAAAACCCAAAATCATGAAATTAAGAAGAAAGTGAGAATAATAAAAGGAACATGCATACCTCATGGACACAGTGCTAAACAGCAAGCAAGGCGAGCAAGCAAATCTGAAGAAGTTTCTAAGGAAGAGTCCCAGAGGGCGTCGTGGGCAGGTAATGGGCCATAAAAAGATCCCATCGACTTCTTCAGTGATAAATTTACAGGTGCTCAGTCTCGGTACTCAACATATGATGCGGAGCTTTATGCAGTCGTGCGAGCTTTGCTACATTGGGGGCACTCACTACCTGCTGCACCAAGAGTTTATTCTACACCAAGATCACGAGGCTCTTAAGCACATTCGGAGTCAGCCTAATATAGAGTAGTACCTGATATATGTTCTTACATGCCAACACAAGATGATCATTCTGAAAGTGAGCCTATGCCCTTGGTATTTGAAGAAGCAGAATAAGCCACATACATACACAAAATGTTCAAACGATGAACTCCTCTTTTCTAAAGAAATGAAATGACAGAACGACACTCACTCGAAAAAAGAAGAAAAAGACAAATCGGTGCCACTTTAGCTTAAGACCGAGGCAGGTGATGGATCAGCTGAATCCATCCAATGAAATTCACTCGGGTGGGAAGGTGACTGGGACACTGAACTTAGAAAGACATGAGGCACAGACTTAACTGATACACTTGCTGCTGAGGTTTGTCCCCTACATAGATGGCTATGCCAAACTCACGGTGGGATACGAGCTGACTGTATCAAATGATTCCAGTTGGTTGGACAGCTACGCTGGGGTCGGCAATAGCATTCACTAATGAAGAGGGTAAGGATGGTGTGGGTGAAAGTTTCCTACTTGAGCTGGCTAGGCAGATGAAAGAGTGTACTTTCACTGATTGGATTGTTCTATTCCTTTGTTTTCCAATATTTGGAGATATAGTAAGTAGGCGAATTGGCTGTCTGTCATAAGAAGAATACCCTAACAGGGTTAGTTAGGGCTTCTCCTGGCGCATAGGAAACATACAACTTAGGTTTATCGGACACCTCATAAGCTCTAAGCGGAACATTCCTATTCGATTCGGCATTACGCATCGGATATTTACTTTTCAAAAATGTTCCGAAACCTTACTTACTCTTACCGATTCGTCTCGTTACCGACGAAAAAGATAAAAAAATATTCACATAGCACATACATAGCCCACATACATTACACTTTTTCCTTTCAGAAAGAAAAAGCATACAACTGCAAGATAGGAAAGGATAATTTTCCCAGCCCAGAACTCTCGGGCTCACACACACAAGTCATTGAAGGACCCCCATGAAGAAGTGTGGCCCATACACAGGAGAGAAAGGGGTAGTTTTATTTATGGTTGTATGGTAATAAGGATTTGACCAGAACTAAGCTAGTGGCAACCATTTAATTTCACGCTTCGCCCTCCTTCGTCAACTCATCTTTGATGTTGAGCAGCACCCTTTAGCTATTGCACTTCCTTAGTTATCGGTTTAGTTGCTTGAGTTCGTAAGTTATTTTAATTCATTCTTTTTAATCGTCAAAATATAAGCCCATTTTCATAGTAGAGTTTGTCAAAGTACACCTTATCGGGGATAGAATGTGCCGGACCTTAATGAAAACACTGTAGGAATCTCAGTTCCTAGAGTTGCTTAGTTTAGCTGTACGGATTTCTTGCATATTATTCTCTACTTGAACTATTCCTTTACTTTCTTCTGACAGCTAGAATAAGTTTCTTAGCAGGCCGGCCGCACGCGCCTTGCTTTTGCATCCCGAAAAAGTAGTTAGATTGCATCTTTCCTATTCTTGCTGCTTTCATCCTCATACATGATCGGTAAGCTATAGTAAACTACCTTTCAAACTGACCTCCTTTTCTTACCAATCAAAAGATAAGTAGTCCATTTGTAAGATTTACTTTTACCACAGGCCTTTCAACCTCCTGTAAACTATTGTCTTTTTCTTGCCGATGCATTTCTTAAACCATTTGGCACCGGTAGTTGAAGCACTTCTCGCTTGGGGTAGGGCTACGGCACTTTTCTTTGTAATAGAAAGTGGGATAGGGGTCCGGCGTGCTTTATCCAGTGCGACATCTATAGGTGAAGTCCAATAATATTGTACTATTTGCTTGCTTAGGTACTCCTATTTAGCAGATTTCGTTTAGGGAGTGCTCTTTCAGTTGCTTTAAAGGCTTTCTTTGCTCTTGCAACCGTGCCATAGATGCTCGGCTTTAGCCCCTTGCTTATTACTCCTAACAAAGGTGTGGCTTTGGGTCTAATGTAAGTATACCCAGCTTTAGTCCGTACTTTCTGGCCTGTGGGTCATCTTTATCTTGTCTTTATAGACCTTGTATCTTTCCAACTTGGTGTAAGGCCTACTAACTTCCCGTACTAGCTTCTCTTTATCTTCTTCTCCAGAGCTATATTCTATTTATTTATGCTTGCTAGGTGCGGCACTCGGCAATCCTACAGAGGGGCCGGCCGGTGGTCTTGTGGTCGCTGGAGGAGCCTCCTTAGGCAAGTCCCTCGCTTCACATGCTTAAACTTTCTGTTCTTAGTGTATTATCTTAATAAAAAGTTGTGTCATCAAAGCAAAATACAAGGCTAAATTCCGGTGCAAAGTAAGACCACTTGCCTAAAACTGACTCTAATAGCACTGCTACATACGGCCAGGTCAGGTACCAGTCAAAGCATAGTAAATAAACTTAATTGACAATTGAGCTACACTTTTCAGATTCTTGGTGATGAGCGGTACATGAAGCACATTGTGTAAAGATAGAGGTCGGCCAGAGGTATGAAGAATTGAAGAGCCAAGGTGATAAATTGCCAAACCTGTTCCATTCCCGACTTTAACTCTTCGAGCCTTGCATTCAAATTGCATTTAGAACTATCTTTCTTCTAATTAATAACTATATTTTTCCATATTGATGTGCAGAAGCTGTGGAGAACTCCGTACAATAAGCTAGAGTCAATCACCCAAATCATTATATATGAATCCATTCGTTAACAAGACAGACCTAATTCAAAGTAAGACAACTAATACATAGTTTCCATAAAGTCACTTCGGCCTATTGCTAATGATAGTCCCAAACTCTACTCTTTACTTCTTTCGGTCTCCTTCGCCTATAACAAGCCTAGTCCTAATTACCCTTAGGCAGCTTATTTGTTCACTGAAGAAAGTAATTTTCTAAGCAAATCCATGGCCTAGAAGAAATTCAAAGATAGATAAAAAGACCCAAGAGAGATAAAAAGACATGAACATCTTATACATTAACTCATGCCTATGAGAGTGGAGATGGCTGGTGGCCCGGAGGAAAGATGGGGAGAGAGAGTACCTGACGGTCTAGCTGCAGTTTTCTTTGTACAGCTGTGTGGAAAGAAAAAGAATGATTACACATCATTGCAAGCCAACTAAACTAAGGAAAACCATATCTATAATTATATTAGTGCATTTCACAGAATTTCTTCTAGTTTTTCCAAGGGACTAGTAAGCACCAGAAGATGGTACAAGTACAGCAGCTTTTTGACGGTCTGATGGGTTTTCTTTTGTTATTTTTGGGTTCCTACCGGTTTATTGTGTAAACACGTTTCATATAAAGATCTGAGCATAATAAATGCTTAAATAAAACCATAATACCCAATAATCGGTCCCATACCACACTGGGAACCAGGTACCTGTCCTACAAGAAGAAGAAAGGATGGGTTTGACTGTTAAAACATTGCTCCCAGGCTTGGAGGCTCCCCCAGTTGAGTACCTCCTACCCTCAAATCCTTTAACTCCTATACATACAGAATTCTTATTAGAAGTAAATCAGAGTCAATCAGTAAGAACTTTTCACAAATAAAGATACAAATTGTGACAGCACTCTTTTCCTTTAGTAAGGGCAAGAATTTTCACATGTACCCCTGCCTGCACAAGGATTAATATCATGCATAACCCCACATAATAGCAAAGCATCAATAAATCACCTACTAAATAAATTAGATGATTCCACTTAGTAGTAGTTACTTTCTTTAAAGGATGTCCAAACTACACCCTTTCCCCATTTTACTTTGCGTAAGTGGGGGAGATGGATGGATGATTTGGGTATTTAGAGGGGGCAAAAACGGAGAAAAGTACAGTTGATATTCTCTTGTTTTGTAAGGTGTATATGAGATGCTCTCGTGTTGCAGGGGTATACATAAATATTTTGAGGATTTGTAGGGACACATATGAAACTTTTTCCACATAAAAGGAGTGGAACCTGATGGTGGTGTCTTGGGAACTCCAACAGATCTCGACCGAAGAGTGGGTGGGACATACAAGCATGGCTGTTAAAAAAGAAATTGAAGTTCTTAAAAATCTGTCTATAAGAGGAGGAACTCAAGCTAGTCTAGTATATCTGGTACAAAACAAGTCAGTCTTTTCTTGGGACTAGGTAGGGCAACAAATAGGGAACATAGCACTAGGCGGCTAGTACAAACAAGAGGTATCAAAGGAAAACTATGAAATATGACTTTCTTTAGTGAGGAAATTTATGATATTAGTGACTTTCACACCAAGTATATGCCTGTAGAAAGATCTGGTGAAGTGCACATCAAGAAGTTGGCAAAGAATGCCTTACCAAGCTTAACACAAAAGAAAAGGATTATCCCAGGACGAACTCACTAGGGAAAGTCTACCAATAGGTAGGGGGGCATGTATGTCTTTCTTCTTCTGCTCTGGCTTCGTCTACGCTAGGTAAAGCAGGTAATAGGGCTAAGGAGAATTCTCTACTTCAAGGAGTACTGCTCTCTTTGAATAGGTTTTATCTCTTGTTTTTGATTGGGAGACTAGGTCATTGGGCGCCGGGAGGACTCTACTGTAAAGCATCGTAAATGAAGAAATAAGCAGCTGCCGGATTGACAGTTTTTCGGTAACAGTAGGTGTAATGACTTGATTTCGATGAATAGATTGGGTAGCACTAAGTCAAAGATCTATAAGTAGTAGTTGGCACTAGAGAAAGACTAGTAGGGCAGCTAGTCATAGGACGACTAGGTGGTTAGGAAAGAACACTTATTAAGGAAAGCATAACTTATCTATTTGGTTTAATAGGGCGGCATTGGGAAGATAGATAGGTAAAGTCACTTGGGATAGATAGGTCAGTAAGTGAAGAAAGAAGCTTATACTAGGTAGCTGACACCTGCTGTACCTATAACCATTCCTATGTGTACTAATACTACTGTACCTGCTTTCCCTATTCCTATGAGCTAGCCTTCTTCCTTACTTGTCTATCCCGTGCGAGTACTACATTCTCGCCCAATTGCTTGTCTCTGCCTACCCGGATTAGTAGTATACGCTTTCCCTCTTCTGCTAGCACTCAAACTGGCCTACTTGAACTATACCTGTTACTCTAAGCCTCTCCAGATAGATGTTTCGAGCACTACTTGACTGACCTGGCCTACCTCGGAATGCTGGAACTATACTACTTTATATCTCGGTGCTTCGTTACCTACTACTTCGTTACCTGGTCCGCACCAGTGAGTTATCCCTATACTACTTGATCCTCTGGGCTTGAAGTGAATTAACTCGTTGGGAGTAAGTTTCAAAAACCAAATATATATATATATATATTGTTGAATCCACTTTTTAATTAAGCACGGTGCAGCCTAGATCAAGAAGATATGGAGCGAGTTTCTGAGCTGTTCACGTCACAGCTACTATGTTGGCTCTTACTATACGTATTTATTTGCATCTTATAGAACTCGTTGAAAGAATTGCCCCTAAACAAGTACATCAAGGTTTTCCTCAATACCTACTTTTATTATCCTATTGTTCATTGTTATGGAGATGAAAGTTGCGTGATTACTCCTATTGACATGAAATATAATAATAGAATATGTAATTTGGGTGGCATTATGCCGGTGGAAAATATATCTGAGTTTCTGCTTTTGCTCTATTTGGAGAGTACACTGTCTAAAAGTATATCTAAAGGCATTAGCTCCAACCTTATATCACATCAATCCATATGGTTATTAATGAAGAGGCAGAGTATGCTAACTACTTATTAAGATCAATCAATGATATGGTTTGCAACAAATATGGTATCCACATGGATATTACCTACATTACTCCCCGGGGCCCAACTGTCTTGACTCATTTCGCACAGGTATCACTAATGTCTGACGGCAGGATTGTTGCAAAACCTGTGAAAATACCATAAAGGCATGTTAGGATGGGACAGACTGCGCCTGTTAGCTGCTATGGGATGAGGAGCAGCGCGCTTATGGAACTGTTGGAGCTTGGCAGGAGCGCAAGGAAAGCCAGCTATCCTGCCTTATTTATAGAGCCTACTCCCTGTTCTTTTCTCTTCTTTCTCTTTATATTATGAGATCTTCAGTCATTACCATAATACTACTAACTAGCATGCCTATCTTCTGGGCTATTCCCCAATGTTGGGGCCTATCTAGCTCCTATACGCATATATTATGTCCCCTCCCTAGCATACACAGGCCGCGTTGGTGGAGGAACAAGCTCACTCCGATAGTACCTGTAACCAAGACCACTAGAACCTGAAGAAAGCCATCTTGGAGAAGAAAGAGGAACAAGAAGGCTGAGAAACCTGTTGAGATGCCGGAGCCGTCTGAGCTCCAGAAATACATCGACTCTTTGGAAGAGTACAAGCAAGGATGCCCAGTACCTGCCACATTAGGCTATTTCATCCCTATTAGTTCATAGCTAGCGGCAATAGGAGCCGATGAGGGCTATCTATCCACGTGTGATTATTTCCTCCATTAGCATAGTTCCTAAACCCATAGAAAGAGCCAGTAAGCTAAAAGGTTCGATACACCAATTAGAATGCAGGATTAATTAACCAAAGCTATGTATGGAATGTGCCTGCTAGCCTTCGATATATAAATAGAGCCTTTGCCACCCAGCGAGTAACTACTAACGTTACGAGCCAGGAAGCCTTCTTATTGATCTTTCAGTGAACGATAACTCAAAGGGTTGGTCAAGATGATGAGACAGGGCGCTAAGCAGGAGCGAGCCATTTCTTACCAGTTCACAGATTACGAGTCTCCTTATTCATCTCTAGAGAAGACCGCTCTCGGCCACTCAGAGATTGCTTGCTCCACTACCTACTACCCGACCCACTAGAGTATCTTTTCGAGAACGAGGCCGCTAAGGAAGTAGCTCATGAATGTCTTGTTATGCTTGATCATGCATATTTTTAGTAGCTATACTAGAGGAAGTAGCTAGTTCCTTCAATTCACACAATGCATCTCACTTTACGGACCTCATTCTACTTGTATACTTATCAGTGACATACCTTGACTAGTAGCATACCTATTCAGCCTATCATTCTGTGCCTGATGCCTCTATTATACAAGGCTTACTCCACTAGCTAATGCTTCTCCATACACCTAGTTCATGCTTCATGACGTACCTGTTTATTCCTTTCCTATGACCCAATGCTTTGACCTAGCTCCTGTGAATGGCCACTAGCCCATGTTTTGTTTACCAAGCTATTCCTTTGATACCGGCGCTTAGACCGAGAAAGTACCCACCCACTTCTCCTTCCTACCCGACCTTACTTCTGAAGGCGAAGAACTCATTCTCGATAAGAGAAATTAGTGATCCTCGTGCCAACAAGTAGTAATGGGGTATAGTCTACCCGGTAATCTCTCTCTGTCCTTTATGCCATGGATGGTACTTTCATTCCTCGTGGTAAAGAGATTATCTTTCGTATGTAGAGTCTGATTTGTAGTAATACGAAAAGTAAGATCATTTCTTCATGGGAATCGGAGGAGTGAAAATAGAACTAGTCTGGAGAAAGACAGGCCAGGGCAGGATAGAGTTAATGTTTATTGGTCACCTCAGTATCGAAAGAATTTGTTAATTAGAGTTGGTCTTGCCTTAAGCTTTCGTTCGGAAAATGGAAATGCAATGAAACCTAAGGAAAATTAAAACTTCCCGGATTTATTGAATATGTAAGCATTTCATATCAGATCACCTATACCTGGATTAGTCGTAGGGTATGGCTTCGGTAAGGAAAGAGCTGCTAAAGCTGTCTGTAACAAGAGGCCTCCCTCACTCCCACTAGAATAGAGAAGTAAATGATTCCCCGTTCGGGCCAGGGGGATCCCTTCACTCAATGCGCAATTCAAAAAAGTATTATCGTATAATAACCAGTGAAAGCGTACCTTTTCTCTAAGTTTCTTAGCCCATATCTATGAGTTGACTTTCTTTCAAATAGATATGAGTAGGTAAAGTCGTCCTATACTAGGTAAGAGTTTATTTATGTCTTTGTGAATAGATTGGAATTACGTTTGTCTTTGGTCTAACTATACTATCTATGTGTTTTGTCTTTTCATGTCTGTATAATATGTATGAGTAGTAGAATGACCTTTGCTTTTCATTCCTCCTTGCTTTACGGCTGGCTGTTGTTTGTTTGCTGATTGAAGGGAGGTATGGTAATTCGCGGATTCCCACCAGGTTTTGCTTTCCTGGTGGCGATGACACTAGCAATTCCAGTTAATTAGCGGATCGACATAATATCATATATAGGTTAGTAGTTTAAATAGTAAGCACAGCTTTTGACGGAGAATAAAATATCATATATAGTGTATAATTTTCATTGCTTCTTATTCCTTTTATTCTAATCACATTGCAGAATTAAAAAACTGCAGCTAATAACATTATTATGGTTTCTTCTACTCCAATGCAATTCTACCTTTGTGGGTTCGGCTGGCTTGTCCGACATTTCCTTTTCGATCCTTACTACCATGTCCTGTAGTCTTAACACGAAAGCATTCCTTACTTTATCCAGGCTCTTTTTCTCTATTCCACTCTCTTTGCATTTTTTCTCCTGATGGTCAGATCGGGCGAGGAAAAGAGAATCGAACTACTCTCTTTTTGATCTTGATTGTCATGAACGGATATTGTAGCGCATACCTTAGAAAGGTTTCTACATGTTCGTTCATAAGGGCCCTAAAGGCATGAAGTGGGGTAGGGCTTGTGCTTTCATTTGCCCTCGTAGCTTCTGACATGTCAGCCGTCGACCCCACTTTTTCATTGGGATGGTGACTCAGATTTTTCCCATGGGCGATAATAATAAAAGTAGGCCCAAGACTTCCAGCCGACTTTGAACTCGAATGGACTTATGGCGATGAAACTCCACCCATGAGTACTCCAAAGCAAACACCTTTGTGGGTTCGAAGCTTGTCTTTTAGCTGGACTAGTTCACTCTTTTCTTTGACTCGAGGGATGCCAAATAGAATATCGTCGGCGTACCGAAGGTAGTGAATTTGCGTTTTGTCCTCGTGGTGGAACCTTTTTTTCAACACAAACCACAAGGAGGAAAATGCAACATCAAATAAGTGAAGACAGGCGTTTACTAAGACTGGCGAGACCGGGCTCCCTCGGGGATACCCTCCTCCGTTTCACAGGCATAGTTTCCTTCACGATCAATAATGTCTGCTTTGAGAAAGCGATTCACCAGGTCCACAAAGAGGAAGTTTTCTTGCCAGGTAGTTATTTAAAAGGAAGATAAGCAAGGTATGCTCAATGCGATCAAAGCATTTCACGACATCGCACTGAACTAAGCATTTCATATCGGGCCAGTCGGCTACAGCGAGGAAGAACGTTCTCGCCCCTCGACCCCTTCTGAAGCCGTGTGATGTATCCACAAAAAGAGGTAGGTTCCAACCAAAACTAAAGTGAAAGAAGCCCACATACCCACTCTTCTTTCCTCCCCAAGGGGAGCCTCGTACTCTCTATTTTCCCAGGTACTATCTATCCTATCTATTTTCCCAGGAAGAAAGAGAGACTACATACACCATTGGTTTTGTTTCAAAACAAGCACTTCTTGTTCTCAGAAAACAAAAAGAATTAAAAACCCC
>Ga0265338_10004315_pt1 | contig 19291 bp, 13 predicted proteins | sample 42126metaG_FD_193579 | JGI IMG/M metagenome (GOLD analysis project Ga0265338, IMG submission 193579) | Rhizosphere microbial communities from Carex aquatilis grown in University of Washington, Seatle, WA, United States - 4-21-26 metaG | ecosystem: Host-associated > Plants > Roots > Rhizosphere...
AGTTTGATGTGCCCCGGCTGGTCAGCCAGAGCGGTGAGGGCCCAACCCGACAGAAGGGCGATGCTGATGATGCGGATGGATTTCATCTTCTTCACCTCTAGTTGATCGTCACACTGAACTTGACCACCTGGGGACTGGCGCTGCCCGCCAGGTTCCCCAGCTTCACGGTGACCGCACCCGGCGTGGTGACGTTGAAGTCGCCCACGGCGGAGGTAACGGCGGTACCGTTCAAGAGGATGCTGTTAGTCACGAAAGTGGTGTTGGCCGGCACCGGGTCGCTCACCACCACGCTGTTGGCGGTGGCGCTGCCGCTCGGGGTCACGGTCAGGGTGTACTGGATGATGGCGCCGGGCACGGGTTGGCTGCCACCGCCCGGGGCGGTGACGGTGGCACTCTTGGTGTAGGCGAGCCCGATCTGATGCACCTGGTAGATGCCGGTGGAATCGGCGAGACCGGTGGTGGTCCCCACGATCGCATCCACGCCACCCACGCCCGCGCCGGCGGCGACGGTGCCGAAGCTGCCGTTGGCGGTCTTGGAGGTGGCGGTGAGCTGCATCTCACCGAGCGCGGTATCGGCGGCGGTGCCGGGGACGTTGCACACGACCAGCATGTCGATGCCGGCGTCCTGCGCCAGGGTCGGGTCGTTGCTGCCGGGAGCGTAGAGCACGTCGGTGGAAGCGAACACGCCGGTGCCGGCGGTATCGAAGTAGATCTGGCAACCGGCGGGCGTGAAGGTGATGCCGCCGGGGGTGACCAGGGCATCCGTGAGCTTGAAGCTGTCGCTGCCGTTGCCGGTGTTGGTGACGCGGAACAGCAGCGTCTGTTGCAGGGAGCCGGCGGACACGGGGACGTCGCTGGTGTTCTGCCAGGTGACGGTGACGTTCACCAGCTGCTGCACGGAGAAGATGGCGGTGGCGGTCTGGGTGAGCGTGTTGCCGCCGGAGTCGACGTAGGAAGCGCTGGCGACGTTGGTGACGGTGGCTCCGGCAGGCGCGTCCGCAGCGCGTGCGCCCATGGCGCCCGCACTGAGTAGTACAGCCAACATAATCCGGACCAATATCCTCATCCCTACCCTCGTCTCTCCTAGAATCCTTACGTCCGCTGCGCGAGTGCGTAGAGGAATCCAGGGGTTGCCAAATCCTTCACTTTGTTAGGGTGTATTTTCCAAGGAATCACTACAATATGTCAACAGCTAGTAGGACTTTATTTTACATATGTGTTTAGGTAGAATCCACTAAGACATTGTTCCGTAAGTGTAACAATGTGTCGTATATAGGTGGACTAAGTCTAAATACCCCGCTCTGATTTGGGGGTAAGGATGGCTGGTAGGCTAAGGCAGCCCTAGGGGGCGCCTTATGGACCGTGGCGTACCGGGATCCTTCGAGACTAAATCCGGGTTTAATCGTGGATCGTACAGGACCGTACAGATAGGCCATGAGACTCATGAACAGGCTTCGCCCCCGCATATCGGGCTGGATGAGAGCGCTCGCCCCCGCTGCTGCCCTGCTGGCGTGCGTCCTGCTGCCCACGGCAGCCCAGGCCGGCACCACCATCAGCCTCTTCAAGAGCTTCGCCGGCAACATCAACTTCGTGACCACCGGGGGCACCCGCCGTACCTCCAGCAACTTCGCCAACGGCGGCAACAACACCTGCAATGTCACCGGCACCACCACCAACACCAACATGACGGTGTCGGGCATCCCCGCTGGTTCCACCCTCGTGGCGGCCTATCTCTATTACGCCGCCTCGGGCACCACCACGGACAACACCGTGGTCTTCAACGGCACCACGGTCACCGCCGACCGCTCGTTCACCGACGCCAGCAACGGCATAGGCGACTACTTCAGCGGCTTCAAGGACGTGACCAGCCTCATGTCCGCGGGCGGAAACGGTACCTATACCTTCAGCGGCTTGACCATCAGCACAGGCAATCCCTGGTGCAACAGCTCGGCGGTACTGGGTGCTTATGCGCTACTGGTGATCTACTCCAACACCAGCACCGAGCCCACCCGCGTCATCAACGTCTACGACGGCTTCCAGTTCTTCCAGAACGACAGCATCGCCATCACCACCCCCACCAACGGCTTCCAGATCCCGAGCACAGGCATCAACGGCAAGTTCGCGGTGATCACCTGGGAAGGTGACCCCGACATCTCCGGGGGCGAGGTGCTGCAGTTCAACAGCAACAACCTGACGGATACTTGCGACTCGAACGGAAACCAGTACAACTCGACCATCAACACCATCACCTGCACCACCAACGAGGCCACCAACGGCGGCATCTACTGGGGGCTGGATTTCGATACCTACGACATCAGCAGTTACCTCACCGCCGGCGAGACCCAGGCCACCACCAACTATGCCTCCGGCCAGGACCTGGTGTTCCTCTCGGCCCAGATCATCAGCGTGGTGAACACCCCGGTGGCGGACCTCAGCATCACCAAGGTGCATAACGGTACCTTCACCTACGGCAACAACGGCAGCTACACCCTCACGGTGACGAACAACGGACCCTCCACCGAGACCGGCATCGTGACCGTGACCGATACCCTGCCGGCCGGCGAGAGCTTCGTCTCCGCCAGCGGCACCGGCTGGAGCTGCGGCAACGTCAGTGGCACCGTGACCTGTACCAACCCCAACAGCGGCGGCCTCACCAACGGCTCGAGCCTCTCGGCCATCACCCTCACGGTGAACGTGAGCGGCAGTGCCGGCGCCAGCATCACCAACACCGCCACCGTGAGCGGCGTGCTGTTCGACAACAACAGCACCAACAGCACCGCCTCGGACACGGTCTCCCCCTCCTCGCCGGACCTGTCCAACTCCACCAAGTCGGTGTTCACGGTGGGCGGCGGCGATGCGCTGGTGGGCAGCACGCTCCAATACACCGTCACGGTGACGGAGTCCGCCGGCATCCAGGCCAGCGGCGTCAGCGTCACCGACGACATCCCGGCCAACCTGAGCAACTTCACCGTGGTGAGCGTCCCCAGTGGCGCCACCAACTCGTCCACCGGCGCCGGCACCGGTGCCAACGGCGACGGCAAGCTGAACATCACCGGCATCACGGTGCCGGCCAACGGCAGCGTGACCATCGTGTTCACGGCACAGGTTGCCAGCGGCACGGCGAACTGCACGGCCATCGATAACACTGCGACAGTGGTGAACCCCGACGGTCCCAGTGCCAACGGCGCCACACCCTCTTCCAATACGGTTGTGGTCGCCCAGTCCTCCTGCGCCTCGTCCGGCAACAAGGTGCTCTACCTGTACAGCTCAATAGTCACCGGCACGACACACACCATGTCCCGCCAACCAACCGCCACGAACACGGCGGTAGCGATCAACGGCGGCACTACCGAGGTGAACTGGGAGCAGCAGCCCGTGGCGGCCAGCAACATCGTGCTGCCTGCCCAGACCGTGACGGTCAACATCTACATGACCCGCGGCGGCACCAACAGCAACCGCAGCGTGAAGGTCGGCCTCGCCAAGAACTCCGCACCGGGCACTGTGCTGGGCGGCCAGACCCTCACCTTCAATCCCGGGACTACCGAGTCCCTCCATACGTTCTCGTTCACGATACCGGCCACCACGGTAGCCACTGGTGATGCGCTGCTGGTGGAGGTCACCAACACCACCGCTGGCGGCACCAACACCATCAACGTGTTCCCGCTGAACGGCACTGCCAAGAGCAGCGTGACATTCGCAACCTCCACGGTGATCAACGTGGACAGCGTGACGGCCTATACCACCAACTACTCCACCACCACCCTGCCGCCCAATGGCGTGTTCCTGCCTGGCCAGACAGTGTTCATCTGCGCGGTGGTGAGCGACCCCTTCGGCAGCGCTGACACCGACCCGGCGACGGGTGGCATCGCGCCCCAGATCACCCTCACCGACCCCAACGGCGTGGTGCAGGTGAGCGGCGCAGCTATGACCAAGGAGGCGGCAGCGAACTGCTCGGGCACCGCCAGCACCTCCACCGAGGCCTTCGAATACGCCTTCACCACCACTTCCAGCGTCACCACGGGGTTCTGGAACGCCTCGGTGACGGCTACTGAGGGTACCGAAGGTACCGTCACCGATACCGCCAACTCTGCCTTCGACATCGACGTGCCCTCGCTGCTGATCACCAAGACGGCCTCGGTCGCGTCGGATCCGGTGGAGGGCGCCACCCGGCCCAAGGCCATCCCGGGCGCCACCGTGACCTACACCATCACGGTGCAGAACAACGGTCGTGGTCCGGTGGACTCCGGCACCTTGATCATCAGCGACCCGATACCGACCAACACCGGCATGAGCCTCACGGCCAAACCCCCGTTCGTGTTCACCAACGGGGCGACCTCCAGCGGCTTGAGCGTCACCAGCGGCAGCGACGCCAACATCGTGTATTCCAATAACGGCGGCACCAGCTACGTCTACACGCCCGCCTGCACCCGGCCCTGCGTGGACACCGCTATCACCAACTTCAAGATCACGCTGACCGGCAGCATGAACGGCAAGCTCGGCGCTACTGCACCGTCATTCACCATCACCTTCAACGTGGTGATCCAGTAGCCGACGAGACAGAGATTTCATCGCAAGGAGGAAGGCCGCAAGGCCATATCAGGAATGGACCCCAAAGAAGAGCAAGTCAGGGCATAAGCCCTAGGGTCGCCTCACGGACTGTGGCGTACCGGTTTCCTTCAGGATGTGAATCCAAGGACCGTAGGCCATGAGAGACATAGTGAGGCTTCACGCTACAGCGTGGAGATGCCGTAGCGCACGCATCCTGTGCGGGCTCGCCATCATGCTGGCGGCCGCGTGGTTCGCGCCTGCCGCTTCCGCCGCCACCGGTACCTGCGGTCCCGCCGCCAGCCAGGGCGTCAACGGCCCGGCGGATTTCGCCACCTATTGCTGGATAGACTTCAGCGGCTACAACAACACCACGGCCTCCAGCACCGGCGGCCAGGCCTTCACCATCACCCTGACCGGCGGCAGCACCTTAAGCTTCACGCTCAAGGTGACCGGTCCGGCGCTCGCAGCGGCCACGGCGCCGACATGGACCGGCGCGGCACTTGGTCAGAGCGCCTTCATCACCATCCCGGGAAGTCCCGCCCTCTACCAGACCGCGGGTGCCGGCACCACCACCGTCACCCTGAGCAACCTCGTGCTCACCGTCGGTTCCGGCACTGTGCCCTACGCCATCGTGGCTGCCGATGCTGAATCCACCAACGGCGGCGAGAACCTCAGTTTCACCACCAACGGCAACGCCTGGACGCTGCTGGCGAGCATGGCCTACACCGGCTCCACCACCTTCCCCACCTTGAGCGGCGTCGGCACCACCACGGTGACGGAGACCGGCGTGAACGGCAACGTGGGCGCCTATGCCTTCGCCACCCAGGGCAGCCCCACTACGATCTCCTCTTCGTTCCTGGGCAGCGGCCTGCAGGGCATAGCCTTCGCCGTGAAGTTCCATGCGGTGGATTTCGCCATCACCTCCAGCCACACCGGTAGCTTCAATGCCGGCGGCACCGGCAGCTATACCCTCACGGCCACCAACAACGGTCCGGACCAGTACGCGCCCACCGACACAGTCACGGTGACCGACACCCTACCCACGGGCGAGAGCTACGTCTCGGCCAGCGGGACCGGCTGGACCTGCGGCGCCGTAGGCCAATTGGTGACCTGTACTGCCAGCAACGTGACGGTCAACTCAGGCAGCAGCCTGCCGGCCATCACCCTGAACGTGAGCGTGGCCACCAATGCTGCCGCCTCCCTGACCAATACGGCAACCGTGGCCTCGAATCCCAATCAAGATTTCAACACGGCCAATAACACCACCACAGATGTCACGGCCATCGTGGTGCCGGACCTGTCCTCGTCCACCAAGGTCGTGGTGAACACCACCGGCGGCGATGCCCTGGTGGGCAGCACCCTGCAATACACCATCACCCTGACCGAATCGAACGGCGTGGCGGCCGTAGGCGCCAGCGTGACGGACGACGTGCCCGCCAACCTCAGCGGCTTCACCGTGGTGAGCATCCCCAGCGGCGCCACCAACTCGTCCACCGGCGCCGGGACCGGCGCCAACAACGACGGCAAGCTCAACATCATCGGCATCACCGTGCCGGCCAACGGCTCGGTGACCGTGGTGTTCACCGCCCAGGTGGCGAGCGGCACCGCCAACTGCACCGTGATAGACAACACCGCGACAGTGAACACCGCGAATGGCAGCAACGGCGCCACGCCTACGGCCAATGAGATCACTGTCGCACAGTCCTCCTGCACCGCGTCGGGCAACAAGATCCTCTATGTCTACGACACCCAGACCCTGACCCGCGTGCCACAGACCACCAATACCACCGGCATCTCCGTCGCCGAGGGCGGCACCACGAGTTGGACCCTGTCACCCGCCTTCACCAAGGCCTTCTCGTTGAGCGCAGGCACCGTAACGGTGCAGCTCATGTCCGCGGCCAACACGGGCGGCAACAACCGCTCCTATACCGTCTCGATCCTCAAGAACGGCACTGTGCTGGGCACCAGCGCCAGCACCGGCAACTTCACCAGCACCACGCTCACCTTGCGTACCTCCAACGTCACCGTGCCCCTCACCAGCTTCGCGGCCGGCGATACGCTGGTGATGCGGGTCAACAACACTTCCACCGGCGGCACCAACCGCAACGTGCTGGTGGCGCAGCGAACCAGCGCCGCCAACTTCAGCCGCTTAAGCTTCGCCACGACGACGGTCATCAACGTGGACAGCGTGACGGCCTATACCACCAATTATCCCACCACGACCCTGCCCACCAACGGCATATTCTTGCCTGGCCAGACGGTATTCGTGTGCGCGGTAGTGAGCGACCCCTTCGGTAGTGCAGATACGGACCCTGCCACGGGCGGCACGGTGCCGCAGATCACTCTCACTGACCCGAACGGCACGGTGCAGGTGAATGCGGCCAACATGACCAAGGAAGCGGCTGCCAACTGCGGCGGCACGGCGAGCACCTCCACGGAAGCCTTCGAGTACTCCTACGTCACCAGCTTCGCCCTGCCCACCGGCTTCTGGACCGCGTCGGTCACCGCATCAGAAGGCACGGAAGGGGCGATCACACATACTGCCAACGGCTCCTTCGACCTGGAAGTGCCGTCGCTGCTCATCACCAAGACCGCTTCCATGGCATCGGATCCGGTGGAAGGCACTACCCGGCCCAAGGCCATCCCCGGTGCCACCGTGACCTACACCATCACGGTACAGAACAACGGCCGTGGTCCGGTGGACTCCGGCACCTTGATCATCAGCGATCCCATACCCGCTAACACCGCCATGAGTCTCACGGCCAAACCGCCTTTCGTGTTCACCAACGGCGCGACCTCCAGTGGCTTGAGCGTCACCAGCGGCAGCGATGCCAACATCGTGTATTCCAATAACGGCGGCAGCAGCTACACCTATACGCCGACCTGCACGCGGCCCTGCACTGACACCGCCATCACCAACTTCAAGATCACCCTGACCGGCAGCATGAACGGCAAGACCGGCGCCAGCGCGCCGTCCTTCAACATCAGTTTCAACGTGGTGATCCAGTAAGAAACGAAGGCCGCCGGTGGGCGGCCTTCGTATGCACTGAACCCGCCGGGTTCAGCCGAGCTTCTGGATATGCTGGATTGCGCGGTCCAGGCGTTGCAGGGTGATCTCCCGGCCCAGCAGTTCCAGGGTGGCATCGATGGGCGGCGAGACGCCGCCACCGGACACGGCCACCCGCAGAGGCTGGGCCAGTTTGCCGAGCTTGAGACCAAGACCTTCCGCCGTAGTGTTCAGCACATCGTGCAGCGCCGGCGCGGTCCACTCCGGCATGGCCACCAGCTTCTCGCGCAGGATCATGAATGCCGGTAGCACGTCTGGAGTGAGGTTCTTGGCGGCGGCCTGGGGATCGTATTCCTTCACGTCCTCGAAGAAGAAACGGGCGCCTTCCGCCATCTCCTTGAAGGTCTTGGCCCGCTCCTGGTGCGCTTTCACCAGGCCTTCGAGCGAAGGTCCCTTGGAGACATCCACGCCGATGCGTTCCAGGTGCCACTGGAGTTCACCCGCCAGGCGCTTCAGGTCCCCGGTCTTGATGTAGTGCTGGTTGAGCCACAAGAGCTTCTGGGGGTTGATGGCGGACGCCGAGGCGTTCACGTCCTTGATGTCGAAGAGCTGCGTCATCTCCTCGCGGCTGAATATCTCCTGGTCGCCATGGGACCAGCCCAGACGCACCAGGTAGTTCAGCACCGCCTCCGGCAGGAAGCCGTCCTCCCGATACTGCATCACGCTCACCGCGCCATGGCGCTTGGAGAGCTTGGTGCCATCCGGCCCCAGGATCATGGGCAGGTGGGCATACTGGGGAGGCGTGAAGCCCAGCGCCTTCAGGATGTTGAGTTGGCGTGGAGTGTTGTTCAGGTGGTCGTCGCCGCGGATCACGTGGGTGATGCGCATGTCCATGTCGTCCACCACCACGCAGAAGTTGTAAGTGGGGTTGCCGTCGGAGCGCACGATGATGAGGTCGTCCAGCTCGTGGTTGTCGAACACCACGCGGCCCTTGACCGCGTCGTCCACCACGGTCTGGCCTTCCTGGGGGTTCTTGAAGCGGATCACCGGCGTGACCCCGGGCTTGGGCTCGGTGCGGTTCCGGCAGCGCCCGTCGTAGCGGGGCTTCTCCTTGCGGGCCATCTGCTCGGCACGCATGGCGTCCAGCTCTTCTTTGCTGCAATAGCAGTGGTAGGCGTTACCGTCCTTCAGCAGCTGCTGGGCCACTTCACGATAACGGTCGAAGCGCTGGGTCTGGTAGAACGGGCCCTCGTCGGCCTTGAGGTCCAGCCAGGCCATGCCATCCAGGATCGCCTGCACCGCGGCCTCGGTGGAACGTTCCCGATCCGTGTCCTCGATGCGCAGGATGAAGGTGCCGCCGTGGTGGCGGGAATACAGCCAGCAGAACAGCGCGGTGCGGGCACCGCCGATGTGCAGATAGCCTGTGGGGCTGGGAGCGAAACGGGTGCGGACGGTCATGTATCTCTCAGGCGATTTGTAACAAAAGCGGCACATTTTAGCAGACGCTGCCGGGGCATTTCACTTAATGCACAGGCGGGAATAGACCTATGTCGTATATGTTAAGCCTGTCCAGATGTCTCGAATCCCACAGCGAGGTCGGGCTTGTTGTTAGAATCGCGTGCATGGGGTCAGGTACGCGCAAGGGGATGCACACATGTTCACGCTTCCAGGGTCAGGCGGACCGGTGATGAAGACCGAAGAGAAAGCCATCATCCATACCTTGAACGTGGGCGGCGAAGACGTCACCGTCTCCAAGTTCTACGGCACCACCGTGGACCTGACCGCCCACAGCGTGAAGATCCGCACCAGCCGGCGCATGCAACTCGGCAGCAACGTGGAAGTGCTGCTGAACATGGAAGGCCAGAAGAAGTCTTACCATCTGTCCGGCGTCATCACCGGCATCGAGGAATCCCGCGGCGTGGACCCGGGCTTCCTGCTGCACATCACCCTCAACCACAAGAAAGAGGGGGACATCCCTCTCTGGAAAAAACTCTTCCACTGATCCAGAACTGCTGCAACGCTTCGAATCCTTCTATTTACCTCTCGGTTTTCTTCCGGTCCTGCTGGGCACCGCGACGGTCGGATCGTCCGGCCACTGGTGCCTGGGGTAACGCCCCTTCATCTCCTTCTTCACTTCCGGCCAGGTGCGCTGCCAGAAACCCTTGAGGTCCTGGGTCACCTGCAAGGGCCGTTGCGCCGGTGAGAGCAGGTGCAGCATCACCGGCACCTTGCCGCCCGCCAGGCGGGGCGTGTCGGCTTGACCGAACATCTCCTGCAGCTTCACCCGCAGCACCGGCGTCTCGCCTTCCGTGTAATCGACCTTGAGGCTGGAGCCACTGGGCACGGTGACATGGGTGGGTGCCTGTTCCTCGAGCCGCTGACGCTGCTTGTGATCCAACAGGCCCGCCAGGGCATCGTGCAGAGGCAAGCGTTCCAGGTGGGAGAGGCGGCTCATGCCCTGCAGCCAGGGTGAGAGCCAGGTATCCAGCTGCGCCAGCAACGCGGCATCGCTCAAGTCAGGCCACTCCAGTCCAGCGACACGGCGCAAGAAGGCCAGCCGCGCCTGCAGGTTGCGCAATGCCGGCGTCCATGGCAGCACGCCTAGCCCCTTCTGCCGCACCGCTTCCAAGAGGCCCTTGGCCAGGATGTCCGGCGTCACGGACGCGGCAGCATCCTCCAACACCAGTGACCCTAAACGCTTCTGGCGGCGCGCCAGCACCGCGCCACTGGTCTCATCCCAGCTCACGGACTCGCCTTCGCTGATGCGGTCCTGGAAATGGATATCGATGTCCTGCTTGCTCAAGCGCCCGGCCATGAAGATGCGGGCTTCCCGGGCCATGCCATCCAACTGCGCTACCGCCAGCCACTCGGCCTTGCTGAGACCGTCGCCTTCGTTGAGCAAGGCGCCCCGGCCGTTGGCCAGGAGATAACGCGGGGTGTCGCCTTTGCGGCGCTGGGCGATGCGATCCGGATAAGCAAACCCCAACAGCACGCCCTCCTCGCCTATCTCGCGGTCGCGGGAGTCGACGCCGGCACTGTGCTTGAGGTCGGCCGCCACCACACGCATGAGCCGGGTGCGGCGCCGGGCATCGCTGTCGTTGGAGTGCAGTAGCTGGAGCCGCGCGTGGATGTCCGCAGGGGTGGCATTGCCCGCGGCACGCAAGGGATCCCGCTCGCTCAAGATGGCAGCCAGCTCGCAGGCCAAGCTCCCCCAGCCGAGGGCCTTGCCGCGGAGCACCATGTGGGCGAGACGAGGATGCAGGGGCAAGCGCAGCATCTCGCCGCCATGCTTGGTGATGCGCCCGGCTTGATCCAATGCGCCCAGCTCCTGCAACAGCTCCTGGGCCTGATCGAAAGATGCCTTGGGCGGCGGATCCAGCCAGTGCAGGGAATCCGCAGTAGTGGCACCCCACCGCGCCAGTTCCAGCACCAGGTCCGCCAGGTCCGCCGCCAGTATCTCCGGCGTAGTGGCAGGCGCCAGGGTCTCTGATTCCTTCCATAGCCGGTAGCAGACGCCCGGTTCGAGGCGCCCGCCGCGGCCGCGGCGCTGGTCGGCGGCGGCACGCGAGACCCGCAGTGTCTCCAGCCGCGACATGCCGCTCACGGGATCGAAACGCGGCACCCGCATCTCGCCGGTATCGATGATCACCCGGATACCTTCGATGGTGAGACTGGTCTCGGCGATGGAGGTGGCCAATACCACCTTGCGTCTGCCGGGAGGCGGGGGCTCGATGGCCCGGTCCTGGGCGGCGTTGTCCAGGTCGCCATAGAGCGGCGCGACCAGCACCGTCTCCGGCAGTTGCTCTTCCAAGCGCTGCTGCAGGCGGCGTATCTCGCCGCTGCCCGGCAGGAACACCAATAGGTTGCCGGTCTGTTCCTGGAGGGCACGGGTGATGGCGAGTTGCACCTGTGGCAGTTCCGGTTCCCGCTCCCGTAACGGCGCATAGCGGGTCTCCACCGGGAACATGCGGCCTTCGCTGGTGAGCACCGGCGCATCGCCCAGGAGCTTGGCCACCGGCGCCGCATCCAGGGTGGCGGACATCACCACCAGCTTGAGGTCGGGCCTGAGGGCGGCGCGCGCCTCCAGGCAGAGCGCCAAGGCGAGGTCCGCTTGCAGGCTGCGCTCGTGGAACTCATCGAAGATCACAGCGGCATAGCCGCTCAAGGCCGGGTCTTCCTGGAGCAGGCGTGTGAGCACGCCTTCGGTGACGATCTCGATGCGGGTGTCGCGGCTGACGCGGGTCTCCATACGCACCCGGTAACCGATGGTGCCGCCCACTTGCTCGCCCCGCTCCGCTGCCATGCGCCGGGCCGCGGCACGGGCCGCCAGGCGGCGCGGTTCCAGCATCACCAGCTTGCGGCCTTTGAGCCAGGCCGCCTCCAGCAAGGCCGTGGGCACACGGGTGGTCTTGCCGGCGCCAGGCGGCGCCTGGATCACCAGGGCGTGATGGGATTCCAGCTGCCGGCGGATCTCCGGCAACAGGGGATCGATTGGCAGGGGCCGCAATGGACTATTGATAGGTCCAGACCAGGGAAAACTGGACCCGGTTGCCGTCGTTGGTGTGCTCCACCGCTGCCAGCAGGCTGATGAAGCTGAAGTTCAGCCCCGCGCCCAGGCGCTCGCCGAAAGGCCTGCGCCCGAAGTCAGTGTTGCGTTCGGTGAAGATGGCGGCGTCAAGCTCCAGCATGGAAGTCAGCTTGCTGCGCAGACCGTAGCTCGCCCGCCAGTAGTTGTCGCTGCGGTCGTCCAGCTGCGGGCTCAGCTGGTCATGCAGGAACGCCAGGTCGATATAGAAGGAAGTGGTGGTGCTGTAGGCCTGATGGGCCCCGACGCCGATGCCTTCCAGGGTCTGATGGCCCGGGTTCTTGTCGAAATCCAGCTTGTTCCACTGGCCGAAGACGTAGGTATCGCCGAAGTCGTAGGACAAGGCGGCGCCATAACCCTGGGAGCTGTCGCCGAAGTAGTCGGAATGCTCCCGCAGATGATCCACCGTGAGGGTGCTATAGCTGAATATGTCCTGGGCAGGGGCCGGGGGAGCGGCATCTTCCGCCAGCGCTGGCCAGGGCAGGGTCAGACAGGCCAAGAAGCCCAGCAGGCGCAATCTCATCGAGGTCTCCTCGGAGGACGGATCCTTAAGACCCTCAGGATACCGGCAAGCGGGGCCGGAAGCACCCGTTCAGGCTTCTTCGGCCCATAGCGCCGGGGCACCGCTGGCCTTGGCCACTTCCTTGAGCTTATCGGCATGAGCGGCCTGCTCGGCGTCGCTGGCCCGCTGCACCTTGAGGCTTAAGCCCGCACGGTCCAGCTTGCGCAGCCCGTGGTCGCTGCGGCGGCCTGCGGCGGCTTCCGCATCCAGCACCAGCGCGGCCTGGCCACCGGTCATGGCCAGGTACACCTCGGCCAGGAGTTGGGCGTCCAGGAGCGCGCCATGGTACTCACGGCCGGAGTTGTCCACGCTGTAACGCTTGCACAGGGCGTCCAGGCTGTTCTTCTGGCCCGGGTGCTGGTGGCGCGCCATCTCCAGCGTGTCCAGCACGCCGCAGATGCCGCGGATATCGGTCACCTCATGCTGCATCCGGCCGAGTTCGTAGTTGACGAAGCCCACGTCGAATGTGGCGTTATGTATCACCAGTTCCGCGCCACGCACGAACTCCAGGAACTCCGCGGCCACCTCGGCGAAGCGGCGCTTGTCCTTCAGGAACTGGTTGTCGATACCGTGTACCTCAAGGGCACCGGCATCCACCACCCGGTCCGGGTTTATATAGGTGTGGAACACGTTGCGGCTGACGCGCCGGTCCAGGATCTCCACGCAACCTATCTCAATGATGCGGTGGCCGTCGGAGGTCTCGAGGCCGGTGGTCTCGGTATCCAGCACGATCTGACGCATCAGCCCTCTCCCAGCAGTGTGTCGATGGCCTGGTTGGCCAGGCGGTCCACGTATTCGTTGCCGTCGTTCCCGGCATGGCCCTTGACCCAGTGCCAGCGCACCTTATGGCGGGCATTGGCCTCGTCCAGAGCCTGCCACAGGTCCTGGTTCTTCACAGGCTTCTTGGCGGCGGTCTTCCAGCCGCGCAGCTTCCAGCCCGGCAGCCACTCGTTCAGGCCCTTCATCACGTATTCGGAATCGGTATAGAGGTCCGCCGCGCTGCCGTCCGGCAGGGACTTGAGCGCCATGAGGGCGGCGGTCATCTCCATGCGGTTGTTGGTGGTCTGGTTCTCGGCACCGGACAGCTCCCGCTGGCCACTGCCGTCCTTTATGAGTGCGCCCCAGCCGCCCGGGCCGGGGTTACCGCGGCAAGCGCCATCGGTGTAGATCACCACTCCACTCATCCCATGCTCCGCGTCGTCGGTTTCGCCATCCCGCTGAAGGCCGCCTTGGGCCGGGTGCGGACCCGGCGCAGCGGCGTCATGCTGAACACCCGCTTGCGGGCCACTACCATATAGGCACCGGCAGTCAGGCGCCAGCGCAGGCGGTCCAGGAAGGCGCTGCGCAGCAACATGCCAGGCGACTTCCATGGCGGCCGGAACAAGAGCTGCCGTACCTCGACGACCTCGAAGCCCAGCACCCTGAGCCATATCTTGAGGCGCCACAGACTGAGGTAGCGTCCGTTCCAGGCGCTGCGTACTCCCAAGTAACGGCCGATGCCCCAGGAACCGAGCGGGTGGAAGCCCAACACCACCACGTGCCCCTCGCCGTGCAACACCCGCTCCGCCTCGCGCAGCACCTGCTCCGGTTCCTCCACCCGCTCCAGGGTGTGAGGCACCAGTACCAGGTCCACCGAGTCGGAGGCGAACGGCAGGTACGAAGGGTCCCCCACCACGCTACCGCAGGTCTCGCTGACGATGAGCTTGGTGCGGATGGTGCTGGCCTCCAGCAAGGCGCCCGGCTCGCCCCATTCACCTGATTGCACCAGGTAGTAGCCGAACAGGGTGGGCAGCGTCTCGCCCAGGGCGATGCGCTCCTGCTTGGACAGGTAGGCGGCGGTCTTGGTCTGCCACCAGGCTTGGGAGTCCCCTTGCACGTCGCATCCACCCCCGCTCTTGGTTGCCCGGACAGTAGCATAGCCGCACCGCCATGGCCCCGGCGGGAGCGCTCCGCTAGGATTGGGGCATGGACTACGCCCTCACCCCGCTGCCCGCCTTCGCCGATAATTACATATGGCTGCTGACCGACACGCAGGGCAATGCCGCCGTGGTGGACCCCGGCGATGCGGCGCCGGTGCAGCACGTGCTCGATGCACGGGATCTTAAACTGCGAGCCGTGCTCGCCACTCACCATCACCCTGACCATGTGGGCGGAGCCGCCGAACTCGCCGCACGCCACGACTGCCCGGTGTTCGGACCAGCGCGGGAAGCCGGCGCAGTGGTGACGGTGCCTCTCGAAGAAGGCCGCGAGATAGGACTGCCGGGTCTCGGCGCCCGCTTCCGGGTGCTGGACATCCCCGGACACACCGCAGGACACATCGCCTTCTTCGGGCACGGTATACTGTTCTCAGGTGATACCCTGTTCAGCGCAGGGTGCGGCCGGCTCTTCGAGGGTACAGCAGCCCAGATGAGCGGCTCTCTCGCGAAGTTCGCTGCACTGCCGGAGAGCGTTCGAGTCTGTTGCGGCCATGAGTACACGGTCAACAACCTGCGGTTCGCAGCCGAGCTCGAACCTGGTAATCACGCGATACGCGAGCACGCTGAACGTTGCCTCGCATTGCGCGCACGGGGCGAAGCCACCTTACCCTCGACGATGGGACTGGAGCGGAGGATAAACCCGTTCCTCCGCTGCAGCGAACCCGCGGTGCGGGAAGCTGCCTCGAGACACTCCGGTGCGACGCTCACCGACCCTATAGAGATATTCGCCGTGATCCGTCAGTGGAAGGACGGGTTCGGCTGACATGGATGATGGAGACAAGATGAATCGCCGCCTGCTCATTTCCTGCCTCAGCCTGACCTTGGCCGCCTGCGCCGGCGCCACGCACAAGCAACAAGTCGCTGCGCATACTGTCGCGCCCGTGACCGTGACGCAGACGGTCACGACCGCCGCTTCCGTGACGACCGCCCCCGGAGCCGTCACGGTGCTGGCGCCCTCCGCGGCCACCACCGCGGGTGGAGATGCGGACTCCGCTACGCCTATCCCGGACCTGGATCAGGCCAACGGCGAGGATGCCGGTCCAGACGTGCAATGGGATGACATCACCATCGCGCCGCAACAACCGGCTTATGACGATCTGTGGCGCTACCTGGCGCAACACTTCACGCTGCAGAGCGATGGGCTGGCCTCCGAGGATGCGCGCGTGCAGGGTGAACTCGATTGGTTCGCCGCCCACGGCGAATACCTGAACCGCGTCGCGGGCCGCGCCCGCCCCTATCTGTACTACATCGTGCAGCAGGTGCAGGCGCACAAGATGCCCATGGACATCGCGCTCCTACCCGTCGTCGAGAGCGCCTTCGATCCCTTCGCTTATTCCTATGGCCGCGCTGCCGGACTCTGGCAGTTCGTGCCTGCCACAGGTCACCTCTACGAACTGAAGCAGGACTGGTGGTACGACGGCCGCCGTGACGTGGGTGCCTCCACCAAGGCCGCACTCGATTACCTGTACGCGCTGCATGACGAGTTCGGCGGCGACTGGCTGCTGGCCCTGGCTGCCTACAACTCCGGGCCAGGCACGGTGCATCACGCCATCATGGTCGCCGAGCGCCATGGCCGGCCCACCGACTTCTGGCACCTGGACCTGCCGGCCGAGACCCGAGCTTACGTACCGCGGCTCATCGCCATCTGCAAGCTGGTGGCGGACCAGAACCACATGGGCGTGGACCTCATGCCGATCCCGAACCAGCCGTACCTCACGCAGGTGGACGCGGGCGGACAAATCGACCTCGCCACCGCCGCCAAGCTCGCGGGCATGACCACCGAACAGATGTATCTGCTCAACCCTGGCTACAACCGTTGGGCCACCGATCCGCAAGGCCCCTATAGCCTGTTCGTGCCGCTGGATGCCAAAGACACCTTCGACCAGGCTCTGGCCTCACTGCCGCCCCATGACCGGGTGCAATGGGCCACCCACGTGGTCGGCAAGGGCGACACCATCGGCGGGGTAGCCAAGAAATTCAATACCACGGTGGCGGTGATCAAGGAACTCAACGGCATGCGCAGCAACAGCCTGCACCTCAAGCAGACGCTGCTGGTGCCGGTGGCGCGTATCACCCTGGCGGATGCCACCCTGCACGCCGAACAGAAGGTGGCCGGCATGGGCGACATGCACCTGCCGGGCGGTCGCGTGATACACAAGGTCAGGGACGGCGAGAACCTCTGGATGATCGCCCAGCACTACCACGTGACCGTGAGCTCGATCCTGCATTGGAACAAGCTCTCGGCCAAGCACGTCCTGCACAAGGGCGATCGCCTGGTCATCTGGCGCGGCCACCACGAGTCCTCGGACGAGGATTCCAGCGGCTGAAGACCGTATAATCCGCCCAGGACATCTGCACTGGGAGAGCGCTCATGGGTTTCATGGCCGGAAAACGCGCCCTCATCGTAGGGCTCGCCAGCGACCGCTCCATCGCCCACGGTATCGCCGTGGCCTTCAAGCGCGAAGGCGCGGAACTGGCCTTCACCTACCAGGGCGAGCGCCTCAAGGAACGCGTCGAGGAGATGGCCCGGGAGTTCGGCTCGAACCTGGTGTTCCCCATGGACGTGGCCAGCGACCAGGAGATCGACTCCGCCTTCGTCGGCCTGAAGCAGCACTGGGGGCATCTGGACGTGGTGGTGCACTCGGTGGGCTTCGCCCCCCGCGAGCAACTGGCCGGCAACTACATCGATTCCGTGACCCGCGAGGGTTATCGCATCGCCCACGACATCAGCGCCTACAGCCTCGCGGCACTGGCCAAGGCCGCCCGGCCCATGATGCAGGGCCGCAACGGTTCCATCCTCACCTTGAGTTACCTCGGCGCAGTGCGCGCCCTGCCCAGTTACAACGTGATGGGTCCGGCCAAGGCCAGCCTGGAAGCCAACGTGCGCTTCCTGGCTTACTCCCTGGGGCCGGAAGGCACCCGCGTGAACGGCATCTCCGCGGGTCCCATCAAGACCCTGGCGGCCGCCGGCATCTCCGGCTTCCGCGACATCCTGAAACACGTGGAGAGCCAGACGCCGCTGCGCCGCAACGTGAGCACCGAAGACGTGGGTAACGCCGCCGCCTTCCTCTGCTCGGACCTGGCGGCGGGCATCACTGGCGAGATCCTCTATGTTGACGCGGGCTACAGCCACGTGGCCATGAACATCTAGATCTGGAAACGACACTGCAAATAAAAAGACCCGCATAAAGCGGGTCTTTTTATTTCAGGAAGAAGATCTCTTACTGGTCGGACTGTTCCAGGTTCTTGCTGTTGATCGTCACCTTACCCTGGGCCCGCAGGTACGCCAGGTAAGCCGCGAAGTCCGCATAGCCATCGGCCTGGGACAGGCCGCGCATGGCGTTGAGCTTGTCGCTGTCCTTCATGCTCGAGGTGTCGCCCGGCTTGACTGCGCTTACCACCAGCACGCTCACGTCGCCGTCCGGCAACGTGGTGGTGGCATAGGCGCGCGCGCCGGCCGCCGGCTCCGCAGTGCCGAAGGCGGCGGCGAGGATCTCCGGCGCCACGCCCTGCTGACTGCGGGCCACGAAGCCCGGGCTCACCAGGCTCACGCCCGCGCCCGCAGACTTGGCCACGGCGGCCGGATCCTGGCCCTTCTTGAGGCCGTCCAGCAGCGTGGCGGCGAGCTTGGCGGTGTCATCCGTCGCCTTCTGCTGCTTCACGGCCGCAGCGATCTTGTCCTTCACGGAGGCGAGCGGCATGGGCGCGCTGGGTTCATGACCCTTCACCCTGATCACCACTGCGTGATTGGGGCCGAGGATGATGGGCTCGCTGTTGTTGCCCTGGGTCAGCACCTGGTCGCTGAAAGCGGCCTTGCGCACGTCGGCATTGCTGCCGATGCCGGTGCCCGCGTCCTTGGTCACGTCGGTCACCACCTGGATGGGCAGGTTGAGCTGCTTGCTCACCTCGTCCAGCGACTGCGGGTGCTCATAGGCCAGGTTGGCGAGCTGGTCGCCCATGGCGAAGTACTTGTCATCGCCCTGCTTCTTCTGGAAGTCGGCGAGGAGGCCCGGCTTCACCTCGGCGAAGGACTTCACCTGGCCGGCCTTGACGCTCTCCAGCTGGATGATGTGGTAGCCGTATTGGGTCTTCACCGGGCCCACGATGTCGCCGGGCTTGGCGGCGCCGAACAGCGCTGCCTCGAAGGGCTTCACCATCATGCCGCGGCTGACGTCGCCCAGCTCGCCGCCCTGCTTGGCGGAACCCGGGTCATCCGAATACTTCATGGCGAGCTTGGCGAAGTCGCCGCCGGCCTTGATCTGCTTCAGCACGTCGTCGGCCTCGGCCTTGGCCTCGGCGTCGCTGCGCTTGGCGTTCACCGCGATGAGGATGTGACGCGCGTCGCGGGTCTCATCCTGCTTGTACTTGTCGATCTGCTGCTGGTAGAGCGCCTGCAGGTCCGCATCGGTGGGCTGGGTCTGGTTCTGCAGCTGCGCCGCATCCAGTTCCACGTAGGCCAAGGCCACCTTCTCCGGCGTCATGAACTCGGCCTGGTGGGCCTTGTAGTAGGCGTCGATCTCCGCGTCGCTGGCCTGGGCGCTGGCCGCGAAGCGCTTACTGCTCACCAGCAGGTAAGCGATCTGTCGCTGCTGGTTGCGCACCGCTGCGGCGGC
>Ga0265338_10004316_pt1 | contig 19290 bp, 20 predicted proteins | sample 42126metaG_FD_193579 | JGI IMG/M metagenome (GOLD analysis project Ga0265338, IMG submission 193579) | Rhizosphere microbial communities from Carex aquatilis grown in University of Washington, Seatle, WA, United States - 4-21-26 metaG | ecosystem: Host-associated > Plants > Roots > Rhizosphere...
GAACAAGTCTTCTCGGAAGTGGCCGTCTTTGACGTGTTGTTCCAGATGCTTGTTGGTGGCAGCGATGATGCGGACATTGCAATGGGTCAGATCGCTGCTGCCAACCCGCCGGAACATGCCTTCCTCAATGACGCGCAACAAGTCGCCTTGTCCCTTGGGTGGCATATCCCCAACTTCATCCAAAAATAGCGTGCCACCCTCGGCCATCTGGAATCGGCCGGGCCGGTCGGTATACGCGCCGGTGAACGCGCCCTTGATGTGGCCGAATAGTTCGGCTTCCAATAATTGTTCGGGTAACGCGGCGCAGTTGACGGAGATGAATGGCTTGTCGCGCCGCAGGCTCTTCTGGTGGATGGCACGGGCGACCAGTTCCTTGCCGGTGCCACTCTCGCCCTGGATGAGCACGGTCACATCACTGGCCGCAACTTCTTCAACGAGACGCCCGATGGCACGCATGGTTTCGGTCGAGCCGAGAAGCGGGCTGGGTTCGGAACGTTTTTGCAGGCGCAACCTCAGTTCCTTGTTCTCGGCCACCACCGCCTGGTATTCCAACGCCTTGCCAACGAGCGCGCGCAGTCGCCGCATGTCCAGCGGCTTGGGCAGATAATCGTACGCGCCCTGTTTCATCGCCTCGACGGCTGTGTTGACGGTGCCGTACGCCGTCATCAAAATCACGATGGTGTCGGGACTTTTCGCCTTGATGTGCGCCAGTAGGTCCATGCCATTTGGGCCGGGGAGGCGAACATCGGAGATCACAAGATTGTAGAGCCGCTGCTCCAGGCGTTCGATTGCCTTTTGGCCGTCGCCAGCCGTGGCAACCGGATAACCTTCCCGCTGCAACGCTTCCTGGATACCGGTGCACAGGCCGGGTTCGTCTTCCACGACAAGAATGTGAATCCTGGATTTATCCATGCGGCAACCGAACCGGCAGTGCGAGGATAAACTTCGCTCCCTTACCTGATCCGCTTTCGACGCGTAACGTTCCGCCGTGGGCGTGCACGATCTGCTGTGTGATCCACAGCCCCAGGCCGCTGCCATCAGCCTTGGTGGTAAAATACGGCTCAAAAATCCTGTCCTGATTCTCGGGCGCGATTCCCTTGCCATCGTCGATGAACTCGACGGTCACATCGGTTTCGCGTAACGCCGTGCGCACAACCACGTGCCCTCCTTTTGCGGCGGCCTGCAGGGCATTGATGACCAGATTGATAAACGCCTGGGTCAATTGAGAGGCGTCCGCTTGAACATCCGGCAGCGCGTCACCAAACTCCACGACCAGATCAATGCCGCGTTCTTCCGCCTGTGGTCGCAACAACTCACAGGTATGGCTGATCAGTTTGTTGACGGAGAGAGGCAGCTGGTTCAACGACGGCGGGCCGGCGAGTTGGAGAAACCGTGTAACCACGTTTTCCAGTCGATGCAATTCGCCATGGATGATTTGAAATCGGTCCTCGGTTCGCTGCGCCAAATCGGCGCCGCCAATCGCCACGTCCTCTTCGAGCAACTGCACGTGGATATCGAGCGAACTTAGTGGATTGCGAAGTTCATGGGCGACTTGGGCGAGCAGCCGGGTCAACAACTCGCGCTTCTGCTCTTGCGTCAACCGCTGTAATTCCTGCGACGGAAGGGGCCGGCCTATCGCCTTGGCAAGGATTCGTTCCACAAACTCGATGGTAACACGATTTGCAGATTGGGCAAGAATGCGAACGGCATTGCACGATGCGTCCGTGGTGTCGTGCAAAACTTGCACGGAGCCGGCCGCGTACGCGACGCTTGCGCGCATGGGAAAACGGACGACGAGCGCTAACATGCTGTCGCCTAAAGCATTCGCAATCGAGGCATCACCATGGCACTGCTGCTGCTAAACACGACGGCGACCGACGCGAGGTGCGGATCCCATGATGAACTTCAGTATTGGAAAGCCATTTGAGCTTCAAGAACAGCGACGAAACGATTTGACCATCTTATTTGCCGGGGGCCCGATGGAGAAGATTGAGCTTGGCGTGCTTGAGACCGCGCTCAAGCGATTGGCGCAGGAAGGTCGCCGTCGTGTCATCGTGGATTTTTCGGAAGTGACGACACTGAGTACGCTGGTCGTAGCCGGTTTTGTCATCTTCGCCGAATCATTTCGGTTCAGCGGGGGAGAACTGACGGTTACGGGGGCTTCCCGCTCGTTGCGTGATGCCTTTCACATGATTGATTCCGACGGCAGGGTTAATCAACAAACCGACGTGGTAGCCGCCATTAAGGCCATGTCTCAACCAACTGCTGAAGAGGCAAGGTGAACCAGTGGCACCCCGGCGAAACTCCCCTCCTTCTTGCCGCCAATCCAACATCGGCTGCGCGAAATTTACGCGTCCAAAGGAGTTCGGGAGACTTGTAGGGCTTGTGACCAGACTCCAACGTTTGGAACGACTCGTGCAACAAGACGGCCGAAGGCGTTTCAGTCCGCAGGAACTCCTTTTGCTGCAGGCACAAATCATCCGATTGCGCGCGACTATTCCGTCCGACGTTCTCAGCTCCTACGAAACCGTTAAACGTCACGATCCGAAAGCCTTCGTTGACCCGCAGCTATTTCCTCTGATGGTATTGTTGGCGGTGATTACTGTATGGGCCAGACATCAATCGCGTCATTCGGACTACCAAGACCACACAGGTAGCATAGGCTTTCGTGTTCGACGCGTTACGTGGCCGAGTCTTCGGTGCCATGCCCGACAGGCACTGATGCAAAAGAGAAGAAGCCTATGAGCAATCAACCAGAAACAAGTCCGCGTCGTTATCACCCGGTTTCCCAGCCGCCTCACCAGGAAACGCAGCAACTTCATCGCGCCACATTCAAGTACGCGGATCCAAAAGCCCAGACGGTGTGCGTGGCAGGCGAATTCAACAACTGGTCATCAGACTCCAATCCGATGCTGCGGACAGCGGGCGGGATGTGGATGCTGCAATTGGAATTGCCCACTGGCACACATCAGTATCTATTTGCCGTGGATGGCAAGTGGGTTCTCGACCCCAAAGCGATGTTGTCACATCCCAATTCCCACGGCGGCACCAACTCCGTGATACGCGTTTGACGGGATTCCTCCGCCTACAAGTAGTTGAGAAGCACCGGGAGGAAGCATAACCGTGTTTGCCTGTCCAAACACAGCGTCTATCCAGGAAGGAGGTTCTTGGACCTCCCTCATGAACCTCGACCTGTACTCGCAACGGACTGCTGTTGGTCGTTCTTAGGATTTCGCGGCGGGATTCTGCCACGGCTGCGGAACAGGAAGGATTAGCGTCTCGCCCGTCACGAGTGATCGCGTCCACAGCTCATTGGCTTGCCGCAGTTCGACCGTGAGCAGACCGTACCGGTCCGCGATGCCTTCCAGCGTTTCACCGGGCAACACGAGGTGTTTCGTCGAACGAGTGGCTGGCCTTTCGTGGCGAGGCCCGGCCGAGACTTGATTACTTTGTCGCACCGAATGTCGCTCCGGTTGGCGTTGGCGCGGCAGGTGCCGGTATCATTCTTACCAAGGGGGCGGGAACCGGGCGTGACGCTGACGCCGCCGCTGCTCGCGCCATGGGGATCCTGAGCTTCTGGTGTGGCTGGAGCGGGCCGCTCAATTTGTTGAGCTGCCGCAAATACTTCGCGGGCACGTTGTAATTCTTCGCGATTTGCTCGACAGTCTCTCCCGCCACGACGACGTGTTCCTTTTGCATCGGAGTGGTGGATTGTTGGCTAGGCTGCGTCACTGATTGAGTCTGCTGAATCATGAGAATGTTCTTCCTTCTGGTGGATGGTTGGTTCACCTGTCGTCTTTATGGCATAAGGAATGCCATGCGACGTGCAGTTTGCACAACCAGCTTGACTGCGAGTAGTTACAGATGTCAGGAGCCGCGTCTCCCAGAGCAGTGGCGGATCGAACTGGAGCTTTTGGACAATTGTTGCACAATGGGGCGTGCCCCGTGTGCAACATCCATTCCTCACAATGTCGCATCAGGATTGGCCCATTTGTCTGTGCACACGTTGCCGCGCACGAGTGCAAAACTTGCGCCAGGCATTACCGTAATCGGGTCGGTCGGAGAAGGCATCACTCTTCTTCAACACACAGCACCTTCGACCGCAAGCGGTTGGGTGATCGCGAGCCGGACTGGCACACGGATTGTTTAAGCTGGTACTATGTCGATGAACATAGGGGAATTTACCGAGTTGAGCTTGTTGGTTCCGCAACTGGTCGGTGCGGATCAAGCGAGCGCGATTCACGCGCTTAGCCACCGATTGCAGGGGGCGGGGCGGATTGAGGACTCGCTGACATTCTTCCAGGCGGCTCTGCAGCGCGATTATCTTTCGTCTTCAGCGGTCGAAGGCGGAGTGGCTTTCCCCCACGCGCGCGGGCACGGAATTCATCGCTTCTCTCTTGCGTTGGGGCTTTCCAAAGAGGGGATTCATTGGCGGGACGGTTCGCAGGTACACGCGGTGTTTCTGCTTGGCGTCCCGTCAGTCGAAACGCAGTTGTATCTGGCTGTCGGGTCGGCGCTGGCCCGGCAATCACGGCTGGGCGGATGGTTGACCACACTGCTGGCGTGCAACCGACCAGAAGAATTGCTCGCCATGCTAAACAACGTGAATGTGAGCAGTACGGGAAAGATCAGGGCTGGTCAAGAGGCGGGCGAAGGCCGTCAGAACGGGTCGTCAACTCCATCAGCAGAGAACATTCGGTACGATATTCGACCGAAGGGGCAGGCGTCGGAGCAGGTCGCGTAATATTTCGCACGAGTAAGTGATTTTTTGAGCAAGGGAACCCTTATGTTCGAAAGGACAGGATAAACCAACCATGGAATTGCGTGTTCGTGAAGTGGCGAAACTGTTCGCCGTCCCGGAAAAAAGGATTTACGAGTGGATCAAGGACAAAGGGTTGCCCGCCCGCCAGATTGGTGGCCAATACCGGTTCAACCGCGCCGAGTTGCTGGAGTGGGCCACGGCACGCCAGGTCCATCTCTCCAGTGAGATTTTTGGCGGACAGGAAAACGGTTCTGGACCGCCGCCCAGTTTGGCCGCCGCCCTGCAGGTCGGGGGAGTCTTCCAGGGCGTTGGAGTTTCCGACCGTGAATCGGCCTTGCGAGAGATTGTCAAAAACATGCCTCTTCCCGACGATGTGGATCGGGAGCTTCTCTTCGACGTCCTGCTGGCGCGAGAAGCACTGCAATCCACGGGCGTTGGGGACGGCATTGCGATCCCCCACGTACGTAACCCGGTGGTGTTGCACGTTCCGAAAGCCATGGTCAACCTTTGCCTGCTCGCCACTCCCATCGAGTTCGGTGCGATGGATGGCAAACCGGTGCATGCGTTGTTTTCACTGATCAGTCCAACGGTACGCACGCACCTGCACCTGCTGTCGCGGTTGGCTTTTGCCCTGCGCGATGCTGGGTTCAAGGCAGCAGTAGCGCGTCGCGCGTCGGCGGGTGAAATCTTTGAGGAAGCCCGTCGCGTGGAAACAGGTCTTGCGCAACCGGCCATCGCTGCCTCCAAGGAGGGGCAACGATGACGGTATTGCTGGTCGCCATCGCAATTCTTGTGTTCAGTGGTTTGGTGATCATTCTGTTCACGAACCGCCTGCGCGTCGCCACAGTGCCGGCGCCGGCGCATGCCTGGGTGGTTTTGGGGAGATGGATGATGCCATGAGAGAATGGCTGATCATCCTGGGCATTGGCTGCCACGCGCTGAGCGGCGTGCCGGGACTCTTCCGCAGACGCGATTCGGACGCCGGGCAGAAGCTCGCCGTGATATTGGGTCTCATCGGCTCCGCACTGGGCATCGCCGGCGCGGTGGGATCATTGTGGCAACCACCCATTGCAAACTCGGCCATCAAGATTGACGCCATCACCGTCATCTTTCTGTTGCCGATATTTCTGATTCCGGCACTCGGCGGCGTGTACGGTTTGACGTATTGGAAGCAGGCGGAGCATATGCGCAACGGCCAAAAGTTGCGCTTGTTCTATGGGCTGGTCACGGCGGCCATGGCTGGCGTGACCATCGCAGCCAATTCGATCCTGTTTCTCGTCGCCTGGGAGATTATGGCGCTCAGCGCATTCTTCCTCATCACGACCGAAGACGACGACCGGACAGTGCGCGAAGCGGGTTGGCTTTATCTTATTGCGGCTCATGCGGCCACACTATGCCTCTTTGCCGTGTTTGCTCTGCTGAGGAATGTGACCGGTTCATTTGCTCTGGTCGCCTTGCCGGATGGCCTCGGGGCGGGTGTCGCCACCGCGATTTTCTTGCTGGCGCTGATTGGTTTTGGTTTGAAGGCGGGCGTGATGCCATTGCACGTCTGGCTGCCGGGGGCCCACGCGATGGCACCCAGTCACGTATCGGCGCTGATGTCCGGTGTGCTCATCAAAATCGGCATCTACGGCCTCGTCCGTATCTGTTCGCTGCTCCCTCACCCGCCGTTGTGGTGGGGAGGACTGCTGCTGGCGGCGGGCGCGACTTCCGGAGTGCTGGGGGTGGCGTTTGCCATCGCTCAGCACGACCTGAAACGGTTGCTGGCCTATCACAGCGTTGAGAATATCGGCATCATCACCATGGGCCTGGGGTTGGCGATGGTGGGCCGGTCGTTGCATCGGGTGGATTGCGTGGTGCTTGGCCTGGCCGGAGCGCTATTGCACGTATGGAATCATGGATTTTTCAAGTCGGTGCTATTTCTCAGCGCCGGTGCGGTGATCCGGGCAACACACACACGAGAGATTGATCGTCTGGGCGGATTGGCCAGGGTGATGCCACGTACCGCGCTGTGTTTTGCCATTGGCGCGGTGGCGATTTGCGGGTTGCCACCGCTCAATGGGTTTGTGAGTGAGTTGTTTTTATACCTTGGTTTGTTTCGCTCGCTGGGAATCGGCCATGAAACCGGTTGGCCTGGCTCCGCGTTTGCCCCGCCCGCACTGGCCATGATCGGAGCGCTGGCAGTGGCCTGCTTCGTGAAAGTATTCGGCGCCGTGTTCCTCGGTGCGGCACGATCCGAATACGCCCGGCAGGCACATGAGGCCGGTGTGACCATGGTGGGGCCGATGTTGGCGCTGGCGGGCTGCTGTGTGGTTATCGGGTTGGCGCCGCTGTTGGTCGCGCCGTTGCTAGATCAAGGGGTGTACGCGTGGTCGCCGGACCTGGCGGGGGGTGCGGGGTCGTTGGCGACGCTGGCACCGTTGGGCTGGATTAGCGCGGCCGGACTGACACTGATCGTGTTGATCATTGCCGCTGGTGTCGTGTTGTGCCAGCGAGTTCGCCATTGCGGCACAGCGTCAAGTGGCACTTGGGACTGTGGATACGCTGCGCCGACGGCGAGAATGCAATATACGTCCTCTTCGTTTGCCCAAATGCTGGTTAATTGTTTCGTGTGGGTGCTTCGTCCGCGGGTTCACGCTCCGAGTGAGCAGGCATTGTTTCCACGCCCCACACAGTTTCAGAGTCACGTGCCGGATATTGTCCTGGATGGGGCGCTCCGGCCGAGCTTTCGATTCGGGACGAAGATCACATCATCATTCCGATTTTTACAGGCAGGAAACATTCACGCGTATTTGTTCTATATCGTGGCTTTCCTGATTCTGCTGCTGCTGTGGAGGTAAACGAGAGATTGTCACGACCATGAGTCACATCATCGTACACATCCTTCTGCTGCTGGGGATGCCGCCCCTGCTGCTCGGGGTAATCGGCAAAACCAAGGCGTTGTTCGCCGGGCGCGTCGGACCTCCTCTGTTCCAAACTTACTACGACCTGGCCAAACTCTTTCGAAAGGGTTCGGTATTCAGCACCACGACGACGTGGGTATTTCGTGCCGGGCCGGTCGTCGGATCGGTGACGGCACTGTTGGCGGGGTTATTGGTGCCGTTGGGCAGCCACGGCGCGCCCGTGTCCTTCAGCGGCGATCTGATCCTGTTCGCATACTTATTTGCCCTGGGAAGGTTCTTCACGGCATCGGCGGCGTTGGACACGGGTTCGGCGTTCGAAGGGATGGGCGCGGCGCGGGAAGTGACGTTCTCCTGCCTGGCGGAGCCGGCGTTGTTCTTCGGGTTCCTGGTGCTGGCCAAACTATCCGGGTCGCTGTCATTGACAGGGATGCTGGATGGGCCATTCCCCAGCGGCTGGGGTGTGGCGGGTGCATCGTTGGTACTGGTGGCCGCGAGCCTGTTCATTGTGCTGCTGGTGGAGAACTCGCGCATACCATTCGATGACCCGAACACCCACCTCGAACTGACGATGATTCATGAGGTGATGGTGCTCGACCACAGCGGGCCGGCGCTGGGGATGATCCTGTACGGCGCCGCGGTGAAACTGTTTGTGATGGGGGCGTTGTTGACGCGCATCGTGGCGCCATTCGAGTCGGGGAACGCCTGGGCTGACTGGGGCCTCTTCATCACGGGCATGCTGGCGTTGGCGGTGATCATCGGCGTGGTTGAATCCGTGATGGCACGGTTTCGCTTGGTCTTTGTGCCTACGTTTCTGGTGGCAGCGTGCCTTCTGTCAGCGTTCGGCATCGTTCTCTTATTGAGGTAAATCCATGCATCAACTACTCGATCCAATCCTCGTCGCGGTCCTGTTGCTGAACTTTGTCGCTCTCGGCGCGAGTCAACTGCGCACCGTAATCCACGCGGTGGCGCTTCAGGGCGTGCTGTTGGGCACAACGATAGTGGTCGCGCACAACACGGTGACGGTCTGGGTGATCATTATGGCCGGCGCCACGATCGCATTGAAGGGCGTCGTCATTCCCCGGATGCTGTTTCATGCAATCCGCGAAGTGGTTATTCGTCGTGAGGTGGAACCGATCATCGGGTTCATCGCCTCGCTTCTGCTGGGAGGCGTGGGAACAGCGCTGGCGGTGCTGTTTGCCAAGACGCTGCCGATAGCCCATGAGCATATGGGGTCGCTGGTGGTCCCCGCGGCGTTGTCCACGGTGCTGACGGGGTTTCTGATTTTGACAACGCGGGTGAAAGCGATTTCGCAAGTGGTGGGCTATCTGGTGCTGGAGAATGGCGTTTTCATTTTTGGCCTGCTCCTCGTCGAGGCGATGCCGTTCTTGGTCGAGATTGGCGTGTTGTTGGATTTGTTCGTCGCCATCTTCGTCATGGGCATCATCGTCTACCAGATCAGCCAGGAGTTCTCGACCGTGAGCACCCGCAAACTTTCCGCCCTGAAAGAGTAAGCATGGCCTGGCTTCTAATTCTCATTCCATTATTGGCGGCGGCGGCGGCGGCGCTGATGCCCTCCGACCGTTGGCGTCCGTGGTTGGTGCCGTTGGGCGGATTGGCGCATTTTGTCCTGGTCGGTTGCGCACTGGCGGGCACGCCGGTATTCGCGTTCAACGGCTGGCTGTCGTTGGACCCTCTTGGGAAACTGGTCCTCGCGTTTATCAGTGTGTTATTTCTTCTGTGCGCGCTTTACGCACCCGGTTATCTGGCGCTACGGGCGGACCGCCCGAACCGCATCTTCTGCGCCTGTTTGTTGGCGATGCTGGCGATGATGACGCTGGTGACACTGTCGCACCATCTTGGCCTGATGTGGGTGGCCATGGAGGCCACCACGCTGACAACGGCGCCGTTGCTGTTCTTCAATCACAATCCCCGCTCGCTGGAGGCGACCTGGAAATATCTGCTGATTAGCTCGGTCGGTATCGCGCTGGCGCTGCTTGGCTCGTTCTTTCTCGCCTACTCGTCGCTCCACGAGGGATTGGAGTCGACCTTGCTGTTCGACGATCTCGTGAAGCTTGCGCCGCAGCTTTCGCGGCCGTGGCTGCACGCGGCGTTTGTGCTGCTGCTGGTTGGCTACGGCACGAAGATGGGCCTCGCGCCGATGCACACGTGGAAACCGGACGCGTACGGCGAAGCGCCGGGATTGGTCGGCGCCTTGTTGGCCGGCGGCGTCACGAGTTGCGCGTTCCTGGCAATCCTGCGTTTCTTTCAGATCTGCGTGGCCGCACACGAGGCGGCGTTCGCTCGCGAAATCTTGATCTTCGTGGGGCTGCTGTCGATGACCGTGGCGGCAGTTTTCATGGTGCGGCAACGCGACTTCAAACGGATGCTGGCCTACTCCAGCGTGGAGCACATGGGCATTCTGGTGCTGGGCATTGGCGTCGGCGGAGTCGCGACGTTCGGGGCATTGCTACACCTGCTCACCAACGGGCTGACCGAGGGTGTGCTGTTTCTCTCGGCCGGCAACATCCATCGCGCCTACGGCAGCAAACTCACTGATGACGTGCGCGGCGCCATCCGCCGTCTGCCCGTATCGGGAGCACTATTTTTAGGCGGGTTTCTTGCGATTACCGGCTCGCCGCCGGGCGGGCCATTCATCAGTGAATTCACCATTTTGAATGGAATAATTGGCGAAGGGAAATTCGTTGTCGCCGGATTGTTCTTATTGCTTCTGGCCGTTGTGTTCGTCGGCATGGGGGCCACCGTCCTGCGAGTCGTCCAAGGCACACCTTCTGATCAGGCGGCGGCTACAGGATATCATGATCGCCCGCAGGTCGTTATCCCGATCCTTGTGTTCATGGGGCTGGTACTAATGCTGGGACTTTACATTCCGACTCCGTTGGAATCCCTCCTGCGGGAAGCGGCGAAGTTCCTGGAGGGGGGACAATGAGTGTTGTCTCTCCATTGCTGACTTTGCGAAATGGAGTGGCACGGGCGCGCCGGGAAGTCCCGGATTTTGATTGGCCCCAATTCCGCAGCGCCATTCTCGATGGCGTGGCTGGGGGCGCGCATATAACGGCCATGTTCGGCCACATGCCGAATGCCAACGACGCGGTTGAAATCTACGTGGTGCTGGCGGACCATGAAGGCGGACAGCTTCACGCCGCGAAGACCCGGGTGTCTGGGGGCGTGTTCCCATCGCTGACACCGGAGTGTCCGCAGGTGCATCTGTTCGAGCGCGAGATTGCCGAGCAGTTCGGCCTGCGACCCGAAGGACATCCGTGGCTCAAACCAGTGCGCTTCGTCAAGTCGCAGCGCGCCGGCCACGATGCCTGGGGCCGGTCGGCGAACGAACAGCCGCTCATCGGCGTGACCCAGTTTTACCGCGTTGAGGGCGAGGAAGTGCACGAAGTGGCTGTTGGACCGATCCACGCGGGTGTGATCGAGCCCGGGCACTTCCGTTTCCAGTGTCATGGCGAACATGTATTCCACCTGGACATCTCGCTCGGTTATCAACACCGCGGCGTGGAGCGCGCCCTGGTGGGAGGACCCGACAAACGGACGATTCATTACATGGAAACACTGGCAGGCGACACCACGGCCGGCCACACCACAGCCTACTGTCAAGCCGTCGAAGCCCTGGCGGGCTGCAAGCCCCCTGCCCGGGCGCAACTGTTGCGTGGCGTGGCGCTGGAATTGGAGCGGTTGGCCAATCACACCGGTGATCTCGGTGCGCTGGCGGGTGACGTTGGATTTCTGCCAACCGCCTCATACTGCGGCCGATTGCGTGGCGACTTCCTCAACATGACGGCGCGCCTCTGCGGGAGCCGATTCGGTCGCGGCCTGATCCGGCCGGGTGGCGTTTCTTTTGATGTGGACGCGACGCGTGCGGAAGAATTGCTGAGCAGTTTGCAGAACGCCGTGCGCGATGTTACCAGCGCTGTTAATCTCCTCTGGGACTCGTCCTCGGTGATGAACCGCTTTGAGGATACCGGCAGGGTGTCGTTGGAGGTCTGTAAACAGCTTGGCCTGGTCGGTCCGGCGGCGCGGGCGAGTGGCGCAGAAGGAGATGTCCGTCACGATTTCCCGACCGGCATCTACCGTTTCTCGCAGATTCCGGTGTCCACGGCCAACACGGGGGATGTTTTCGCGCGGGCCTATGTGCGCTGGTTGGAAATTCAAAGATCAGCGGATTTCGTACGTGAGCAATTACAGATGCTGGCCAGCGGGTCCGCGCGTAAAACGCCAGGCGACCTGGCCGCCGACTCGTTCGTCGTATCGCTGACCGAAGGCTGGCGCGGCGAGATTTGCCATGTGGCCATGACCGATGAACGTCGCCGCATCGCCCACTACAAAGTCGTCGATCCGTCCTTCCACAACTGGATGGGACTGACGATGGCAATGCGCAACCAGCAAATCTCCGATTTCCCGTTGTGCAACAAAAGCTTCAACCTGTCCTACTGCGGACACGATCTCTGAGGTGATTGTATGTTGGACATCCTATTAGCCCGCTGGCAACAAGGCCATCGCACAGTTTCCTTCCCAAAGGGACAACCGACGCTGCCGGATCGGTTTCGCGGGGTGCCGGTGGTGGACCAATCAAAATGTCCGGTCGGTTGCCGCGATTGCGCCGAGGCGTGCCCGACCGATGCGATTACGATTGATGGCAAAGGACTGCGACTGGATCTGGGACGGTGCTTGTTCTGCACCGACTGTGTCGAGGCATGTCCGGAACAGGCGATCCGTTATACACAGGACTTTCGCCTGGCGGCGCGCCAGCGGGATGACCTCGTGTTGAGCGGCGAAAGCCTCAAGCTGGCGGAGGCGCTCGACAAAAAGACGCGGCGGCTATTCGGTCGGTCATTGAAACTGCGACAGGTTAGCGCCGGCGGGTGCAACGGTTGCGAGGCGGATGTGAACGTATTGAGCACCGTCGTCTTCGACCTCGGTCGGTTCGGCATCCAGATGGTTGCCTCGCCGCGTCACGCGGATGGCCTGCTCATCACCGGACCCGTGACCGAGAACATGCGGCTGGCGTTGAAGAAGGCGTACGATGCGGTGCCGGCGCCGAAAATTGTCATCGCCGTTGGCGCGTGCGCCATTGCTGGTGGCCCGTACATCAACCATCCCGAACAGCACAACGGCGCGGACAGTGTTGTGCCCGTTGATCTCTACATCCCCGGCTGCCCGCCGCACCCGTTGACGATCCTGGACGGGTTGCTGCGGCTTCTCGGACGTCTTGAAGTTGGGCAACCTCGAGCATGAACTGATGCGCGACCGAATCGTGCGACTTTGAATAGTGAGTTGCATATCGGTGCAGATTGGTGTCAATTCGGGTCAGGGTAGTTATTTATAGCGCGACCCGTTCACCCGGAGTTGGCAATGCCCGTTGAATTCAAAGACTACTACGACGTTCTCGGCGTGACCCGAAACGCGACCGACGCGGAAATCAAGAAGGCTTTCCGCCGCCTCGCGCGCAAATACCATCCTGATGTCGCCAAGGACAAGACCACCGCCGAGGAGAAATTCAAGGAGATCAACGAGGCCAATGAAGTCCTGAGTGACCCGGAGAAACGGCGAAAGTACGATGAACTGGGCGCGAACTGGAACCATCCGGAGCGGCAGGCTCCGCCGCCACAGGGTGGATTCGGCGGAAGCCCCGACGGTGGTTCTGAATTCCATTTTGATGGCACTGGTTTCAGCGATTTTTTCGAGCAGTTTTTCGGCAGTCGCGGTCGTCCTTCCGGCGGGTTTGGTCGATCGGGAGGAATCGGCTGGGAAGCCGAATCTTTCGCCCAACCCGGACAGGACATTGAGGGCGATATCCTGGTGACACTTGACGAAGTCTTTCATGGTTCGACCCGCACGATCCGGCTGCAACGTACCGACCCGCGAACCGGGAAATCGACCACACAAACCTTACGGGTAAAAATTCCACCCGGCGTCCGGGAGGGGCAACTCATCCGCCTCGCGGGTAAAGGGGAGGAAGGCGTTGGCGGGGGCGCCTCGGGAAATCTGTATTTGCGCGTAAAGTTCGCCCAGCACCCCGACTTCCGCGTACGCGGGGCCGACCTGTATTACGATTTGGAACTCGCCCCGTGGGAAGCCGTGCTGGGCGCCACCGTCCAACTGCGAACTCTTGATGGCATGGTGTCCTTAAAGATTCCGTCGGGCACGGTGGCGGAACAACGATTTCGTCTGCGCGGCAAGGGCTTGCCCACGGGTAACGGAACGCGGGGCGACCTGTATGCCGTTGTGTCCATCGAAGTCCCGTCGCATCTTACACCAGAGCAAAAGACACTATGGGAGCAATTGGCCACAAAATCGACGTTCAACCCCCGGAAGACCTCATGAGCAAGCGATTCGATCCCGACGCTCCATCGCCGCTGGCTCTTGAGTTGTTTCAACCCAAGCCAAGCGTCCTGTACAGTCTGGATGCAGCCGCTCATCTCGCCGGTGTTTCCCGCCGTTCCGTCCTGGTGTATTGCCGCGCCGGACTGGTACGTCCCGTTCTGCAACCGCCCTACGGGGTGATGGAATTTACGGAAGAAGCGATTCATGCGGTGCGCCGGATCGAGTACTTGCGGACCGTTCACGGCATCGATTTGGACTGGCTTAAGACCATGTTCGATCTGCTCGACGAGGTAGATCGCTTGCGTGCCGAGTTGCGGTTCTTGCGTAAGCATTGAGAAGGCGAAACCGCCTATGGCTGAGAAACCCGACCAAGCCCGCGTCCTGACGATCAATGGTGGGTCGTCGAGCATCAAGTTCGTGCTGTATCAGACAGGCGAACCGCTGGAGCGAAAGCTTTATGGAAAGGTTGATCGCATCGGCCTGAGCGGAACAAATCTGTCGTTCCACGACCAGGCCGGAAAACCACAGAACACTCGCGGCATCGCCGCCTCCGATCATAAGTCGGCGGCGAAGTTCCTGATTGATTGGCTCGAGGAGCAGCATGGTCTCGCATCGGTCCGGGCGGTGGGACACCGCGTGGTCCATGGCATGAAACACACCGAGCCCGAACGGGTCACCCCGGAATTGCTGGATGAACTGCATCGCCTCCGGCCGTACGACCCGGATCATTTGCCTCGCGAAATTGAGTTGATCGAGGCGTTCCGCCAGCGTCACCCGCAACTGCCCCAGGTCGCCTGCTTTGACACGGCGTTCCACCAAACCATGCCGCGGGTCGCGAAGCTGTTGCCGATTCCACGTCGCTTTGATGCAAAAGGCATACAACGGTATGGTTTCCATGGCTTGTCGTATGCCTACCTATTGGAAGAACTCGCGCGTCTCGGGGACCCGGCGGCGACGAAGGGCCGCGTGATCCTCGCGCATCTCGGCAACGGCGCAAGCCTGGCCGCTGTGCGAGACGGCAAAAGCATCGACACCAGCATGGGCTTCACGCCCACGGCGGGATTGGTGATGAGCACTCGCTCGGGCGACTTGGATCCTGGCTTGGCGCCTTATCTGGCGCGAACCGAGAAGATGACGACAAAACAGTTTTACGAAATGGTGAACCACGAGTCCGGGCTGCTCGGCATTTCGGAGACCAGTCCTGATATGCGAGACCTGCTCGCGCAGGAAGCCGCTGACGTACGGGCGGCGGAAGCCGTGGCGCTATTCTGCTACCAGGCAAAGAAGTGGCTGGGCGCCTTTGCCGCCACCCTTGGCGGATTGGATACGTTGGTCTTCTCCGCCGGCATTGGAGAAAACTGCCCGTCCATTCGCGCCCGCATTTCCCAGGGGTTGGATTTCCTCGGCATCGAACTGGACGGGGCGCGCAACACAGCCAATGCCGAAGTGATCTCCACGGACAGCAGCCCGGCCACTGTGCGGGTCATTCGCACGGACGAAGAATTGATGATTGCGCGCTCGGTGTGCCGTGTTCTCAAACTTGGGGTGGCCGGCTGAAGGAACTCCGACCGCATTATCCATCGCGGCTTGATATGTTCGCCAAAAAGCAAATTGATGCGCCTACTTGTTTTTGGAGACAGGTGCATTGTTTTCGGCGTTTTCCTTCACGGCAGCAACCATCGCGTCCATCCCATCCTTGATTTCGCCGACCTGCGGATGCACTTCCTTGATGAGGTCATGTTCGAGCTTGGACAACTTTTCGATGCGTTTGCCCTGCGCGTGAAGTTGATCCAAAAAGGCATTCTGTTTGGTTGAGATCCGATACATCCACCAAAAACAAACAACCCAGCAAAGGGTCCCAGTCAATGTCAGCCAGAATGCGAAGCTGGTTTTATTCATCATCCATTCTTCCCATTATTGCAGTTACGCTACGCGGTGAACCAATTCACGGCTATGGGGCGTAACCCTACTACGGACATCTACGGTAGGGTTAGACCCCATGGCAACGGGCCGATTGTGACCGTAGCTTCACAATCGAGAGTTGACCGCCAGAATGTTTCCGCGGTCACGGTGACGGCGAACGGAATCAAAACACCAAAGGAAATATAATGAACACACTCGAAATCAAAGGCGACTGGAACATCACCAAGGGCAAGCTAAAACAGAAGTGGGCCAAGCTGACGGATGACGATCTCCAATTCGCCGAAGGCAAGGTCGAAGAGGTATTTGGGCGGATTCAAAAACGCACCGGCGAAAGCCGTGAAGCAGTCGAAAAGGCCGTTAAGGAAGCCTCTTCCCACTCCTGCTGCAACTAATCTACCGTCTGCGCGGGTGGACTGGGGAGGTATGCTCGAGGCCCGGCGCCCGCGCCGAACGCGGTGAAACCGACTTTTCAAACACACTGTCGGCTAGTATTCTGGTGTCAAGTCAACAAGGCGATTGCCCATGCCAACAAACACACTTGCCCCGGAATTGCTCCAGAGAATGGACGCGTACTGGCGCGCCGCCAACTATCTGTCGGTCGGGCAGATCTATCTTTGGGACAATCCCCTGCTGAAACAACCGCTCTCGCTGGCGCATGTGAAGCACATGTTGCTGGGACATTGGGGCACCACACCAGGACAGAATTTCATCTACGTGCATCTGAACCGGGTCATCAAGAAATACGACCTCGACATGATTTACGTCTCCGGCCCCGGGCACGGCGGCCCGGCCGTCGTGGGCAACACGTACCTCGAGGGCACGTACAGCGAGATCTATCCCAACATTAGCCAGGATGAGGCCGGACTCAAAAAGCTTTTTACGCAGTTCTCGTTCCCGGGTGGGATTCCCAGCCACGCTTCGCCGGAATGTCCGGGGTCGATCCATGAGGGTGGCGAACTGGGCTACTCGCTCAGCCATTCGTTCGGCGCGGTGTTTGATAATCCCAATCTCGTCGTCGCGTGCGTCGTCGGTGATGGTGAGGCGGAGACCGGACCGCTGGCCACGGCGTGGCATTCCAACAAGTTTCTCAATCCAGCCACCGACGGCGCGGTGCTGCCGATCCTGCATCTCAATGGATACAAGATTTCCAATCCAACCCTCCTCGCGCGTATCACCCGCGAGGAATTGGAACAGTTGCTCCGCGGCTACGGCTGGACGCCCTACTTCGTCGAGGGTCACGAGCCCGCGCTCATGCACGAGGCGATGGCCACCACGCTCGACAAGGCGGTGGAACAGATCAAAAAAATCCAGCAAGACGCCCGCGTCCGCGGCAACATCGCTCGTCCACGCTGGCCGATGATTGTTCTTAATTCGCCCAAGGGTTGGACGGGACCAAAGATGGTCGATGGTTTGCAGGTGGAAGGCACCTTCCGATCGCACCAGGTGCCTCTCTCCGACCCCGCTACTCATCCCGAACACCTCAAGCTGTTGGAAGACTGGCTGAAGAGCTACCGGCCAGAAGAACTTTTTGATGAGCACGGCCGATTGAAACCGGAACTGGCCGATCTGGCGCCGAAGGGCGAACGACGCATGGGCGCGAATCTCCACGCCAACGGCGGCATGCTGCTCCGCGACCTGCGTATGCCGGATTTCCGCGACTACGCCGTGGGGGTGACTTCGCCGGGCGTGCACGGCATCGGTGACACGCATGTGCTGGGGAAATTCCTGCGCGATGTGGCGAAGCTGAACAGCGAGCAACGGAATTTCCGGGTCTTTGGCCCCGATGAGACGCTCTCCAACGGTCTGGAAGCCGTCTTCGAAGCGACCCAACGCCAATGGGACGCCGCAACCGTGCCGAACGACGAATTCCTCGCGCCCAGCGGGCGCGTGATGGAAATGCTCAGCGAACACCAATGCGAGGGCTGGCTCGAGGGCTATCTGCTCACTGGCCGGCATGGGGTCTTCAACTGCTACGAGGCGTTCATTCACATCGTCGACTCGATGTTTAACCAGCACGCCAAGTGGCTGAAAGTCACATCGCACCTGCCGTGGCGGCGCAAGATCGCTTCGTTGAACTACCTGCTGGCCTCGCATGTCTGGCGTCAGGACCACAATGGCTTCACGCACCAGGATCCCGGGTTCATCGACGTTGTCGTGAACAAGAAGGCTGAGATCGTGCGGGTTTACCTGCCGCCCGACGCCAACTGCCTGCTGTCGGTGATGGACCACTGCCTGCGCAGCCGCCATTACGTCAACGTCGTCATCGCTGGCAAACACCCGGCGCCGCAGTGGCTCTCGATGGATGCGGCTGTCGCTCATTGCACCGAGGGCATCGGCATCTGGCAATGGGCCAGCAACGACCAGGGCGGCCCGCCCGACGTGGTCATGGCCTGCTGTGGCGACGTGCCCACGCTGGAGACGCTCGCCGCCGTCTCCATCATGCGCGAGCATTTGCCCGACCTGAAAATCCGGGTGGTCAACGTCGTCGACCTGATGAAGTTGCAACCACAGTCCGAGCACCCGCACGGGCTGAGCGACGTGGATTTCGACGAGCTCTTCACGAAAGACAAGCCGGTCATCTTCGCTTTCCATGCCTACCCGTGGTTGATCCATCGGCTGACCTACCGCCGCGCCAACCACGACAACATCCACGTCCGCGGTTACAAGGAAGAAGGCACGATCACCACGCCGTTCGATATGACGGTGCTGAACGACCTCGACCGCTTTCACCTGGTCATGGATACCATTGACCGCGTGCCACAGACGGGCGGCAAGGGCATCTACCTGAAGCAGCAACTCAAGGACAAGTTGATCGAGCACAAGCAATACATCGAACGATACGGCCAGGACCTGCCGGAAATCCGCGATTGGAAATGGCCCAACAATTCCAGGCAATGAAGTCAGCCGACAAAGTCGTGTTTCTGTTCGACGTGGACAACACGTTGCTCGACAATGATCGCGTGACGGCGGACCTCCGGCATCATCTGGAAAAGGAGGTCGGCCCCGAGGGAGCCGAATGTTATTGGACCATCTTCGAGCAGTTGCGGAATGAACTCGGGTACGCCGATTATCTCGGCGCATTGCAACGCTACCGCGTCGAAAACCCGCACGACCTGCGGCTCCTAACCGTTTCCCGTTTCTTGATCGAGTATCCATTCGCCAATCGTTTGTACCCGCACTCGCTCGACGTCGTCGAACGCGTGAAACAATGGGGCCTCGCGGCTATCCTGTCCGACGGCGACGTGGTCTTTCAGCCGCGCAAGGTGGAGCGATCCGGGTTGTTCGAGGCCGTCGACGGCAACGTGTTGATCTACGTGCACAAGGAGCTGGAACTCGACGACGTGGCGCACC
>Ga0265338_10004317_pt1 | contig 19282 bp, 16 predicted proteins | sample 42126metaG_FD_193579 | JGI IMG/M metagenome (GOLD analysis project Ga0265338, IMG submission 193579) | Rhizosphere microbial communities from Carex aquatilis grown in University of Washington, Seatle, WA, United States - 4-21-26 metaG | ecosystem: Host-associated > Plants > Roots > Rhizosphere...
CTGACGGCGGATCGTCGTTTCGTCGAAGCCCTCGCCGATCAGGACCAGCTCGGTGCGCGGGCGGTCGGCGCCCCAGGGCTCGGCGTATTTCAGCGTGGTGTGCGCGCCGGCGTGCTCGAGGAAACCGCGGCGCGGTTCGCCGGCCAGGTGAACGAAGCCTTTCGCGCGCACCAGCGCGGGCCCGAGCCGTTCGCATACCTGCAACAGCGGCTCGGCCAGCAACGGCGCCTCGTCGGCGAAGACCGCGGCGATCAACTGGCTGTGCGCATGCGGGCGGTGCGGTTCGCCCTCCTCGCCGTGATCGGCCGCGTGCGACGCGCGCGCGCGCGACGGGCTGGCGCGGCCGCCGAGATCGAGCAGCCACGGCACCAGCGCCGCTGTGCCTTCGGCGCCCTCGGGGAAGCCGGCGCGCTCGGCGTCGGCGTTGCGCTGCGCGAGCAGGCGATGAATCGCGACGATCTGCGCGGGCGTCGCGAGATCCAGCTTCGAGAGTAGAATTCGATCCGCGGCCTCGACCTGCGCGCGCGCCTCTTCATGGCGCTCGATCTGCTTGACGCCCGACTCGGCGTCGACAACGCAGACGACCGCGCCCGCGGTGACCGGCGCCGTGCGCCGCGGAAGCGCATCGAGCCCGTCGAGGATCGACCAGGGCTCTGCGATGCCCGTGGTCTCGAGGATCATCACCTCGGGCGCCGATCGCTTCACGACCTCGGCGACGGCGGCCCACAGCTCCGATTGCACGCGCACCTCGTGACAGACGCAGCCGCCGACCAGCTCCATGACGTCCCCCGAGCGGGATTTGATGAGGCGGGTGTCGATGTCGATGCGGCCGAGCTCATTGACGATCACGCCGATGCGGCGGCCGTGCGGCGCGCCGAGCACGCGGTTGAGCATGGTGGTCTTCCCCGCGCCCAGGAAGCCGGTGACGATGATCAAAGGAACCGGATCGCTCATCTACGCGACGAACATACACCATCCCGGCGGATCGCCAGCGCGGCGGCGCGGCGCCCCCGCTCACGTCCAGTCGGTGAGCCCCTCGCGCGCAGACACCTCCTTGAACGAGGGAAGCGACTTCATGCGGCGCGCGTACGCGGCCAGCGCGGGCCAGGTGTCGACGGGCCGAGGCATGTTGCGCGACCAGCGCATCAAGACCGTGGTCAGGAAATCGACGACCGAGAGGCGCGCGCCCAGCAGATGAGGTCCGCCAGTCCGGTCCAGATGGGCGGCGACCTGTGCCCAGGCCGCCTCCAGGTGCGCGCGCGCCTGACGCTTCGTCGCCTCGACGTTCTCCGCGCCCGCGGGCTCCGTCGGATAGAACCACGCGCGGTACGCGGGCTGTACGGTGTTCGCCATGAAGAACATCCACTGGTAGTACGACGCGCGCTCCGGCGTCCCCGGCTCTGGCGCCAGCCCGCGCTCCGGGTGCCGATCGCCGAGGTGCATGGCGATCGCCGCCGCCTCGGTCAGCACCTGCCCGTCGAGCAGCAGCGTCGGGACCCTGCCCGAGGGGTTGAGCTTCAAGTATTCGGGCGTCCTGTGCTCGCCTCGATCGACATCGAACAAGTGCAGCTCGTGTGGCAGGTCGAGCTCGATGAGCAACCAATGAACGACCGTAGACGCCGCGCTCGGCCCGCCGTAGAGCGTGATCATGGGAGCCGTCATCGTCGCAAGTTAGGCCGACGCTAGACCCGCTTGGGGGTTCCGCGGCCGGTGATGCTGGAACCGCCCGCCATCACGGCACCAGCGCCCGGCGCCGCCCCGAGCACGGGCGCCAGCAAGGCGGCGACCTTGCGTTGCAGGCGCTCGGAGGTCACCGGCTTGGCGAGGTACTCGACGATCTGCCCCGGCTCGGGCGGTAACAAATTTTCCTCGGGCACGTAGCCCGACACGAACAGGACGCGCAAGCCTGGGCGCTCGGCCAGCAGTTGCTTCGCCAGCTCGGCGCCACCGAGATCCGGCATCACCACGTCGCTCACCAGCAGGTGAATCGGTCCCTCGTGCGCGCGCGAGCGCGCCAGCGCCTCGAGCCCGCCACCGCTCCCGAGCACATCGTGCCCCGCGCCGAGCAGCACACGCTCGATGACGATGCGGACGTCGGGGTCGTCCTCGGCGAGCAGGATCGTGCCGTGCACGCTCCGGACCAGCGTCGGCCCCGAGATCTCCTCGACCGGCAACGCCTCGATGGTCAGCGGCAGGAACACACGAAAACGGCTGCCCGCGCCCGGCTGCGATTCGACCTCGATGTGCCCGCCGCTCTGCTCGACCACGCCGTACACGGTTGCGAGCCCCAGGCCGGTCCCCTGGCCGAACGGCTTGGTCGTGAAAAACGGCTCGAACACGTGCTGGCGGATCTCCCGATCCATTCCGAGCCCGGTGTCGATCACCGACAGCACGACCCAACCCGGACCGGGCACACCCGCCTCGGGCTCGCGCAGCGCCGTCTCGATCGACAAGCTCCCGCCGGCCGGCATCGCATCACGCGCGTTGGTGACCAGGTTGACGATCACCTGTTCGAGCTGGCTGCGATCCGCCTTGACGTACGCCTTACCCGGCGCGAGCGCGGCTGTGATCCTCACCTGCTCGCCGATCAGCCGCGACAGCAGCGGCCCCAGGCCATCCACCACAGCGTTCAGGTCCAGCACGCGCAGCGCCAGCCGCTGCTGCCGCCCGAACGCCAGCAGCTGCCGCACCAGGTCCGCCCCTCGTGTCGCCGCGGTCTTCATCTCCTCGACGGCGCCGGCCGCCGTGGCCTCCAGCTTTTGCTCGCGCAACAGCAGCGTCGCGTTGCCGAGCACGACGGTGAGCAGGTTATTGAAGTCGTGGGCGATGCCCGCGGCGAGGCGACCGAGCGCCTCCAGCCGCTGCGCCTCGCGCAGCACCTCACCCTGCCGCTCCAGCTCGGCGGTCCGTTCGTTCACGCGCTCTTCCAGCGAACGATTGCTCTCCTGCAGCGTCGCCTGCGCTTCCGACAGTCGCTTCAGCAGCGCTTCGTTCTCGAAGCGGAGACGAAACGCCTGCGTGATCGCTGCGTGCGCCGTGCGCGCGGCGGTCGCCATCGCCATGCCGTAGACGACCAGCATCGCCGCCATCGGCAGGCGCTCGGCGTTGCCCATCCCGAGTGTCCGGAGGATCAGCAGCCCCAGCGATGGGTAAACGTAGCTGCGAAACGCCGGCATATAGCAGGCCAGCGTCCCGGCCGCGCCGGCGCACATGCCCCCGACCGCGAAGGTGATCAGCAGCTGCGCACCCGGCGGCGACGCGCCGTCGAAGAAAAGAAACGCCGCCAGGCCCCACAACGCCCCGGCACAGCCGGACCCGATCACGAACGCCGTGCCCCAGGGCGCCGCCTGCTCCGGCGGCGGGCGGCGCCGCCAGTAGCGACGCCAGAGCTCGATGCGCGCCAGCGTCAACACCGTCACCAGCGAGATCCAGGCGACCAGCACCCGCCGCGGGCTCATCGACCAGAGCGATGCGCAGACCAGCGCGCCGATGAAGAGGTTCGCGAACAACACCGGGACGCCCTGGCGATAGAGAGTCCGAATCTGCTCGCTCTTGACCGCCTCCCCGTTCATGAAGCCGACTCCCCGATGATACACAAATTGTGATCGCGCGTGACCTCGGGAGAACTACCGACAAGCGCGGAAACCCACATTTTTCTCGGCAAAATTGGAAATAAATCGCGGGGGCCGCGTTTTGGCGCGTCCCTGGCCGAGCGGGCGCCGGCGGTGACGGCGCCCACCCATCAGGAGATCCCGTAGCGCTTGAGCTTGTCGTAAAACGTTCGCAGGGGTATGCCCAGCCGCGCCGCCGCGTGACGCCGGTCCCCGGATGTCGCCGCCAGCGTGCGCTCGGGGATTCTCCCTCTCCTCCACCTCCACATGGAGGGAGAGCCCTTCCGGGACCCGCGCGCTCGGGGAATTCTCCCTCTCCTCCACGTCCGCGTGGAGGAGAGGGTCGGAGGTGAGGTGGTCAGGATCAGTCGTCGTCTGTCTCGTCGGGCGCGGCACCGGCGTGGTTGGTGGGCGGCGGCGTCCCCGCCGACGCCGGCCACGCCGCGGGCACACACCGCCGCGCCGCCGCCTCGATCTCCGCGGTCGTGCGATCGAGATCGACGGCGCACGGCGCGCCGCGAATCGCGTCGATCGCGCGGCGCGCGTAAAAGCGCACGAGCGGGATCGGGTTCACCAGCTGCCGCGCGATCGGCGCCAGCGCCGCGCGCACCCGCTGCTCGCCCAGCACCGCCATCGCGGGCGCCTGCTCGTGCGGTTTGCCGCGCTCGACCGTGGCGAGCAGCGCGTTCGCGTCCAGGTCGCCGCCATAGAGCCGCGCCAGCGCCGCGCGATCGTAGCGCTTGCCCCACAAGCGCTCCATGTCGGCGACCAGGCTGTTCACGCTGCGGTCGGCGTGGCAGAGCGCGCACTCGAGCGGCCGATCGCGCTCGACGCGCGTGACGTCGGTCGGCGACCCGATGCGGTGATAGCGCGTGAGCGCGTAGCCGAGCCCCATGTTCTTGCGCGGCATGTGGCACGACAGGCAGGCACCGCCGGCGCCCGCGGGATCGTGGTGCGCGTGCGCGCGCAGCGCCTCGGGCACGGCGTAGCGCGCGTGGCAGGCGGTGCAGACGTGATTGCCCGCGGGCGTCTGTAACGCCTCGAGCTTGTCGCGTCGATCTTCGGCGTGCGGATCGTGGCAGGTCGTGCACGCCATCTGGCGCGCGCAGCCGCCGAGCAGGAAATCGCGCGCCTCGCCCGACGTGATCGAGCTGCCGCCCATGTCGGCGGCGGCCGCGCCGCGCCGTGCGCCGCCCTCCCAGGTGAACGCGTAGCGCGAGAACAGCACCTGGTGGCAGCGCGCGCAGGCGCGGTTGATCGCTTCGGCGCGCGTCGGCTCGCCGGCGCCCGGCGGCGGACGCACGCGCATGAACGCGCTGCGCGGCACGAAGTCGGGCAACACGCGATCGCTCTTGATGTGCGCGCGGCTGCCGAGGTGGCACGACTCGCAGCCGATGCCGATCTCGACGAAGTGCGCCGGTGTCAGATCGCGGCGCATGGCGTGCATGCTCGCGGCCAGCAGCGCGCGCCGCGCCTCGCCGCCCGCGGCGACGTCGCGCGGCGGCTCGTCACCGAGCGCCGCGAGCTCGCTGCCGAGCGCGCTCACCAGCGCGACATCGTCGGTGATCTCGAACGAGAACCGGCGCGACGGCGGCAGCAGGCGATCCACGACCTCGCCCTGGTAGCCGGGCGAGCCCGGACCGTAGAGCTCGCCCCAGGTGCTGTCGAAATACGGATTGGTGTTGTGACAGAAGACGCAGGTCTGGTTCCAGACCCCGCCCGCGCGCAGGCCCGGACGCTCGCCCACCATCACCGAATAGCCCTTGAGACGAAACGACGGCGGCTGGAACACGAACGAAACCGGGAGAATCAGCTCGGCCTTGGCCGCGCCCGCGACCGCAGCCCCGGCGCTGCCTTCGTCCGAGACCTCGACGCCCGCGAAGTCCTCGCGGTAGCGGCCGCCGATCACCTTGGTGACGCGATAGACGTGAGTCCCGGCGGTCGCCGACGCGACGCGAATGAAGCGCGCGCCATCCGCGCTCTCGAACCGGGCTCGATCGTTCTTGAAATGAAACTCCGACCCGTCGAACGGCGCACGGATGCGCGCACCGTCGGGCAAACGCGTCATCTGGTGCATCGGCGAACGCGCCCACGCGGCGTAGATCTCGCCGTGGCACGGCTCGCAGACCTTCGATCCGACGTAGTCCTGGCGAAGAATGTTGCTGGTGATCGTGCTGGCGCCCAGCGGCGGCGCCGGCGCGCCGGGCGGCGCGAGCAGGCCGGGACCCGTGATCGCCCCGTGCCCCGATGCGGCACCGCTGCAGCCGCTGCCCGCGCCCACGAGCGCGATCGCGGCACCCATGACGGTAGTCTTCAGCAATGATCCCGAAAGCGCTGGCATCGACTCGTTGCGCATCATCGCCGCCAAAGCCCGTTCGATCCATTGCTCGTCCAGATGAACGCGTGAAAACCACGACGCGACCGTGGTCGTCGCCATTGCAGGATTCGAATGGCCGCCGTAACCTTCCGGGTATGGCGGTGCAGGAGTTTTCGGCCCCGGCCGAACCGGTGCGTAGGCTCTCCACCTATGAGTATCGGTCCCGTCTCAAGATCGGCTCGTTGCCGCTGATCCATATCGTCCGCGGCGTCGACCCGTCCACGGGCGCGCGGCCGCCCGCGATCGGAGTGATCGCCATCGGCCAGGTCGCGATGGGTGTGGTCGCGATCGGTCAGCTCGCGGTCGGAGGCATCGCGATCGGCCAGGCCGCGCTGGGCTTGGGCTGGGGCATTGGCCAGCTCGCGACCGGCATCCTGGCCGCGGGCCAGGTCGCGGCCGGCGCGCTCGGCTCTGTCGGCCAGGTCGCGCTCGGACCGCAGCCGCTGGGTCTGATCGAAGAAGGCGGCCCGTGGGCGGCGATGGCCTGGCTCGCAGGCGGCCTGGTGCTGGCACTCTGCGTGCTGCGCCGGCTGCGCACGCTGGGTCCGCTGGTCAGCCGGCGCGCCGACGGCTCGGCTTCGATCGCGGCGCTGCGCGAAGGCTGGGGCCGCGTCGAGGCGCGCGTCGTGTCGGAGAATCAGCTGCGCGCGCCGCTGTCGAATCGGCCGTGCGTCTACTGGCAATCGTTGCGCGTCGGCCCGGGCATTCACATGCAGGAGCGCGCCGGCGGCGAGATCGTCGTCGCCGACGAGTCGGGCTCGGCGCACCTGGACCTGGGCGGCGCGGTCGCGTTCATCAAGAACGACAGCTACACGGAGCTGCCCGCACCGGATTGGTCGCTGTACATGGAGACGTTCCTGGCCAAAGGCGATCGACTTTACGTCGCCGGTCCCGTGCGCCTCGAGCCCTATCCCGAGAGCAACTCACTCTATCGCGCGGGCGCAGTCTCGCCGGTCTTCCGCGGCGAGGATGACGACCCGGTGGTGATCACCACCCAGTCCCCCGACCAGCTGCGCGCCGAGCTGCGGCTGGGGCTCGGACTGGCCGCGGGGCTCGTGCTCGCGGCCGTGATCGCGTTCGGTCACGCGGCGGCGCTCGGCCTGCTCGCAGTCGGTTCCTGCGGCGGCTTGCGCGGTTGGATGGCACGCGGCACCGCTGACGTCTAGTCAGCGGGTCATTGCCAGCGGGTCATCGCCAGTGGGTCTTGGCCGGGACGGGTCACCGCGCGCAGCGTCGCGCGCGTCACCGTGGTCATCTCGCCGCCGACGCGGATCTGCATCTCGATGATCACCGGACCGACGCCGGGCGCGAACGTCGTCCGCGCGACGCGTGGCGGATCGGCGCGCGTCGCCTCGACGACCACGCAGTCGTCGAAGCGGCCGGCCGTCACGGTGACCGACTGCGCGACGGCGCTGATGCGCGCACGGCCGCCGGCCACCGGCCACTCGGTCCCCGGCACCACCGGATTCTTGACGATGAAGTCGCCGACGACCGGGCCGTCTTTCTGCGCGATCCCCTCGGGCGTCGTCGCGTAGCTCAACTGCTCGTCGCCCGCCTGCACGGTCGCCGTCTCACCGGTCTTGTCGAGGACCGCGTAGAGCGCGAGCATGGTCTGACCATCCCTGACCACGTCGTAGGCCCACTTCCAGCCCGCGTCCAGCGGATAGAGATCGCCGGCGGTGAAGGTCTTGGGCGGACCCGCGGGCGCGGTGCCTGCGCCGGCAGTCCCACACGACGCACCACCGGCGAGCAGCACCGCGACGAGCCCCAAGCCCAGGTCACGCGCCAAGAGACGCTGTCCCGAGCTGCCCACAGCGCGCGCGCGCCGAACCTTGTACGCCATGCAGCATGAGTTTACCGGAAGCACCTCAGAAAACTGATGAGATTGGCGGGCCTTCCCCGAGCGATGGGCGGCAGAATACGCGGGCATCGCCGTGGTACGTCGGTTGCACTATCCTGGCATCGCGATGCTCAGCCGGGTTCACGTCTGGGGAATGCTGCTTCTCTGCGGCGGCGTCCTCTTCGGCACCCTCCTCCTGGGCGCGAGCCCGGCGCTGGCGGCGTCGCGCACCGTCGCCGACAGCGCGCCTGCCCCGATGGCGGCGGCGGCCAAGGTCGCCGCCGCCGAGAACCCGGTCGCCGAGCGCGAGCGCCTGCGCGCCGAGCTCGCCCGCGTACAGGCCGAGATCGATCACCTGAAGGCGGGAGGCCCGGGGCTGCGCAGCGACTACGCGCTGCGCGCACGCATGGCCGACGCCGAGGCGCTCGCGCGGCGCCTGACCGATCTGGACGCGCAGATCAAGGCGCGGACCGAGGCGGCCGTGGGGCGCTCGCCCGCGGGGCTGGCGCCGGTCGGGGCCGAGCCGCTGGCCAGCCCCACCGACGGACCGACCGAGCTCGAGGCGAAGGCCGACATCCTGGCGGATCAGGCGCGGCGCACGCAGGCGCAGGCGGTCGCGCTGCAGGCGCGCATCGACCAGGTGCGGGGGCGGCGAGAGCTGCACCGTCGCGCGAGCGAGCTCGAAAACGATCCGTTCGCACCGCTCGAGGGCTCGCGGCGGCGGCTGGCGCCCGGCAATCCCAACGTCACATTCAACTCGGCCGCGGTGCCGCAGCTGCCGCCTCGCACCGGCGCTCCCTCGCCCCCGATCGGCGTCACCACCCTGGCTCCCACACCAAACGTGACCGACAAGGGCACGGGCACGAGCAACACGCCGAGCACGACGTCCCCGGCGCTTCAGGTTCGCGACGTGCTCGACCCGAGCGCGTCGGCTCAGGTTCGCCGCAACGACGCCGCCGCGCCGCTGCCGACCGACCTGCCGTCGATGGAACGGCAGCTGGCGGCGCTGAAGGCGCGCGCGCAGCACCTGGATTCGCAGGCCAGGACGCTGCGCGCTCAGGCGCGCGGGCACTGAGCCCTAGCGCCTGACAGGCGCGAATCTCGACGGTGGTGGCGGCGCCAGCGCTGGCGCCAGCGACGGCGCGCAATTGCCGAGACGCACGCGCGCCTGAGATAGTAGGCGCCCGATGCGACGGACGTCTCCGGCGCCCATCCCGCTCGCGCTCATCGCGCTCTGGATCGGCGCGCGCGGCGCCCACGCCGGTGAGACGCTGCGCTACGATCTGCGCGGCGAGGTCGGAGGCGAGTACGACAGCAACGCGCATCGCACCGAGATCGTCGACGGCATCGCCAACGCGCCGATCGTCGGCTCGCCGCTGGCGCGCGCATCGCTGGGCGGCCACCTGGCCGACGCCATCGCCGACGGGCAGCAGATCGCGGCGTCGGCGACGCTCGCCGGCAAGTTGTTCACCGCGCCCGCGGCGCGCGACGAGGACGTCTTGCTCGCCGCCAGCAGCGCGCGCTGGCGGCTGGCGCTGCGAAGGACGACGGGCTTCGGCGTGCAGGCGGTCTATTACGAAGCCTTTCAGCGCGCGAGCACCGATCCGACCGCAGCCGCCGATCGGCGCGACTTTCGGTCGCTGACGCCGACGCTGACGATCGACTGGCGCTTCACCGACGACGCCGTCCTGATCGCCGGCGCCGGGTATCGATCGTTCGTGTTCAAGTCTGATCTCGACTTCGACTTTCACGGCCCGGTCGGTTCGGCCGATCTGCGGTGGGCACGCGAATCAGCCGACGGGGACAGCGACTGGGAGGTGACCACCGGCGCCAGCGCGGAGCTGCGCGCGTTCGGCGGGCTGGCCACGACCGCCGACAATTCACCACCGACCGCCCCGCGCCACGACACGTTCCTCGTTGCGCACATCGATCTGACGCACGTGGGACGCGTGCTGCTCGGGGGCGGGTACGCCCTGCAATGGAACGACTCGAACAGCTACGGCGACGCGGTCACGCGCCACGTGCTGGCGCTGCGCTTCGCGACCGCGCTGCCCTTCGACGGCTACCTGGCCGCGCGTGGCGAGCTGATTGTCTCCCAGTACCGTGACGCGGTGGCGCTGGGGCAGAACGTGACGACCGGCGCCCTCTTGAGCATCGACGACGAGAACCGCAATAGCCTGCGCCTCGATCTCAGTCGCCCGCTCTCGCAGCGCGTGCAGCTGCTGGCGCGCTACACCGTCTACGCCAACGAGCTCGGCCTAGCCTCGTCCGTCGCCCACTACCGCCGCCAAACCTTCCTGCTCTCCCTCGCCTTCACCCTGGAAAAATAATGTGAAAAGTAACCCGTGGGAGGGGCGGCAGGCCCCTCCCACGCGGAGCATTTACATCATGCCGCCCATACCGCCCATGCCGCCCATGCCACCCATCCCGCCCATGCCACCGCCGCCGCCCGCGGGCGCCGGCGCCTCCTCCTTCGGGCGCTCGACCACCAGCGCCTCGGTGGTGATCAGCAGCGACGCGACCGACGCCGCGTTCTGCAGCGCCGAGCGCACGACCTTGGTCGGATCGATCACGCCCGCCTCGACGAGATCCTCGAACTCGTCGGTCGCGGCGTTGTAACCGAACGCGCCCTTCCCCTCCTTGACGCGCTGGACGATGATCGAGCCTTCCTTGCCGGCGTTGATCGCGATCTGCCTGCACGGCTCCTCACAGGCGCGGCGCACGATCGAGTAGCCGACCTGCTGCTCCTCGCTCAGCCCCTCGGACTTGTCGATCGACGACAGGGCGCGGATGAGCGCAACGCCGCCACCGGGGACGATCCCCTCCTCGACTGCCGCGCGCGTGGCATGCAGCGCGTCTTCGACGCGGGCCTTCTTCTCCTTCATCTCGGTCTCGGTCGCCGCGCCGACGCGGATGACCGCGACGCCGCCGACCAGCTTGGCCAGCCGCTCCTGCAGCTTCTCGCGATCGTAGTCCGACGCCGTGTCTTCGATCTGCGCGCGGATCTGCTTCACGCGCCCCTCGATCTCCGGCTTCTTGCCCGCGCCGTCGACGATGGTGGTGTTGTCCTTGTCGACGGTCACGCGCTTGGCGCGCCCGAGATCCTTCAGCGTCAGGTTCTCGAGCTTGAGCCCGAGATCCTCGGTGACCGCCTGGCCACCGGAGAGGATCGCGATGTCCTTGAGCATGTCCTTGCGGCGGTCGCCGAAGCCCGGCGGCTTCACCGCGCAAACCTGAAGGGTGCCGCGCAGCTTGTTCACGACCAGCGTCGCCAGCGCCTCACCCTCGACCTCCGAGATGATCAGCAGCGGGCGGCCGGCGCGCGCGACCTGCTCCAGCACGGGCAACAGATCCTTCATGTTCGAGATGTTCTTCTCGTGGATCAGAATGAAGGGATCGTCGAGCTTGACCTCCATGCGCTCCGTGTCGGTCACGAAGTACGGCGACTGGTAGCCGCGATCGAACTGCATGCCCTCGACGACGTCGAGCGAGGTCTCCATCGACTTCGCCTCTTCGATCGTCACGACGCCTTCCTTGCCGACCTTCTCCATCGCCTCGGCAATGATCTTGCCGATGAACTCGTCGCCGTTGGCGCTGATGGTGCCGACCTGCGCGACGTCCTTCTGGCCCTTGGTCGGCTTCGAGATCTTCTTGAGCGCCTCGACGATCTTGCCGACCGCCTTGTCGATGCCGCGCTTGATCTCCATCGGGTTGTGGCCCGACGCGACCATCTTCGCGCCCTCGCGGAAGATCGCCTGCGCCAGCACCGTCGCGGTGGTCGTGCCGTCGCCGGCGATGTCCGAGGTCTTCGACGCGACCTCCTTGACCATCTGCGCGCCGAGGTTCGCGAACTTGTCCTCGAGCTCGATCTCCTTGGCGACGGTGACGCCGTCCTTGGTCACGGTGGGCGAGCCCCACGACTTCTCGATCACGACGTTGCGGCCGCGCGGGCCGAGCGTCGCCTTGACGGCGTCCGCGAGCTGGTTGACGCCGGAGAGGATGCGGGCGCGGCCCGCCTCGTCGAACAGAATCTCTTTGGCTGACATGTGTTTGAGCTCCTTTTACTTTTCGATCACGCCGAGGACGTCGTCCTCGCGCAAGATCAGGTGATCGACGCCGTCGATCTTGATGTCGTTGCCGGTGTACTTGCCGAAGAGGATCCGATCGCCCTTCTTCACGGTCAGCGGCCGGATCTCGCCATTGTCGTTGGCCTTGCCGTTGCCGACAGCGATCACCTCGGCCTCGGCGGGCTTTTCCTTGGCGGAGTCGGGGATGATGATTCCGCCTTTGGTCTTTTCTTCTTCGGCGATGCGTCGAACCAGAATGCGATCGTGTAGCGGGCGGACCTTCATGAGCTTTCCTCCGGAAGAGTTTTGGGGTGGTCGAGGCTTTAGCACTCGGCCCTGACGACTGCCAGGCCGGGACTCTAATCCCAAGTCCTTCTCTGTCAACGCCTTACGGCCGGGGTTCTGGCAGTGCGGGAGCTGATTTGCTAACGCGGAAACAAGATATCATTCGGAAATCATTCAAGAATCTTTTGACTTGTGCCGATGAATGCCAATAAGTGAAAGAGATGGACCTCGGTGGATCGATCGAAGAGTTCTTTCGGGGAGAGGTCGATCGGGCGTTCAAGGACAAGGGGCTGACCCCCGGGGCGTTGACCGAGCACTATCTGGTCCAGCTGCTGGCGACCTACGCGGCCCAGCCGATCCAGGAGAAGCCCTTGGCGCTCAAGATGCTCGAGGCGGTGGACGCGGCGCCGCGCGAGCGGCGCACGCAGCTGCGCGAGGTCGGCGACACGTCGCTCTACGTGTCGGGGTTCTGGACCGAGAGCCTCACCGACAAGCTCGTCGACGTCGACTACTACATCGATCTCGGCGGCACGGCGTACGGCGAGCTCGCGCGCGGCGGAACCGGCTGGACCGGCGATCCCTTTGGCGACGTCTTCGGTGAGCTGGCGGCGAACTTCACACGCTTCGTCGAGGTGCTGATGTTGATCAGCCGGCGCACGAGTCACGTCGCCAGCAACGAAGACGTCGTGCGCCTGTACCAGCGCTGGCAGCGAACGAAGAGCCGCTGGGCGGCGGCGCGACTCGCGGCGCTGGGCGTGATTCCGGCGCGCGGCGACGGCAGGCCTCAGTGAAGGTACCGGCCGAGCGTCATCGCGGCCGTCTTTCGATTCTCACGCGCCTGCAGCTGGGGCTGGAGGCGCTCTATCGCGTGGAGACGCGCCTCGACGTCGAGTCGTTCATGATCGACGAGCAGCAGCGCCAGGACAGCGGCGTCGCGCGCACGCCGCGCGAGCAATTGCTGGTGCGCGAGTCGGGTGAGGAGCTGTCGATGGCGCTGTTCGTCGACGCGAAGGCGATCGAAAATCTCGAACGCCACGATCCGGCGGGCGGCTTGCACGCGGCGAACTTCGCCGACTTCTGCGTGGCGCTCGAAGGCGTGAGCCACTTCGTCTATCTCGCGTTGTGCGCGGCGGGCGAGCGCCGCGTGTCGGCGCTCGAGCTGGAGCTACAGGCGGAGGTCGACAAGTTCGCCTGCTGCGTGCTGCTGAACCCCGGCGCGGAGGATCTGCGGCGGCGGCTGTTTCGCGACGTGCGCTTCGCCGACGATCTCGAGCCGCACGAGCGCGAGCGCTATCGAACCGCGAACGACGAAGCGGATCGCTACGCCGGCGCGCTCGAACGCCAGTTCGTCGCGCCCGATCGACTGGACGACATGCTCGGGGAGCTGCGCAGGTTCTACCGATTGAGCTTGGGAGACAAGCTGGCGCACATCGCGCGCGCGGCGCGCTGAGCGGTCCGCGCCATCAGCCGAGGCGCAGGTTGTCGATGAGGCGCGTCGTGCCGACGAACGCGGCCACCGCGAGCACCGCCGGCGTCGTGATGCGCTCGGGAACAGACGCCAGCGTGGCGGCGTCGCGCAGCTCGACGTAGTCGACGCGAGTCGCGGCCGGTGCGATCTCGGCCCGCGCCGCCGTGATCAGCTTCGCGGCGTCGCGCTCACCGGCGTCGAAGAGTGACCGCGCGGCGCGCAACCCGCGCGGCAGCGCCAGCGCACGCTGGCGCTCCTCGGACGACAGGTATTTATTGCGCGACGACATCGCGAGCCCGTCGGGCTCGCGCACCGTCGCCAGCCCGACGATCTCGATCGGCATGTCCAGGTCGGCCACCATGCGGCGGATCACCGCCAGCTGCTGGTAGTCCTTCTCGCCGAAGATCGCCACGTGCGGTCGCACGATGTTGAACAGCTTGCACACGACGGTCGCGACGCCGACGAAGTGGCCGGGACGGTGCGCGCCGCACAGGCCCTTCTCCAGCTCGCGCACCTGCACGAACGTCTGGTAGCCGCGCGGGTACATCTCGGCGTCCGCGGGCACGAACGCCACGTCGGTACCGGCGCCAGCCGCCTTGCCAAGGTCGCCTTCGAGATCGCGCGGATAGCGCGCGAGATCTTCGGTCGGCGCGAACTGCGTCGGGTTGACGAAGATCGACAGCACCAGGCGATCGCCGCGGCGCCGCCCCTCTTCGAGCAGCGCGACGTGCCCGGCGTGCAGGTATCCCATCGTCGGCACGAATGCGATTCGCTCGCCGCGCGCGCGCGCCGCCTCGGAGAACGCCGCCATCTCGGCGACGGTGCGCACGACTGCGGGCGCGCGCTCAGTCATAGCTCTCCTTGTCCGACGGGAAGCGGCCCGCGCGCACGTCGGCGGCGTAGGCGGCGAAGGCGTCGCCGACCGCCTTGCCCATCTCGGCGTAGCGGCGCACGAAGCGCGGTTTCCACGCCGGCTCGAGGCCGAGCAGATCGTGCATCACCATCACCTGGCCGTCACAGGCTGGACCCGCGCCGATCCCGATGGTCAGCGCCGGCACGATGCGCGTGATCTCCGCCGCCAGCGCGTGCGGCACCGCCTCGATCACGATCGCATAGGCGCCGGCCTCCGCGACCGCGCGCGCGTCCTCGAGGATGCGCGTGCGCTGGTCGTCGGTGCGGCCCTGCACCTTGAAGCCGCCGAACTCGTGGATCGACTGCGGCGTCAACCCGACGTGCCCCACCACGGGGATGCCCGCGCGCACCAGGCGCCGCACCAGCTCCGCGACCTCGACGCCGCCCTCGAGCTTCACCGCCTCGGCGCGTCCCTCCTTCATCAGGCGCCCGGCGGCGCGCATGCCGTCCTCGATCGACGCCTGATAGCTCATGAACGGGAGATCGCCGACCAGGTGCGCGCGCCGAACGCCGCGGGACACGAGGCGCGTGTGATAGACCATGTCGTCGAGCGACACCGGCAACGTGGAGCGCTCGCCCTGGACCACCATGCCGAGCGAATCGCCGACGAGCACCACGTCGATGCCGGCGTCGTCGGCCAGGCGCGAGAAGACGACGTCGTAGGCGGTGACGACCGCGGTCTTCTCGCCGGTCGCCTTGCGCGCGCGCAGCGTCGCGGTGGTGATCTTCGCCGGTGTCGTCGTCGGGGCCTGGCCGCCGGGATCGGACATCCGATTACCGTAGCACGCTAACCGCGGCTCCAGTGGCTGGTGCCGGGCGGCGCTTCGAGGATGACCTTGAAGAGCTCGCGCCGGTGCTCGAGGTTCCCGACGAAGTCGATGTCCGACGCGTTGACGATCAGCAGCGGCCCGTCGTTGTAGTTGAAGAAGAACTCGGCGTAGGCGCGCGCGACCTCCTCGACGTACTCGGAGCGGATCGGCTTCTCCTCGGGGCGCGCGCGCTTGCGGATGCGGTCGACCAGCACGCCGGTGCGCGCCTGCAGGTAGACGACCAGATCCGGCGTCACCGTGCGCGGCTTCAGCATCTGGTAGATGCGGTCGTAGAGCGCCATCTCGTCGGGCGAGAGGTTGATCGACGCGAACAGGCGGTCCTTGGCGAAGAGATAGTCCGACACGACGCCGCCGCGCGCGAACAGATCGCCCTGCGACAGCTCGCCCTGTTGCTGGTAGCGCGCCAGCAGGTAGAACAGCTGCACCGACATCGCGTTGCGCCGCGGGTCCTTGTAGAACGGCCCCAGGAACGGGTTCTCCTCGGGGCTCTCGTGGATCACGCGCGCGTGCAGCTCCTCGCCCAGCAGGTCCGTCAGGCTGGTCTTGCCTGCCCCGATGGGCCCCTCGACGGCGATGTACCGAGGACGCTGCGTGCGCAAGACGATCCCCTATAACCCGCCGGAGTCCCCGTTGGCTAGTAGCACCTCGATGCGCGCGTTCGTGGGCCGCGCGTGCGCGGGCGGTGGCACGGTCAAGCTTCCCTGCAGCGCCGCTGCCACGCAGCGGCTGGTCGCGCCGGCGTCGAACGGCGGCGGCAGGTGCGCGGTCGCGCGCGTCACCGCCCCGCGCGTGTCGAATTCGGCCTCGACCACGAAGCGCACGGTGTCGTGGCCGCGCGATGGCATCGCGTCGACGAAGCACGCGTCCCAGGGCGGCGGGCGCTGCTTGAGCGCGGCGTCGATCACGGGCGCGGCGAGGGGGCCCTGCGAGGAGACGGTCGCGGTGGCGACCGCGTGCCAATGGTAACGCGGGGGAGGCGGCACGGACGGCGACGAGGACGGCGACGGGGAGAGCGCCAGGGCCGTCAGGTGGGCTCGGGCTCGAGCAAGCCAGGGGCTCCTGGGCTGGCGCGCGATGAACTCTTGAAAAGCGGCCTGCGCGTCGTCGGTTTTCCCGCCGACCTCGCTCGCAAGGCCGATGTAGTAGAAGACGTCGCCCTCGGGCAGGAACGAAAAGTCGGCGCCCGGCTGCTGCGCCAGCCGCAGCAGGGAGCCGCTCGGGTCCATGGCGACGGCGCGGCCCATCGCCTCGTGAGCCGCCACATCTTGCCGATCGCGATCCAGCGCCACGCCGAGCCCGTAGTAGCTGAACGCCAGGCCCTGTTCGTGACCGCGCCGATCGGCGGCGTGCTCGTCGATGCGGATCGCCTCGTGGTAGCGATCCGCGGCTTCGCGCAACCGCCCGAGCGCCATCAGCAACTCGGCGGCGTTCGCGTAGGCCCCAGCCTCGGTTTCGCCGAGCGCGATCTGCTGATCGTAGCTGGCGAGCGCCTCGCGATAGCGCCCGAGACGCGAGCGCTCGAGCCCGAGCCGGAACCAGCACGCCGCCTTCTGCCCGGGCAGGCGCGCCAGCGGCTCGGCGCGCTCGAGAGTCGCCACGGCGTCGGCGGGGTGCCCGCGCAACGACTGCACTTCGAAGAGTAGAAACAGCGTCGCGAAGTCGAACGGCGACAGCGCCAGCGCTTCGCGCAAGCGCGCCTCGCTCGACGCCAACCGCTCGGAGAGCTGCGGGCGCCCGCGATCTCCCGACGGCGTCACGCCTTCGGCCAGCAGGTCGCGCGCCTTCTGCACCAGGCGATCGAACTGGTCGCGCTGGGGATCGGCGATGTGCTGCCACATGGCCGGCTCGGCCGGCGCCGATCGCGACGGCGCGAACGTGCCCACGAGCGCCGCGGCGGTGACCCACGCCGCGCGCGCCGGAACCCATGCGCGCGTCGAGATCGACATCGCCATCAGTATATCGCGTACGCGGTCAGCGCGGGACAGCGGGCTCGGCCCGATACGCGTCGAGCGGCAGGCCGGGATAGCTTGCTTGCCATCGCGCGCGAAACAGCGCCGCCAGCTCGGCCGCGTGCGGTCCGTCGCGGCGCAGGGCCACGCCGTAGGTGAACACGTCGGGAAAGACATCGTAGTGCGCCCAGAGCTCGGGGCTGTCGAGGATGTCGCGAATCATCTGGGTGTGGTCGGGGTGAGGCAGCCAGATCACGTCGGGCGCGCGGCGCCAGAGCTCGGCGGCGCGAAACCCGTGGCGCGCGAAGTCGGGGTCGTGCAGGCCGAGCACGTCGACGATCACCGCGTCGGGCGCGGCCGCACCGGGGAGGCCGTGCTCGGACATGGCGAAGCGCGTGCCCGCCGGCGCGGCGCGCGCGAAGCGAGCCATCTCCTGCGAGGACGTCCACGAGTCCAGGTCCGGCAGCGGCTCGCCAGCGGCGATGGTGTAGCCGCCCAGCGGCGCGAGCGCCTGCGTGGCCGCCCGCGCCTGGTAGTGCGTGCCTGCGGCGCCCAGCGCCCAGCCGCCGCCAAGAAGAAGCACGAGCGCAGCGCAGAGGCGCGCAACGATCGCCGGCGCGGTCACCTGCATGGGTGACGCGAGGAATCGATCGAAGCTCAGCGCGGCGGCAACGACGATGAAGGGCAGCGACGGGAGATAGAACCGACCCAGATGTCCCATGATCTGGTTCACGTCGAACAACACCGCGGAGGTCGCGGCCGCCGGCACCAGCAACGCCAGCACGAGACGTCCGCTGCGGCGTGTGGTGAACAGGATCAGCGCGGCGATGAACGGCGCGAGCCCGCCGAGAAAGACACGCAGGAACCAGAACGGGTTCCAGGTGAACTCGCCCGCGAAGCCAAGGTAGTAGTTCGGCCGCTTGACGTAGGCGCCGAGCGGCAGCGGCGTGCCCAGCCAGTGCGCCTTGAGCGCAAGATCGATCGCGACCAGCGCTGCCAGCGTCGCGACGAATGCGAGCAACGGCCGGCGGCTGACCGCGAGCGGCTTGCTCGACGCGAGACACAACCCGGGAACCAGCAGCGCGTCGATCGCGCTGTCCGGACGCACCTGGTAGGCGACGTACGCGACGACTGCGGTCGCGATCGCGCGCCGGATCGTCGGCGCGTCAGCCAACGCGAGCGCGGCAAAGACCAGCGCGGTGTTGGCCAGCGCCGCCAGCATGGTGTCCATGCCGGTCAGCGCGTGAAACTGAAAAATGTCGGTGTAGGCGAGCAGCGGCAGGAGCAACGCCGCCCAGACCCACCCCTGCCGCCGCAGCGCCGGCTGCTGCGCAAAGCGCGCGCAGGTGAGCGCCAGCGCCGCGACGAGCAGGATCGCCGCGGCGACGGAGCTGATCCGTAAAACCGCCGCGCCGCCCAACGCGGGCCGCGTCCAGCGCACCAGCGCCACGACCAGCACGTGCGGCAGGCTGGTCGCGCCGTAGACCGGCGGCTCGCCGCGGTTCCACCGCAAGCCGAACCCGGCGAGCAGGTTGTGCGCGTAGCGCAGGAACATGTACGCGTCGTCGAAGTCGGTGGGCGGTGCGCGAACCAGTGCGTGCAGCCGCTCTCCAGCAATCAGCACGACGAAAGGCACGCAGAGGCGCCGCAGCCACTTTGCTTGCAACCCGCCGGAGTCTAACAGCCTGGCGCGACCACGCTCCGGACGTCAGAGAAGGCAGAGGTTGAGCAGCGTCTGGCATCCGCCCGCGCCGTTGCAGGAACCAGCCAGACTGATACCGGGGCACGAGCAGGCATTGCCGCTTGGGAAGCTGCACTGCATGGGATCCGCTGCGTTACATTGGCCACCGCACGGATCGCCGGCCGTGCCGCAGGCTCCGCGCTGACCGTGAGGTTGGCCGGAGTTGAGAGCCGTGCACTGCCCCTCCAGGCCCATGACATCG
>Ga0265338_10004318_pt1 | contig 19280 bp, 18 predicted proteins | sample 42126metaG_FD_193579 | JGI IMG/M metagenome (GOLD analysis project Ga0265338, IMG submission 193579) | Rhizosphere microbial communities from Carex aquatilis grown in University of Washington, Seatle, WA, United States - 4-21-26 metaG | ecosystem: Host-associated > Plants > Roots > Rhizosphere...
CCGGGCAAGCAAACACAGGGCTGGCTAGCACTGGCGCGCTGACCACGGACCGGCCGTGGCTGGCCCGGATGGACTGGGCAGGCCTTGGTCGCCCCGAGCCGGCCAGGCCGGTTACCAGGCAGCGCGAGGAAGAGGAGATCACCGATCTCAAGGTGCTGGTCGAGCAGATCAGGCACGGCGTACGGCGGCTGCGCATTCCCGCGCAGCACAGCCCGTGGCTGCCGGCCCTCGCGGAGTCCGTGCAGCTCGCCGACCTCAGCCCGGCCGCCGGCCGCGAGCAGTGGGGACCGGGTGAGGGGGGGCGGGCGGGTGAGGGGGGGCGGGCGGGTGAAAATACCGCCCCGTTCGGTATGGAAGACCTGCCAGACCGCCAGCTGCAGCGGCCCGCGGTCGTCAGGCTGGAAGCCTTCAGCCACCTGATGGCCGCCGGGGCACCGCGCAGCGGCCGGTCCCAGCTGCTGCGCACGATCGCCGGCGCGCTCGCGGCGAGCCACTCCTGCACCGACGTGCACATGTACGGGATCGACTGCGGCAACGGCGCGCTGCTGCCGCTCGCCGACCTGCCGCACTGCGGCGCCGTCGTCGCCCGCACCCAGACGGAGCGCGCGGTCCGGCTGCTCGGCCGGCTGGGCGACGAGCTCAGCCGGCGGCAGGAGCTGCTCGCCGACGGCGGGTTCGCCGACATCACCGAGCAGCGCGCCGCCGCCAGGCCCGATGACCGGCTGCCGCACATCATGGTGTTCCTCGACCGCTGGGAGGGATTCACCGCGACTCTCGGCGAGCTGGACGCGGGACGCCTCACCGATACGGTGACCCGGATCCTGGGCGAAGGCGCGAGCGCCGGGGTTCACCTGGTGATGACCGGCGACCGGTCGCTCCTGGCCGGGCGGATCTCCGCCCTGTGCGAGGAGAAGCTGGTGTTCAAGCTGGCGGAGAAGGACGACTACGCCCTCGCCGGGCTGCGGCCGCGGGACATGCCCGACGAGATACCGCCGGGGCGGGCGTTCCGTACCGGGACCGGCATCGAGCTCCAGGTGGCGCTGCTCGCCCCGGACGCGACCGGTCAGGGCCAGGCGGCGGCACTGCGGGCCATCGCCGCCTCGTGCACGTCGCGGGACGCCGCGGTGGCGACGGCGCGACGGCCGTTCCGGGTGGACGTGCTGCCGTCACGGATCACCTTCGGCGAGGCGTGGGAGATGCGGCCGCGCCAGGGTACCGGCCCGCTGTGGGGCCTGGTGGGCGTGGGCGGTGACGATCTCACCGCGTACGGGGCCGACCTCGCCAGCGGCGTGCCGGCGTTCATCGTGGCCGGGCCGTCCCGGTCCGGCCGGTCCACCATCCTGGAGAACATGGCCAGGTCGTTCCTTGCCGCCGGGACGCCCGTGGTGCTGGCCGCGCCCCGGCCGTCCCCGCTGCGGGCCCTCGACGGACGCGGCGGCGTGCTCCGGGTGTTCACGGGCGACGACCTCGATGAGGAGGAGTTCGCCGCTGTCCTCGCGACGGCCGGCGACCGCTGCGCCGTGGTGATCGACGACGCGGAGATGCTGCGGAACTGCGACGCGGGCGGTGAGCTCAGCAAGCTCATCGCGCTCGGGGCGGACTCGGGCCGGGCGCTGGCGTTCGGCGGGGATGCCGACAGCGTCTGCCTGGGCTTCTCCGGCTGGCAGGTGGACGCCAAGCGGGCGCGGCGCGGGTGCCTGACCGGCCCGCGGGCCCTGCCGGAAGGCGACCTGGTCGGCGTGCGGCTGACGCACAGCCTGATCGGGCAGCAGGCGCGGCCCGGGCGGTGCCTGCTCAACGTCGGGGACGGGAAGCTGATCACCGTCACCGTGCCCGTTAGCGCATGATCACGCCGCTGTAGCGGCCGTGGTGGCGCTCGCCGTTCGCGACGGCCAGCGCCACCGTGACCGCCAGGGCGGCGAGCAGGGCGCCGAACGCCTGCCAGTAGGCGGGGGTGACGACGAGCGGCCGGCCATGGCTGACGGGGTGGCCGAAGATGCAGTCGCCGACGACCGTGGCCGGGAGCATGAGCAGGATCAGCGGGACGGCCCAGGCCGCGTGGGTGTCCTGCACCCAGTTGAGGTACCAGCACGTCACCACGGTGCCGCCGATGAGGGCCAGGATGAAGCCGACGGGTGGCGCCCCGGCCCAGGCCACGAGCATGCCGATGAACAGCGAGCCGAACGGGACAAGCACCGCGGCCAGCCAGCGCGCCGGACGCGGCCAGGCTCTCATGGCGCCCGCCGCACGCCTGGGGAGACTGCGGGTCTTCGCGGGCCTCAGGACCCGGGAGCTGTCCCTCACGGCTCGGCCACCCTCGGCTCGTCCGGGTTGCGGTACACGGTGATGCCCTGGACGAGGCGCTCGATGTCGTCGCTGGCCAGCGTCAGCGCGCGCAGGTCCGACGAGCTGGTGAACACCTGGAGGTCGGTTTCGTGCTCCTCGACGCGGAACGAATAGCTCAGCAGGGCCATGAGGCGTCCTTTGTCCCGGGTCTGCTGGCGCAGGACGCGCAGCCCGGTGCCCAGCTGCCCGGTGGTGACCTCGGCCACCTCGGGCTTGCGCACGCTCGACTTGTCGTCCGCGCCGGCAAGCAGGCGCAGCCGCCGGTCGCGGTCTCCGGCCTGCTTCCAGATCCCGAGGAACACCGGGTGCGGGGGGGTGCCCGGATCGCGAAGGTAGATCCAGATCTGGTGGCACCGGACTCGCTCGTAGGCCCCGTGGACCATCCGGAGCATCGCGGCCAGCCTGGCGGTCATGTCATCGGTGTAGCTCAGGCCCGATTGCTCCCACCAGGCGGCGGCCATCGCCGTCGCCCACGAGTCCAGGTCGTAGCCGTCAGGGAAAGCGGCCGGGCACGGTATCCACCGTCCCATTTCGAAGTCGACCTTGACCCAGCCCATCTCGCTGGTCACCGTCACATTGGCGGGATCGTCGCTGAGCTCCGGCTGCTCGTCACGGCTTCGGCCTAGCCTCATGCTGGTTCAACCTGCGCTTCCTGCTCCCAGCGAAACGTGGTCATCATCGCGGCGAACAGGCTGGTCAGCAGCGCGGCGACCTGGTCGTCGCCATTGCCACCGCCGAGGGTTGCGAAGTAGACCGCGAGCCACCGATCGCGGGTCCCTGGAACTGACAGTACGTAATCTACCTGATACGTACCGAATTCATCACCCTTCTCCAGGGACGCCTTGCCCATCTTCTCGATGCGCAGTCCCATCGCACCGTCCACCGTCACCGGGTGCGCGTCGTCATTGCCAGCGGCGAACATCGCGATCGCCTGCGCCGGGTCCGGCGCCTCGCCGGCCGGGCGCAGCGCCTCCGAGATATCGGCGACGACGAACGACGCGGGCATCGGCGCGCCGTAGACCGGCAGCACGGGCAGGTACAGGTCAATGCCTCCCTTGGTCCTGGCCTCCCGGACCAGCTCGGTGAGGTACCGTTCGAGTTCCTTGCGGTAGGGGCCGACTTTGTCCGGCGGCGCGTCCTTCGGCAGCACGGAGAAGGCCTCGTCGACGGCCTCCCTGATGGCCTTCTTCGACCCCCAGCGCACCGGGATGCGGCGCCAGCCCGGCGGCAGCACGATCGAGTAGCCACTCACGGGAGCGCCGACAGGGCATAGGTGAACGCCGGGCTCGTTACCACGTGGCCGACCGCGTTCATGACCGGGTTGGGGATGGCGGCGGTCAGCGCCTCATCCGCGCTGTCGAAGAACTTGAGATCCCAGGGCTGCAGCACGGGGTCCTCGGCCCCGAAGTCACCGGGGCCGTAGACCGGAACGCCGGACAGCGCGACGCCGCCGAGGCTGACCGTCGCGCCGCCGAGGATGAGGCCGCGCGCGGTGTTGTACTGGGTGGCGAACTTGCCGGCCAGCGCCGTGATCTCCGGTGAGTCGGCGAACGCCTTGGTGAGGACGTTCATCTTGACGACGTCGTTGGCCAGTTCCTCGCCGGCGTGGACCGCGCGCATCGCCGCGGACTTCTCTTCCAGGCCCTCGACCATGTCCTTGGCGAGGGGGTAGGCGGCGTCCTGGTAGTCGGCCAGGAAGTCCGCTCCTCCCTCAAGCATGTCCCCGGCCTTACCGAACACCCGCGACAGCATGGACAGGCCGGGGATCTTGCTCATCGACTCGGCGATGTTGTTGACGATTTCCGTCCCCTTGCCGAGGATGCTCATTACCTTTCCGCTGAGGGTGGCGTCGCGCGCCGTTTCCACGATCGAGTCGCCGACCTTGATCGCGTCTTCCAGCGTCGCTCCGGCCCGTCCCACCAGGCCGCCGACCCCGGAGATGCCGCCGCTGAGGCCTAGCGTGAGCAGCGCGACCGCGTCGAGGGCCACGTCGAGCCACGAGCCGTTCCCGGTCGCGGCGAGCAGTGTCCGGCCGAGCAAGGCCACCGCGGTCACGATGAATGCCACCATAAGGAGCCAGCCGACCCCGGTCGCGAACAGGGCGATGATCGCGAGGACCGCGCCGATGACCTCCAGAGCCGTGCAGATGTCCTTGATCAGCCACGCCCAGTGGCCGATGAAGTCCTTGAAGCTGTCCCACCAGCTGTCCTTGAGGCTGTCGTGGCTGGCGGAGTTGATCTGGCCGGCCCAGTAATTGGCCCGGTCGTCCCGGAACTGGACCGCCTTGTGCAGGTCGCTGATGGCGTCGTTCAGCTGCCCCTGCGCCTTGCTCACCGCCGCCTTGTGGTCGGCGGCCGCCTGCTGCTGCTGCGGGGTGGGCGGCGACGTCGGCGGCGCGCTGATCGTGGGGCCGTTCAGCAGCTGCAGCTGCTTGTAGGGTCCCTCGGCCTCGTTCAGCGCCGTCAGCGACATGGCCTGCGCGGTTACCAGGTCAGGCTCCCAGCCGCCCAGCGCCGACGCCACCTTCGTGTACCGGTCGTGCACCGTCTGCAGCGTGCCGACGAGGTCGCTGGCCGATTCCCTGATCTTGTCCGCGTACTGCCCGATGAGCGGGTCGCTGTCGTCGCCCGCGATCTGCTTCAGCGCGCTGATCTGGTCGAGGATCGTGCTCGCCACGGAGTTGAGGTGGCTGACCTCATCGGTGACCCGGGCCGGGTCACCGGGGGTCGGGTCCTCATCCAGGCCGAGCGGCCGCCACGCCATCCCGGTGGGACGCCCCATCGGGTATCACCCCTGTCCGTCTCCTCGTTACTGCGTGGACCCGTTGCCCGTAAGCTCCTGCGCGGCCTTCTTGTCGGTTTCCATGAACTGCTTGACGCTCTCCGTGATCATGTCGTCGAGCTTCTGCATGTTCGCGACGAGCTTGTCGCGGTGGTAACTCCAGTTGCCCGCAAAGTTGTCCATCGCGCCGGCGATGGCCCCAGACCCCAGCGCGCCGTCGTAGCCGCTGGTGCTCGCCTGCAGGTTGCCGAACTCGCTGATCAGGCTGGTCAGGGCCTTATGCGACGCTTCGAGCAGGTTGTAGTCGACCCTCAGATCGGACACGCTGGCCCCGTTCCCTCGCCCGGCACGCTTTGGCAACGACCCGTCTATCGGTATCACAAGGCCGCCAACATATTGGTTCAAATACGTTCATATCAATGCACCGGGGCGGGGCGAGTCAGGTCGCGGATGGCTGCCTTGACGAACGCGGCCACGCGCGGGTCGGGGAAGTGCCCGCCCAGGCCATCGAGGGCCCAGGCCAGCTCCATCGTGCCCATCGCGAGCACGCGGCCGCCGCTCGGCGCGGTTGCCCGGACCAGGTCCACGCGGTGCCGGACGCCGTCGGATCCCCGGAGGACAGCGGTCATCAGCGGCACCACCTGGCCCTTGAAGCAGCCAGGAACAATGGAGTCCCACTCGTAACCGACGACCCCAGGGATTACCTCCCCGGGCGCCAGGCCGGCCGCCGCCAGCCATGGGTCGCTGCGAGGCCCCGTGACCGTGTACGAGGTGGGCGGCGCGGTCAGGCCGCGCTGCGCGGCCCACTGGTGCTCGACTCCCATCAGCTGGCACTCGGGCTCGCCGAACGCGCTGAAGAACCCGTTGTCGAGGCTCCGGTTGCGGGCCGGATCGGCCGCGGGATCGCGCCACTCCACGATCGTTCGCCCGCCGTCGGCGTAGCGCATCCGCCAGTCGGCGCTGTCGGAGCCGAACATCAGGTTGGTCGACAGCGCCAGCGCGCGGTCGAAGGCGTCGCGCGTTGCTTGCGTCCAGTACTCGTCGTGGCCGATCGCGAACACCAGACGGTGCCGCGCCAGCGATGCGGGCGCCGCGTCCGTGTCGACGTCGGTCTGGTAGGACACGTCGATGCCGTTGCGCTCAAGGAAGCGGACCCAGGGCAGTTCGAGCTTCGTGACCATGTCGTCGAACATCCGCTGGTCGTAGGGCCGGTCGAAGGACACCTCGACGGCGTGCTTGCTGGTGCCGAACTGGTACAGGCTCTTGCCGCCCCACGGGTTGTAGGCCTCCCATGTATTGACCGGCACCTGGACCAGCATCGCGGAGGCGGGCGCCGCCGGGCTCTGGCGCACGATCAGCGGAATGCTCCCCGCGGCGCCGGCGTGCGCGCCGCCCACGATCTCGAGCTTGGCCTCGTAGTAGCCGGAGACCGCGTCGGCCGGGATCTCGACCCGGTCGGTCACGCGCCAGGGGACCCGGAACAGCCCGGTGGCGGGATCGGGGGTGGTTGGCGGGGGCTGAGCAATCGCGGCGTGGCTCGAGTGGCAGCCAGGCACGCACATGATCAGGCGCCCCCCGATCCCCTGGTACCACCCGAGCCGGTACAGCAGCACCCGGTAGGGCAAGCCAGGCGGCGCCTCCACGTGCAGGTCAAAGCTTTGCCCGGGGACGACGCTGGTCTCTGACGCGTAACCACGGATGTACGTGCCCGCGCCGGCCGGGATCTCCCAGCCAGGGGTGCCCGGGCGCGCGTTCTCCCGCTGTACCGGATTGCCGGCCGCGGCGGAAGTCGCGGGGACCGTGGCGGACGGGCCGCTACGGCTCGGTCCACCGCACGCGCTGAGGACGAGTGCGGCGATCGCGGCGCCGATGGCGAGGAAAGTCGCGCATGGCGTGACGCCGGTTCGCACGGTCACTGCGGGCCGCGGGACCCGGCAGCGAGGAACGCCGTTCCGAAGAACAACTCGGTCCAGGAGGGATCAGCCAGCTCTTCCTGCATGGCTGCGCGAATCGCCGCCCACGGGCGGCGCATGAGCCACTCATCGATGGAGGCGAAAGGCCGGACAACCGCGGTTACGGGCGTCGCTAGCCACCCGGGCGCGCGGTCGGGAACCTTGAGGTCAAGCACGACCCAGCGTCCGCCGTCGGAAAGGGCCGCGGCGCCGTGGGCGATGACCTCTGCGCACTCGGGCACCTGCGTCATGGCGTACGTGGACAGGATCGCGTTGACCCCGGCCGGGAAGTCGAAGCCGGCCGCGTCGGCTTGCACGAGGCTGATGTTGCGCCAGCCGTTCGCCTCTATCCGGTCCTGGGCAACGGCGAGCATCGCGTCGGTCAGGTCGACGCCGACGATCCGGCCACCGGGACCGACCGCCTTCTGGAGCAGCGCGAAGTTCAGGCCCGTGCCGCAGGCCATGTCGGTCACGGTGTCGCCGGCGCGCAGGCCGAGCGCTTGCACGGCCCGGAGACGTTGGCCCCGCTGAGGGTAGCCGGGCGCGGGGTAGAGCCGGGAGGTGATGTCGTAGTGCTTCGCCTTCTTGCGGTAGGTCTCGATCAGGTGCTCTCGCGTCCGGTCAGCCTGGCCCACCATCTAGGACACCGCGCCTTCACGTGTCGCGGACTCCACCGCGGCCTTGATCCCCGCCATCTCGCGACCGCTTACTCGCTGAATACTGCCCTTGACAAGGCCGGGGACCGCGCGCATGATGCCCGCGAAGTCGACCTCGATCCACATCATGGCGTCGGTCTGCTTCTCGCCGGCCGGCTCGAGTTCCATTCCCCAGCGCGCCGCGGACGTACCCATTGTCCCGGCGAACGCCACGGAGCGGGGTGCCTCGACGGCGGTCACTTCCTCACTCCGGTCGTGAGTCCACCACAGATCCCTCGCCCGCTGATCAATCCGCGAGCCGGGCTGAAGCGGGCCACCTCCGCGAACCCGGCATTCGAGAACCGTCGGCGCCCACTCTGGCCAGCGCCCGACGTCACAGATATACGCCCACACCTCATGGATGCTGCTGGCGATTGTTATGCGGCTCTCGGTTCTGATTGTCATCGAGCGGACTCTCCTTCATCCTGATCGCTGGCAGCGGAAACGCTCACCCCGGGCCTGCGCAGCTGAACGGTAAGCGCATTCGCTATCTCTTGTGTGGTCTGGTCCCAGCCGCACAGGGTCGACCGCCGCTGTCGCGCGGCGGCCCGTAGCCGTTGCCGGCGGCGGTCGTCGTCCAGCCATTCTCCGAGCGCGGCGGCGAGGGCAGCCGGGTCACCGGGCGGGATCAGCTGGCCGGGGCGGGTGCCATCGGCGTTACCGCCGAGCGCTTCCGGCAGCCCGCCGACGGCGGCGGCGATGACGGGCAGGCCGTGCGCGAGCGCCTCGGTGACGGTCATGCCGTACGTCTCCGAGCGGGACGGCGCGACGAGAAGGTCGGCGGTGGCATACGCGTGGCTGAGCGCCGCGCCGGCCAGGACGCCGCTGAGCCGGATGCGGCCGCCGTAGCCGAGGCTCGCGATACGGGCCCGCAATTGCCCGGTGAAGTCCGGGTCGCGGTCGAGCGGTCCGGCCAGGACGCACTGCCAGTCCCGGTCGGCGAGGCTGGCGAGTGCCTCGACGAGGATGTCCTGCCCCTTGTGGCGGCCGAGGACCCCGACGCAGATCAGGTGGCCACCGGCCCGACCAAAGTCCCCGGCGGGCCGGGCCGTGACCGCGACCCGGTCGACGCCCGGCCGGGCGACGTGCACCCGGCCGGCCGGGACCGCGTACCGGGTGAGCACCTGCCGTCGGGTCCATTCGCTGGTAACAACCACGCCGGCGGCCGCGCGGAGCACGCACCGTTCAGAGTGCTCCACACCGGCATCAGGGGGCGGGTCGAGGGCGGTGGCCAGCGGCATGTGCAGCAGCACGGTCATCCGGATCCGCCCGGTGTGCGGCAGCAGCTCCGCGGCGGCCGGCGAGGCGATGAGCCCGTCGATCAGGACGGTCTCACCGTCGGGAATGGCGGAAACGATGCGGGCCAGGTCGGCGCGGGCGGCGGAACCGGGGACCGGCCACGCCCCGGCGACGGTCGCGACCAGCACCTCCCAGCCGGCCGCGGCGAGTCCGGCGCAGACCCGCCGGTCATAGATGTTGCCGCCGGTAGGCTGGCCGGGATCGTCGAAACCCGCGGGGACTACGACGTGGACCCGCACGATGTCCCGGCCATCCAGAACGCCTGCCGCACTACGCCAGCCTCCCCCCGGGGCCTAGCTGAACCAGGCCCGCCCCCGATCCGTGATACCTGACACAAAGTAGAACGTGGAAGTGGTGGACGTGGTTCGACCCGAGACGACCGACGTCGCTACGGCGCTAGAGCGGGCCCGGGCGACCGCCTACCCCGCGGGCGAGTACGTCGGCCAGGAGAGCTTCATGCGGGCCGCCGAGGTCCGGATGCTGGCCCGCCAGGCCCGGGTCGGCCCCGGGGTCTCGGTGCTCGACCTGTGCTGCGGGGTGGCCGGCCCCGGCCGGATGATCACGGCGGAGTCGGGATGCCAGTACCTGGGGGTCGATCAGTCCGCCAGCGCGCTGGCCACCGCCCGGCAGCTGGCCGGGAACCTGCCCTGCCGCTTCGAGCAAGCTCACCTTCCGCCGCTGCCCGAGGGCCGCTTCGAGGTGGTATTCCTGCTGGAGACGATGCTGGCCTTCCCCGACAAGGAAGCGCTGGCCGGCGAGGTGACGCGCGTGCTCGAGCCGGGCGGGCGTTTCGCCTTCACCGTCGAGGAGGGCCGGCCGCTCACCAGGCAGGAGCGCGCGCGGATGCCTGCCGCCGATACGGTCTGGCCCATCGAGCTGGCGGAATTGACGGGCGTGCTGCGCGACGCGGGGCTGACCGTGACCTGGCGGCAGGAGTACAGCTCCGCCCACCACGCGATGGCGACGGCGCTGCTTCGCTGTTACCGCGCTGATTCACCGGCGATCGCCGGCCAGATCGGGACGCAGGCCACCGTGGAGCTGATCACGGCCCATCAGCTGTGGAGCGACTGGCTTGGCAGCGGGCGGGTGCGCAAGTTCGCGATGGTCGCCGAGAAGCGATGACCAGCTCCGATGAAGCTTCGACGGCTTTCGAGTATGACCGCTACCTGGCCGCGAAGACGACCGTGGATGACCGGGCGCTTAACCGGCCGGTGCTGGATGAGTTGCGCCGCCTCATGCCCGCGGGCGCGCCGCGGGTGCTGGAGGTCGGCGCCGGCCTGGGCACGATGGTGGCCCGCCTGATGGACTGGGGCGTGGTCGGCGCCGGCGAGTACATCCTGCTCGATACGGAACGGGAGCTGCTTGATCGTTCTCCCCAGTGGCTGTCCGGCTGGGCGGCCGCGCGGGGCTTGCGCTGCGACCTGCGGCCTGACGGGGTGCAGCTGGGTGAGCTGCGGGTGCGGTTGGTGCACGCCGAGCTCGGGGAGTACCTAGCGGCCGGTCACGGGGCGCCGGCCGATGTGCTGATCGCCAACGCCGTCCTTGACCTGGTGGACGTGCCGGCCGTGCTGCCCGGACTGCTGCGGTTGCTTGTCCCCGGCGGCGCCTACTGGTTCACGATCAACTACGACGGCGAGACCATCTTCGAGCCGGGCCATCCGCTCGACAACCAGGTCATGCAGGCCTACCACCGCGACATGGACGAGCGCGTCCGCTACGGCCGGCCGGCCGGGGACAGCCGAACGGGCCGCCGCCTGTTCCACCACCTGCGGGCCGCGGGCGCGCCCGCGCTGGCGGCGGGGTCGTCGGACTGGGTCGTAAGCGCCGGGCCGGACGGGAGTTACGCCGACGATGAGGCCTACTTCCTGAGCAGCATCCTGAGCACGATCCAGAACGCGCTGCGGAGTCGCCCGGACCGGGTGGAACCGGCGGACCTGGCCGGCTGGCTGGCCGTCCGCCATCGGCAACTGGCCGCGGGCGACCTGGTCTACCTCGCCCACCAGCTTGATTTCACGGGCCGCGCGCCCGGCTAACGGCTTGCGGTCCCTGGGTCGGCCGGTCCGGCAGGCAGGCGCGGCGCGGCGGCACGTTCAAGACTCCGGAGGAGAAGGTCATGCCCTCCGCGCCCGGCCTTGGCGGTCAGGTAGGCGGCGTTGGTCTCGGTGAGGTGCAGGGCGGTGGGGACGTGGGTGGCGATCGTGATGCCCAGGCGGGCCAGCTGAGCGCCCTTGTCCGGGTTGTTGCTCAGCAGCGCGATGCGGCTGGCGCCCAGCGCGTGCAGCATCTGGGCGGCGCTGGTGTAGTCGCGCTCGTCGGCCCGGTGACCGAGCGCGAGATTCGCGTCGTACGTATCCAGGCCGCGATCTTGGAGCGCGTAGGCGTCGAGTTTCTCGTACAGTCCGATGCCGCGACCTTCCTGGCGCAGGTACAGCACGTACCCGCCGTGATCGGTGATCCGCTCGACCGCTTCGCGCAGTTGCGGCCCGCAGTCGCATCGCTGGCTGCCGAACACGTCACCGGTGAGGCATTCACTGTGCAGGCGCACCAGCGGTACCCGGGCCGCGGCGGGCCGGCCCAGTTCGAGGGCCACGTGCTGCTGCGCGTCGGCCAGGCCGGTGAAGCTAACGACCGTGGCCGTCGTTGAGTAGTCGCCAGCCAGGCTCAGCGGGATGCGGATACGCTGGCGGACCGCGGCCCGCGCAGGCCCGTCACCGGGTCCGGCCGGGTAAGCCACGAACGGCCTCCAACGGCCGCGGCGCCGGGTCAGGCTCGCCCGGCTCGACCGGGTCGGCCTGGCCGCGACGGCGGCGAACGGCGTCCGCGAGCAGCAGGCCCGCGCCCGGGGCAACCGCGGCCAGCATGAGCACCGCGTAGAGGGTGGTGACCGTGACCCCGGTAGCCGCGCCGAGCCCGGCCGCGGCGAAGGCCCAGGCGGCAGCGCCCTCCCGTGGCCCCCACCCGCCGATGCTCACGGGGATCACCGCCGCCGTCTGGACCACCATCAGCAGCGCGACCAGTTCGCCCAGGGGCGCGGTGCAGCCGGCGGCCCGGGCCGCGATGACGAACGTGGCCGTGTGCCCGGCGACGACCAGCACCGAGGCCAGCGTGAGCTGCGGCCACACGCCCGGGGCCAGCAGGCCGCGACGCAGGTCAGCGGCAACGACCCGGGCGCCGCGGTTCAGCGGCGACCGGCCGCGGCGGGCGGCGCCCCGCAGGATCAGCGCGGCGCACCCGGCTATGCCCGCGACACCCGCCAGAACGTACGGCAGCGCGGGCCGGACCGGCGAGGGCAGGGTCAGCAGCACGACGGCGGTCACCACGGCCTGGATGACCTGACCGCACAGCCGTTCCCACGCGACCGCGCGCACTCCCCGCGCGACGTCTCCGGTGCTCCGCCCGTGGGTGACCGCCCGGTGCACGTCGCCGAGAACCCCGCCGGGGAGCACGGAGTTGAGGAACAGGGAACGGTAGTACGCACCGACCGCGCCCGGCCAGCCGATGTCGACGCCTAGTGCCCGGGCGACGACCCGCCACCGCCAGGCCGAACACACCGTGGTCAGGGCAGTGAGCGTGACGGCGGCCGCGACCGCCTGGCCGGTGACCGCGCGCAGCCCGTCTGCGAACGGTGCCGCGCCCACGTGCCGCACGAGAAACCACAGCACGATGACGCCGGCGGCCACGCGCAGCAACGGCCGGCCGGCGCGGCGGACGGCCGGACCGGTCCTGGCCGGAACTGAGTGCAAGAACACCACATCTGTTATACGGGCCGACTGGAGAAATGGTTTGATCTGGCTGCGACAACATGCCGGCCAGCGGCCGGCCGCGGTGAACCAGGGTGGCCGCGGACTCGTGTCACTGACGAGGGATGACGGCAAGACGGTACGGAGACGGAGGCGCCGTGCGCACTTTTCAGCCCGCGGATGAGGACGCGCGGCTGCCTGCGGGCGAAGGCCCGCCGCGGCGTGCGGTCCTGCGCGCGACCATCCTGGGGATGCTCGCCACCGCCGCCCTGCTCGGCGTCGTGGCGGCCACGGCCGGACTTGATGTCGCCGGCTGGATCACCGGGCTGGCCGCCGGCGCAGCGGTGACCGCGCTGATCGTCACCGCCCGCATGCGCAGCGACGAGCCGGCGATACACCCGGCGGACTGGGTCACCCTGACCCGGGCGCTGCTGACCGCCGGGGTCGCGGGCCTGGTGGCCGACTCGTTCGGCCGGCCGCTGGCGGTCACCGCGCTGGTCACCCTGTCCGCCGTCGCGCTGGCCCTCGACGCGGTGGACGGGCAGGTGGCGCGCCGGACCGGCACCGCCACGCCGGTGGGCGCCCGCCTCGACGGCGAGGTCGACGCCTTCCTCATCCTGCTGCTCAGCATCGCCGTGTCCCGGGACTACGGCGGCTGGGTGCTGGCCATCGGCGCCGCCCGCTACGCGTTCCTGCTAGCGGGCTGGCTGATCCCGTGGCTGGCCGCGCCGTTGCCGCCCCGGTACTGGGGCAAGGTCGCGGCCGCGGTCACGGGCATCGTGCTCACCGTCGCCGTATCCGGGGTGACCAGCCGCCTGGCCGGGATGATCGCGGTCGCCGCCGCGCTGCTGCTGCTGGCCGAGTCGTTCGGCCGCAACGTGATCTGGCTGTACCGGGCCGGCGCCGGCCCGCGCTTCCGCCAGGCAGTGCGGTATGCCGTCGCCGCGCTCGCGCTCGGGCTCGTCTGGTTCACCCTTGTGCTGCCCGACCGGACCTACCAGCTCTCCTTCGGCGCGTTTGTCCGCATCCCCATAGAACTGCTGGTCCTGGTCGCGGTGGCGCTGGTGCTGCCGCCCTGGCCGCGACGCATCGTGGCGATCATCGCCGGGATCCTCTTCGGCGTGCTTATCCTCGCCAAGTTCCTGAACATGGCGTATTACGACTTGCTCAACCGGGCGTTTAACCCGGTGACCGACTGGCCCGAGATCTCACAGGCGAAGGGCGTCGTCCAGGCCGCGATCGGCGCCAGGCTCACCTGGGTCGCGCTCATCGTGCTCCTGATCGCTCTCGCCGTGCTTGTCGCCGCCATCACCGCGGCCGCGATCCACCTCACCGCCGTGGCCAGCCGTCACCGCCGCGGCACCGCCCGCGGCCTCGCCGCCCTCACCGCCGTCTGGGGGCTGTCCGCGGGCCTGTCACTGCAGCTCATCCCGGGGTCTCCGGTCGCGACGGCCAGCGCAACCGGGCTGGCCGTCGCGGAGGTGCACGCCACCCAGGCGGCGCTCGCCGACCCGCGCATCTTCGGGCAGGCTATCCACAGCCCCGACCCCGAGGCCGCCATCCCCGCTTCCGGCCTGCTGACCGGGCTGCGCGGCAAGGACGTCCTCGTCGTCTTCGTCGAAAGCTACGGTCAGGTCGCCGTCCAGGGTACGAGCTTCTCGCCGGGGGTCGACGCCGTCCTGCGCAAGCAAGAGAGCAGGCTGACCGCCGCCGGCTGGTCCACGGAGAGCGCCTGGATGGGCTCCCCGAGCGCCGGCGGGGTTAGCTGGCTCGGCCACTCCACCCTGCAGTCGGGGCTGTGGGTTAACAGCCAGCAGCGATATGACGAGATCATCGCCAGCCAGCGGTTCACGCTCAGCGACGCCTTTAACAAGGCCGGGTGGCGCACGGTCGCCGACGACCCGGAGGACGACGACTGGCCTCCCGGCAGCACCTTCTACCATTACGACCAGATCTATAACCGGTCTAACGTCGGCTACAAGGGCCCGGACTTCAGCTACTCGGCGATGCCCGACCAGTACATGTATGCCGAGTTCCAGCGGCTTGAGCTCACCCCCGGCCACCAGCCGGTGTTCGCCGAGATCGACACGACCTCCTCGCATACCCCCTGGGTCCCGCTGCCGTCGATGGTGCCCTGGAACCAGGTCGGCGACGGCTCGGTATTCGACTCCCAGCGGGGGACGGCCGCAGAGGTGGCCCACGTGTGGAGCAACACCAACACCGTGCGCCAGTACTTCGGCCAGTCAATCCAGTACTCAATGACTGCCCTCACGTCATGGGTCACCGAGCTGAACGACCCGAACCTTGTGCTGTTCCTGGTCGGCGACGAGCAGCCGCACAGCACCGTCAGCGGCCCGGATCCCGACAATTACGTGGTGGCCTCGATCATCACCCGTTCCCCTTCGGTGCTCAGCCAGATTTCCTCCTGGCACTGGCAAGACGGGCTGCTGCCCAGCCCGTCGGCTCCGTTCGAGGAAATGGATGCCTTCCGCAATCAGTTCCTCAATACCTTCAGCACGGCCCCTTAGGGAAGGTGGCTGGTGTCGTTGACGCGATGGACGGCGGCGAACCCGGGGCCGTACCACTGGATCTCGTTGATGCAGGCGGAACCGAGATAGAGCCGGTAGAGGGCGCTGAGCGGGGCGCCGAGGGCCCGGCACAGCATGATCTTTATCGGGGTTACGTGACTGACCACCAGGACGGTCTGGCCGCCGTAATCCCGCAGCAGCCGCTCACAGGCCCGGTCTACCCGGCGTGAGGTGTCGGCGAAGCTCTCCCCGCCCGGTGGCGCCTGTTCGGGGTCGCGCCGCCAGGCGGCCGCGGCCGCGGGCCACCGCTGCTGGACTTCTTCCAGGGTGAAGCCTTCCCAGTCACCGAAGCTGGTCTCACAGAGATCATCATCGATAACCACGGTCAAGCCCAGTTCGCCCGCCGCGATCGCGGCGGTGGCGACCGCGCGCAGCAACGGCGAGCTGACCACGACGTCAATCGGAGCGCCGCTGGCGAGCCGGCCGGCGGCGGCCTTGGCCTGCCTGGCGCCGTTGGCGCTAAGCGGGAGGTCGAACCGCCCGCAGAAGCGGTGCTCGGGTGACAGCTGGGTATCGCCGTGCCGCAGCAAGACAGTAGTGGTGGCATCTGCTGTGGGGTTATCCCAGCCCAGAGTCATGCGGCTGCTCCCGCGGCGGTGAGGAAGTGGTGTGCTCCTATGACAGATACGGAGATTCCAGCTCAATGGTTCAGCCGGCCGCCGTTACCTCGTCACCTGCGCATGCCGCGGCCTGGCCGGGCCGGCGTCAGCACCGCGCGCGGTAGCCGCCGAACGCGACCGGTGTCTCCCATACTCGCACGGCCAGTGTTTCGCCGCCTGCGGCGGCGACGACGGGCGAGAGGGTGTCATGCACCCAGCGGGCGAACACCTCGACGGTGACCGCCTCGGCCTCGGCCGGGCGTATCTCCTCCAGGTTGCGGTCTTCGACCCGGCTGGTCAGCTCGATGAGCGCCGCTTCAAGCACGTCCAGGTCACAGACCATGCCGCGCTCGTCAAGCTGCTCGCGGTCCACCACGATCTCAATCCGGTAGTCATGATCATGCAGTTCCCCCTCAGGCCCGGGCATTCCCGGCATGATGTGGAAAGCACGGACATTTCGGCTCAGCCCGACCTCACAGGTCACCGGCAGCACTCCTGTCATAGTTGAGAACGGCATGCATCAGTCCGGGTTTCCCCTCGTCCACGGCCCGGAACGCCTCGGCGGCGTCACCAAAGTCGAAGACGTGGGTGCACAACTCCGCCAGCGGTAGCTCGGGCAGCAGCGCAACGCTCTCCTGCTGGCGCCGGGACCGGCTCCAGGTCCCGGACAGCCGGGCCGGCACGGTGGAGACCTGCGTGCTGCGGATCACCAGGCGCCGCCGGTGAAAGGCGCCGCCGAGCGGCAGCACCACCGGCTTAGTGCCGAACCACGACGCGATCAGCAAGGTTCCCTCGTGGGCCAGCAGGTTCAGCGCCATCGCCGGCGCATCCGGGTTACCGCTGGCGTCAATGACCAGCGGGACCTCCTCGTTCGCCAGGTCCTCCGGCGCTACGGTGGTGACGCCGAGGCGGCCGGCCACGGCGCGGCGCCACGCCAGCGGCTCGGCAATCAACGGCCGCCACCCGGCCCGCTGCAGCAGCAGGCCGGTCAGCACGCCGAGCACGCCGGCCCCGAGCACGATGACCCGGTCGCGGTAACCGTTCCCCGCATCGAGCGTCACCTGCAACGCCGTCTCAACCAGCGGCAGCAGGGTGGCGGACGCGGGATCGACCGGAGGCAGCGGAATCAGGTCGCCAGCCGGCGCCGCGAATACGTCCTGGTGCGGGTGGAACGCGAAAACGGCCTGGCCGGACTCCGCTACTTCGCCGACGCACGCGTACCCGTAGGCGAAGGGATAGGAGAAGGTACCGCCGAGCGCGTCGATCGTGTCGTCCAGCGCCAAGTCGTCCGGGACCTCGCCGCGGTACACCAGCCGTTCGGTGCCGCCGCTGATGCCAGAGCACACGGTGCGGACAAGGACCTCGCCGGCCCCAGGCCGTGGCGCGGGCAGTTCCCTGATCTCCACACAGCGCGGCGCCGTATGAAATAGCGCACGAGCAGGCACGCAGCTCACTTACCCCACCCGTACCTAGACAAAACGGCGCGGTGGAGATGCCCCGGTCAAGGGCCATCTCCACCGCGCCGGCAGTGCTACGAGACGTTCATCTTGATCGTCGCGACGTTGGCCGGGTTGCAGTCGAAGGTGCCGGGCGCGGTCGGGTCAACCCGGTTCCACGCGCCGTTCTGCAGCTGCACGACCACCGAGCAGTTGGACGGGAGGCGGTTGCCCACGTCCGTCGGGCCGATGATGCCGTCGGCGGTGAACGAGTGCTCGTCGTTGAGCGCGGTGAACAGCGACGCGCGGTCCAGCGTCTGGCCGCTGGCGATCACCTTGTTCACGGCGTCCTGGAACAGGATGGCCATGACGTAGGAGTTGATCGCGTTGTTGCTCACCTTGTCGAGCCCGCCGAGGTCGGTGACCAGCTTGTCAAGCTGCGGGTTGACCTTGTAGTCGGTCATGTACGGCAGGTCGAGCAGGTTCGCGTAGGTGCCGTTCACGGCCGAGCCGCCCTCCGCGGTGAAGGTCGGGTCGTAGCAGCCCGAGTTGCACTCCCAGACCTTGACCGAGCTGACGCCCTGGAGCGCGGCCTCCTTGCGCAGCAGCACCATGCTCTGGCTGGTCACGTCGTCGTAGACGAACGTGGATCCCGAGGCCTTGATCTGCTGGATGTACGGGGTGAGCGCGCTCTGCGGCAGCGCGCCGCTGACCGCGTAGAACTTCTGGCCGTCCGCCTTGATGCCGAGGTTGCTCTCCGCCTGGAACACCGGCGTCTGGGTGATCTTGAATGTCGGGTCGTCGCTGTCGTAGAGCCAGATGCCGTGCAGGCCAGCGTTGCTCGACGTCAGGTAACGGGCGTCGGCGACCGGCACCTTGTACGTCTGCGGGTTGTCCTTCGCGGTGGAGCAGTAGCTGCCCAGGCCCGCGGTCAGGTACGTGTCCGGGTCGCAGGACAGCGGCGGGAACGCGAACGCGGCCAGGTCGGGGAGGCCGACCGCCTTGCCCGCCGCGTTCTTGCAGCCGTCGACGTCGGAGAGGTCCTCAAGCGCGTTCGCGGAGGTCCCGACCAGGGCGAAATCGTTCTGGCAGGCCTTGATGACACAGGCAGTGGTGGAGTTCGGGTTCAGCTGGCTGTCGCAGAAGTCGACCTGCACCTGGCGCCCGTCCAGGCCGCCGGCGGCGTTGACGTCCTTCGCCCACGCGTCCACCGCGTTCACCGCCACCTGGAACAGCCCGGGGACGAGCGGGTTGTTCACGTCGGCGATCAGGCCCACCTTGATGGTGGTGGCGGTGATCCCGACGTCGTTCGCCGGGACCGTCCCGGTCGGCGCAGCCGACGACGCGGCCGGGGCGGACGCTGAGGCGGGGGCCGACGACGAAGCCGGGGCCGACGACGCGGCCGGCGCGCTACTGGTGCTGCTGGCAGAGCTGCAGCCCGCCGCGACCAGGGCCGCGGCGGCCACCGCGATCAGCCCGGCGAGGCCAGCGCGCCTGCGTGTCCTTGGCCCGGCGCCGCTACGGGACGGCTGTTCGTTACCAGGTCTCAATGTTGTGCCCTCCATAACTTCATTGCGCGAGCTCAGCCCGATAACACCGCGCCCACGTCCGGAGGCAGAATATACCGGGCGGTCAGTAAAATAAAGCACGGCTATGGATGTAAACCTTTACATGAAGATCGATGGTTCCGGCTCGTTGATCCGGAGATCACCGAGCTGGCTGCCTGCCTTGTAGCACGGCGCCTGGGCCTCGATCAACATCTTAGACTGACTGGTCAGAAAAATTTGATACTCGGGCTGGCGCGAAGACCCGACCCGTTCACCCCGCCGCCGCGCCCGCTGCCG
>Ga0265338_10004319_pt1 | contig 19278 bp, 10 predicted proteins | sample 42126metaG_FD_193579 | JGI IMG/M metagenome (GOLD analysis project Ga0265338, IMG submission 193579) | Rhizosphere microbial communities from Carex aquatilis grown in University of Washington, Seatle, WA, United States - 4-21-26 metaG | ecosystem: Host-associated > Plants > Roots > Rhizosphere...
TACAGGATGTTCGACAGTATCCAGTCGGTTCGGGTGATGGGGGTCGTGGAGAGTTTCCTGATGATCCCCTTCTGGCGCAGTTCCGTGTTCAAGTTTACCGTGCCGAACAGACTCAAAGTCATCACCGACATGGCGATGATGCCGGGAACGAAGTACTCGATGAACCGGTATTTCCTGGTGAGAATGGATTTTTCGGCCGATCTGATGAACGGCGGATTCCCGGATATCTCCTGGTTTATCCCGGCGAGCACTCCGTTCAGGATATCCATCTTCGTTGAGACCGAAGAGGAGCTGGGGTCGTATACATAAGTGATGGTGACGGAGGCTTTGAAGTCTTTGGAAGACTTCCTCCGCATGAGGGCCTTTTCCAAGCCTTCGGGAATAACGAGGACAAGGTCCACCTTGTTGTCCCTGACATACTGCGTAGCGTCAACCGCCGGATCGACCCTGGTTATCTTGAACTTTCCGTTGAGTTCGAGGGCCTTGACAGAATCCACGGACGACTTCGTCTGATCGAGATCCTGCACGCAAAGGTGAAAGCCCACGTTGTCCTGGCTCATGAAGATCGTGCCGAACACGAGGATCAGTATTATCGGGAATGCAATCGTGAAGAACATGGCGGTCTTCTCGCGGTAGACGCTCAGAAGTTTCACGCAGAGATTTGCACCGACGACGCGCAGGTTCATTCCGCCCCCTTTCCCACGACCTGACCGTCGTGGAGCGCCTCGCCGGTAAGCTTCAGGAAGACCTCCTCAAGGTTGGGTTTTCGAACATCCAGGCCGAGGTACAACACCCCGGCATCCGTGATGGCACCAAGTATCTTCTGCACATCGTCCGTATGCTCCACCTTGGTCTTGATTTCCTTGTGGTCGTTGAGAACCGGCTCGAAGCCCATCTTCCGGATGATTTCAAAGGCTTTTTCATCGACGGACTGTAACGTGAGGAGCAGGTAATTTGTGTTCTTTTCGATGAGTTTCGCGGGAGAGTCCGTCGCGATGATTTTCCCCTTCGAAATGATTGCGACCATGTCCGCAAGAAATTCCGCCTCCTCCATGTAGTGCGTGGTCAGAAACACCGTTTTCCCCTTGTTTTTCAGGCCCTGCAGAACTTCCCATACCTCGCGCCTTGCCGCGGGATCGAGCCCGGTCGTCGGCTCGTCGAGGAACACGACCTCGGGGTCGTTCACCAGCGCAATCGCGATTCCGAGGCGCTGCTTCAAACCCCCGGAGAGGTTCTGGTACTGCTCCCGGGTCTTGTCCTTGAGGTTCACGAGATCGATCAGTCCGTCGATATCGGTTTTCCCGTGGCAAAAGAGCCTCGAGTAGTACTGGAGGGTTTCCCGGACTGTTATCCGGTCGAACGAGCTGAACCCCTGCGGCAGGACGCCGATGCGGGGGACGATATCGTGTTTCTTCTTCGTAACGTCCATCCCGAGGAGGCGCACGTTTCCCGACGTGGGCGTGCGGATGGTCTCGATGATTTCGACGGTCGTGGTCTTGCCGGCGCCGTTCGGGCCCAGGAAGGCGAACACTTCACCTTTCCTGACCGAGAACGATATGCCATCAACCGCCAGCAACCCGCCGTAGCGTTTCGTCAGATGCTCGACTTCGATTACGTGTTCAGCTTGGTTCGTCATGTGCTCCTGTCAGCCCTGGGCCGGCACATCCGGGGCGGCGGGCCAGAATCCGAGGAGGCTGAGCACCTTTTCGCTCATCGCCGGCGAGGCGACCAGAAAGCGGTGAATCACGGGCTGGCGGTGTTTGAATAGAACATACATCGGGATTAACGCCGCCCCCAGATGCGCTTTGGTTTTCTCCGCGCCCTGGCCCGCGTCATAGAGAGGAATTCCCCGTTCCGCGCAGGTGCGAATATTTTCGAGCCAGGACAAAACATAAAGATTATATTTGCGGCCGAGCTCGTAATCCATGCAGAAATTCTTGTCCACCATCGCTTCCGGGTTTACGACGAGAAGGTTGAAAGCGACGAGTTCTTCCCGCACAAAATAAAGCGTGTATTCGGCGCCGGGGACTCGCTCACAGATTTTTTCAAAAAACAAACGATTGTGCGCGCCAAACGCCATGGGGCTGCGCTCGACTGTGGCACGATAAAGCTGGTAGATCCGGTCCTGAAACGAAGAGATGTCGCGGGTTCGGATTACCCGGACTTCGGGAGCAACCCGCATTTTGCGGCGCAGGTTTTTTCTCGCGGCCCGGGAACGGCGGGCCAGGAATTCCTCCAGGTTCTTAAAATCGATCTGCATTCGGGCACAAGACTGACATTTCGCCCGGTGGAAGGTCTTGAGCACGTCCGCGGGAAGTCCACCGTATTGGCTAAAGTTGTAAAGCGCCACAATGTCGCTTTTAAGTTCGGCGGCGAGCCTTTGCAACGCGTCAAAGGCCATTTTGAACGCCGACTCGAGGGTGACCGCATCGATTTGAGGATCAATCCCGAGTTCACTCGATTCCCCTACCAGCAACCCCACCCCCAAAATACGGGGTTGAAAAATCGATGGGACAAGACGGCCTGCCACTTTCAGCGATTTCTGGATCCATCCCTCCACAAAAGTGGACAAATCAAAACGGGTTTCAAACAACGGCAGCAAGAGAATGGGAACCTCATCTTTTGATACCACGATGCTTCGCAGGTTAAAACCGTCAATACCCGATTCCTGCAATAGAGACAGAAGCGGGGCGGTGTTGGAAGGCTCCGGAAAAAGCCGTCCCAGTTCCGCCGCCGGCAGTCCGTCCAACCGCGGCAGGCATTTGCAGGCAAGGTTATTCATCCCAGATCTTCCCTTTGGCCGGACAGCAGATCCACCTGATTAGTGAGGGGCGGCCAGTGAGGCATTCGTCGTGTGGCCGCCAAGCCGGGGCGCGCGCAAAGCACGCTTCCACCCACAGTCGTATCCATGTGGCGATTCAAAACGGCAATGGAAAGCCATGTCTTCACCTGAGGAAACGAACGCACCCAGAGGGACTGGCCGGCACCTGTTGGAAAACGCGCCTGAGCCTTCCCGGATAAGCGCGCGGAGAAGGTAAACCCGTCATCTCTCCCTGCGGATGGACAGACGTGGATTTGCAGCGGATCCACAAAGTGGAATGCGCATCCGAGGGCCTTGACCACGGCTTCCTTGACCGACCAGAGCAAGGCTGATGCCTCGTCCATATGTCCACCCGCTAGCTTCAAGGCAGGTCGAAGCTCTTGTGGATTAAACACCCGGTGAAAGGGGTATTCTCCCCGGAATTCGGCGGCCTCTGCCACGTCGATGCCCATATCGGACTCATCCACACAGAGAGCGGCCCAGACTTTCCCTCCACCTTCGCTGAAGGAGATGGCCGGCCCCCGATGTGCACCCAACCGGAGATGGGGCTTGCCCAGCGGGTCGCGGACCACCTGAATCGGGAACGCCACTCTGTTGGCGGTAAGGCAGGATGTCCAGAGAGGACTGTCCATCGCCACCAGGTGATCCCACAGGATGGAAATCAGGCGGTGCCGGGCTTCTGCTCCGTTCGTCTCATGTCCCTCGGGGGTTTCGGTGTCACGTGGCAGGGATGCATAGAAGACCGGCCCGCTTCGGTGAACGGGATTCATCGTATGAACGGTTACTTCTGCGCGATCCTTTTCCACATTTGCTCTCATCTGTTTGTTCCTGCGGTTCATTCCAAAACCCAGTGCATGCGCATATTTTGGACCTGCATGATGGCGCGTCCTTGATCGTCAAGTCCTCTGGCATCCCAGGCGAAACCTTTCTCATCCTGCGCCCGCCTGCGGGCCTCCAGGGTTACCCGTTCCCCCGCCCGGCATGGTCGCAGGAACCTCATCTCCCCGATCTCGGTGGGAATCATGGATCGGCGCTCCGATGGGTCCGTTGCAGCGATGTAAAAGATAACCAACTGTAAAAGGGCCTCGAGAAGATAGGGCGAATATTGGTACCGCGCATTCTGCAGATTCGCGAAATCACTTGTCTCCCGGTGGATGGTTCGGCCCCGCACCACTCCCGGACCTGCACCGTCAAGAAGATCAATCACCCGATATCTGCCTTCGAGGCCGCTGTGGTTTTTGTACCATTTAAGGACCTGCTGGTGGTCCATGGGCCCCGTCCGCAGTTCGTCGGGCCGGACGGGGAAATCCTTAAACCCCTCGCCGAGATCTCCACTTCCGCCATCGAGGATCACCTGTCCCTTGCAATGTGGGATGTAGCCCCCCGTCAATCTTCCGGCGGGGGAGATGTCCTGTGTTGACAGAGAGGCTTCGCACAATATTTCCCGAAGACCATTGTCGGTCCGGCGGCAGGAGATCATCGAAGGCCGCGGAAGCGCAGGCGGACATTGGATCATATCCATAAGCCGCACTTGGCGAACTCCTCGCACGTGCAGGTGGGGGTATAGCATCCGGGCGGCTTCCATGAATGTCTCCAGAACCATGGTGGCTGAGACCAGAGGATGCTTGACGAACGTGAAGGGCCTGTGATCCGCAATCCACAGATCCTTCTCCCGGGAAAACGATCTGGAGGCTTCCAGTTGCCCCCGGCGGATGTCCAGGCAAGAAAGCGCTTCAATCATGGGGAATTCCGCAGCCCTGAAAGCCATGCCGCCGCCATTCAATTCTCCATTGAGCGCAGGTGGAATGGTTTCATTCAGCCGTGCCGTCTTCGCGGACGGCAGTCTTCTCATGAACATCACCCAATCGTCGTCGGCCGGGGCGGCGGAGAGTTCCCGGCAGAAAAGCTCTGCAATCTCATTTACATGGAGGTACGCCGCGCCCTTGCGCCTCATCATTTCCCGGACATCCGGATCCTCGGCCATGCCCGCCCCCTCGACCGGAGGAAGCATCAAAGCCTTGAACCGGATGGCGCCGTTTCTCCGGCGAAGATATCTGAGCAACGCGGACATCATCCGGTTGGCGGCAGCGTAGTTGGTCTGCCCGGGATTTCCCTGGATCGCGGCCACCGAGGAGAGGCCGACAAAGAACTTCAAACCGGCCCGCTCCGCCGCCGAGAATAGATTCCAAGCGCCCAGGAACTTGACGTCCGCCACCGTGGAAAGATCATCCGGAGTCATTTGGCTGAGGAGACCATCTCTGAGGACGCCGGCACCGTGAATGATCCCGTCAATCCTGCCATAACGGCTTGTCACCTCGCCCATTACAGCACGGACCGCGTCCGGGTCCGTTACATCGCAGGCATGGTACGTTGCCTCAATCCCTGAGGCGCGCAGATCGGCCAAGGTCCGGGCGATCTCCGATGCCTTGAGGTCGGTAGTGAACGCTTTCAGAAATGCGGGGGGAAATACGCCTTCGTCTTGGGTGATCTCCGATGCCCTGGAATCGGCAGCGAACTCTTCAGAAGGCAAATGCCCGGGGTGCGGCTTTGCCAAAGCGATGTTTGGATCCAGAGACGTTCTCCCCAGGAAGACCAGACGGGGCATGAAAGGCACGAGACTGCGCGCCAGGTGGGCGCTGATCCCGGTTGCGCCTCCGGACATGACGACAACGTCTCCAGGGCTCAGAATCATGCTGGACGCAGCCCCGAAGACCGAAGGGGCTACGTGCCCCTCAGAGGTGAAGAAGCTTCCATCACGATGCATGATCTCCACCGGGGTGTAACCTTTGTCCAAAGCCCCACGCAAGGCAACACGAAGGTCAGTATCCGGCTCGATTTCCAGCGTGCGAAACTGGACCGATGAATACTCCTGCGCCGCGCTCAGAAACAGCCCGAGCATCCCCTCCGCCAGCAGCCGGCCGGGAGTTTCGGCATCCTCCCGGGAATGGATCAGCACGATGAATTTCTTTTTCGGTGATTGGAGAAATGCCTCCAAGGGAAGAAAGAACCCCCGTAAAAGCCGCGCAACCTCCGTCATACCTCTGATCTTTCCTGACCCGCCTTGAGGCAAGGTGATGACCATCCCGGCGAGGGACGCCAGACCCGAGATTCTCTCTGCTGCCCTGCCGGACCCTGCATCAGTTAGAATGTCGTAACCCTCTTCGCCCGGACCCGACGCGCTTTGCATGAATCGCATGGGAATCGTGTCAACCCCGTAATCCCGCCGGAGGATTTCTCCCGCCCTTCCGGCAATGGCGTCATCCGTGTCAGGTGAAAGAAAGAGGACCGACTCGCCTGGGCTCAACTCCATGGGAATGGAGGCCGGCAGCTCCAGGGGGACACGGTCGAATACGAGTCGTTTTACACTCTCCTCATCCTCTGAAGGCTCCAGCACTTCATCCTGCACTGGCCCGTGGTCAACCGCCTTGGAGATTGGCGACACGCTGCCGCCGGGATGCCTGGCGATTATCCCGGATATCCTCTGCGCGATGTCCTTCACAGTGCGGGCATCCATAAACTCCTCCAAGTCAATCGTAATCCCGAATTGGCGTTCCGCGGCATCCATGATTATGGGAAGGCGACTGGAGCGGACAGAGAGATCCTTCCTGAGATCCATCTCCGGCTTGATTTCGTCCCTCTCGAATCCGGTTGCATCCATGATGATTCGAATCAGCCTCTCCATAAGTTTCTGGTTGACGGGCGTCTCATCGCTGGCAGGCGAGACCGTTCCCCTGATGGCAGGGGCGGGATCGAGTGGTGCGGATCCCGGGTTCTTGGGAGAGACCTGCTTCTGGACTTCAGCAACCCCGGATCCTCCGTGTTCCGACGGTCGTAACGTGGGTGCCGGAGCGATGGGGTGAGATTCGGGAGGCTTCCTGAATGCAGAGAGGGAAACCCACCTCGGTTCCCCTTGAACCTTCAGATGTCCTTGAACGAAGAGTTGGGCAAGGGCGGCCGTGTAAATGGTTCTCTCTGCGGGGGGAATGCAGGTCTGGACACATGCCGATTCAGGGAGCGTGTCGGCGATGAGATCGCTCAATATATCGCCGGGGCCCACCTCCGCGAAGTGTCGGATGCCATGGTCATTCCAGAGGGCCTGGACATTATTCATCCAATGGACGGGAGATTCCAAGTGGGCCATCAGGATGCGCCGGATCTCACCGGTATCCGATGGATACGGCGCCATGGTTGTGTTGGAGATGACGGGGATCTGCGGGGAATGAAATGGGATGGAAGCAACGAACGCATCGAGCTCATCATGGATGACCCTCATGATCGGAGAGTGGAAGGCCATGCTGACCCGCAATAGGGTGAACCGGTATCCCTTCCCCTTCAGTCTTTCGCCAAGACGTTTGACCGCCTGGGTGTCGCCGCTCAGGACAATTTGTTTCGGGGAATTGATATTGCCGATGTAGACATCCTTCAGGGTCTGGATCATCTCTTTCAGCAAATCCAAGGGAGCGTCCGTGGCCGCCATGATGCCGGGATCCCCGTGCCAGGCAGCGGCCTTATCCATGCAAAGGGCCCGCTGGTTCACGATGCGAAACCCGTCCTCCACGGAATAGACACCCGCCAGGCACAAGGCGGTCAGTTCGCCCAAACTGTGGCCGGCCACGGCCATAGGGCGGACGCCAAGGGTGATGAGGTGTCGAGCCATGGCGTGTTCCAGGGAAAACAGGGCAGGTTGCTGCCAGCGGGTCTTCTGGAGATTCTCCTCTCGATCATGGAACAACAAGTGCAGGAGGTCGAAGTCCGCTGCCGCTGCCGCCCGATCCATCCACTCCTTGATAACGGGAAAGGACTCGTAGAGATTTCGCCCCATTCCCGCATAGTGTGCCCCCTGTCCGGGAAATACAAAAGCGAGCGGCGGCGCCGGCAAATCCTCGGGGCTTATGAAGATTCCCTGCTGTGCCAGGGACCGCAATGCCTTGGGTGAGGCGATTCCAGCTTCGGCAAGAGCGGCTGACCTCTCGATGACCGTGAGCGCCTCTTCATCGGATGGTGTAACAACAGCCATCCGGCAGTTACGGCCGTCCAACTCCGTCCGGAAAAAAGAGACGCCTTGGAGCGCCGCCGGAACATCGGCTGTCTCCGCGGCGAGATGCGCCTCTCTGCCCGGGGAGACCAAGATCGTATCCTCGCCATCCAGGGCCTGCTCCACCTGGAGCACATAGTTGGAACCGCCGAATCCGAAGGCGTTGACTTGAAACCTCCTGGGCTGATGGTCCCTGCTCTTCCAATCCAGCGGCTCCGGGGCGATGAGGAGACCCGAGCCGTTCAGGGAGATTTCCGGGTCTGGCTGCTTATAATTATAATTGAGGGTGGGAGGGAAAACCCCCGCCTTCATGGCCATGATTCCTCGAATGAGGCTGTTAACGCCCGAGGCGCCCAAGGTGTGTCCGATCTGGGATTTGAATGAGGTGAGCACCGTGCGATTGGAGGAATTGAAGAACGTCTTCAAGGCCCGCACCTCCTCCACGTCCCCTTGCCGGGTGCTCGTGGCATGGCATTCCACCAGGTCCACGGCATCGGGCCCATAAGGTATCCCCCGGAACGAGCTGCGGATGGCGATCTCCTGGGTGACACTGGAGGACTCGACCATGCCCAGATGGTTGTTGCTTGCTCCCATGTTGGTGATGACGGCGTGGACCTGCGCCCCTCTCGCGCGAGCCAGGCTTTCCCGTTCGATGACAATCATGCCCCCGCCTTCGCCGAGGACCATCCCGTCTCGCTCGGCATCAAAGGGGCGGGAGGTTTCATGAGGCGGCCGCGGCCGTCCCGACAATCCGTAAAGTGCGCCCAGGGCGGAGAATTCCAGGAAATGCAGGTGGGTGAGATTATCCTCGCTCCCGCCGACGATGGCGGCATCGATGATGCCGTTGCGAATCATCTGCAGGGCGCTATAAAGCGCGACCAGGGAGGTGGCGCAGGCGGCGGAGACCGAAAAGCTTGGTCCCATGAAGCCATAGCGGTTGCAGATGAATCCACCGGCGGTGCAGTTGAGCCGACCCAGCAGCGTGGTGTCGTCCGGAGCCATGCGTCTCGACTTCACCTCCCGTTCGATGGCGATCTCCTGATCCGGGGTGAGGGGGATGGCCCGCTTGATGTCGGAGAGAATGTCATGCATATACGCCCGGATGATGATATTGGTCAGGGTGCCCGCCGCCTCGCCGGAGTTCTGGGAGATGAGGACCGCGATGCGCTCGCGCGGGATACCTGACTCCAGGATGCCGGAGGTTTGGATGGCCTGTTGCGCCAGCCACATGGTATTCCGGGTGGCCGAGGTCATGGTCCGGAAATCCTGTGGGGGAATCCCCAGTTCATTGCGTGAGACTTGAAAGTCCACGAAGGCGCCCACCTGGCAGTAGGTCTTGTCCGCGGCGCGCGGTTGCGGATCATAAAAGCGGTCGTGATTCCATCGTGAAGACGGCACCGGAACAACGCCACTTTTCATGGCCAGGCTTGCCGCCCAGATCTCCTCGGGACTCTTGCCGAGGGAATTGAGGACGCTCATTCCGCTGATGGCCACCCGGTCGCGATCGTCTCTCAGGCGGGCGACGATCTTCGGTCTCCGGCCCACCCCGGGCGTTGGGGTTTCCGTAGGTGGCGGCGCGGCGGGTGAAGGCGCCGCGGCTGTTGCGGGCAATGCTGTAAAGGGTTGATGGAAGAGCGGGCCCTCGGCCAACTCGCGGTGAAAGGACTCCAGATTCTGGACTTTGCTAATCAGGCCGGCGCACGCCCCGCTCATGAATTGCCCGCGTTCCAAACAGACCCGCTCATCCAGAAGCATCCCGCTTGGTCTGTCCATGCCTCGGACCGCAGCGAACAGGCTCCCTGCGGTCATCTCTTCCATTCTCGTCCGAAAGGAGCGCTCGTCCTGGTGGCCCGCTGCGAACTCTCTTTCCAGAGATAAGACCGCGGCCACTCTCGGGGTTCTCAAGGAGCGCACCCGAAGACCAGTAACATGTCCCGAAATGACGGTTGCCCCCGGCGGTGATTCCACGATCATCCGGCGATAGAGCGCTGTCAGAGCGCCCGTTTCAACGATCTCTCGAGTGGCCAGATAGGCCGTGCCCATCTGGATGGCGTCGGCGCCGAGCAGGGCGGCCATGAATGCGGTTTCCCGATTGAAGATCCCCCCCGCCAGGATCACACGACATCCTTGGAACAGGGATGGCTTGCGCCGTTTGAGGCCCAACACCATTTGCGCCAGGGTGAGTGTGCTATGTTGTCCCACGTGGCCGCCGGCCTCGTACCCCTCGCAGACCACGTAGCGGACGCCCGCTTCCAAGGCGAGCCTGAGCAGGTCTCCATCGGGGGCGATGTACGCGACCTCTATACCGCATTCCACCAATTCTCGTATGGGGGAGAGGTCTCCTCCGGCGATCCAGACAAAACGGGGCCGGTGTTGTTTTATCCAGGCCAGATGAGGCTCACGGAACGGGTTCTCTGCCAAAGACACAACATTCACCGCATACGGGCGCCCGCCCATGATCTCCGGCAAGTGTCCCAGCTTATGGTCACAGGCTCCCGCGTCCATCTGGCCGAGGGCGATGGTGGGCAATCCGCCGGCATCGGCAACCCTCAAGGCAAACTCCGGAACATCTGTAATACAGGACATGGCGCCCTGAATGAAGGGGTACTTGATTCCCATCTCTCTGGCGACCGGGCTGTCCAGGAAGCAATCCTTTTTCGCCTCGGCCGAGCGGCATAATTTTCCAATCTCCTCCATGAAAACTTTCACGGCCTTCTCGGTTCCGGTCCCAAAACGTTCGGCAAACGACGCCGCAAAGGCCGCCTCCACACCCAGAGGGATGACCTCATCCTGGGTGAAATGGCTTTTCAAGGGATGGAGAGCCCGGGCTTGCACCTGGCTGACGAACGACCGACGGCTTTCGTCGGTGATTTCTCCTGCGCATAGGGAGTCCTCCAGCATTTTGATTTCCTTGAACGCCAGCGAGTTTCCCTTGTTGAAAAGGCGACAAGGAACTTTGAGGTCCAAGCCAGCCAAGGCGGTGGAATCCATGCGGAGTTTGGCAAGCTGCTGGCGTTGGAGATCATCAATGGCCACCAGGTCCGTCAGCCAGTGGACACTCTCGAAGACGATGCCGGTGGCTCCTGTGGACAGGAATGCCGCTGCCGCCTCAGGGGTCCAAACGCCTCCCCAAATGAGGATGTCCATGGACTTTGAGCCGGCCCGCAGCATTTCCTTGGCCGCCGAATAAAGAACCAAGGCCGTCTCCCCGCTCACGAATCCAGAGGCCTCGCAGCCTTTCAGGACGAGGCGCCCGATTCCCGAGCTGTCCTTCAAGATCGCGGCCAGGAGATCCAGGTCTCCGATGATCGGAAAGCAACGGTGGTTTTCCGACAAGACCCTCAGTCGCTGCAGGAAAGCGGAAAGATCCTCCTGGGAAAACGGGGGTTGGCATTCCACCCAGATATCCTGAACCCCGGCGTCCTTCAGGATCCTTTCCAAAGAGAGATCCATCAAGGTCCGGGCGGAAATCTTGATGTCGCCAATGTGGCTGGCAGAATTGGCCCTCGGGAAGAAAGAACCCAGTGCTTCCGCCCCCATCACGGAGAAATCGAAGATGGCCCGGCTCCCCGTTCGATGAGCCATTTGGGCCACCGGCGGGCCTGTCTCCCCGGGACGCCAGACAAAAGCGAGGAGCGGGACTCGGGCCTCAGCCATCATGTCCAGACCTCCGTTTCAACGCCAGGCGTTCACCTCTGTAAATCATAAGGACTTTCCGAATATGCGATATTTCTTGTAGGGTCTGGCGCCCGCTTCCTCGGCCAGTGAGTTGATCGACTCGTTGTCCGCCAGGGTCCAGCCCATTTCCAGATACTGAAATTTCTTTTTCTTCCTCACGATCTCATAGATGTGGTGGAAGGCCAGCATGGGAAGCCCCAGCTGCCGGTACTTCTCCTTGATCCCGAAAAGCACCAGCCTTAAGCCCTTGATCTCCCGCCGATACAGGAGGAACTTCAGCAAACCCATCAAACCGATCCGCCCGTTGAGACGCTTGAGCATGGGGTTAATGTCAGGCAGGATCACGCAGGCCGCCACGGGTTCACGGTCATGGTAAATGAAAAAAACCAGGTCCGGATCCGCGAACGGCTTCACGCTCTTCTGAATGTCACGCATCTCATTGTCGGTCAAGGGGACAAAACCCCAGTTGCCAGACCAGGATTCATTGAATATCTCCTTGATCAGCATGAACTCGGCGTCCTCTTCCTTTGGACGAAAGCGCCGGATGTGAATCCCTCCTTTTTTTGCGATCCGCTCAGTCAGACGATCCATCCACTCGGGAAGCCGGTAATCGCCATCGATCAGGTAGGCCAGCAAGTCCTTCTCTTTGGTGAAACCGCACGATTCGACCAGCCCGGGGTAGTACGGCGGGGTGTACGGCATCATCAAGCCGGGCGGATAATCGAATCCCTCAATGAGCAATCCCGTCTCGTTGTTCATGGACGGGCTGAGCGGGCCTCTCATGAAATTCATCCCTTTCTGACGAACCCACGTCTCCACGGAAGAGAAGAGGGCCGTCGCGGCCTCGGGATCGTCAGCGCATTCAAAAAATCCCCAACCGCCCATCTTTTCGCTGTGGACTTGGTTGTGACGGCGGTCAATGATGCCCGCGATCCTTCCCACCGTCTCCGAACCGCGTCGGGCAAGAAAAAGAATGCGCTCGGAAAACTCCCAAAACGGGTGCTTGCGGGGGTCCAGCATCCGGCGAACCTCCTGCTTGAGCGGGGGAACCCATTTGGGATAGTCGGCATAGATTCTCCATGGGAGGTTGATGAAGTCCCTTAGTTCCGATCCTCCTTCCACAGTCAAAATCTCCGTGCATGGCATGATTATTCCATTCGACAGATTATCGCCGACCCATTACCTAATAATGATAATGGAGTTCCGCACATACACACCATGTTGTCAATCCTTTAGCCGGTTTAGCTGGTGTGCTGTCACCCGGGAAACGCGCGGAGTGGATGCTTGACGTTCACCCGTTCTCTGCTCACTGTCTGGCCTCTGCAAGCCGGGTGAATTCCGGCGTCCAGCGTGAACAGCAATATTAAAATCATTCCCCTGTCGCGCACCGCGCGGGATGTGCGCCGCTTCTTAAACGTCAGCTACGCCATTTACCGCAACGACCCGCATTGGGTGGCGCCATTGTTGATGGATTTGAAGCATGTTTTCACCAACCGCAATCCGCTCTTCGAACACGCGGAAATGGCACTGTGGGTGGCGGCGCGCAACGGACAGGACGTGGGACGCATTGCGGGCATTATTGATCAGCACCACAATCGAGCGCAGAAAGACAACGCGGCGTTCTTCGGTTTTTTCGAGTGCCCCGATGACGCGGCAGCCAGCCGCTCATTGTTCGAGGCGATGTTTGCCTGGGCGCGGCAGGGCGGCGCGCGGCGGGTGCTGGGGCCGATGAATCCAACGATGAACGACGAGTGTGGCTTGCTGGTGGATGGTTTCGATTCGCCACCCACCTTCATGATGACCTACAACCCGCGCTACTACCTGAACCTCATCGCCGCGGAAGGATTTCGCAAGGCGAAGGATTTGCTGGCGTTCCATATTGACTTCCAAAAATGCCCGCTCGACCGCCTCGCGCGCATCGCCGAAAAGACCCGGCAGCGACACCCGGAAATCACCCTGGTGCCGGTTCGCCGGGCGACGTTGTCAAACGATCTGGCCAAAGTCAAAGAAGTCTATAACGCCGCCTGGCAGGACAACTGGGGATTCATTCCGATGACGGACGCGGAAATTGATTTCATGGCGAAACGGTTGAAGCCGCTGCTGGTGGACGGACTGATCTGGGTCGCCGAGGCGGCCGGGGAGCCCGTTGGGTTCATGTTTGCGTTGCCGGATTACAACCCCGCGCTCCAGCCGCTGCGCGGGCGGCTGCTGACGCCCAGGCTGCTCGGATTTCTGCCCTACCTGCTCGGGCGGAAATGCCCGCCGCGTTGTCGGGTCTTTACCCTGGGCGTGAAGGAAAAATACCGCAACCGCGGTCTCGAAGCCCTGATGCTTACCGAGGGTTTCAAAACGGGTTTCCGGATCGGTTTCAAGGACGCGGAAGCTTCGTGGATACTCGAAGACAACCTGATGATGTGCCGGTTGCTCGAAGCCTTCGGTGGAAAACCCTACAAGACTTACCGGTTGTTTGAGCGGGAGCTTTGAGCCTCGGTGCTGAATTTGAAATAGAGCCAGTTGCCCAAAGGAATGAGCACCGCCGCGGTCAGAGCTCCCGCCACGACATCCACGACGTAGTGATAGCGGCAATAAACCGTCGCCAGGCAGAGCAGGATTACCACGGCGAAGTGCGGCCAGCGAATCGGGCGAAGATACCGGAAGGAGAAGAACACGGTGGCGATGGCAATCACGACGTGGCTGCTGGGAAACCCGGCTCCCGGCGCTTCGAACGTTCGATAGATCAGCGCCATGATGCGGTAAAACGGCCCGGCCGTGATTGCCTCCGGAAAGGTCGGCGGCATCGCCGGCTGAACATCTGCCGGCAGGCGATAGTCGGTGATTTCCTCGAAGAAAATGGGCGGCCCCACCACCGGCAAGAAAATGAAGATGAGGTAACAAACATAGAACGCAAACGATATCACCGAGACATAGTGAAAAAAGTGCCTGCGATTCCGGACAAACAGGGCCAGCCCGACACCCGCAATCATCAAGTAATAGGAAAAGTAGGCAGCATAGAAGAGTTCGCTTACACCCACGTATGGCAGCCGATCCATAAACGCCAGACTCGGTTGCAGACCGAAAACGCGCCCTTCCAGCCGGATGAAAAACGGATCCAGGAACCCAGAGACAAACCCATGGCTCAACTCGGCGGTCTCGCGGTAAAGGCCGGCGTATAACAGCACCGGGTAGAAGTGGCGAAGGAAATCGAATGCCCGGTTTCGCGGGTAAGTGGCGTGAGATTGTATCAGCGCATGCACCAGCCCCATGCCAACCCCATGGGCCGCCAGCAACAGCGGCCAATGCGGAACGGTGTGGCCAGGCAAGCAGAGGATAATCAAACCCACCAGCGCCAGGTAGCCTTGGGTCGCGTAGTCAACGAACGTGTAGTGCCCGAACAGTTGATCGTTGAGGGTTGATGGTGGATGGAGCGGAGCTGGAGCCTCGTCACCTCGGCTGCTACCGGGATTTGAAAAAGGTTTTCGCGTCACAGCCACCCTTCTTGCCGATACCAGGCCAGCGTTTTGGCAATCCCGTTCTTGAGCGTGGTGCCGCCCACGAAACCGACTTCCTGCCGCAGTCGGGCCGGGTCGCACACCCAGCCCGGCGCGCGCAACTCGGCGTATTTCTGCCGGCTCAACACGCTCGGCCTGCGGGTCAGCCAGGAAACGGTTTCCTGCAAACAGCATAGCGGCCATAACGCCACCGTCGGCAGCGACAGCGGCAGCGTCCAGGTCTTCATCTGTCCGGCAATTTCGCCAGCCACTGCGCGGGCAGTCGTGACTTCGCCCGAAGCGACGTAGAAGGTCTTCCCGGCGGCTGCCGGGTGCGTCAGGCAGGTCGCGACCGCCTCCGCCAGGTCTTCGGCGAAAACCAGACTCAGTGCCTGTCGGCCGCCGCCGAAGCGTGGCAGAATGTGCGCTTTGACAGCTTTGAACAGCGGCAGGAACGCCTCGTCGCGCGGGCCGTACACGGCCGGCGGCCGCAGGATTACGGATTCCGTTTTGCACGCGTCATGCAATTCCCGTTCGCCGGCGAGCTTGCTCCTGCCGTATTCGGAAACCGGATGCGGAAGGTCGTCTGCCCGCGCGGGCTGGTCGGGCGATGCCGGTCCGCCCGCAGCCAGACTGGAAAGGTGGACGAGCCGCTGAATCCGCCCTTGCTGGCGGTTGACCGCTTCGACGACATTTCGCGTGCCGATTTGATTCACTTCGTAGAATTCGGATTGGCGCAGCGCTTTGGTGCAACCGGCGCAGTGGATGACGTGGGTGACATCCCGCAGGGCGGCGTCGAGACTTTGCGGGTCGCTGAGGGAGCCGACGCGCACCTCCAGGCGTGGCAGGTGCACCTGGATGAATCGCCGGTTGCTGGCCGGGCGAAGCAGCGCCACGGTCGCGAGGCCGCGAGCATGAAGACTTTTCAGAACATGACTGCCGACAAACCCGTTCGCTCCTGTGAGCAGGACCTTCATGGATTCGCCGGGAGGAAAAGCGCCGCGACGGCCGGCCCAGGGACCCTGTGAAAGTGTTTAACCGAATTCACAGCAGGTCGAGTTTCTTGCCTATCTTGCCGAGCATGTCGAGCGCAAAATCGATCTGACGGTCAGTATGCGTAGCCATGAGGCTGATGCGGATCAGTTCCTGACCGGGCGGCACCGCGGGCGATATCACCGGGTTGACGAAGACGCCGGCTTCCTCCAGCTGCTTGCAGAATTTGAACGTTGCCATCAAATCGCGGCAATACACCGGCAGAATCGGCGTCTCGGAATCGCCCAGGTCAAACCCGAGCGAAACCAGCCCGTGATGCATGCGCTCGGTGTTGCGCCAGAGTTGAGCGATGCGTTCCGGCTCGGAAAGCATGATTTGCAGCGCCGCCAATACGGCTGCCGTGTTGGCCGGACTCATGCTGGCGCTGAAAATCAGCGGCCACGAATGATGTTTCAAATAATCAATCGTCGCGGCGTCCGACGCGATGAAACCACCCAGGCTCGCCAGCGATTTGCTGAACGTGCCCATGCTGAGCTGCACTTGGTCGGTCAGGCCGAAATGGCTGGCGGTGCCGGCGCCGCCTTCACCGAGCACGCCGATTGCGTGCGCGTCGTCCACCATCACGGCGGCGCCGTATTGCTCGGCGAGGCGGCAGACCTCCGGCAGTTGAATGATGTCGCCTTCCATGCTGAACACGCCGTCCACCACGATGAGTTTGCCGGCCCGGGGATCGATGTTCCGAAGGCGATTCTCCAGGGCGGCCATGTCCTTGTGCCCGAACCGCACGAACTCGCCTTGGGAGAGTTGGCAGCCTTCCACAATGCTGGCGTGATCGCATTTGTCGGCCAGAACGTATTCCCCTTTGCTGACCAGCGCGCTGATGACGCCGAGGTTGACCTGGAAACCCGTGCTGTACAGGAGCACCGCTTCCTTTTTGACGAGCCGGGCCAGCGCCTGTTCCAGCTCGAGGTGAATCTCCAGCGTCCCATTCAGGAACCGCGAACCGGCGCAGCCCGTGCCGTATTTCTCGATCGCGGCTTTGGCCGCCTCCTTGATCTTCGGATGATTCGTCAGACCGAGGTAGCTGTTCGAGCCGAGCATCAACACCTTCTTGCCTTTGATGGTGACTTCGCTGTCCTGAGCGGAAGAAATGGTGCGAAAATATGGATACAGGCCGAGGGCGCGGACTTCGGCTGCGCTGCGGAATTTTCTGACTTTGTTGAACACCGTCAGCGGCAGGAGTCCGCTTCTCGCGCCGAGCGGCCTTTTGCGGCGATTGATGACATTCGCTTGAACCGGGGGAAAAGACGGCCCGGATGTCACGGGCGACTGCTTCCGTAATTGCTTGGGAGTTCGCATTTTTGCTCGGGCCGCTGATTATGCAGAACCAGCGGTCTGAAACCAAGAGCGATGTTTGTTGATTCCAGGTCGTGGCAGGGTATTTTGTTTTGTGAGCGTGAGTTGTTGGAGTTCATGCTTTAGCATGTTTTCGGTCCGAAACAGCCTGCAGGCTGAACTCCAACAGGTTTCCTCGACAAAACAAAAGACCCCGCGGTCGTGGCCCAACGGCGATGGTTGCCTTACACTCCACTACCCCCTCCCGCCGGTGGGGCGGCGATCTCAATGGTCTTGAGCGAGAGCAGCGACTGTTGCCGCTGACGTTTGTCGTAATTGCTGACAACATTCAAGCGCAGACTGACAGGTTCTGTTTGCTGAACCCCGTCCCGACAGGTTCGGGACCATTCTTTTATTGGCTGGGAGTGAAATAGCGGCGGGCGAAGATTCTGGCACAAGCCGCCCTCCTTATTGGCTATTGTCTACGACAACCCCTTCCTGTCATTACGTTCATCTGCGAAGGCTGGCCTGAACATCCCAAAGCATCTGGATCATCTCTTCCTTCGAAATACTGCACCAGGCCATGTTAAAGATCACCCCTCCGATTGCAATCTCGTTCCTTTGACTTCTGTTGATCCCGCCATCCACAAACCCTGAATACGGTAGAAAACTTCGTCCTGGAGTATTCGCGATCAGATCGTTTTTTACATAGATTCCGCTGGTTGCGACCAGGAGGCAGCTCTTGGCGTTCCTCATGGCGCTCGTATCCACCAACGCCAGCACCTCATCATCTGCTGCGACAGCACAGGATTGCCTCGCATTGGCTAACTTGTTTGGAGGGATATTCGGGATGATATAAAGATCTCGATTTGCATGCAGCCTTAGGGCTTTGAGAACCGCCTCCTTCTGTTCAGGACTGATGTTCTCGTGAGACTCGTTTTGCGGAACCTGGCCAACGCGGCTGCTCGCGCAGCCCCAGAGCAAAACAGTCCATACTAGAACAGTCGCGGTGGCAAAAAACCTTGGAATCTTGGTTTTCATATGTTCCGGTGATGTTATGCCTCCGTTGGTGGGTGGCAAGCGTTTTGCGCCAACCCGCTCTCAACGAAAGCGGTATTGCGGTTCGGAGACCTGAGTTCCGCCATTGGTACTGTCTGTTCGTTACTTTCTTTGAGCATGGATCAATCAGAACATCTGTGGGCGGACGCTGCAATTGGTTTTCAATGGATTGAAAATCGCCAGTCATGATCTCATATTGCGTTGTAAACGTTACAGACGCAATTTGCGCCTCGGAAACAGAATGGCGGCACTATGATTCGCCTGCGCCGGATGGTTACAACATCAGCACCTACCCACTCCCGGTTTCCGTAATTTAGACATATCAAGACTTTTGGAACATCGTCCACCAGAATGCCGACCGCCAGGGCGAGTCCGCCCAGGGTCATCAAATTGAAAGTGTCCCCGATCGCGCTGAGCGCGGCGAGGGACGCCAGAACGGAAAGCGGTATGGAAATGGCGATGATGAGCGTGCTTCGCCAGGAGCCGAGAAACAGCAGAATCATCAAAGCTGTCAAAGCCGCCGCAATCACCCCTTCGCGCACGACGCCGCTGATGGCCGCCTTCACAAATATGGATTGATCGGCAAATTGTTTTACCTGCAGATTTTCCGTGACCGTCTTCAGCACGCTCGCCATGGCGGCTTTGACTCCGCTGGCAACCTGGAGCGTGGAAACGGCGCCGGTTTTGAAAACGCTCAAGAGGGCGCTGCGAACTCCATCCTGCCGGACAATGTTCTGCTGGGGCATGGCTCCATCATGCACCTGGGCGACGTCGTGAATGCGAATGACCGCGCCATCCGAGGTGGTTTCGATCGGCAGATCGTTCAGCCGGTTAATCAGGCTCGGGCTGGTGTTGAGGTCAATGGGATA
>Ga0265338_10004320_pt1 | contig 19276 bp, 9 predicted proteins | sample 42126metaG_FD_193579 | JGI IMG/M metagenome (GOLD analysis project Ga0265338, IMG submission 193579) | Rhizosphere microbial communities from Carex aquatilis grown in University of Washington, Seatle, WA, United States - 4-21-26 metaG | ecosystem: Host-associated > Plants > Roots > Rhizosphere >...
GAGCGGATCACCGTGTACGGGACGTCCTTCTGCGGGTTCTTCATCTCGTCGCCTGCGGCGTTCGGCAGCTCGAAGCCGACGTAGTTGAAGAAGAGCACCGGCACGAGCGCGATGAAGACGGCGTAACTCGGCTTGAAGCTGCCGCCGTGAACCCCGTGGACCCCGTGCTTGCTCGCGTAGATCACGACGGTGAGGCTGAAGAAGCCGAGCACGAGCATCCGTCCCCACGCTCCGATCGTCGGCAGCCACTTGCCGACGCCGAACGAGAGGATCGCCGCCCAGACGGAGATCCAGATGAAGAGGAGGCCGAAGACGTACTTCCCGTTGCCGAGGTCGAAGAAGAAGGAGTTGAACGTCGCAACGGCGGTGATGCAGAGCGTGCCGCCGAGCCAGATCGGGTTCGCGAGCCAGTAGATGATCGCGTTCACGCCGCCGACGAACCGGCCGAGCGCGAGCTTCGTCCAGACGTAGGGGCCGCCTTCCTCCGTAAACGTCGAGCCGAGCTCGGACGTGAGCAGCGCGTACGGGATGAAGAACACCGGAACGAGGAAGATCAGCCAGGTGAACCCCTGCGCTCCGTTGCTCGCCACGGTGCCGATGGTGTCCAGCCCGACGAGCGTGCAGACGAGGAAGAAGAACATGTCGAAGCGGCCGAAGTGCTTCTGCAGCTTCGTCTTCTCCTCGAGCGCCGCCGCCGTGGTCAGCCCCAGGTCGCTTGCGATTGTCGCCATGCGCCGCCTCCTCCCTGACAGGTCGTGCGAGTATCCAGAATCGGCCGCGCGGTTACAACCCCGGCGGGATAGCTTTTCCGCGTGCATCCCGGGTTTCTCCGCGGCCGTCTCGAGGCGTCGTCGAGCGCTCCCGGCGAGGGGGAGCGCGTCACGAAGCTCGTCGAGCTCCCGACCGCCACGGTCGAGCAGATCCTGAGCGGAACCCTGGCCGAGCCGGTCGCCTTCGAGCAGGCGCACGACGAGTGGGTGCTCGTGCTCGAGGGCAGAGCACGGCTCCTCGTCGAGGAGACGGAGCTCGAGCTGCAGGCCGGCGAATGGCTACTCCTTCCCTCCGGCTGTCCGCACACCGTGCTCGAGACGCAGGCCGGGACGAGCTGGCTCGCGCTTCACCTCGCATAGGAAGTCATGCTCGAAGCCGGGGCTGCCGATGCAGCCGGTGATGCTCCTGCGGCTGTCACTCTTCCTCGCGCCCGCGCTCACGCTCGCGGCGGTCGACCTGGCGGTGAAGGCGCTGCTCGCGACCAAGGACTGGGACTTCCACCCGCGGTCGCACGCGTGGTCCGTGCTCGCCGTCGTAGTCCTCGCCGTCCTGCTCGTCTTCGCGGTGCTGCCGTCCCGGCTCGTCGCGGTCGCCGCTGGTGTCGTCGCGGGCGGCGTACTCGGCAACGTCCTCTCGGCCCACGAGCACGGCGGCCGCGTTCCGAACCCGCTCGTGGTCGGCCCGGTCGCGTCGAATCTCGCAGACGTCTTCGTGCTGGTCGGCGCGCCGGTGCTCGTGGTCGCCCTCGCGCGCGTCTCGATCCGCCACCGCGAGGTGATCGACCGCCTGATTCCGCCGCGGCGCTGGGAGCTCGCGCTCCGGCGGCGGCTCGGCCTCTAGCAACTGGGGCTTTCAACGGATGGGCGGCGCGCGCTCCGGCACGAGACTCGGTCTGTGGCGAGACGAATCCTCATCGGGACGCTGGGAGCTTTCGTTGCCGCCCTCGTGCTCGCCTCGTCGGCGTTGACGAGCGGAGCGGGCTTCATCGCGCTCAGGTCGGGCGACCAGCTCGACGTCGTCGGAACGCCGATCCTCTGTCAGGTCGGGGATGGCGCAAAGGCAATCGCGTGCTTCAAGGTCGACGCCCACGGCCCGCTTGCCGGCTCGTACGGGATCGGGATCAAGACGACGGGCATCGCAGCGTGGAAGATCGACGCCGTGCGGAAACCGAAGCAGGTCTACTCGCGCAAGACCGCCTCGGCGCAGAAGCGCGTCAAGATCAAGCTCGGACAGGTGGCGCGGCTGCAGGGGACGACGCTCGACTGCGCGATCGTTCGCTCGGGCGCCGACAACGAGACGACCATCTACTGCTCGCGCGACGACAAGGTCGGACCGGTCGTCGGCTCGTACGCGGTGCTGCTGAGCAAGAGCATGGCCGCCGTCGGGAAGGTCAAGGCGGACCGCTCGACGACGATCGTCTGGATGAAGAAGCACTAGGTTCTCCGGCGCGCGGGTGCGCGTGCCGGGTGGAGCCGCGCTGCCGGCGTTAGAGCTGCTCGAGCGCGCGCCGGACGAGGACGCGCGCAAGGTCGGCGCGGTACTCGGCACTGCCGTTCACGTCGCTCGGCGGCATGGTGCCGTCGGCGGCGAGCGCGGCGGCGTCGGCCGGCGGGGCTCCGCCTGCCACCGCCGCTTCGACGCCTTGCGCCCGCAGCGGCGTCGCGCCCATGCTCGTCAGTCCCACCTGCACGCGTCCGTCCACACGGGCAGCGGCGACGCCGACCGTCGCCCAGTCCTGCGCACGGCGCTCGATCTTGAGGTACGTGCCCGCCTGCACCTTCGGCACCCGGATCTCGGTGAGCACCTCCTGCGGCGCGAGCGCGGTCACGAACATGCCGGCGAAGAACTCGGCTGCGGAGATCGTCCGCTCCCCGCTCGGGCCGCGCACGACGAGCTCGGCGTCGAGCGTGAGCACGATCGTGGCGAGGTCGGAGGCCGGGTCGCCGTGGGCGATCGAGCCGCCGATCGTGCCGCGGTGGCGCACCTGAGGGTCGCCGATGCCGGCGGCGGCCTTCCCGATCAGCGCGCAATGCTGCGCGAGCAGCGGATCGCGCACGAGCTCGGCATGCCGGGTGAGGGCGCCGATCGCGATCCGGTCGCCGTCGTCCCGGACGTAGCGCAGCTCGTCGAGCCGGCCGATGTCGACGAGCAGCGACGGACGTGCGAAGCGCAGGCGCAGCAGGGGAATGAGCGAGTGCCCGCCGGCGAGCAGCTTCGCGTCCTCGTCGCGGCCGAGCAGCGAGACCGCCTCGTCGACGCTCCCCGCGCGCTCGTACTCGAAGGCGGCCGGGATCATGTTCCCGCTCTCGCTGCAGCCTGCACTGCCCGGACGATGTTGTGATAGCCGGTGCAGCGGCAGAGGTTGCCCTCGAGCCCGTGGCGGATCTCCTCCTCCGACGGGTTGGGGTTCTCTTTCAGAAGCGAGACCGTCGCCATCACGAACCCCGGGGTGCAGTAGCCGCACTGCAGCGCATGCTTTTCGTGGAACGCCTGCTGCACCGGGTGGAGCTCGTCGCCGTCGGCGAGTCCCTCGACCGTGGTCACGTCGCAGCCGTCTGCCTGCACCGCGAACACCGTGCACGACTTCACCGACTCGCCGTCGAGCAGCACCGTGCACGCACCGCAGGAGGACGTGTCGCAGCCGATGTTCGTCCCTTTCAGTTCGAGCTGTTCGCGCAGGAAGTACGCGAGGAGCTGCCGCGGCTCGACATCCGCTTCGCAGTGCGAGCCGTTCACGGTGAGCGCGATCCGCGTCATGCCTTCGCCTCCTGAATTGCGCGCCAGACGTTTTCGCCGTTCGCGGGCATGTCGACGTGACGCACGCCGTACGGGGCGAGCGCGTCGAGGACGGCGTTGAGGACGGCGGGGGTGGCGCCGATCGTCCCGGACTCGCCGATCCCCTTCGCGCCCAGTGCGTTCACCGGAGTAGGCGTCTCCATCTCGACCGCCTCCCACAGCGGGAGATCGGCGGCGGACGGGAACGCGTAGCCGAGGAACGTGCTCGTGAGAGGGTTCCCGTCGTCGTCGTAGACGACCTGCTCGTAGAGCGCCTGCGCGACGCCGGTTGCGATGCCGCCGTGCACCTGGCCCTCCGCGACCAGCGGGTTGATCAGGGTGCCCGCGTCGTCGACGGCGACGAGCCGGAGCAGCTCGACCTGCCCGGTCTCGACGTCCACCTCGACGACGGCGACGTGCGCGCCGAACGGGAACGTCGGAGAGCTCTTGAAATCGTGCGCCGCCTTCAGCTCGCCGAGCCTCTCGTCGGCCGCGGCGCGCGCGGCGAGCTCCGGCCACGAGAGCGAAGGCTCCGGCGCGTCCACTACGCGGAAGCGGCCGAGTGCGTGGTCGAGTGCGATGTCGGCCGGGCTGGCCTCGAAGTAGTCGGCGACGAGCTGCTTTGCACGCTCGACGACGTCGTCGGCCGCGAGTCGCGCGGCCATGCCGCCGATCTGCGTCGACTTCGAGCCGTACGTCCCGGTGCCCTTGGCGATCTCGTCGGTGTCGCCCTTGTGGACGGTCACCTGCTCGATCGGCAGCCCGAGCTGCTGTGCCGCGATCATCGCGAACGTCGTCTCGTGGCCCTGGCCGTGCGAGAACGAGCCGGTGCGGACGATCGCACCGCCGTCCGCCGTGATCTCGACCTCGCCGAACTCGGTCTCGTCGATCCCGTTCGTGATCTCGACGTAGGAAGAGAGGCCGATTCCGAGCTGCTTCGCGCCGCCCTGCTCGCGGCGCTGCCGCTGCTCGGCGCGTAGGTCGTCGTAGCCGGCCGACCGCAGCACGAGATCGAGCGCACCCTCGTAGTCCCCGGAGTCGTACGCCGCATGGGTCACGGTCGTGTAGGGGAACGCGTCCTTCGGGATGAAGTTCTTCCGCCTGACCGCGGCGGGGTCCAGCTCGAGCTCGGCCGCGAACGCGTCGAGCGCACGCTCGATCGCCTGCGAGGCCTCCGGCCGGCCCGCGCCCCGGAAGGCCGAGATCGGGGTCGTGTTCGTCACCACCGAGCGGCCCTCGAACTCGATGCGCGGGATCGCGTAGACGCCGCTCGCCATCAGCGCCGTCAGGTTCGGCAGGAAGGCTCCGAGCACGGGGTACGCGCCGCTGTCCTGCAGGACGTCGAGCCGGTACGCGAGCACCTTGCCGTCGCGCGTCCCTCCGATCGTGTAGTCCGCGCGCTGCGCGCGCCCGTGCGGCAGCGCGACCATGCTCTCGCTGCGCGTCTCCGTCCAGCGCACGGGCCGGCCGGTCCGGCGCGCCAGCCAGACGACCAGGATCTCCTCGGCGCCGAGCATCTTCGCGCCGAAGCCGCCGCCGACGTCGGGGGCGATCACGCGAACGTCCGCCGGGTCGAGGCCCAGCGTCATTGCGAGCACCATGCGATCCTGGTGCGGCGTCTGCGTCGAGAACCACGCGGTGATGCGGCCGTCCGGGCCGACCTCGGCGGCGGCCGAGCGGGGCTCGAGCGGGCACGGTGCCATCCGCTGGCTGACGATCGTGTCCGAGACGACGACGTCGCAGCCGTCGAAGAGGCTCTCGTCGTGCTCGGGCGAGCCGGAGCGGCCGGCGACGTTCGTGCCCACCTCGGGGAAGAGCAGCACCTCGTCCTTCACGGAGTCCGCCGGCCTGACGACGGCCTGCAGCGGGTCGTAGTCGACGAGCACGAGCTCGGCGGCGTCCTCGCCGGCGGCGCGGCCTTCGCTGACGACGATCGCGACGATGTCGCCGACGAAGCGGGCGACGTCGACTGCCACGAGGGGACGCTTCATGCCCTGCTCCAGGCCGGGGAGGGGCGGCGGGCCGAGCGGACCGACGTCGATGTCGGCGCCGGTGAAGACCTGCACGTCGGGGAGGGCCTCGGCGGCGGTGGTGTCGACGCCGCCGATGCGGGCGTGGGCGAAGAGCGAGCGCACGAACGTGACGTTGAGGGCGCCCTCCAGGGGCAGGTTCTCGACGTAGCTGCCCTCGCCACGGAGGAACCGCGGGTCCTCTTTGCGCAGAACGCGATTACCGAGGATGCTCACGGGCGGCGAGCTTACCGCTCCGGCCCGGGGCGAACAACCGGGAGGAGTCGTCGCCGAGCCGCGCGACGACCGCCGCGCGCAGCGCCTCTTCGGGAAGTGCTTCCGTCGCCTCGCGCCAGGCCGCGACGGCTGCGAGCGCCGCGAGCTTCGGGCCGGCCGTTTCGCGCAGCGGGAGCAGCAGCGGCTCCCGGGGCAGCGGGGGCAGCTCGATCCCGTCGTCGGCGACGACGAGCGTCTCCGCGTCGGCACGGGCCAGCACGCCCGTCGCGGCGAGCTCTCGCGCTCCGTCCTCGGAGACCACGAGCACCGCGTCGGGGCGCTCGATCCCGGTGTAGAGGATCGGCTCCGGGCCGAGGATCACCTCGGAGACCGAGAAGCCCGTCCCCTGCGTGACGGGGTTGTCGTTCTTCTGGGTCACGTGCAAGCCGCAGGAGAGCGCAGCGCGGGCGAGGATGGTCGCGGCCGTCCGGACGCGCTCACCGGCGCTTCCGGCGAGCACGAGTCCGTGCGGGCGCACGAGGCGGTGCTCGAACGCCTGAGCGGCGATCCTCGGCGGCGCCGGCTGCTCGTCGGCTGCGTGCCGCTCCCGGTAGGAGGCGCCGAAGGTCGGGCGCGGCTCGTCGCGCAGGACACCGAGCTCGTAGCCCGCCTGCTCCGCGACCTCGCGCAGCGTGGCACCCGTGAGCGGGTTCCAGCGGGTCGCGTACGCCGTGCAGAGCTCGAGGATCTCGACGGCGGCGAAACCGGGGTGCGCGATCGCCTGCTCGAGCACGTCTGCGAGGTCGCGGTCGCCGGCCAGCTTCCGCGCGACGAACGGGGCGCGGGCGGCGAGCAGGACGCGGGCGAGGTCGAGCGGCGGGAGGAAGCCGCCCTGCGGCGCGGTGGACGTGACGAAGTCGACGGGTGAGAACGCGGAGCTCTGCCCGCCGGTCATCCCGTAGAGGAAGTTGTTGTGCACGAGCACGGTCACGTCGGAGTTGAGCAGCGCGCCGCTCACGAGGTGGTTGATCCCGATCGTCGCCCCGCCGTCGCCGATCAACACGATCGGCTTGAGCCGGCCCGCTCCGAGGACGGAGTCGGCGAGCGCGAGACCGGCTGCGAACGCGGTCGAGCGCCCGTGCGTCGTGTGGATCGTGTGCGGGCCGGCGATCTGCCCGTCGGCCAGCCCGACGCAGCCGATGTCGGTGACGACGGCCACGTCGGCGGGCGGGATCCCGAGGCGGTCGAGCGCCTCGCCGAGCGCGCGCAGGACGAGCGGGTGCCCGCAGCCCTTGCAGTACGGGCCGCGGCCGGGCCGGAGGTATTGCGTCTCCATCAGCCCTCCGCCTCGACGGCGGCCTCGATCCGGGCGGGCGTGATCATCGCTCCCACCCCGTTGACCCGCACGAGCCGTCGCCCGTCGAGGTGCGGCTCGAGCACGCCTGCGTAGAGGCCGCTGAGGTTCTCCTCGACGACGACCACGCGCGGGCAGCCGCCGAGCGCTTCCCGGATCGCCGCGGACGGCACCGGGAAGAGCGTCCGGAGCCGGAGGAACGAGACACGGCCTCCGCGTGCGCGGACGCGGAGGCACGCCTCGAGCGACGCCCGCGCCGAGCTGCCGTAGCTGACGACCAGAGTCGTCGCCCCCGGCTGCGTGTCGACCTCGACGAGGGCCATCTCGTCGGCGTGCGCGTCGATCTTCGCCTGGAGGGCGACCAGCACGTCGACGACCTCCGGTGAGCTCTTGCGCAGGCGGCCCTCGGTGTCGTGCGCCGATCCGGTGGCGACGACGCGGGCGCCGCCGCCCACCGGCGCGAAGCTCGGGGGCTCGCCCGGGCAGGTGCGGGCGTAGGGGGCGAACCGCTCGGTCCCGGCCGGGACGGGGCGGCGCGGCTCGACCGGGTCATCCGGCAGGGAGGCGGTGTCGACGTCCTCGAGCGTCGTCCCGACCTCCTTGTCCGAGAGCAGGACGACGGGCGTGCGGAGCCGTTCCGACCACGCGAAGGCCGCGCGCGTCAACTCGTGGCAGTCGGCGGCGCCGGACGGTGCGAACACCGGAATCGTCGTGCCGCCCGACGTGCAGAACTCCGCGAGCAGCACGTCGCCCTGCGCGCCCTGGGTGGCGCCGCCGGTCGACGGGCCGAGCCGCTGGACGAGGGCGATCACGACCGGCGTCTCGGTCATCACGGCGTACTGGACGGTCTCGATCATCAGGCAGAAGCCCGGGCCCGAGGTCGCCGTCATCGCCTCGTAGCCCGCGAGCGACGCGCCGACGCACGCGGCGAGCGCGGAGATCTCGTCCGGGGCGGACAGCGCGAGGCCGCCGCGCCGCGGCAGCTCCTCCATCATCGTCCGGAAGATCTCGCTCGACGGCGTGATCGGGTAGCCGGCGAAGAAGCGGCAGCCGGCCGAGAGCGCGCCGAGCGCGGTCAGCCGGTTGCCCGAGACGAGCTCGACTGCGGTGGTGGCCGGTGCGACGCTCACCCTGTCGGTATGCCACCCGGCCGCGGCGGGCGCGTCGGGGGATGCCCCGATCGATCCTGCGCTTTGCCCGGCGGGCGAAAAGCTGGACGGTCAGCGGTTCGGCGCCGGCGCCCGTCCGGATCCGTGCGCTGCTGCTCGCGCGCAGCGTCTGAGCGGGGGCCGGCCGGCGCCTCTACGGAACGATCACGATCACGCGCAGTCGCCCGCTCGCCGGGTCGCCGCTCGCCAGCGGCGTCGCCGTCCAGGCGAGGTAGTACGTGCCCGGCCGGCGGAGGAGTGCCCGGCGGACCCGAGCCGGCAGCGGCAGCCGCGGGTGGTTGAGGCCGGCGCGCAGAGGCATTCGCCACGAGGCGAGCCTGTGTCCGTTCGCGTCGAGGAGCGCGATCGCCGCCGTGTTCCTTGCCGTCGCCGCGACCGACGTGGAAATCGTGCGGCTTCCGGCCGGCCGGAAGCCGGCCGGGCCGAGGAGGCGGAACGTGAACTGCGCCGCCGTGCGGACTCCGGGCCCGTCCGAGACCGTGAGGTCCACCGCCGACCCGACCGGCACCACCTTGACGTCGGCCGGGCCGATGACCGTGCCCGCCGGGGCGGCAGACGGCTCGTGGGTGACGCTCCCGACCGCGAAGCCGGACGCGATCAGCGCCTCCGTCGCATCGGCTGCGCTGCGTCCCGCGAGCGGGGGCAGCGCGCGCAGGCCGACCGTGGCGGCGCTGATGGTGCCGGCGACGTCGGTCTCCGTGAGTCGGAAGGTGCGCGGGTCGCCGGCGGCGATCGGGCCCAGCTTCGTCTCGTACTGCGTCGCGTCGAAGGTGGCGATCCACCTGTCGTCGGCGTAGAGCTGTACCTGGGAGATGGGGCTCGCCAGGGTGACGCCCGGCGCCCAGCGCAGCGTCAGGCCGTCCGCGGCGACGACGCCGTTCACGTCGCGCGGCGGCGGCGGCGGGAAGCGGTCGTGGAGCAGCGTGAACTCCGAGAGATGCGTGGTCAGGATGTGGATCCCGTCCGGGCCGGCGAAGGCGCCGTCGCTCCAACCGGCCGGCAGCGTTCCGGGCGTCGGCACGACCGGGATCGGCCGCCAGGCCCCGTTCACGAACGTCGCCGGCACCGCGGTCGCGTCCCCGGTCGTGTTCGCGAGGACGATCTCGAGCGGTGACGAGAAGGAGTGCAGCTGCACGCCGGTCAGCGACCAGTAGCAGCTGACGTCGTACACGAGCGCGTTCGTGGCGAAGCCGCCGCCGATCGAGGCGGGCGAGTCGGGGTCGATCCGGAGCACGAGGTGGTCGGTGCTCGAGTACGTGCCGAGCGTCGTGACCGCCGCGCCTCCGTCGGTCGAGTGCAGCGTCGTGCCCGGGAGCGCGTTCATCTCGATATACGGCCAGTCGGCCGGCGGCGGGCCGCTCACGATCGTGAAGTGGGTCGTGAAGGACGCGGCCTTGCCCGCCAGATCGACGAGGGTGCCGGCGAGCGTGTGCGGCCCGTCGGCGAGCGGTCCGGTCGCGAACGTCGCGGTCGCGCCGGAGATCGCCGGTGCGGCCGTCGCGACGCCGTCGAGCGTCGGGCCCGCGACGGCCGAGAGGGCTTCGCTCGCGGTTGCGGCGATCGAGCTTGCCCCGGAGATCGTCGAGCCGTCAGCGGGCGTCGCGGAGACGAGCGACGGCGGCGTGTTGTCGACGCGGCGCGCGGCGGCGACGCTCGGTGTCGAGACGTTGCCGACGGCGTCGTGGGCGATTGCGCGGAAGTCGTAGAGGCCGTCGGAGAGCGTGGTGGTGTCGAGGAGGTCGGAGTACGGCGCTGTCGTGTCGGTGGCGAGGGTCGTCCAGGTCCCGGCCCCGGCCGGGCTGGCCTGGAAGTCGACCCACGCCGTGTCGGTGTCGGGTGAGGACGCGTGCAGGGTGATCGTGCCGGCGAGTGAAGCGCCGGGATCGGTGAGCGTGACGGTGGGCGGTGTCGAGTCGACGGTGACGGTAACGCCGGCCGTCGTGAGCGTGTTGCCTGCGGCGTCGGTTGCGACCGTGTCGATCGTGTGTGTTCCGCTCGGGGTCGAGGACGGATCCCAGGCGAGCGTCCACGGCGCCGACGAGACCGTTCCGACAGCCGCGCCGTCCACGCGGAACTGCACCGTCGCGAGGCCGGAGCCGCCGTCGGACGCGTTGGCCTTCAGGGTCACGCTCGGCCCGCCCACGGTGGCGCCCGAGGCCGGCGCCGTCACCGACCCGGTCGGTGGCGTGTTGTCGACGCGGGTCGTGACGACGTTCGAGGTGACGGCGTGTGCGCCGTCGGTCGCGACCGCGTGCAGGTCGTAGAGCCCGTCCGGGAGCAGCGTCGTGTTCAGGGTCGCACCGAACGGCGGCGTGGGGTCCACCGCGATCGTCGTCCAGGCGCCGGCGCCGGCCGGGCTGCGTTCGAAGGTGACCTGGCTGGTGTCGGCCGACGTTGTCGTGGTGAGCGCGATCGTGCTGCGGGCCGTGGCGCCCGGGTTGTCGAGTGTCACCGTCGGCGGATGGTTGTCGACGACGATCGTGCGCGCAGACGAGACGGCCGGGCCGTTGCCGGCGACGTCGGTTGCCTCGACGGTCACCGACACCGGCCCGTCCGGGGTCGAGGTCGAGTCCCAGCTCACCGACGCGGGCGTGCCGGAGGCCGTACCGACGATCGTGCCGTTCACCTTGAAGACCATCCGCCCGATCCCCGCGGTGGCATCGGACGCCGAGCCGCCGAGCGTCACGGTGCCTCCGACGTACGCGCCCGGCGCCGGCGCCGTCACCGACACCGAGCTCGGCGGCGTGTTGTCGATCACCTTCGGGCCCGCGAGGGCCACGGTCGCGACGTTCGCCGGGATCGCGGCGTCGGAGATCACCTCACGCAGGTCGACCTGTCCGTCCGCGACCGCCGTCGTGTCGAACAGGGCCGACCAGGGCGCGGAGACCTGGGTGCCGATCGTCGTCCACGTTCCCGCTCCGTGCGGCGAGTACTGGAACGCGACCGAGGCGACCCCGGCGCCCGGGTCGCTCGGCGACGGGTCCGAGAGAATCACCGTCCCGGTGAGGACCGAGCCGGGGTCGACCGGCGAGGCGGTCGGCGGCTGCGTGTCGATCGTGACGGACGCGTGCCGGACCGCCTCGCTGTTGCCGACGTTGTCGACGGAGTGGTAGTCGATCGTGTGGGTGCCGTCGTTCGAGTGGTCGGACGGTGCGGCGATCACGACGCTCGTGCCGCTCTGCCAGCCGCCGCCGTCGACGCGGTAGCTCGTCGAGGCGACACCCGAGCCGGAGCCGTCGCCGGGTGAGAGCGTGACCGTCACCGGGGAGGACCGCGAGCCGGCGGGCGCGTCGTCGCTCGTCGCCGGCGGCGTCCTGTCGAGCGTGACCGTTGCCGGCGCGGAGTCGGTCGTGTTGCCGGCGGCGTCCGTCGCGCGCGCGACCACGGTGTACTGCGCCCCGTCGGTGAGGGCCGAGAGATCCCAGGACTGCGACGCGAAGCCTGGGGTGGCGACCGGCGAGCCGATCGTCGTCCCGGCGGCGAAGCTGCAGCTCGCGCCGGCGCAGTAGCGGAATTCGACCTGTGCGATCCCGGAGCCGCCGGTGTCGGCGGCGGTCGCCGACACGGACGCGCTCGGCCCGACGAAGCCGGCCGCAGGTGCGGAGAGCGAGAACGCGCTCGGCGCATTGGTGTCGACCTTCACGGTGGCGCCGCTCGTGTACGTCGCCGAGTTGCCGACGTTGTCGAGGACGACGTAGCGGTAGCGGTAGCAGCTGCCGGAGGAGACGCCCGCGTCCGTGTAGGCGGCGCCGGGGTGGGTGGCGATCGTCGTGAAGCCGCCGAAGCCGCCGCACGCGCCGCCCGCCAGCGTCGCGCTCGCGCGCTGCAGCAGCTCGCTCCCGGCCGAGGTGGTGTCGAGGCCGCTCTGCGAGTCCGCTCCGTCGCCGAGGGTGACCGCCACCGACGCGACGGTGGTGTAACCGCCGGCATAGGAGACCATGCCGCCGGCAGGCGCCGTCGTGTCGCTCACGAACGCGACCGGCTGCGTAGCTGTGTTGTCGGCGAGGTCGTGCCCGGTGACCGCATAGCCGCTCGGCAGCGAGGGCGACGCGGTCCACGAGAACGTGCTCGAGGCGAAGCCCGGCCCGGTCGACGTGCTCTCGGACGCATGCGTCCAGCCGGAGGTCGCGACATCCGGATAGTCGACGGTCGCCGGCCCCGAGGTCGCATCTGTCAGCGCGTCGTTCAGGACGAAGGTTCCCGCGGCGTCGCCCTTGAAGTACATCGTCCCGCCGGCGAGGTAGGCGCTGCTGCCGCTCGCCATCGTCAGGGCGTTCACCGGCGCCGTGTTGTCGACCGTGACCGCGACCGCTGCCGAGTCCGTCGTGTTGCCCGCGTTGTCGGTCGCGCGCGCCACGATCTGGTACGGGCCGTCGGCCGGCTGCGAGCTCCAGGTGGCGGAGTACGGCGAGACGGTCGAAGTGCCGACGGTCACTGTCGCCGAGTCGAACGTGCATGCGCCCGCACCCGCACAGGCCCTGAACACGACGCCCGCGACGCCGCTCGCGTCGGTCGGCGAGCCGCCCGGAACCGACACCGCCTGCCCGTTCCGGATCGCCTGGCCGACGGTCGGCGCACCAAGGGAGAACGCGCTCGGCGGAGTCTGATCGACCGTGAAGGTCGCCGACGAGAGCGCCCCGACGCCGTTGAGGTTGTCGGTCGGGCGCACCTGCACCGTGTACGAGCCGTCCGCCGGGAAGGCCGACGCCGGGAAGGAGTACGACCAGCCGGGGCCGCCGGTCGCGAGCACGAACACCGGCGTCGCGCTCGAGAACGCGCTCCCGTTCCAGTAGTTGCCGGCGCCCCGGCGGATCGTCAGCTCGACCTTCTGGATCCCGGCCCCGGAGTTGTCGGTCGCGGTGCCGCAGAAGCCGGCGCTCGCGCAGCCCGCCGTCCACGAGGCGGTGCCGAAGAGACCGGATGCGGCAGGGAACGTGACCGCCGCCGAGGGCGGCTGTGCCACGGTGATGCTCGGAGACGCGCCGAGACTGGCCAGCACGCCGGCGGCGACCGTCTTCGACTGCGCCTGCCACGTCTGCGCGCCGGCGGCGGCCGGAACGGTCGCACCGGGAACGCCGCTGCCGTACGTGATCGTCATCGTGGCGCCGCCGGCCAGCGTGACGCTCGACACGGTGATCGTCTGGCCCGCGGCCGCGACGGTGCCCGTGCTCGCGACGGTGTAGCCGGGGTTGCCGGACACGGTGCTCGGCGCGCTCCAGCCGGCCGGCACGACGACGGTCACGCTGCCGGCGCTCGTCCCGCCCGCGGCCGCCGTGTACGTGAACGTCTCCGCGTTGCCGGCCGACCCGTACCCGACCGTGGCCGGCCCCACGGTGAGCGTCCCGGAGCCGTCGTGGGCGTAGACGTTGACCGCGGGGGAGACGGCGAGCGCGGTGAGCGTGCCGCCGGCCGTCGAGGCCTCCGACGTCGACCAGGCCTGTGGCCCGCCGGTCGTCGGAGCCGCCGCCGGCCCGTACGTGATCGTGAACGTCGCGTTCGCCGCGAGCGTCAGGCTCGACACGGTGACCGTGTGTCCTGCGTAGCTGCGCGCGCCGAACGAGGACGTCGTGTTCCCGGCCGCCGGCGCGGGCCAGCCGGTGGGTACGGTGAGCGAGACCGCGCCGTTCGAGATGCCTCCGGCGGCGGAGGCCTTGTACGTGAAGACGATCGTGTTCGTCGAGCCGTTGACGACATTCGCCGTCGGCGTCGTCATCGTTCCCGAGCCGTCGGCCGCGTAGACGTTCAACGACGGCGAGGCGGCGAGGTTGGTCAGGACGCCGCCCGCGGTCGAGCGCTGCTGCGCCTGGAAGACGTTCGCCCCGGCGGTCGTCCCTGCCGTCGCGCCGGGCCCGCCGCCTCCGGTGCTGCCGTAGACGACCGTCATCGTCGCGGCGCCGGCGAGCGTGACGCCGCTCACCGTGATCGTCTGGCCCACGACCGAGACGAGCCCGGTCGTCGCAGTCGTGTAGCCCGGGTCCGTCGCGGTCGTCGACGACGCGCTCCAGCCGGCCGGCGCGGTGACGGTCACGTCGCCGTTCGCCATCCCTCCCGCGGCCGCGGTGTAGGTGAACGTGAGCGTGTTGCCGGTCGAGCCGTTGCCGACGTTCGCCGGTAGCACCGTCATCGTCCCCGTGCCGTTCGCGGCGTTGATCGTGATCGACGGCGACGCGCCGAGGTTCGTGAGGATGCCGGCTCCGGTGGAGTTCTCCTTTCCCTGCCACGTCTGCGCGCCCACCGTCGCCGTCGCGGTCGCGCCGGCGCCGCCGCCCGCCTTCGAGCCGTACGTGATCGTCGCGGTCGCGCCGCCGGCGAGCGTCAGCGCGGAGACCGTGATCGTCTGGGTCGCTACGGCAACCGTGCCGGTGGTCGACGTCGTGTAGCCGACGTTGTTCGAGGCGACGGACGGCGCGCTCCAGCCGGCGGGGACGACGAGCGTGATCGAGCCGCCGCTCATGCCGCCGGCCGCGGCGGTGTACGTGAACGTGACCGTGTTGCCGGTCTGCGACGCGGAGACGTTGGTCGTGGACGTGGTCAGGGTCCCCGTCCCGTCGGCTGCGTAGACGGTGATCACCGGCAACGCGGCGATCGAGGTGAGGACGCCCGCCGACGTCGACGCCTCCTGGATCTGCCACGTCTGCGCGCCGGTCGTTGCGGGAGCCGTCGCCGTTCCACCCGACCCGTAGGTGACGACGACCGTCTGCGCGGCGGTGCGCGTGATCCCCGTGATCGTGATCGTCTGCCCGGCGACCGCGACGGTGCCGACCGTGCTCGTCGTGAAGCCGGGGCCTGCCACCGTCGCCGGCGGCGTCCAGCCCGACGGCACGACGACGGTCAGCGAGCCGGTCAGCGTGCCGCCGGTCGCCGCGGTGTACGTGAGCGTGACGGTGCGGCCGGTCTGGCCCGCCGAGACGACGGCGATCGAGGAGGTCGCCGTGCCGGATCCGTCGGCCGCGTACACGGTGATCGAAGGCGACGCCGCGAGGTTCGCGAGCACGCCGGCGAGCGTCGAGCGCTCCTGGGCCTGCCACGTCTGCGCACCGGTGGTCGAGCCCGCGGTCGCGCCCGGGCCGCCGCCGCCGGTGGCGCCGTAAACGATCGTCATCGTCCCGCCGCCGGCGAGCGTGACGCCGCTGACCGTGATCGTCTGGCCCGCCGCCGAGACGACGCCGGTCGACGCGGTCGTGTAGCCCGCCGCAGTCGCCGTCGTCGACGGTGCGCTCCAGCCGGCAGGCGCGGTGACGGTGACGGCGGCGTTGACCGTCGCTCCCGCCGCGGCGGTGTACGTGAACGTCATCGTCCGCCCGGTCTCCGAGGCCGAGACGTTGCCGATCGACGCCGTCATCGTGCCCGAGCCGTTGGCGGCGTTGACCGTGATCGAGGGCGACGCCGCGATGTTCGTGAAGACGCCGCCCGCGGTCGAGTGCTCCTGGAACAGCCACGCTTGCGCGCCGGTCGTGGCGGTGGCGGTCGCGCCGGCTCCGCCTCCCGCCTTCGACCCGTAGGTGATCGTCACCGTCGAGCCCGCCGTGAGCGTCATCGCGGAGACGGTCACGACCTGGCCTGCGACGGCGACCGTGCCCGCGCTCGACGTCGTGTAGCCGACGTTGTTCGAGGCGACGGACGGCGCGCTCCAGCCGGCCGGGATCGTCAGCTTGACGCCGCCGCTCGACATGTCGCCGGCCGGAACCGTGTAGGTGAAGACGACGGTGTTCCCGGTCTGCGACGCGGAGACGTTCGTCGTCGTCGTCGCCGCCGTCCCTGTGCCGTCGGGCGCGTAGATTGCGATCGACGGCGACGCAGCGATTGCGGTGAGGGCGCCGCCGGCCGTGGAGGCCTCCTTCACCTGCCAGGTCTGCGCACCCGGGCCCGCCGCGGCGGTCGCGGTCGCTCCGGAGCCGTACGTGATCACGACGGTCTGGGCGGCATTGCGCGTGATGCCGCTCACGGTGATCCGTTGTCCCGCGACCGAGACGACGCCGAACGTGGACGTCGCATAGCCGGGGCCGGCGACCGTCGCCGGCGCAGTCCAGCCGGCCGGCACGTCCACCGTCAGCGTCCCGTTCGAGACGTTGCCGGCGGCCACGGTGTACGTGAGCGTCTCGGTCAGCCCGGGCTGCGAGCCGGAGACGGCGGTGAGACTGGAAGTGATCGTTCCCGTGCCGTCGGCCGCGTACACCGTGATCGTCGGCGACGCTGCGAGGGCCGTCAGCGTGCCGCGGCTCGACGAGCGCTGCTTCGTCGTCCAGACGACCGCGCCGGCCGTCGCCGCCGCCGTCGCGCCCGGTCCGCCGCCGCTCGTGTCGCCGTACCTGACCGCGAGCGTCTGGGCCGCGCTCTGGTTGAGCGTGACGCCGGAGACCGTGACCGTCCATGGACCGGTGCCCGTCACCGCGATCGTGTTCGTGCCGCTGCCGCCGGTCGCGGTCACGTAGCCGGCGGCGCTGGCCGTCGTCGCCTGCGGCGCGGTCCAGCCGGCGGGCACGACGAACGAGACGTCGCCGTTCGCCATGCTCCCGGCCGCCGGGGTGTACGTCAGCGTCTGCGTCAGGCCGCTCTGCGACGCCGACGCGGTCGTGAAGGAGGTCGCGACCGTTCCCGATCCGTCGGCCGCCTCGTTCTTCAGCGCGAACAGGTGGGCGGCCCAGAGCGAGCTCGTCACCCACGTCGCGGTCTTGTTGCCCGAGGCGCCGGCCGCCGCCTGCACACCGTCGGCGAAGCCGGCGGTCACCTTCGTCCCGCCGGTCGACGAGACGGTCCACTCGCGGACGAGGCCCTGGCTGCCGGTCTGCGTGACGGTCACGCCGTTGGCGACGCCGTACGCAGCCTGGAGCATCTCGTTGGCCGCAGTCGTCGTGACGGCGAGGCCGGCCGGGTTGCCGGTCGCGGCGGTGCCGCCGCTGTTCGTCGCGGTGACGGCGCTCCCGTCGAAGCCGGCGAACGGGTCGACGCCCTTGTACGTGACGATCCCGCCGGAGGCGTCGGCGTTGCCGCCCGCCCACGAGAACGTGATCGTCGCCGGCTCGGTGCCGTCGACGGGATGCCAGAACACCGCCTGTTCGACCGGTGCGGCGGCGTCACGCGCCGTCGCGCCGATCTGGCTCCAACCCGTCGGCGCGGTGATCGCGCCGGTCGAGCGGACGGTCAGCTGCGCGACCAGCACGTCGCCGGAGACGGCCGCCGAGGGCTTCGCGACGGCGAGGCTCGACGAGCCCGTCGACGTGGCGGCGGTGCAGCTCGTCGTGCCGCCCGGTCCGGCCGGAAGGGCGCAGGCGGCGATCAGCGCGATCGGGTCGATGAGGTACGGCAGCGGCAGCTTCCGGTCGTCGAGACGCAGGCCGAGGATCCAGCCCGAGCCCTGCCGTTCGAGCGACCAGCGAAGACCGGCCGGTGTGACGTCGCGTCCGCTGCGGTCGAGGATCGCGACCGGGAGGATGCGAAAGCCGGCGAGACCCTCGGCATGCGTGAAGCTCACGCCGCCGTCGGCGGCGAGGCGCGGGACGCCGCCGGTCGCGTCGAGCCGCCAGCTCCAGGTGCGCGTTCCCTGGCGGCGGGCGACGGTCAGGAACTGCTCGGCGCGGTTGATCCCGAACAGGATCGACTCGCGCCCGAAGCTCGTGTTCCGCGTGACGCCGCCGCGGTGCCGCTGCCACTCGCCGTGTCCTGCGTTGCGGGACGCGAGCGCGACGGTCGCCGAGCCGGCGTGCGCCGCGATGCCGCCGCCGTCGACCGCGAGCGTCGCTCCGGTCGCCAGCGGCCGCTCGAGCGACGCGTCATGGCTGCGGGAGCCGAGCGCGTGATCGACGAAGGTCTGCGGCGTCGCGACCGGCCGGGACGGGAGCAGGACGGCGTGGCCGCCGGCGATCGCAGCACTCAGGAGGAGAACGCCGGCGCACACGATCACGCCTCGGCGAGACGCTCGGAGGTGATGAGTTCGGGAGTCGCAGGGGGTCAAGGGCGCCAGGCCGTGTCGAGCTGCGCGCAGACGAAGGAGGCTGCACCCACCACCGACGTTCGCGTGCTTTCACACTTTTCGGCCGAAATCGACCGTTCCCCGACCCCATAAGGGTGGGAACTGTCCCCCCACCGGGGGATACCGGCTCCGGCGCGGCGAAGATCGCAGGCCAAAGGGATGGTGCTAGGTTCGGAGCGGCATGAAGATCCTGCAGTGCGTCCCGAACTTCAGCGAGGGGCGGGATCCGAGCTTCCTGAACGAGCTGGAGCTCGTTCTGAGGGAGTTCCCCGTCAAGGTGCTCGACCTCTCCATGGACGCCGACCACAACCGGGCGGACTGCACGTTCCTCGGCGACCCCGACGCGGTCGAGGCGTGCGCGACGGCGGTCACGTCGCGCGCCGTCGAGCTGATCGACATGCGGCAGCACCAGGGGAGCCACCCGCGCATGGGAGCGGTGGACGTTGTGCCGTTCGTCCCGATCCGCGGCCTGACGATGGCCGAGGCGGCGGCGATCGCTCGCCGGTTCGGTGAGGCCTTCGCCGAGCGGCACGGGATTCCGGTCTTCTTCTACGAGGAAGCCGCCACCAGCGAAGCCAGGCGGAACCTCGTCGACGTCCGGAGGGGCGAGTACGAGGGCATGGCCGAGAAGCTCCAGGATCCCGCCTGGACGGTGGATGCCGGCCCCCAGGCCTTCAACGAGCGGTCGGGGGTGACCGCGGTGGGCGCCCGCATGCCGCTGATCGCCTTCAACGTGAACCTGCAGACCGGCGACCTCGAGGTGGCCAAGAAGATCGCGAACGCGGTCCGTCACATCGGAGGAGGGCTGCGCTACGTGAAGGCCATGGGACTGAGCCTGGAGGACCGCGGCATCGTCCAGGTCTCGATGAACCTCGTCGACTATCAGCGGACGCCGATCCACCGGGCGGTCGAGCTGGTCCGGGCCGAGGCGGCGCGCTACGGCGTGCTCGTGCAGGAGTGCGAGCTGGTGGGGCTGGTCCCGCTCGAGGCGTTGGAAGAGGTCGCGAGCTAC
>Ga0265338_10004321_pt1 | contig 19276 bp, 12 predicted proteins | sample 42126metaG_FD_193579 | JGI IMG/M metagenome (GOLD analysis project Ga0265338, IMG submission 193579) | Rhizosphere microbial communities from Carex aquatilis grown in University of Washington, Seatle, WA, United States - 4-21-26 metaG | ecosystem: Host-associated > Plants > Roots > Rhizosphere...
AGAGTTCACCGCCACGCGATGCGCCCATCACCGCGATTTGTCCGGCCTGAACCTCCGGGCGTGATTGCAGATATTGAATCGCCTTTTGGAAATACTCGAGCGGAATATCTGTCAGCGTTTGCGGCACGCCCTTAGCGCCGAAGTAAGCGAGGCCGAGCGCCACATAGCCTTGGTTGGCAAGGGCGGCGGCGTACATTTGACCGATGTCAGCTCCGCCTTCCGAACCGCCGAACGCAATGACGGCCGGCCGTGGCCCGCGCGCGTTCGGCAAGTAGAGCGTGCCAACTAAGCCAGTGCCGTTCAACGAGACGGTCGTCACGCCGGGCATCGTTTCGCCAATCGCCAATGTCGCCGCGGCAACCTGTGAGCCATTTTGCATAAGAGAAATATTATAGGAAGTTGAAATCGGGGCCGGCGCAAATGGATGATGGCGCATAGGCAAAGAGTCGGTCGCCATCGACCAAAACAATCCGTCGGGATCGACGCCTGTGTAAGAGCCGCTCGCCGACGTGACGCCAGTGTCGATCGCGCCATTGGCATCCGACTGCATCGTCACCGACGCTTGATATGTGACCTTTCCGTAGTTGAGCGAATTGTTCAGCGTGTACTCGGTGTTTGGAGTCAATCCCGCCGCTTGCACGACCGTCACGTCGCCTAAATATTTGGCGCTCGCGACACGGCGTTGAGATCCGTTGACGGTGAACACTTGCAGCGTTGGAGAGGCGGTGGCTGAGGAGGCGACCAAAGCAAAGCAGAAGGCTGACCAGGATGCGCGCATGAATCCCCCTAAATAGATTGAATAATGGTCCGGGGTTCAGCCCTAAAGTTCAAGTCATCAAATGGACGATTTTTGTCAGAGATGCTGCAAATGTGGGCTTTATCAGCGCGTCGGGTGAATTGTGGAGCGTTATGCGGGGCGCTCGAATTGCACCGTCCTAGGTTTCGCTTAATCAGGAGGCATATCGTGAAATGGTTGATCCCTTTGGCCGCTGTTGTTTCGCTTTCGGCTCAAGCCCAGAGTTTTACCGCCAACCCCACAAAGGCTTGCTCTGAACTGACCCAAGCAAACAACAGCCAGGTACTGGTCATTGCCGCCGAAGGCCGCGGTGAGTACGACGACGCACATGCGAATTCGATTTTCAACTATGTGAGTGCGCGTAAATCGGGAGTGGACGCAAGCGACCTTCCGCGACGGCTCGGCAAGACGGGCATTTTAACCGATGGCCTGATGTTTCCCTTGGCACATGATTTCGGCGATCGTATTGACATCGTATCGTTTGACCTCGAAAGCACGGATCCCCAGCCTTTTGATAATGCCATGTCGTGTGCCAAGCTGTGGATGAGCGATTCCAGCCATAAGCTTATCTTGATAGGCCACAGTCACGGCGCTTCGCGCGTGGTTAATATGGCGATCATGCTCTTCCAGGCCGGCGTCGATGTAAACACTGTAGTTACGGTCGATGCTCTCCCGGCAGATGGGGGAACGATTTCGCGTCCTCCGGGCGTGACGACATATCTGAATTTCTATCAGACGAAAGACATGAGCCAGGGTGGCGGTCTTTTCGGCGGCTTGTTCAGTCACTTTATCTATCGCGGCCAAGCCGTGGATCATGCGGACAACGCGGATCAATTGGTGACCGATATCGACGGTCACTTTACGATTCCGGGGTCGCCGACGGTGATCGCGGCCGTTAAAGCTCAATTCGCGAAATTGGTCGGACCGGCGCAGGTCGCGTCGGCCCAATAAACTACTTTTTCTTGGTCATGCGGCCATCGCAGGCGAGCACAGTTGCTGCCACCTGATGACCGGCCGCCTTCCAGGCGTCGAAGGTCGCATTCGAGAGCACCGGCACTAATTCGGGCAGTGGAACTTGCGCATAGAGATCAGCTTTCTCTTTTGCAGCGATGTCCTTGATGTTTGCCATCTTTTGCGGATGGGGAACGCCGGGGAGGAGTTCCGTCTCACCAATCGCATTTTTGAAATACTTCTGGCGATCCTCGGATTTGGCGCGAGCGGCCTGACGCTTCTCCTCGGCGACCTTCGTGGGGTCGACGATTGGATTTGCCTGGTAGAACGCGTTTAATTCCTGCGCGTTCACCTTACCCTGCTCCGCGAGCTTGGCACCGAGCGGGAGGAGAGCGGTCTCGTAATTCATTTCGAGGACCTGCTGCGCGAGTTCGCGGCCTTCTTTCATCCATGTCTGGACTTCGTCCTCGAGAACCTTGCGGCGGCCGTCCGAGAGACCGTTGATGTAGTTTTCCATCGACATGCCATTCGGAACCGAGTCTGCGCCCCATTTCTCAGACAGACCCCAACGCAGAATTGCGTCTTGAATCATGCGCGTCGCGCGTTTGATGTCGTCGGACTTACCTGCAGAAGAGTGCTCGCCCTTCGAGACCAGGCGCTCAGCCGTTTCACCGGCGAGGTTCACGGCCACGCTGCGGATGACGTAGTCGCGGGTAATGTTCGCGGCTTTCACCTTTTCGTTGGTCGCAAGACCCGCGTAATAAACCCACTCGTCACCGATGTTTGCGACGCCTTCGATAATCGTAATTTCAACGGGGCTAAAAATGCCCGGGAATAAGCCTTGGCGCGCGATCGTGTGGCCAGCCTCGTGATAGGCCGTGAGCAAATCGACGACTTCGCTGCGTTCGAGAGCCTTTTCGCGGTATGGGCGGCGGATCTTGAGTTGAAGCGGCTCGGCTTTGCCTTCGACAAAGACATCGTAAATTACATAACCGGCCGTATCCATGATCGTATTGTCTGTCTTGCTATTGAATTGCAATACGACATTCGAACCTGGAGGAACTTTGTTTTTGAGCAACAAAGACTGTAGGGGCGTCCTCACGTCGTCGCGGATAAAGGAATCGATCGAAGCTCCCTGCGTCCGCAGCGTGAAGCCCTCGTCAATCACGGTGTCGATAAACTTCGAGTACTCATCCGTCGACGAAAATCCAATGTTGAAGCCGCGCCGTCCATCCGTTACAGCCATCTCTTTGAGATTAATCATGAGCTTGAGTTGCGCGAGTTGGCGAAGCGATTTGAACGTGTGCGGGGAGACGAAAAAGATATTGTTTTTGCCGATACGGGCGAGCAGCGGCCAAGGAATGTATTTTTCCAGGGTGGCCATTTGCAAATTGATATCGTTCTGGAGTTTCTCGGCGATCTTCTTCCACGCCGCCATTTGCACATCTTCCGGCAGATCGCTCGGAACCGCGGCATAAACCGCCTGGCCCGCGTTACCGGTGATGATGGCGAATACGCCGCCCATCTTGCGGGAGATGCCGTCGGAGAATGTGGTGACGGTACCTTCGCGGAAGAAATCGTAGAGCGCTTTCAAAAGGTCCGGGTCTTTGATGTTGGAAATTTCGTCAAACGCGCAGACCACGACGCCGTTGTTACGGTCATAGGCTTTCATGAAATCCGATTTGATCGGGTTGCCGCGCTCGTCGCGCGATCCAAGAATACGTTTTTTGAAATCCGCAAGAGTTTGAATCTGACTGAAGTCGAAGATCAAAAGGTCCTTCTCATCGCCTAAGATACCTTTGGCGACCTTCTTCGCCAGCTCGGTTTTGCCGGTCGAGGTGAGACCGAAGAGACCCACGGCGTTGACCGGGCGGTCGGTGTTAGCCGAGCTGAGTTCGTTAGCGATATTTAGGATCCGGTCGCCGAGGCGCTCGACAACGTCTTCCACGCCGAACACTTCTTTCGAGGTCTTCTCGGCGAATTGCGCGAGTTCGTCGATGCGCTCATCGGTGATGTGCGCTTTCGGAATATCCTGTTTGGTCTCAAGGATCAGCTGTTTGATTTCAAACGGCTTGCCGTCTTGTGTACCTTTGATAATGAGGCTCTGGGTACGATCGGGATTCTGCTCGATATCGAGATTGAATTCGACCTTCGAGTTCGTCGGTTTGATTTTGCCGTCGCGTATAGCTTTAAGAATAGGCTCTTCGACCGTGCTCATAATACGGCCTAAGATCGGGCGTGAGTTCTCTTCGGCGTTGTATTTGTAGCCTTGCACGAACTTGATGACGTTATCGCTCCACTTCAAATTGACGGACGCAAACAGCTCTGATGGCACGCCGAGCTTTTCATTGAGGCTGTCGAGGCTCAGCGTTGCTATCTTTTGCAGTCCTTCCGGCGATTGCGGACGCAGGAGTAAAATATTGCGCTCCGGGATGCGGTCCATAAGCTCTTCGCTGGTGCCGAGCGCTTCACCGCCACGGCCCTTCGGATCGTTCGGCGAACCGTTGGTCGACTGAATTTCGTTTTTGAGTTTGGCCTTGTCGCCCTCAACCAGCTTCCACTTGTCCATGATTTGGTCGTAGTCGAGCGGTTTGCCGAAGCGCTGGCCGTTGGCTTCGCGAGAAGTAAGAAGCGAAATGCCCTCGTTACTGGCCGCCAAAATGCGGACAGGAACATAAATTTCACTCAAGCCGCCATGCGGGCTATTGATGCTGAAGTAGCCCTTCTCGAGCGCTTGCTTCAAAAACGTGTCTTTCAGATCGCGCGACCAGTTGTGGAATTCGTTGGCGAAAAGCACCGCGGTATCCGGCGAAAAGTAGCCGGGCAAAGTCTTGCCCTGATACTCGGGATTTTCGACAATCTTGTATGTCTTTTCGCGATTTTCCTCAACCTCTTCAAGTTTGTATTTTCCGTCAGAATGCTCGACGAGATACCTGAGGAACGGCGGAAATTGGCCGGAACCAAAATAACCGGTGTTGGAGCCGGAGACTTTCCAAAGGTCTGCCGACGTCTTCATCGTGGGCAAACGGAAGAGGTGCTTAACGTGCGCGCCCTTCATGCGGAACATGGCATCGACCCAAGCTTCCGCAATGGTGTCTTTACCGGTTCCGGGAAGGCCCATCAAATAGGCAACTTCAGGGAGTGTGCGGGTTTGGCCGTAAAACTTCCCGCGTAACTCCATATATGTGAGGAGTTCGATGGCCTCGGGTTGGCCGATCACGCGATTGGCCAAATAGTCCTCGAATTTTTTGAGGCGTTGGAGCGGGCCATTTTCGTTTTGATCGGTGGTGACAAGAAGTTCAGTGAGGCTGACACTCTTCGTATTATTGCCTTGGAAGGCGGCGATCGCATCGGCAAATGCGCGGTCGATTTGGTCGGCGTGCGCATAACTTGCGCCTGCGCGCTTTTTGACTTCCTGGCGAAGCTCCTGGAGTTCTTCGACATAGCGGGTAGGATCGGAAGTTCCGAGTTCGCCGAGTGCTGCTAGACCGACGGTGAAAATGTCTTCAACCTGAGTCTTCGATTCGAGGCGCTTGGCTTCGCTGCGGAGAAGATCGATGAGAACTTCGATATTTTCTTGCACGCCATTGTAGGCCGCGAGCGCGCGAACGCTCTCGAGACCTTGCTTGATATCATTATTGTCTTTGCGCTGACCAAGTGCATGAACATTGATCCAATGCGGGCCGAGAACCTGGCTGAATTTCTCCAGCTGCGCATTGTCCATGGCCTTGAGCTGTTGAACCAAGTCGTCCCCCGACGACTTTGCAAATGCGCTTTGTAAAGGCATCAAAGACACAACCAAAAAAACAGTTAACGTCTTAATTGTCTTGATGGTTGTGCTTTGAAGCATCCCCCGCCCCCTAAGTAGCGCTTTCTCTTTTGCTGATGAGCGGAGATTTAAAAAATAGCGGACTGATGTCAGTGCGCTTTTTCCGATGAGCTCGGAAATACAATTAATTCATGTAATTTGAAATTAGTCGGTGGTTTCAACATGGGTCTGCTTAACATCAATGATTAGTGAGTCTTATGCCGTGCTGCGCTAAGGCGCCGTGGAATAGAGAGCGCCCGTAGACATGTTCACGTTGTCGATAAAGATCGAGCTCGCGGTAGAGCTTGCAGGGCAATCTCCCAACGCACATGAACTGCCAGAGCCGGCGAAGGCCGTGCTTCCCGAAGTGTCCGCAAAGTTATCCCTGATCAAAGCGTTTCCAGTTAACAGCGAAGTCGCAAGTGAAATATCGGCTCCGACCTTTGCGCTGGCGAGGGTCACGATCGTATTGTTGGCGATCTCCACCGCTTGTAGGGAGGAAGGTTGTGTTTGAGTTTGCGCTCTGAGGTTTATACCATCCGTGGGCGCGCTAGTGGCCGTCGGCGTCTGATAAAACGTATTGTAATCGTAGGCGATGTAGAAATCGCCATCTTCCAACTGGAGCCAGTCGGCCGGCGTAGTAGCGGACTGCCCATTGTTGTTGAATAAATTGTAGCGGATCAAAACAGTCCCGGCTCCCGATTCTATGAAATCGCCGGGTGAGTTGAGAATCCACGAATACTCGACGGTCAGGCCGGTTCCGAAAAAGAAAACGGCTGTGTCGTTCAAATTGTCGTGGAGGTTATTTCCGTCCAAAATAGAATAGCCGACGTAGAGGTTCTTAGCTCGTGGCGCGTTTATCATGGCTTGATGGTTTGCGCCCACTTTGAATTTTGAATTAAGAATTTTTGTGTTTGCCGCGGGTCTTTGATCCCCAATGGTGACGCTCCATCCACCCGCGAGCGAAAAGTCGAATCCGTCCAACGTGACATTGTCGGAGTTCACCGACACTTCGTGAGTCGCCGTATCTACCGTGACGCCTGCAATTGCGATCGTCGCGGGATCTCTAAACGCGGTTCCTGGCAGCGGGCCCACGGGATAGTCGACCCCGGCGACTTTCCAACTAGGACGCCGCACGTAATTTGCGAGCAAATTTGGGACTTGCGGAGCGCCCGTCGAGGCGCCTGCCGATCCGTCCTGAGGAACCGCGAAAATCTTTTGATTGAGAACAAAGACGGAAGCTTCATTAACGGCGAAGTTCAGATCTGAGATCGCAAGGGGTTGGGGAGACGGCAAGTCCTGACAGTTCTCGCGGACGAGCAGTGCCGATTGACCACCTGGCGAAACGACGACGGCGTCTACCGCATCTGTCTGAGTGCCGCCACAAATCCCCATGTGCTGGTAGCGCTTGCCGTCCGCACCTTCGCCGCCATAGCGTTGCTCATTTGGATTGTTTGATCGTGCGTGAGGAACGGAGCAATTTTGAAATAGGATCAGCAAGACAGAAGTCAGGGCTAAAATTGAGAATGTCTGGAAAGGACGTACTATCGGTCTCACGACTCTATTTTCGGTTAGCGCGCGTGCCGGGAACAGCAAAAGTTGCCATGGATCTCATTTTGACTCATCGACACTCATAAGGTCCCGCCAATCATCCGATTGATCAAGTGATGCGAAGGTACGATCAAATCATCCATAGCTGCGAAGAGGATATTCGCGGTGGTCGTCACAAACAGGTAGTCAAACGCCTGGGTGACATCAACTTCGCGCGGGTTCCTAAACCCTGGCGGTTGCCGTTAGCCCGAATTTGCCGCCGCGTGGGGCTCTTCTCATCGGGACTGAGACTGCTGGCCAATAGCGTATCTCAAAACGAGCCTCCCCCCATGGAGCACGCCGAGTATGGCGCCTTGTTGGTTCGCATTGGAGCCATCGATGAGGCCTTAGATCGGCTTGCCAAGATCGATGAGCGTGAGGCGCCCGAGGCGCTGCTTTATTTGGCCTTCGCGCATTTTTCGATTTGGGAATACCAAGCCAGTATTCCGCTTCTCGAGAGGTATATTGCAGCGCCCATTGCCGACTATGCACGCTGGGTCGGCCGCACGAACTTGGCCTTTGCGTTAGCCGAAACCCGCCGGCACGAATCCGCACTGCGGTTGCTCGAAGAAAATATCCGCGTCATGAGAATGGCCCGCCACTTACAGTTACAGAGCACGTGCCATGTCTTGAGCGCGCAAGTGCTGCTCCACCTCGGCGAGTTCTCCCGGGCGCGCGCGGAGCTTAGCTTAGCGGTTGGCCTCACGGACAACGCCAATACGAACGACAATTTCTTAGCAACCAAGTGGGGTCTGATCGCCGATGGACTCGAGTCGAAATCGATAGAACCTTTTCGGCAGCTGCAGCGTTTGGCGGTTGAACGGCATAGCTGGGCGTCTTGGCGCGAAAGTGACTTTTACTCTCTGAAAATTCAAGCCAATCGGGAGCGCTTTGTGCACTTGTATTTTGGCAGTCCATTTCCCGAATTTAGAGATTTGATCACTCGGGAATTGGGTGAGCGACCGAGCCAACAGATCTATGTGCTGGGTCCGAAATCGGCGCCGCGCCTCGATCTGCGTACGGGTGAAATCGACGGCGTCGCGAAATTCAATCCCGGCGGCAAGCTCCACCAGCTTCTGGGAGTTTTCCTGCGTGATTTCTATCAACATGTCAGCGTCGCCGGCCTGTTCTCGCGGCTCTTTCCCGGCGAGCATTTCGATGTGACTTCATCGCCGGGCCGCGTGCATCAGGTCATTTGGCGTCTGCGCGCCTGGATCAAGGACAATAAAATTCCACTGGCGTTGGAAGAAAAAAATGGGTTCTACTCTTTGCGCATCGATGGCCAGTTCTCAGTGAGGGTGCCGATCAACGCGGCTCCTATCGATTCCGGAAGTTTGCGCGTGAGCCGGCTCAAGGAACTCTATGGTGAGGCACAGTATTTCTTAGCCAAAGATGCCCAGGAAAAATTAGGTCTCTCGAAGGCGAGCTTCCATGAATTCCTGCAATGGGCCATCTCGGCCGAATTAGTGGGCCGCTCGGGCGCTTCGAATCGCAGTGCCATTTATCAAGTGCTCCCCGCAGCACCTCTCCGCAAAGTCTCATAGTTGAACGTTCCGTTTTTCGACTGTCTGCCTTTTGTAAGGCGGATTGCCGCGATTGTCCGGAATTTGTAAGTTTGATTCTGGGGACGATTCGCTGATCCTGAAATGGGGTTGAAACATTCACTTTGGGGGGAACATGAACATCTATTCAACATGGTTTTTGGCCTTGGCCGCCGGACTTACGCTGACCGGATGTACAGAGCCCATGGAGGCTGCCAAAGCACAGGCGTCGGCAAGTCGTGAAGCCACCGCCGAACTGGCCTCATTGATGGCCGGTACGAGCGGCACACAATTTAACTTTACAAGCCTTGCGCAGACCATTTCTATAAACAGTTGTTCGTCGATTGCAAAAGTCGAATTGGACGATTCGACAGGTAAAGCGTTAACCTTCACCGGCAATGTGGGCCTTCCGGTGCAGTCGCCTTCCGGCACGCTGACCTTCTATTCAGATGCGGCATGCACTAAGTCCATTACAATGGTGACTCTTGCCGGAAAGACCGGCAGTGCACATTTTTATTTTAAAGATTCGGCGGCGGAATCTGCTGCGATTGCGATAGATCTTTTAGGATTAGTTTCGGCTAATCAGACAGAGACTATCGCGGCTGCAGGCTCGCCGCCGCCCTCCCCGGGCCCAAGTCCCACCCCGGCGCCGGCTCCGGTACCTATGCCTCCTGTTGCGGGATCAGTTCCAGTCCCCGGGGCCACAAATCGCCCTGTGTATAATACGGCGACGCAGGTGTTGACCTGGGCTGGACCAGTCGGTGGAGGCGCGTCGACCGCCACTTACACTCAGCAAACGCGTACGCTCAAGGCCAGCGGCCCGGTGACGACGACCGCTCCTGGGCAGATTATTGAAGGTTTGCGTATTACAGGGTCGGGAGCGATCGATCACGGCGTGATCACGGTCAACCACAATAATGTGACAATCCGTCAGAACAGCATTATGGAAACGACAGTCGACAAGCCGGACAAGTACACCATTTTCATCGCGGCGGGTGTGACCGGAACGGTGATTGAGGACAATGAGATTGATGGCAATGCTCTCGGCGGCGAAGGCAATACCAGTTGCGTTTCCGGCGATACGCCGAATGGCCCGGGAGTGAATGGAATTATCATGCGCCGGAACAATTGCGAGCGCTCCGAGCAGGCGATCCGTTTCGTACTCAACAATGTGCAGTTTACGGAGAATTGGTGCCACGCCATTGGCGGAACTGACGCCGACTGGGTGGAAGTTTATCCTGTCGGGGGCCTCTGCGACAATTTACTCATTCAGCATAACACGTTCGACGGCACGGATAATCCGCAGGGTGGTGCAGACGCCGGCGTGAATTTCACGACAGGATCGGGATTGCCCACCGGCAACATCGGCCCTAACATCAGCGTTGACTCCAACTGGTTCACCAATTGGCCGACCGTCCACGCCGTCAATTTCGACGATTCGAGCGGCGGATCCTTGCAGTTCTCCTTTACGAACAACGGCTTTTACAACTTCCAGGATAACCTGACACCTGGAGGGACACTGAAAGCCAATAGCGGCAACTTCATCATGCTGACGCCAACGTCTTTAACTGGCGCAGCCCTGCACGGAAATGGCGGGATCTAAACTCGAGAGGGGAAAACAGTTAGTGTGCTGTTTTCCCCGCCCGATTCGGAAAAATCAGGGTACAGGCCACAATGAAAATCAGGAGGGCCGCCGAAGCGGAATAGCGGCTCATTTCCAGACCGCCATGGTCACGGGGCTTATCGAGAAAATCTCCTACCACTGCACCAAGAGGCCTGGTCAAAATGAACGCGGCCCAAAAAAGTAGAGTGCGCGAAATGTTCGTCCAGAAATACAGGCCGACAATTAAGGCCAGCAGCGCGCAAAACAGGATCGCGCTTCCTCCATAGCCCATGCCCGCCGAATCCGCAGTCCAATCGCCAAGAGCCGTACCCAACGTCTGCGAAAACATGATCGTGACCCAATAAAACAGTTCAACCTTGGGAGTACTGACCGATTGAACCGAGACGGTTCCAAGCGTTCGATGCCAAACTGCGAGCGATGCCAAAAGTAGGACGAGCAGAAGCGAGGATCCACCGGCATAACCAATGCCGAGCGAGCGGTCAGCAAAATCTGCCATTGTTGTGCCGACGGTGGTGGTCGCGATAATCGTCGTCCAATAGATAAAGGGATGAAAAGAACGGGCCTTAATCTGAACAAAGACAGCGGCAAGAAAAATTGTGGCGAAAATGGCGGTGCCCACCAGGTAGCCGAGATTCATTGACATCGAAACCGCGTCGCCGGCGGTTTCGCCCAACGTGGTCGCTGCAATCTTTATCATCCAAAACACAAATGTCAGCTCGGGGACCTTGCTCAGAGCCGACTCGCGCCGATCTCCAAAATCCATATTGTCCGCGGTGATACTTTTCATATGCTATTTCTCCACCATATTTGCATTTGCAAAACTGCGATCAGTTAAGCACCTTTGCGGAGAAACATCCATTTCCCTGACATTACATTATGGCAATCTAAGGTCTCGCCGTTACTCCAAAATCAGTTTGCGGAGTTCCTGTTGTGAGTATGCGTAGTCGGCATAGATCATCGTGTTTGTTATGTTCCGGTGGCCGAGGGCGACCTGGACCAAGCGAATGTCTTTTGTCTTCTGATAGAGACGAATGGCAAAGGTATGCCGGAGCCCATGAAGTTTTTTATGGACCGGGCGAAAGAGATCCCAGATCTGGCGGAGGCGATTGTAGGTGATGGGAAAAATCACGCCGGTCGAGTTATTATCCGCGCCGGCGCGGCCAGCTTCCCTTTCGAGTCTTTCAAAAAGCCAGCCCGGCATCGGAATTTCGCGGTCATTGGACCCCTTGATTCCGCGGATAAAAACGGACTGATCAAACGCGTTTAAATCTTCGGGCTTTAAATTCAAAACCTCTTGGGCGCGTGCGCCCGAGTGGAGCAGGACCCAAAGCATCGTGCAATTTCTTGGGTCCTTATCTTTGAACGAATTCAAAATATAGTTGAGGCGTTCAACTTCCGGTTCGAGCAGGTACTTATTCTTGTTGAGAGCATAGCGATTTTTGATCGATTTTTTTGACATGGTGTAACAATCTCGCGCGCGTAAAATCTATCTATAAAATCTATTTAGGCCAGTCGAGGTTTTGTTGAAAAATCGGCATTTCCCCTCTGATTAATTCAATTGTGCGGATTTGATATCAGTGAAGTCAACGACTTAATGATGTGTCTTATAGTTATAAGTCACAGTCGAATTTAGAAAGTAGGTATCCGGATGTCGACCGTGCTCGACCCATCAATGATACATAAGTCGTAGCATGAGATGAATTTGTGTTTCGCAACGCGAAAGCTTGTGAAACACAAGTAAACGTTGTGAAATAAAATATCACACGCACACATGGAGGCGGGCATGGATCTCGATCGGCACGGTGCTGGAGAACCTCAAGCACAATCTGACGGACTTTTTTCCAGTGAAAAACGCGTAAAATCGGCAGCCCGAATGACCTATGAAGCGGAGGTCAAATTTCTTAGGGAAACGAACGGTGATTTAGAAACGATCCGTTTAAAGCTCGGATTATCGCGCCGGAAAATGTGTCAGCTTTTGTTGGTCGATCCCAGTGCGTGGACCCGCTGGACGGCTGAGGGAGGGGAGGCTCCTCCCCATATTTACCGCGCTTTGGATTGGTATTTGGCGGGGATGGAAAAAGACCCCGAATATCGGCGTTTGGCCAAGCGTTTTGCGGAGTGGTTGAATGTGGAAAAGGACCATGAGGGCCGCTTATTGAGCCTTGAGGCCCTGCTCGAAACCCAAGCCACCTCGGCGCCCGCCGAAAAGCCGGCGGTTGCAAACGGGCGTTTGGATTGGCGTCTCTTTGCGGCGCCGCTCTTGGCGTTTCTTTCAGGCGCTTTGCTGGTGTATGTCCTGATTAGGCCACTTTAAGCCGGCGCAGAGGCATCTCTTGCGTGACGTCGAGCCGGTTTTGCCAGATCCGGTCTGAAATTTCGCGCACCTTGGGGTTTGCGCTTTCCACGGCCTCGCTGCGGTAAAACGCGACGAGGTCGACTTGAAACCGGCCTCCCATATAATCGACATTCTCATGCACCAAGCGCGCGCCGAGTTTGTAGGATTCGTCATGAATGCCGCGGTCACGGCGGGTAATTCCCGAAATTACATCCGCGTCGGACATTTTGAATCTCTTCACCATGGTATCGAGCAGAACTTCCTTAAATTTAAATTCATCGCTGAAATGGCGGAAGTTCGGATGCACGGTGAGAAAGGTGGCCAGAAACGCGCGCGTGCCGTGGGCCAAAAGCAATTCGAGATCGTCAGGCGTCCACTCTTTGAAATACGAATCGTGTTTGTAGTCGAGGATTGAAAAATCGACCGTACGAAATAAAATCATGCCCACGCACTCTTTCGGCGTGAATATGGCTGCGGCTTCGTCCTGACGTAAGAGGTGATCGAGGAACAGAGGCTGTTCGATTTTGTGTTGGTCATAAAGTTGAAGCCATACGGTCTCCCAGCACTTAGCGGCCCGTGCGTAATAGGTTGCGAATTGGCGATTCTTGGCGGGAAAAGGAAGCATTACAAGCTGCAGATTCCTCTCAATGATTTGGCTCATGCTTAGCTCACCTTCTTGAGGGGCTGCGGCATTGCGGTCGCCGGTCCGTTTAAAACGTCAGCCAGCACGGATTTTTCAAAGGGCATAAGATATGAGCCATTGATATGTGCCCCAGCGAAGGCACCCGATTCGCAAATTTGACGATGCGCCTCGGGCAGATTGTAAAACGGAATGTGTGGATGGACGTGATGGGTGAGATGAAAATGCACATTGTGGGGAGCGAGCAAGAACCCCTCTAGCCATCCCGCGCGCACATCGCGCGTCGAATTCAAATCGTCGGCATAAGAAACCGCAAAGTGCTCGGCAATGCTACGCAAGCGGCCGACAGCCGGAAGCACCAAGAACATCGGTACAATCCAATATAAGAGAAAGGCGGGAAGGGCTCCACAATAGGCCATAAGCGCAAGAGCCCCCGCAAAGTACGCAGCTTTAAATAGCAAGAAACCAGGTTGTTGCTGCCACCTGGTCTTTTCGCCAAAGCCTGAAAACCGCCACAGAATGTAGCCCCACTCGAGAGGACCGGTCTTCAAAATAAAGCGCGGAACGAATCTTGTGAATTGGCTAGCGGCCATCGGAAAAAGCCAATCCGTCTGACCTACTTTACGGACCCAGTCGGGGTCCTGCTCGGTGTTGAGATGGCGATGATGGGCCAAATGGTTTTTACGGTAAACGTCGGTGTCGAAGAGGAGCGGGAAGGCGCAAAGAAGGTCCGCCGTCCAGTCGTTTACAAACTTAAAGCGTGAAATGTGATGGTGAGCCGCTTCATGAATCATGACAAACAACGCATGCTGGCGGGCGCCGATCACCACGATCGCGAGCAGAGAAATCAGCCAGGAGTGCAAGTGCAGGCCTGCCGCGATACATGAGCTAATGATCGCCCAATTCGCCGCGACGGCAAGGAAGGGCACGACCGGTTTTTTAGCAAGCCAAGGACTTTTGATTTTTTGCATGTGCCTTACCACTTCACGTTCAACGTTTAGGTTCTAAACTCGAGTTGGTTATCGGCTTCCCCAAATACTAGCTCAATTGTCGGATTCTTGACTAAATAATTCCATTATGAGCCGGATAAAATGAGATTGCGGAAGGGAATGAGACCGCGCCTTAAGTTTTTACATTTTAAGTCGATTAGAGAGGGGACCAAGTTTCTAACACTTTAATTTGGAGACAGTTATGATCAAGAAGATGGAAGAACTCGTTCAAGAAATTCGTCCGTCGTTTGAAGCGATCAAATGGGAAGACCCTAAGGAATACGCGAACTGGCTGTCTCAGGCTTATTTCATTGCGCGCCGGAGCACATCGTTTCTCGGGCTTTGTCTTTTTCACTCGGAAAAGTATCCCGAGTTCCAAGCGCGGTGCGCGGACCATATCGCCGAAGAGACCGGCCATGAAAAGCTGCTCCTTAACGACATCAAGGTTTTGAACCAAGAGCTGCATAAAGAGATGCCTTCCACTATGGCGTTTTATCAGCCTCAATACTTCAGAATCGTGGCTGAAAATCCTTTGAGCTTCTTAGGCTATGTGTTTTTCCTCGAGCTTCTGGGCCCGACGTTTGGCGATTACCTGATGGAGCGGGCCGCGAAGGCTGATAAGCGTTCCTTGAGCTTCCTCAAAGTCCATACTCATGCGGATGAACATCACTTGGAGAGCGCGATGCAAGTCGTTCTCGCCCTGCCTGAGAAGTACCAGGCCGACATGTGGACGAACTTTTATATGTCGCGGGATTCGTATCGCCATATGCTCGACTGCATGGCCTCTATGAAGCAGCACCACAAGAAGACGGCTTAAATAAACGAGAGATTATCGCTGTTCGTTTCGCGGCCGATGAATTCAATCGAGCTCGTTCCCAGCATTCCAAAAGGCTGGTTTGGCCCAATGAAAAGCGGCGTCAAATGCTTGAATTTGATCTCGTAGACGTTTCGGTCGATCGAGCGCAATTCACGGATGTAATGGGCCGGAACGTCGAACACGATCGTGCGGTTCGCTTCCCACAAGACGTTGTCGCAAAGGCTGATCATACGCTCAGTGATGGCGCGGGGACGGTCATAAAGCACGGTCCACTCCATCGAGAGAATTTCAAGTAGGGAATAACCTGAGATTTCCATAAAACGCATGTTACGGAAAATCTGCAGGCGGTTCATGTTGTAGCCTTCAATCAAATCGCTCGTGCGGATGTGATCCGTAAAATCCTTCGGAAACGTAAGTCCCATTGTCCGCATACTTAGGCGGAAAAATTCGCGATCGTCCCAGGGGTCGATGTTCTCAGAAGAGCAAATGTGGAAAGTCTTTAGAACCGACTCAAGATGGACGCCGATTTCAGCGAGGTGTCTTTCTCCCAATTTCGCCAAGTGAGCTTTCATTGTGAACGGTGACCGTTTGAGTTCAAGGCGGAAGTGCTTTGCCGCCATGACGAGTTGGTTCTCGATGGCGAGTAAGTGGTCGGACGGGTTAGCCATTGGGTTTGGCTTCATAGCGGTAGCTCCTAAAACTTTCGATTGAAGTATAGGTCTGCAAATTCCGTGAGAACAAGCAGATTATTCAGGAACGCATAAATCCTTCTCTCGTGCGAATTGCCTTGATTTGAGCCTTGATCCGGCCCCCCGCTGCCATTTTTGGGCAATAGGCTCGTGCCTATCAGACCAAGACGCTCAAAGTGAGACTTTCTCAACCCGGACCCTGAAATTACCGATACTTCTAGTGGGTTATTCTAGGAGGACGTTGTGCGTTTGCTGAATTCGAAGGCCTTGATCGGCCTTATAGTTGCTTCATTTGCCATCGTAGGCTGTACCCGTAAAACGGCGTCAGACACCTCTGTCCACATCAGCTTTGATGGCTTCGCTTCCTCTCACAACCTCAGTCAAAACGGAGCGCTGAGCTCATCTATTCAAGTTGTAATTTTGAACATTCAAGCCTCCGGTTTTCAATTTTTCTGCCAATGGAATGCCCACAGTGGCGGCCAAAATTCCAGCGGCACGTTGTTTCCGACTCCGGGGAATAATGCCGGCTGCTCGGGCCTGACGCCGACAACAGGGGGAATTGATCTCAATCTTTCCGTTCCGCGCGGAAGCGGGCGTCTTTTTCAAGTTCTCGTTGTGATGGGAGATGACTCAGGCGGGACGGGCGACTTTTTATACGCCGATGCGACACAAGACGTTAGCGGCGATTCGATGGCGGTCAATCTGCAAGTGACGCCACAGGGCACGGGCAATGCCGGGCAATCCAACATTGCTGGCCGTTACCTGAATGTGAATGGCAACGGACCGACGGGTACGATTAGTGTCTATTTCCAGCCCGTGCATCCGGCGGATCAAACGTTGCCGCCCAAAATGCTGGTCGACAGATCTAACGAAATGTTCGGTGGGTGGTTCCGCGTTTTCGCAGTCGAAGGAACTCGCCTTCAATATGTTGTTTCCGACGGTACGGATTTGTTTGGCGGAGCCTCGGCAATCGATCAGTCGGGGATCACCATCCCTTCCCCCGCACCGGCCCCGAGCCCGGTGCCCACGGCGCAAAACTTGCGGGTTTACATTCCACCTTATTTTAGCACTCACGATAGCTCTGGCCCTCCCTACGCGGCCCAATCACATAACCTGTCGTCTTATGGATTCTTCGGCCCCGGCGCGACCGGAAAGCAGATCTGCTATTACTCGACAGCTGAGCCGATCCAGAACTTGTTTACGACCGCGGCTGGGCCGACCAATCTCACCTGGGATCCAACCGCATCGGCTGTTAGCGGAACCAGCGCCTTTGTTATCGCTGTCAGCGGCGCGACGGGAGGAGTTTCGACGTCCAGCCGCGATGCGAACAATCTCTGCCAGATCCCAGGGCTGACCCGATTTGTGGACTATATGGCTCTGAATGATCAAGAATTAAGTAGCAACGATTCCGTGCTGGGCTTCAAGGGTCCTTTCCAAATTCTATCAAGTGCCGGTGGCGGCGGGAACACGATCAACGCAACTTATTCCTCGGGTACGGAAACGTTCGCATGGCTCTATTTGCCCGGTGTGCAAACGACCGCAACGTGGGCGGGCATTGATGGCGTCGATATTTTCGGACGTGCGGAAACCGCAGCGACGGCAAACGATGACAGTGACTATCGCGGCAATGACGACAATGTAAACTGCGGAGGCTTGAAAGCGCTCCCGCGGCCCTTTCAAATGCTAGTGAGCCAGCCGGTAAATACCGACGGAAGCTTAGTCGGCGCGGCATCGGTCACGTTGCCAACGGATCTCCAATCTTCGGCAAGCACCGGCATGGACACATTTGTCGCTTGCCCCTACACGCTGGCCAACGGCAAACACTATTTTACGTCGGCGGCGATTGCGAGAGGTGGCAACGGCGGCGGCGGACAGGGACCCTCGGTCCAAGTCAAAATGACCTCCGGCGGGGTTGACGATTTCAGCTCCATTTTTGCGGCTAGCGATAACAATCAGCAAATGGGTAGTTGCAAAAAGTGGATCATGAACGTGGTCGATATGGCCGGCAACTCGGCGAAGGCTCCAGGGGCTATTACTGTCACCCTCGGCGTGAATATGCAGTTTGGATCGCAGGCGATGTCGTTTTTCTCTGATGCGGGCTGCGGCTCTTCGATCGCGACCGTCAACATTGCAGCGAACCAGTCGAGCGCTGTTTTCTATGGCTTCGCGACGTCATCCCCAGACATCGCCAACATCAATTTCAACACGAATGGCGCTATGGGTGGCAATACGATGATCGCCATCGTCCAACCTACCGGTAGCAACGCGGCTCCTTACAAATGGGTGCCGAAACCAATCTATCAGAACGCAATGGTCGTAGGACAATGCTATCAGATTCCGATCGTTCTTATGGACACGACCGCGCTCATACCGACCTATTTCACGTCAGACGTTACCGACGTAACGCTCGACAACTCGGCCGAGGTAGGAACCTTCTATACCTCGCCCGATTGTTCAACTGGTCAGCTGACATTTGCACAGCAGTGGACTTGGCCGGCCAACACGGCCTACTACGTGGTTTCATTCAAACCGACCGCTCCCAGCGCGGGCACCAGTATGATTGCGACGGCCAGCGAGGCCGGAGCCGTGGCCCCGACAGCCAACATTCCGGTTGATAATGCGACCGTGGCGTACTTTCAGCCGACCCTGAGCGGTTCGCACGGCGGATCGTATAATAACTCCGGCACGTGGTGGGCACCTCCCGGTTGCTCACAAGTTGGGGTTGAGCCTGAGTCGTCGAGCCAAGCCGTGATCGCCTCGCCGAATACCGTGGCGTCGCAAGATGTGAGCATGTCAACGACACTAGGCATGTTCTACTCGAATGCTGCTTGCACGGCAGGAGCGTCACTGACTGCGACCTACCATTACGGCGGAAACAATTCGCTCTTCTTCAAGACCTCTGGAACGGCATCGGACATTACATCGTTTGGTGCGACGACGAATTTCGATGTTTTGCCGTCGAATATTTACGTTCAGGCAACTTCAACCCAGTTATGCACTTCGTTCCCCTGCGCGGCCGGAGTTTTAGTGTCGCTGCGGGATGAGAACAATAATCCTTATAACGCGCCCGTTGCATTCCCTGTGAGTTTGGCGTTTGACAATGGGGCCTTCCGAATTGGAATTTCCGGACCGCCGGGCACGGGTTGCGGCGGAATGAGCGGAGGGCCTAGTGCAATGGCATCTGTCGGCGCGGGGACATCTTGGGCGACCGTCTTTGTTTGCTCGACGGCGGGATCGGCCGTAAACAGCACATTGAGTGCCAGTGTTCCGGGTGCAACTCCGTCTACAATCCTGTTTAACGGAGGCGTGGCCGCGGATGGTTTGTCGACTTTGACCAACACCCAGGTTCTGAGTGCGCTCCCACCGGTCGCAGGCAATTTGATTATCAAATCCAATCAGTGCGAACCGGTCCTCGGCTTCCCCACGACCACGTCAGGCCATATTATCGCCTCGGCGACATCAGGAGCAGGCGTCATCACGGGGACAGTTTTCTCGC